>Ga0315282_10014449_pt1 | contig 11747 bp, 4 predicted proteins | sample YL17G07_20_MG_FD_203693 | JGI IMG/M metagenome (GOLD analysis project Ga0315282, IMG submission 203693) | Sediment microbial communities from Yellowstone Lake, YNP, Wyoming, USA - YL17G07_20 | ecosystem: Environmental > Aquatic > Freshwater > Lake > Sediment | place: USA: Wyoming | collected...
CTTGAACTTGATCTCGTTGCCGGAAACCTGGCCCTTGTAAATCTGCCGGATCTTCTTTTCGTTGAAGCTCCGCTCCACGACGAAGGAGATTGCATCGCCGCTTATCTTGCCCTCGGAGATGGCTGTGTCACCGCCGCGACCGGAAACGGAGCCGGTCAGATTGTCGCCGTCCGCCTTGAGGGTGATCGTAACTTCGCGCGTCTGCCCGTCGCGGCCGGGCTGTTGCGCAACCCACTTACCGGTGACGTCGGCCGCGGAGGCCACAAGAGCAAACAACGCCACAATGACCAAGACCCGAATCAGAATGGAAGTCTTCATGTTTTTCTCCTTTTTGAAAATACCCGTCATCGTGGGCGACCACGCGGGTCGCCCCTACATCCACTACGGCAGCACTACCAGCGGCGCGCGCTGGAAGGCGAACTTCTGGCCGATCTGGTCCACCACGTTCACCTGGCAGGTGTAGCGGCCCGGGGTCAGCCGCTCCAGCGGCACCCGCATCTGCACGGCGACGGCATGCGGCCGCGAGGCCAGCATCTGCTTCACCTGCACGGCTTCCGACTGGAAGGCGCGGGAGTTGCCGCGATAGAAGCTCAAGCTGGCGGCGATGCTGGGGGCCTTGTCCGACGGCCCGGCGGCCGGGTCGTACACTTCCAGGTAGACGTAGAGGTCCTGGTTGCGGCGGAACACGCGCGTGATGCTGGGGATCAGCTTCTGGCCTTCCTGCACCAGCGGGTGGCCGGCTATCAGCTTCCGGCTCTTCTCCGCCGTTCCGATGGCGTTGGAAAGCGATTCGCGCTGGTTGGCCCACACCACGGAGCTGGTGCGGAGGTAGGCGGCCTCGGCCGTAATGTCGGGAACGGTGAACTTGGTCTCGAAGGTCCCGATCTTGCCGATGGTGTTCTCCCGCGCCAGGAACTTCAGCATGTACTCCCCGGGGGGCAGGGTGAAGGCGGAGTCGTACTGCAGGTGGCGGTGCGCGAGCTGGGAAGCCGTCGCCTCGCCCAGTTTCACGGTGATCCCGTCGCGGACGCTGGAGACGATGTGGCCGCGCGCGTCGCGCACCTGGCCGATGAAATCGAACTCCGCCGTCTGGCCGCCGCGCTTCTTGATGGTTTCGATCTCGGAGCCCGGTATCTTGACGGCCAGGGGCACAAAGTAGCGGTCGCGGGACAGCCGGAAGTAGTTGACTTCCAGGGCCATGGGCAGGTCGGTGACCGGGTCGCCCAGCAGGATGGCCTCTTGCAGTTGCCGCTCCTTGTCGCCGGCCGTGAAGCCGCGCCATTCCTTCGAGGCATAGTAGCCGGAGCGGTAATCGAGCTTGGCCGTGGCATTCGGCAGCAGCTTGACGCGGATGCGGCGGAAGCGCCCGTCCAGCGCCGAGTTGCTGCTGTAATACCCCAGAATGTAATAGCTCCCGATGTCCTCCTGGGCCTGGACGATGCCCATGGAGAGATCGTTGTTGTCGAGCATGGCCTTGCCGCCGGTGTCGGAAGCCAAAGTCGTGAGGGTTTCCTGCTGGTTGTGGAAGCGCTCGCGGCGTTTGCTCTGGGCCCCGCCGGTGAACAGCCCGGTGCCGCGCGGCGAGCCCACATTGGCGTTGCCGCCCGGCGCTTCGGCCACCAGGCCCCGTGCATCGATGGGGTAGAAGGACACGTTGCTGCGGACCGCGGCGTTGATGGTGGCCCGCAACTGCGAGTCGTTTTCCACGCCCGTCCGGCCGACGCCGCTGGAGAAGTACACCAGGGCTTTTTTCTCGGGCAGCGACTGGAGCATCTTGACGGCCGTTTCCAGCGCGGCCAGCTTGCGGTCGGTGTTGAAGATGTTGAACTCGGTCTCGTCGGCCGTGAACGCCGCCCCGGTGTCCTCTTCCGTCTCCTCGTCGCCCACCGCCGCTTCGTCGGCCAGCTCGCTTCCTGCTCCGATGCTGAAGGCGCGGATGATGCGGCGCAACTGGTCGCGGTCGGTGGTGAAATCCTGGAGCACCTGCACGGAGTTGGAGACGGCCATGATCGAGACGGCATCCGAGGTGGTCATCTGCTGGTCCAGAAACTTTTCCGCGGCTTTCTGGGCGCGAATCTGGTCGTCGGGCTGCATGGAGGTGAAATCGAAGAGCAGCACCATGAGGCGGCGATCCCGGAAGCGGATCTGGCCCGGCAGCGAGGGGGTGATCTGCATGCTCTGGGCGAAGGCCGGAAGAACCGGGGCCGGAGCCGCCGCCAGGGGCGGGGGCGGCGGCAGATATTCCTGGGTCAGCCGCTGGAATTCGAACACCGAGATCTTCTGCGGTTTCTCGTCCTCCAGGATCTGGAAGTCCTCGGCCTTCAGGCCCTCAATCAGCTTGCCCGAGCGGTCGCGCGCCCCGACGTTCACGATCACCAGGTTGGCGCTGGCCTTGAACGTCGGCATCTTCTGCGATTCAGGGGCGGCTTTCGAGGCTTGTGAGGCAGGCCGCGGCTGCTGGGCGGCCGCCAGCAGCGCCACGAGCAAAACGCCAACCAGTTGCGTTCGCATAAAGGATCCCTCGACCACGGATACACTCAGCCGAGCCGCAGATTACGCGGATTGCACAGATTGACGGGAATCGGTGTCATCTGCGAAATCTGCGGCTAAAAACGGAGACGGAGATTCGCGGTCACCGTGCGCATATTGCCGGCATCGCCGGCCAAGCCGTAGGTGGATGAGTTCACCGTGGCTCCCACCCGCGAGATATTCACGGTATTAAACACGTTGTTGGCTTCCACCCGGATGTCCATGCCGCGGCGCGTCTCCTTGAACCGGAAGCCGCGGCCAAAGGACATATTGCCGGTGAAGGAACCCGGCCCCGGAATCGTATTGCGGCCGGCGTTGCCGTAGCGGCCCGCCGGGGGCAACGTGAAGGCGGCCAGGTTGAAGAACGGCTCGCCGTCGATGGGCAGGCCGGTAGCGTCGGCGCGGCTGCTGCCGACGGCGCCGGTGCCGCCCGAGTCGGACCGGTTGCCCAGCACCGTGGCGGTAAACGGCCTGCCGGAGCGGAAGGTGAACCCGCCGCTGAGGGACCAGCCGCGGAGCAGCCGGGCCGTCCATCCGTGGGCGGTGATGGTTCCGGGGCCGTCGCCGATGGGCGAGGTCAGCGAATAAGAAAGGCTGAGCGAGTTGCGCAGGCTGAAGGTGGAGAGGCCGCGCTCGGCCCGCAGGTCCTTGTCGTTCTGCACCACCGTGCCCCCGCCGCCCGGGCCGCCAAACCCCGAGGCGTTGTCGATGGCCTTGGCCCAGGTATAGAAGGCGTTCACCGAGACCCCGCGGGCCATTCGCCGCATCACCCGGAACTGCCCGGCGTGGAAAATCGAGTTGCCCTGGGAGGTGTCGAAGGTGAAGCCGGTGGCGTTGCCGATCTGGCGGCGCTGCTCGGCCGTCAGCGGAGAGCCGGGCGCGGCGCGGTTGGGCGACAGTTGCACATCCAGCCGCGTCCCCTTCGTTCCCAGGTACCCCACTTCCACGAACAGCGTGCGCGTGATGTCGCGCTGCAGCGACAGGTTCCAGCTCTGCGCGTAGCCGATCTTGTAGAAGCGGTCCACGGCGTAGGTGTTGGTGATCTGCGTCGAGGCCGCGCCGGAAAAGCCGTCCTGGAGCGTCAGCGTCCGCGCCAGGCTGGTGACGAAACTGGCGGTCTTGGCGAACGGCGGCTGCTGGGACAACCGGCTGGCCGTCTGGCCGAACACCGAGCTGTTGTAATAGATGCCGTAGCCGGCGCGCACCCGCAGCGAGCCCTTCTTAAACGGGCGCCAGGCCAGCCCCATGCGCGGCGCGATGTTGTTGTGGTCGGGGTCGATCAGGCCGGCGGGGAACAGGCCGGTGTAGGGGCCCACCGTCCCCGGCGTCACCACCGCCACCGCCGTAACCCCGGGGGCGATGTCCAGGTTGGCCATCCGGCCGTACTTCTCCCGCACCGGCGACTGGAATTCATAACGCACTCCGGTGTTCACCGACAGGTTGGAGCGGATCCGCCAGTCGTCCTGCATGTACCAGTTCGACGACGAGCTGCGAAAATACGTGTCGGAGCTGCCGAAGCGGATGGAGCTGGATTGCGGCAGCCCCAGCAGGAAGTCGGCCATGTCGAAGCCGGTGCCCGCCAGCGGCTGGCCGGCGGCATCGAAACCGCTGGTGGACAGCCCGCTAAAGGTGAAGCTGCCCCGGCCGTTCTGATCGGAGCGGCTGTTGTTCTGGCTGCGGCGGTAGCCGTAGCCGAACCGCATGTTGTGGGTTCCGCGCACCCAGATGACGCTGTCGTTCAAGTTCGAGGTCTGGTCGCTGCGGCGCGAGGCGCTCGAATCGGTCAAGCCCCCGAAGTTGGTGAACGAGACGTTGGGCGGGCCGTAGTTCACCGGGTCGTGCGAGGTGCCCTGGATATTCAGCTCGGCCGCGACGTCGCGGGTGTAGGCGAAGAACGGCGCCATCCGCGAGCTGTTGCGGCTGAAGGCATAGTTCAGGCTGTTGATGACCCGCTGGGTGAAGTTGTGCGTCCAGCCCACGTTCGAGCTCTGCCCGCGCCCGCTGCTGGAATCGCGGAAGCCGAAGAGCTGGCTGTTCTGGGAGTTGCGCGACTGGGTGTTGAAGGAAAACGAGAGGCGGTTGCGGCGCGAGAAATTCGGGCTCAGGCGCAGGCTGAAATTATCGCTGTTGCTGGGGACCGAAGAGACGATCCGGTAGTTCTGCACCAGGCCGGGTTGATTGGGCAGCGGGACGAAGCTCAACAGGCCCAGGCCGGCCGGGTTCAGCCGCGCCGCCGGAACACGATTGCCGGGAAACGGCAGGTGGGACAGCGGGTCGTAAACGACCACCGACCCGCGCGCGATCGACTGCGAAAAATCGCCGGAACGCTCCAGCAGGCTGGGAACCGTGGAGGTGGCATCATATGGGTTGCGGCTGCGCGAGGCGGAGTAGTTGACGAAAAAGGAGACCTTGTCGGTATCCACGATCTTGGGGATGCGCAGCGGCCCCCCGAGGCCCACGTTCATCCGGCTCTGGGCGTAGGATTGCTTCTCGGCTTCCGTGCCGGTCAGCGAGAAGGGTCGGGCATCCAGGGCCGAGTTGCGGAGCGAGAAGGAAGCCATGCCGCGAATCGGTTCCTGGCCGCGCCTGCGGCGATTGCCGAGTGAGCTGACGCCTTTGCGGCCTTGCCAAGTGGCGCGGTCGCCGGGGCCTCCGCGACCGCTCGGACCGCGCGCGCCGGGGCCGCCGCCGGGGCCGCCACCGGGCCCACCGCGACCGCCGCCACCACCCCCGCCGGCGAATCCGCCGAATCCGCCCCCACCACCCCCGCCGGCGAACCCGCCAGGGCCGCCGGGCCCACCGGAGCCGCCGGGGCCGCGCATACCTTCCGGCCCTCCGGGTTCCCCGGGCCTGCGCATGCCTTCCGGCCCGCCCATGCCCCGGTCGCCAAACTGTCCGAAACGTTCAGAATCCTCGCGAGGAGTAAACTCCAGGCCGCGGCTCAGGCTGCCGCTTACCAGAAACGCCTCGTTGGCGTTCTGCTGCAGGTTTTCCATCTGCGCTTCGGGGATGTGGGCCGCTTCAGCCTCGGCCGGATTCTCGCCCTGGCTCGTCTGTTCTGTCTGGTTCACGTCGAGGCGCTGGAAGGAATCGCCGCTTTGATTGGCCGCGGTCTGAGAAGCCGCGCCCTTCTTGCTGCCGCGTTGCCGGGACGAGGGCGCAGCCGGCTTTGCGGCCGCCACGGCGGGCGCCGCAGGCGGGGCTGCTGCTGCCGTTGCGGTTGTGGTTGTGGTTGACGGAGCGGGTCGGGCTGGAGCTGGAGCTGCAGGCTCTCCGGCGGGCGCCTTCGCCGTCCCGGCGACGGTCGCGGGCGCCGCCGTTGCGGCCGGTGCGGCTGGGGCCGGTGCGGCTGGGGCGGGCGCGGCCGGTGCGGCTGGAGCGACCGCCACGGTGAGAGGCGCGCCCAGGGGTGCGACCTTCAAGTCCCAGTCCAGCGCCGCGACCGCCTCGCTGACTTCCACTTCCCGGCGCAAGGTCGAGAAGCCGAACATCTCCACTTCCACCGTCCACTTGCCCGGCGGCAGGTTGGCGAACTGGTAGTTGCCGTTCTCGTCGGTGGCAACGGTCTCCTTGCGGTCACCCTGACTTGCCGTGACCACCGCGCCGGGCACGGGCAACCCGTTGGACTTCACCGCGCCACGGTGTTCGCCGGCAACCAGGCTGGTCGCCAGAGTGAGAATGAGTGCCAACAGAGACAGCCGATTCAACATAGCCGGGTTCCTCGTAGTCTCAGCCGCAGATTACGCAGATTGCACCGATTCGTGTCGGCGAAATCTGCCCCATGAGCGGCTTGGGGCCATCAGAAGCCAAAGCGCATCTGCAATTCAATCCGGCGGTTGCCTGCCGAGCCGCCCCGATCACCGCCGCCGCCGAACCCGCCGAAGCCGCCGCCAACGTTGGTCGATTGACCAAACAGCGGAGAGCTGAGATCGGCGACCGGCGAGTTGAGGTTCACGTGATTCAGCACGTTGTGCGCGGAGACCGAGAAGGACAGGCTGTAGCGGTAATCGGAACTACCGCCGCGGCCGCCCCGGCTGCCAGATGAACCGCGAGAACCGCCCGTGAAACCGCCGCCACGGCCGCCAGACGAACCGCGCGGCCCGCCACCACCGGGTCCGCCGCCTCCCGGCCCGCGCCCCATCATCATGCCCGGAGGCGGTCCGCCGCGGCGGCTGGGATCCATTCCCTCCTGATCCGTGCCGGCGCCCGTGCTGGTGGCCGCTGCGCGGGCGGTGCGTGCTTCCTGCCGCAGCCCGATGCCGACCGTCTTGCTCATCCGCAAATTGAAAGAAACCGCCCCAGGGCCTTGGCCATAGTTGCGGGGAATGACAGTGGCGCCGGGAAGCGCGACCAAGTCGAACGCGCCCCACTGTGTGACCCTCACGCTCGGCCGGGTCAGGTCGGTGGCGAACGCCGGCCGCTCGTTGCGGATGGAATCGCCGTTGGTGCTTTGGCCGGTGGTGATGTTGAACGGCCTTCCCGACGACATGCTCAGCATCGGACTCAGCGAAATCCCGAACGGCAGGTTCAGCGAGCCAAACATGCCCATGCTGTGGCGGGTGTCGAACGACGAGCGGCCCCACTCGTGGCTCATGTCGTAGCTGTTTGAGGGGAAGCTCCCCGAGCCGTCCGCGTCGCTTTTCGCGTTGCCGTAGCTGTAGTTCCCGCCGACCGAGAAGCGGCGGCTGACGCGGTTCGACACCATCACGATCATTCGGTTCTGGTTGGAAGTGCCCGTTGTTTCGTACTCGTAGATATTGCCGACATTGCCGTAGGGCCGAGTGCCGGATGTGTTCGCCGCCGTAATGCTGCCGGGCAGCGGCGCGTTGATGTTGCGCGCGCGCAGAATGTGCACGCCCCGCGTGCGGATGTAGGTGACCGCCATCGTGTAACCCTTCGGCAACTGGCGCTCGACGCTGAACGATCCGCTGACCGAGTACGGCGAGCGCACGCCGCTTCCGATGGTCCGCACCGTCTGCTGAACCATGTAGGTCGTCAACTGCAGCGGAGAAGGCACCTTGGGGAACAGATTGAGGACCGTGGGATCGGTACGCTCGTCGACGATGAATTGCTGCTGGTGCTGGCCATCGTAGCGGCGCGCTTGAAGCACCAACCCCTCGCTGAACCGGTCGTAGAAGAAACCGAATCCACCGCGCAGCACCATCTTGCTCTGCCCTGTGGAGGAACGCGGCGCCCAAGCCAATGCCAGCCGCGGCGCGAAATTGGCGTGCGCGCTGATGTTGGTCTGGGTCTCATAGCGGAGGCCGCCGCTGAGCGTCAGGTTGGAGCGCACTTTCCAGTCGTCCTGGATGAAGGGGGCGATGTCGAACTGGCTGATGGTGGCGTCGGGATCGCCTGCCATCAGCGAAAACTGCGAGGCTCCGCCGCCGAGCGCTCGGACCTGGTCCGGCGTCATGCCCTGGCTCTGAAACAGCAGCGTGCGGCGATAGCGCTCCAGGCTGTTGAGCGCAATCCGGGTTCCCGTGATGGGGAGGTTATTGGCGTCCAGTTGGGGGCCGAGGCCGCCGGCAAAGGTGTAAGTGCCGCCGAAGTTGCTGGCCGTGTAATCATCTTCGCCGACGCGGCGCATCCGCACGCCGAACTTGATGGTTTGCTTGCCGGCCGCGCGCGTGGTGTAGTTCTGCAGTTCCCAGCGGTCGGTGTTGTTGTAGTTGTGGCCGACCTGCGCGCCCCCGCCGTTGAAGGCCGACTGGACGTTGATGGCCGGGATGGTGTTGTCGCCACGCTGGTCTCTGGTCGGGCGCAGCCACTGAAAGCGCGTCTCATTCACGGTCTTACTGTTGACCATCGACGTTTCGGTAATGCGGTAGGTCTGCTCCGTGCTCTTCGACTGCGAGGCCCGCGACAGCAGCGAGAAGCCGCCGACCCCCGAGTTCTTGCGGCTCGAAGTGTCGTAACCGGAACTGAACACCATGGTGTTCTTGTCGTTGATCTTGAAATCGACGCGGGGGTTGATTTCCGTCGAGTTCGACGGCGTCACCACCACCTGGCTGATGTCCAGCGGGTTCAGACTGGAATCGAGTATCTGGGCCCGAATCAGGGCGTTGTCATCGGTCTGGCGCTGGTGGAAGGAGACAAAGAAGGAAGAACGGTTCTTCAACAACGGCCCCCCGTACGATCCCTGGGTACTTCGCGACATGTAATCCGGCTTGGTGGCGTTGTGGTCGAAGGGGTTGCGGCTGTTCAGACCCTGATTGTTGAAGTTGAAGGTCAGGCTGCCGTGGTACTTGTCCATGCCGGGCCGCGTGAAGATCTCGATGCGCCCGAACCCAATCCGGTCGTATTCGGCGGAAAAGGGATTGGAGTTGATGCGGATCTCGCGGATCGATTCCTTGGGAGGCAACTGGCTGCCGGTGAAACCATCGATGAAGAATTGACCGCCGTTGGGACCGGCCGAGGGGCCGGCCATGGCCTGGAGCACATCGGCCAGCTCGTCGGGATCGTCGGGCAACGATTCCAGGTCTTCGCCTTTGATCACGATGGCGCCGGCGCTCGCTTCCGGATCCACGCTGACGCCCGCATCGCCCGTGACGTCAACCTCCTGCTTCTGCAACACCACCCTCAGCGTGATATCGAGCGTGGTACGGCGGCCGGCGGTAACGGTCAAGCCGGCCTTGCGGAACGGCGCAAAGTTGGGCGCCGCCGTCCGGATCGCGTAGGTGCCGGCCGGCAGCGAATCGAAGGCAAACGAGCCGTCGCCGGCGGTCGTCGCCGTGTGCTCGGTCTTATCCGCCGCCGTTAGCGTGACGGGCACGCCGGGCATCACCGCACCGCTCTGGTCAAGCACGCGGCCGCGCAACGATGCATTCTGCTGCTGTGCCACAAGATTCGTCGCCGGTAAGAGACCCAACAGCGCAAAGACCCATAGCCTCGTGAAGTGCCTGATTCTCATTCCCCTCTCCTCACCCTTTGACAGCGAATCTGTGGAATCTGCGAAATCTGCGGATTGGGCTTGTCTACGGCAGTCCCATACCCATATCGAGCGCGCTGCCCGGCATACCTAATGTCAAACCCTGGCCGCGGGCGCCGCGTTGCGGCATTTCTCGCGGCACGGCGGCGAGGATCGCCTCGACGCCCGATACAAACGCGATGGCCGTCACCCGCGACTGGCTCCTTCCCGCGGTGCTGAAGACCATGATGGTGTCGCCCAGCTTGACCTCAGCCAATGTGGTAGGGGGGAGGCGCTCCAGCAAATCCTCGCTGCCACGGCCCGTTGCCGTTCCCGAGCGCCGCCCGCCCGGCCCCGCATCCGCAGCCGAGCTGCTGCCGGGCGCCCCACCGGGGCCGGGGGGACCGGCCTGCGGTGGAGCGCCCGGAGCAGGGCTGCGGGGGGGAACTTGAGCTTCGGATGGCGCTCCGGGCGGGCGCTGGCCACTCATGCCCGGCCGGCCGGCCCCGCCGAGCCCGCCCATGGTGCGCTGCGCCATTGCCGCCGCGAATTCCTTCGGCATCACGCGGAGCACGGAGTCCTTGTTGACGGCAACCGTGACCGTCTCGCCGCCTGGAACCGACTTCAGCTTCAGCTCGTTGGTCTCGGGAGTCACCGAAATCACGGTTCCCCAGATGAAGCGGAAACTGCCGGAGACGACCTGCGCGGCCTTGTACGTGGCGCCGTCGGTGCTCTTCTCACCCAGCGCGCGCACATAGTCGCCTTCTTTGACGTCGGCCAGCGAGCTGGGCCTGGCGTCGGAGAATTTCACCGAGTCGGGCGCATAGCGCCGGAAATTGGCCTTGTCGGCGATTTGGACAATGGTGGTGGCCGGCCGGCCGAAGCGCCCGCCGCCGCGTGCCGCGAGCACGATTTCCTTGGTCCTGGCTCTCACCTCGACCACGGTTCCCAGGATGCCGCGGCGGTCCCAGTCTTCCCGGTCGGCATCATGTTTCTTGGTGATCGAAGTGAGCGACATCACGATCAACTGCTGGACCGGAATGGTGCGGCCATCGGAGAGCGGCTGCCCCCGTCCGTAGACGTGGTCGCCCCGGATAATGTCGGCCAGCGCGATGGGCGCCGCCTTCTCCAGGGTTTTCTCGCCGGGGGGAACCTGCAGGTAGGTGCTTTGGTCCTCGAAGACGAAGGTGTAGCTTTCGCCCGCGTCGGTTTTCACGGCCATCAGCCGCGATTCGGCGTCCACGGCGACCACCTCGCCAATCACGCGGGTCTGCCGAGCCGCTCCGGGCGCTTGGGCCGGCTTGGCGGGCGCCGCCTGCTCGGCCAAGGCCGCCAGGGTCCCAAAAACCAGGCAAAGCCCAACAGACAACGCCACGGTCCTCATCCTGCCAGCATCCCCTTGGAAAAGCATGCTCTTGGCAACACGCGGTGTGGACAAAAGTTCCCCCATCCGCAGTTGGTGGCAAACGGGTTGCCAACGCAACATGCTGAAAAACAACGGGGCTGGGGCGCCCGGGTGTACGGATAGCGCACAACTGGGTGCGGCGGGCGTACAGAACTAGGCTGCAGACTGTAGCCTACGCCTACAGCCTACAGCCTACAGCCTCCAGTCGCGTCTGGTACAATCCTGGCAGGCGAAATGCACGGGGTTTGCATATGCGCCGTAACGACGCCATTGCAGTTCTGTTGATGGCCCTCGCGTTCATTCCCGGTGTGGCGTCGGCCCAGCGCCGTCCCCGTTCGCACCCCAGCCGCGCGGTGCCGCCGGAGAAACTTGACGAACGGATCAGCCAGGTGCGGCAATTGGCGGCGCGGGCGCCGGCCATGGCGGAGGAGGTGAAGCCGCTGCTGGCCCTGGCCGAGGAGTTCCGGGTGGAAGCACGCCAGAAGGTTGAGGCCGGCGAGGAGTATTCGGCCGGGCGGCTGGCCGGGGCCTCCTCGAGCATTGCCGAGGCGGTCGAGATGATGGTCAGCGCCCACATGAAAACCCCGTTGCGTGCCGATCTGGCCCGCCCCCGCCACCGCGAGGATTCACCGGAACAGGAAGCCGCGCGGGAACTGGGCATGGCATACTTTCGGATGGCGCAGCTCGATTTCTTCTCGCGCCAGCCGGGAGCAGGCAAGATCGTGGACCTGGCCCGGCTGAGCCGCCGGCTTTATCAGGAAGGCCGCGCCGCCTATGACCGCGACGAAGTGACGGCTGCCCTTCAGTTGGCGGTTGCCAGCCGGGAGCTTTCTTCGGCGTTCGAGAAGTACATTCAGGCCCAGTTGCCCGAGGAACTGCCGCCACCGCCCAAAGTGGACCGCG
>Ga0315282_10014450_pt1 | contig 11746 bp, 10 predicted proteins | sample YL17G07_20_MG_FD_203693 | JGI IMG/M metagenome (GOLD analysis project Ga0315282, IMG submission 203693) | Sediment microbial communities from Yellowstone Lake, YNP, Wyoming, USA - YL17G07_20 | ecosystem: Environmental > Aquatic > Freshwater > Lake > Sediment | place: USA: Wyoming | collected...
AATGGATACCAACTTCGACTGTAAACGGGTAAAGGCTCCAACGATTCTTTCGAAGAAAATGATCAGAAACTTTGAACAGGAGGCTTTAACCCTCGCCAAGGCGATAAACCTACGCGGAGTCATGGATGTCGAGGTGATCCTCCACGATGGAAGCTTGAAGGTCTTGGAAATTGATGCGAGGCTCCCTAGCCAGACACCTACCGTTGTCTATTTATCCACGGGGATTAACATAGTTGAGATTCTTGCAAAGATCTTCTGCCAAAACTCGGAACTCGTTTTACCCGATATCCCTTCCCCAAGGGGGGTTATCTACGAACACATTGAGGTTTCCCCCGAAAAGCTGGAAGTTTCTGGAGAGCATATAATGACTAGGGGAGGTCCTTTGAAGCTCCTCAAGAACTTTTTTGGCGCTGATGAGGCCATCACAAATTATCGCCCTAGAATGCCAAGTTGGTCGGCAACCCTCATAGTTGTGGAGAGGGATCGCGAGACGGCATGGGCGAAACGGCGTGATGTCATCCATGAAATTATGAAGCATTGTTTGATAAAAAAATATATGGATCCACAGCCTCTTTCCTACTTCGATTCATGTCAACCAAAAGAAGGGTTTTGACGATGTTTAGAGGTACGACTTGACAAGGCTCCGAGCAAACGATCTTCGATCCATTCCGTCTGCTCTTACCGATTATGACCTTCAACTGCTAAGGAAAACAGGGGCAACATTGAAGCAGATTGCATGTCAGGCTGTTGGGGTGGATGAGGAAATCTGTCAAGACGTGGACCGCTATCGGATCGGTGTGATTCCTATCACCGCTGGACGTGGAATTCTTAAAGGTTTTACAGGGGCGGTTCAGGCGATTGCCGAACACCTCGGGTTTCAGAGTTTCATCACAGAAAAAACGGATGTCTCCGGGTTGGGGGAGGCCTTCGAAAGAGCAGCCCACATCCTAATGCTGGCGGACGATGAACGGTTTCTGGCCATCAACACAACGACGTGGAGAGTAATTGACAATGCGGAAGCGACAGGAAAGGGCTTCGCAACTGCTTTGGCGATGATGGAGGGTGGATTGAAGTCGAAAAACATACTAATTATCGGAGTAGGACGGGTAGGGAAAAGCGCTGCACGAACGTTTATGCGGATGGGGGCACGCTTAGGACTTTACGATATCAACCAATATTTAAGCAGCCGTGTTGCCAAGGAACTTCTTTGTTACCCTTCAAGCGAAGTAATCGTCGAAACAAATTTGAATGAGGCTCTACTTAAATATCGGATCATTTTTGATGCCAGCCCTGGAAGGGGGGTCATTTGTTCCAGGCACATTACCCCTCAAACCTTCATTGCTGCTCCTGGCATTCCTGTCGGACTGACCGGGCGAGCAAGAGCCAAATCTTTGGATAGATTGTTGTATGACCCCCTGGAGATTGGTGTGGCCACCATGATAGTGGATGTTGCCTATGGAAGTGAAAAAGAGATATTACCGTAAGCGAGTAGAATTTTTTAGTTTGGTTCAAAAGATCAAACTCTGGCCCTCCCGAAGAGGTGTCCTGCATGGAATCCTGTCAATAAAAATCATGGGAAGTCAAGCGGAAATCGTGACCCACTGCCAGGAGAGATTCATTATCCGTAATTCGAGAAACAGTCGTGGTGCACGCTGGCTTCGAAATAAGTGGTCCTCCAGGGCTTGCGATAAATGCGCCGTTCCTGAATGGAAGATTGAAAAATACAATAGCACTGTTTTCAAGCGCGGCTGGGGGTCCTATCTCACCGAAGACAGACCTTTGAAAAGATAAGATGGCGAGATTCATTTTTACCGCTGGGTTCAAAAGTGTTTTCGAGTTGATAATAGCATTCAACGCGAGGTTAGAATACTTAAGTTTGATGTAAAAGCTATACCGTTTTACTTTAAAGTTAAATGCCAATTTCCTTAAACGAATTATATGAGGAGAATTCCCTCTATCCTGTCTTACAAAAGGCTTTATGAAAAGTGCTCACTCAATGCCGCTAGTTCGCAAGAAAACGGGTCGTTCATAGCTCGTGGCGGCACTGCGTGGTTGCTCGAACGTTATGCTCACTTTCATAATCGTCGATCCTTGAATATGGCTCCCAGCAATGATTTGTAGATACTATGATAGATTGTTAGCCCTGCTTTATACTTTTGGATATCTACTAAAGAAGAAAGGAGGCTAACGATGAAAGGAGAATATCAAAACAGGAAAGTTTGGGCCAGAGGCAAGGAAGTTTTTATTGGAGTGGATGTTCACAAGGAGAGTTGGCATGTGACTGTCCGTGCAGAAGAGGAAGAGATCTTTCATGGACAAATTCCCAGGTAAAATTGTTGTCAAAACCTGCTTTAGGACTGACCGGGAAATCAACGCTTCGACTCCCCACACTGGAGGCTGGGGTTTGGCCAGGGTTACCCCTGACCGGCCCCCGTCCTAAAAAGGGGGCTGGATCGCTACCGGACGGGCCAAGTTCTGAATCTTACAGATCGCCAGTTCCCGATGGGTAATAAAGGATTAATATTTCGGAGCAATTCAGTTTTGAGTTTGCAGTTGAGAGTTCGGAGTTTAATACTAAGAACCCCGAACTAAATACTCCGAACTAAGGGCTGGGGTACTTTCCGTAATCGATGACGACTTGATCGACTCCTGCCAACTCTTTCAGCTCTACGTTGACGGAATCCTGTCGCGATGTTTCCAAGGTTTTCCCGACATAATCGGCACGGATGGGCAACTCTCTGTGGCCCCGATCGATTAACACAGCCAATTCGACTTTCCGCGGCCTCCCCAAGTCCAACAAAGCATCGATCGCTGCCCGGATGGTCCTCCCTGTAAAAAGGACATCGTCAATCAAAAGGACCTTCTTGTCTTCGATAGGGAAGCTGATCTCCGCCTTCTTCACCTCGGGCGTTTGGCATAGCCTGGTCCAATCATCACGATAGAGGGTGATATCGATGATCCCAGTGGGAAGATCGATCCCTCTTTTTCGAAGAATCTTCTGCCTGATCCGTTCCGCCAAAAAGACACCTCCAGTTCGAATCCCCACCAGGACCATATCGTTTAATTGAGCGTGCCTGTCGAGCACCTGCTCACATATTTGGTCCAGAGAAATCTCGATATCCTTCTCCCTCTGTACGATCTGTCTTGAAATCATCTCTGAAATTCTCCTACCTCGTCCTTTCCCTCCCCCTCAGGGGGGACGGTGACGGTGGAGATGCTATGATGACCCGAATTTCTTCTGTTTTGGCCGACGGAACCGCCAAAACCCGATAAAGCCTATGAGCACAAGCCCGGCAATGACTGCAACAGTCACTGGCCAAGGGGGCAGAATAGTCTTCTGCACATCGATGGAAGCAAGTAACCCAACTTCCTTAACGCCTTTCCCCTCATTCTGGATGATCGCTTTTGTCACCACTTGACCTTTTTGGATCGGGGCCGCGACAAACTGTGGCAATTGAGGATTAACGGATACTGTATTTTCTTTCCCCCTGGCCACCGTAACCCTTCCGTCCTCCGCAGCAATGAGGGTGATTTCTCTCAGTTTGCCTCTCCTAACCTTTACAGGACCGAAAGAAGCACCCTTTTTAACAACCTCGACTGTAGAAAAATTCCTAAAGCCGTATTCTAATAATTTTTGTACTTCTGGAGCCCTCTTTCTTACTTTGTCACAACCCATCACCACGGCAATCATTCTTTGGCCGTCTCTCCTCGCGGTGGCCACCAGGTGATAACCCGATTCTCCAATGTGGCCTGTTTTCAGCCCATCCACCCCGATATTCTTCTGGAGAAGGATGTTTCGATTCCCCTGCCGAATCCCGTTGTATTCAAATTCCACCGTGGAATGGAAGGTGAGCGCTTCTGGGTGATTTTCGATATAACTTCGCGACAATATCGCCATGTCCATGGCTGTCGTAAACTGCTCATCATCAGGCATCCCATGAGAGTTTCTAAATTGGGAATCCTTTAACCCCAAGAGCTTGGCCTTCTCGTTCATCTTCGTAACGAAGACCTCCTCCGATCCGGATAGATGTTCTGCCAAAGCAATACAGGCATCATTTCCTGAAGCGATCGCAACTCCCTTTAATAAATCTTCCACCTTCACCCTATCCCCGACCTTAATGAACATCTTGGATCCTTGGATCCTCCAGGCCTTTTCACTCACTGTCACCATATCATCCATCTTAAGTTGCCCGGCGCGAATCGCATCAAAGACTAAATAAAGAGTGAGAACTTTGACGAAACTGGCCGGCGGAATCCTTAATTGAGAGTTCTGTTCATACAGGACCTGACCCGTTAGGCCATCCATCAACACTGCAGATTGAGCATCACAATGGAGGCTGCTCTCGATCGTTGGTACGGCCTGGGTTTTCTGTGGGGTTTGAGCCTTGTGAGTCGTTTGGGCTTTGGGTGAGGGCTTGGCCACCTTAGAGGTCTTTGTCGTCTTGGAAAAGATCTGATTTGGAAAGACAATGAAAGAAATCATTAGAAATAGGACTGCCATCCACGTATTCTTAAAGGCGCGAATCTTCATTATCCCCTCCAGAAATCCAAGGAAATTTTTATGGAGTTTATTCATAACAGATCAGGCTTCATTTTTCAATCGGAATTTGTGAGCTTCGGGCCGGGGCTCAGAAGGGATTGGGTTTTAAGTATAACCGAGCGCGGATTCCTAATTTTTGAACGACGATCGGATTTATGCAGTCTCTGCCTGGCGCAGTTGAGCTTCTTTCGCCTTGCGGCTCTCTTCCTCCCGCAGGGCCCGCCGGAGGATTTTGCCGATCATGCTTTTTGGCAACTCCGTGCGAAACTCCACCTCGGACGGAACCTTGTACGGGGTGAGCCGCTCTTTGAAGTACGTGATAAACTCTTCCGGCGTCGCCGTCTCGCCCTCCTTGAGGACGATGTAGACCTTGATGCGCTCTCCTTTGCGGGGATCGGGGATGCCGACCGTGATGCCCTCCTTGGCCTTGGGGTGCTGATAGATCAGCTCATCAATCTCGCGTGGAAAGACGTTGAACCCGCCGACGATGATGAGGTCCTTCTTGCGGTCGGTGATGTAAAAGTAACCGTCCTCGTCCATATAGCCAATATCGCCCGTGTAGAGCCAGCCATCCACAATCGTCTTTTGTGTCTCTTCTGCATTTTTGTAATAGCCGAGCATCACGGTGGGACTTCTGAGAACAAGCTCGCCCAACTCGCCCGGCCCAAGATCGTGGCCGTCTTCGACGCTGACGATTTTGACATCCACATCTGGAAAGGGCAGCCCGACGCTTCCGATCTTATGCATTCCCTGGTAGGGGTTCGCCATGATGGCCGTCACCGCTTCGGTTAGGCCATACCCTTCAATCATCCGCCCACCTGTCTTGCCTGTGGCCTTTAGCTTCGCCTCAAACTCCTCCTTGATGGCCCGCGTGAGCGGTGCTGCACCGACAAAGATTCCCTGCAGGCTGCTGAAATCGTAGCGGTGAATGCCCGGCAAGCTGCTCAGCCGCACAAACATCGTCGGTACGCCGAGAAAGAAGGAGGGTTTGTACTTTTGGATGGTCTTGGCGATCTGTTTTGCGTCAAAGCGGGGCAGCAAGATGATCTCTCCCCCTGCAAGCACTGCAGCGTTCATGGTAACGCTCATGCCAAATCCGTGGAAGAGGGGCAGAACACCCAGCACCCCCTGCTCGTCGGTGAGATGGCCCCAGGCGATGATCTGGTGAGCATTGGCCACAAAGTTAAAGTGAGAAAGCATGATGCCCTTGGCAACGCCCGTGGTGCCGCCGCTATAGATCAGCACAGCCATCTCGTCTGGCTGAACTTCCTCCGGATGCCAATCAGGTCGGAGCGCCTGCTTCAGCAATTCTTCTAAATCCATGAAGGCTGCGCCGTCTATTCCACGAATGAGTCTTCGCTCCTGGAAAGCTTGGGCGAGGTTCAGCGGGAATGGGAGAAAGTCAGCAAGGCGGCTGTAGATGACCTGCTTGAGAGGAGTCTTGCCTCTGAGCGATGCCACTTTATCCAAAAAGAGTGGAATCGTGATGGCGACCTCAGCCCCTGAATCAGTCAAGTGGAACTCGAGTTCGCGCTCCGTGTAGAGAGGGTTCAGAGGAACGCTCACGGCACCGGCTTTCAAAAGACCGTAATAGGCGACGAGAAACTGCGGTGAATTGGGAAGGAGGAGGACCACCCGATCACCTTTTCGGACCCCCAGGCTGCGAATGCTTGCGGCAAGGCGGTCAGATAGTTCTTTGATCCGTTGGTAAGTGAGCCGTTTGCCGAAAAAATTTGTGCATGGACTGGAGGGATGGCTGGCCGCAGTCTCGTCCAACAGGCGGTAGAGCGGAATATGTGGATAGGTCAGGTGCGGAGGGACTTGCGGATCGTAGTACTTGAACCAGGGGCGAAACTCGGGAGCATCGGATGCACGTCCGGGAGTGTGCGGCGACATCTTATCGTCTCCTTTCGCTGACATTGCAGGGAAAAAAACCATTTTATTATAGTACAAAACGTCACGGGCTCACAAGTATACAGCGACTAAGGACGTAATCCATCCGTTACGGGGTTTTGGAGATCCGGTAGGGGTACTGGAAAAGCTTTATAGCGGTTACCTCCTGGAGCACTCTATGTGAGATGAATGGTTTCTAAGAGGCTGATTTAGCCGATAAGGAACGTTACCCATAGGGTCTTCGACGATCCGCTTTATAGAGCTTTTGAAGTATTCCTGTCGGATCGACCACTTGCTCCCATCCCATAACTGAGAAATTACCTAAGGATACGGAATTCAGCACTTTTCAAATGATTTAATTCGTTTGGATTCATTAAGCAAAAAATGCCGAGCTTCTATTGAAATCACCCAACCCTCTGGGTTAAATTGAGATTGATTCCTCTCGAAGAATTCGGAACTTTTGTGGATAGACAGACTTCTCTCTCAAAAGTGCGGAAGGAGATCGAAACAATCACTTCTTTGGGATATAAGGAAATGAGTTCCCATTTCCCAAAGGACTGCAACGTTGTCGGCTTTTTCTGTCCCTATGTCCCTGAGGAACTCATTCATGCCGCCGGTGCCCTTCCCTTTCGTCTCATGGGTACATCCATCAAGATGTCCCACGTCCAGGCCCATCTTCCTCCCAATTGTTGCCATTTAGTAAAATCTTCGCTCGAAAGCTTGCTCCAGGGAGAACTCGATTTCTTAAAGGGAATTATTTTTAGTCATACCTGCGATTCCATGCAGGGGCTCTCCGATATCTGGGTCCACCAGGGACGTTTTTCCATCCACTTCAACCTGATGATTCCGACGAATTTGGACTCGGAACATTCCCGCCCTTACTTGAGAGCGGAGATGGAGCGATTCAAGGAGTTTCTTGAATCTCATTTAGGAAAGATTACTTCTGAAAGAATGAAGGCCTCCATCGAGCTTTTTAATCACATACGGGAGAAGTTGGGGGAGATTTATGCTCGCAGGAAATTCGTCACCGAACTCCCCGGCGGTTACTTTGCCCAGATCATTCGAGCGGGATACCTCATGGACCGTTTTCGGTATCTCGAGCTCCTCGAAGAGTTGCTGGATGCTTTACCCGAGAAAACACAGAATATGAAGGGTCTGGTTCCCCTTTATCTTACGGGAAACATGACCCATTCTCCTTCGTATTTCTCCCTCATTGAAGAGGCTGGTGCAATGGTAGTCCAGGATGATCTCTGTAGCGGAGCACGGACTCTCCGCCTCATGGTACCGGAAAGTCTCGATCCTATGGAAGCGCTGACCCAGCGTTACTTCACATCCTTTTTCTGCCCCACCAAGCATCTCGGGTATCGAGCCCATGTAGAAACCCTCTTGGAGGATGTTCAGAAATCCGGAGCCAGAGGGGTCATCTTTCTCCTCTACAAATATTGCGAAGCGCATTACTTCGATTATCCAGACCTGAAGGTCGCTCTTGAATCGAAGGGCATCCCTACCCTGCTTTTGGATGTGGAGGATCCCTCTTATTCCGTGGAACAGCTTAAGATTCGAATTCAGGCCTTTGTGGAAATGCTGAGCCCGTTTTAAGACAGTTCGGAGTAATTCATTTTCAATTTTAGATTTGCGATTTGCGAATTTAAGATCGGCAATTGGCAATTGGAAATCTAAAATGATTGACTCCGAACCCATTACTTTCTGGAAAGAAGACATGCCTGAGAATAGACTTCAACCTAATGCCTACAGAAAAATAAATTCGACCTCCGCGTACCGTCGCCTGATGACGGCATACTATTTTATGGTGAAACATCCAAAATGGTTTGGTAAAAAAGTGGCGTGGATCACGAGCGGGGGACCCGTGGAGCCTCTTTATGCAATGGGAGTTCTCCCTTTCTATCCAGAAAATTATGGAGCCATGTGTGGAGCCTTCCGAATGTCAGTATCCCTTTGTGAGGCTGCTGAGCACAGGGGGTACTCCCACGACCTCTGCTCTTATGCGCTCACGGATATCGGATCTTCCTTAACCGGCAAAGGTCCTCTCGGCAGGCTTCCGAAGCCGGACTTTTTAGTTTGTGGAAATAATATCTGCGGTACCGTCATCAAATGGTATGAGCTTCAAGCCCGAGCCTTTAATGTCCCCGTCTTTTTCTTTGACACCCCCTTTGTTCATGATGAGATCGAGGAACATACCCTGAAATATGTTCAGAATCAGATGAAGGAATATGTCTCCTTCCTTGAAAAACAGCTTAACCGTTCTTTTCCAGAAAAACGCTTTCAGGAGGTTTGTTCCAATGCCTTCGAAGCCATCACTCTGTGGAGAGAAATTCTGGACCTTCCACGCCATCATCCAGCACCCTTGGCCGCCTTTGATGCGTTTATCCACATGGCTCCTATTGTCACATTAAGGGGAACAGGGTGGGCAGTTCGTTATTACAGAAAGCTCAAGAGAGAAATGGAAGAAAGGGTGAAGAGAGGAGTGGGAGCTTTCGGCCGCGAGGAGATACGGCTTATCTGGGATAACATCCCTATCTGGTATGATATCCGGAATCTTTCCAAAATGCTCTCCTCTCAAGGGGCTGTTCTGGTTGCTGATACTTACACTTCGGCCTGGGCTTTGGATCAGGCTGACTCAACCCAACCTTTAAATGCATTGGCCGAAGCCTACGCCACGATCCATCTCAATCGCGGCTTAGAGTACAAAATACAGAAAATAGCCAACTTAATTGAAAACTACGGCGCCCACGGATTTATCATGCATTCCAACCGGAGTTGTAAACCGTACTCACTGGGTCAGCTGGATCTCAAACGAGAGGTGACCAGGTTGACCGGGAAACCCGGGTTGATGATCGAAGCGGACCATACGGACTCACGAAGTTACGCCCCCAAACAGGTAGAAAAACAGATCCAGATCTTCCTGGATATTATTAAAACGAAGGATAAAGTGGCGGGGTAATTTCCTGGATCATCTTTGAAGATTATCTTGATCGTATTATTTCCCCTCTGCCCTCTTTTTGAATTGAGATAAAGCATTCCAGGCAGGTCGGGGGTTGCCTTTCGCATCGGCCAACCCCATTGAACCAAAATAAGGCTCATTTCGATCACGAAGGATTAGCCAGAAGATCCTTACTACACCGAATTCAAACGCTTGCTGATACGCCTCCGTAAGCCACTTGGCTTGTTTTTCGTCGGAACCATTATCCATACGACCGTGGGCATCCGCAGGGGAACTCACATATCCTGTTTCTGTGATCCAAATGGGGCGATCTCCCAATCCTGATTTTTTCATTAAATCGTGAATATGCTCTAAATAACTACGAAAAGTGAGCCCGTTTGCGATAATATCGCTTGGAAAATAGTAATCGTGGACGTTCACCACATCAAATTTTTTCGTAGAAAGTACCGGCTGTAACCAACTGTCATGCCACTTCCACCCCTCTTGACGTGCCAACTCCGATTGAAAATTTCGAACGATCCCACACCCCATTGCAGAGGGGAGCACCTTGGCTTGCGGATCAGCCTTCTTAATCACATCAAAACCAGTTTTCAATAGCTCTAAATATTCTTCCAGGGTCCCTTTCCAGAAAGCTTCCCCATTCACCTCGTTTTCAATTTCGTAACTTACTCCTTGCCCCCGGTAGCGATTTGCAAGGCTTTCCACAAAGTGCACCCACTCCTTCATATCCACGGATGGCGAGGAAATTCGAATAGGATCCTTTTTGGGCTTATGTTTTTTGGTCGACTCTCGAAAAGTAGTGCGCAGGGTGAATAAAACTTCGATCTGTTTTGTTTGGGCCACTCCTAATAATCGATCGATGGTACTCCAATCATATTCACCCGGACGTATCTTGACGAACTGCCATTGTAAGGGCACACGGATTGCACCCACACCTAATTCCTGTATATATCTCATTTCCTCTCCAAAGGTACGCAATGTCATATTTAATCCCAAACGCCTCGCTTCCTGCGGGTGGGCATCGAAAACCAAAACGGAGGATAACAACATCGTGCCAATGAGCAACGTGCCCATTCTCATTATCGACGCTCCTCCTTTATATCGGGGAATGTTTTGCATAAGACGTAAGATGATTTAACGCCCTTCTTCAACCCCGATTCAGTTTCCCTTCTCTAACATTTCTTTCATAGGTTTCCAGTAGTAATCACGCCAGCCCTGGCTGATATCATGATAGTATTGATCTGGCACCCCACTCTGAGTGAAGGTGAGATGTGTACCATTCTTGATTTTCTTCAGGGAGAAAGTTGCCCTGGAATAGTGGCCTTGTGGCCAGTCACTGCCACGCCAAGACTGGACGATCTTTCTATCTGGCACGAGATTCAGGTTAATTCCCTCGATATACCCACCATAAGCAGTGAGCTTCCCGCCAATCTTACGGCTGATGCGAGCTTTCTCTCCGGTCAACTTGGCATGCTTACCCGAATCCATCAGCATTTCGTAAATCTCATGCGGGCTTGCTTTGAAACGAACAGACTGCCGAATGGTTTTGGTCTTCATATTTTCGCCCCATCCCCTCCGTGAATGTTAGTCAACGAATTCTAACACTTCATCTACAGGCCTTCTATCCTTTTGGGTCCACTCATCCGGATACCCCACCGCAATCAGGCAGATGAGATCCGTATTCGAAGGGACGTTTAAAATGGCCTCGATCTCTTTTTTGGCCTGAATGGGTGAGACCAGCCAGACAGCCCCTAACCCCATATGATGAAACACGAGAAGCATCGTTGTCACCGCAGCCGCTGCACTCTGGACCGCTGTTGGCGCGGATTTTCGAAACCCCAGGATCTCCTCAGCTTCACGGTCAATGGATTCCCGGGCAATCAATACCTTATCCATCGGACTTTGATATAAATTACTAAAAACTCCTATGCAAGCCGGGGCATTTCTGAAAAAGGACGCGTTCTTCTGATAACGATGAACGTCCTCTTGCCACGACACCGCCTCCGGCCAAGAAGCGATCTTATCTGCAACGGACTGAACCGCATCCGCCATTTTCCTAATCACCTCTTTATTCTTCACAATAACGAAGTGCCATCCTTGATAATTCCCTCCGTTGGGGGCCCACGTCGCTAGTTCCACTGCTTTCCTTAACGATTCATCTGAGACCTCTTTCCTCTTCCACTTCCGAATAGAACGCCTACCCTTAATTAACTTTTCTAACTCTTCTGTATTCATGGCTTATCCTCCTCGCGATTCAAAAAATCTTACTCTATCTACCGGGTGGTAAATCTTCATATCCAATAAGAAGATGAAGATTAGGCACCACCATCATCGTTGCAGTTCCATGAGCA
>Ga0315282_10014451_pt1 | contig 11746 bp, 6 predicted proteins | sample YL17G07_20_MG_FD_203693 | JGI IMG/M metagenome (GOLD analysis project Ga0315282, IMG submission 203693) | Sediment microbial communities from Yellowstone Lake, YNP, Wyoming, USA - YL17G07_20 | ecosystem: Environmental > Aquatic > Freshwater > Lake > Sediment | place: USA: Wyoming | collected...
ATCCGGGGGTCTATCCCTCGATGTACGGCGTAGGCGAGGGGTGCAGGTACTTCGGGTTGAAGCGCGCGGTCTTCCTTTTTCATCCGGTTGACCGTTACGCGCTCGAGAAGATGGCGGACCTCCAAGAGGTCGCCTGCGACATCTCCGAGACGTACCCCGGCTATGACCGCGACGGCCTGACGCGTGAGGTGCTTGCTACGCCCGAACGGACGCGCGCGCGAGCCGAGATCGTCAGCCGCCTCTCACTGGAATTCCCCAACGTCACCGGCGGCTTCTTCGATGACCTCAAGGGCCTGATGAAGGCGCACAACTACTCGGTGGCCGATCTCGCCGCGACCCGCGCGGCGCTCGGCAGCCACAACCCCGCGCTGAAGATGTGGAGCGTCGTGTACGGCCACGAATTGGATGACGCCGCCTTCTGGGCGAGCGTCGCGCCCTACATTGATGTCGTCAACCTATGGATCTGGCAGAGCGCCGATCTCGAGCAGCAACTTGACGCTCACGTCGAGCGCTGCCGGGCGCTGTTCCCGGGCAAGTCGCTAAACATTGGCTTCTATCTCAGGGACTACGGCATCCCGGCGCCGGTGCCGGTTGAGCGGCTGGCGCTGCAATTCAACCGCATCGTGCGTTACCTTGAGCGGGGGCTGATCTCGGGCTACTCGATACTAGCGGCCGTGTTGATCGACGGACATCGCGAGCAAGCGGAGTTCGTGCGTGACTTCATCGGGGCGCATTAGCGGGTAGAGTGGCAGCCGCGCAGCTACGTAGGACAAGTCAACGCCCGATGAACACTGCAAGAGGCACGGCACACTGTGCCCCAATGGTGTGAAAGAGACAATCCGCGCGTCTGCCGCGCAGGTCCGCGGCTGAGATGACACACCTCAGCCCGTCAGCCGCACCTCGACGCTCCAGTCGGTGATGTCGAGCGCGGGAACCGACGTGTCCCCCTCTCCCTCCGGCGCAATCGCACCCGCGTTGTCGTACACGCCATTGACGTCCACGGGGATGATGACATAGGCGTTGCCGTTGCGGCCGAGGCCGTCATAATTCAACTCGATGAACTGGCTCTCGGGGGGCAGCAGACGGTCGGCAGTGATGATGTTGAGTTCGATCTGCGTCGCGGTGGTGGTGATCTGGCTCAGGTCCATGATGACGCCGATGGTGCGCCCGTCCTGCGACACTGCGCCGTAATACGGCGGCCCGATGAACTGCAGATTCCTGTACTCGAAGAACGCGCCCTGGTGATACTGGAGGTAGAAGGGCGGCGGGAGGGTCGAATTCGAGATGATGAGCGGGACGCCTGTCGCCGGAATCGGGGCCGATGGATTGGCGACGATGGGCACCGGGCCGTCGTTGGGATTGCCGTTCGTATCAATCGCGACGAAATAGTAGAGTGCCGGATCCACCGGGGCGGCAAGGGTGAAATGGACGATGAGCTGGCGCGTCGGCGCGCCGGTGCCGCCCGGCGTGGAGGGCATGCGGGCGCAACCCGCGACCATGAGGCTCAGGACAGCGCAGAGGCAGGCGCAGAGATGTTTCATGATGCGCTCTCATTATAACCGCCTGCGGCTGGCCGTGCCAAGTGCGACGCTGCAGGCGGCGGCGGGTCACGAGGCGAACTCCTCGATAAAGTCGGCCCATGCGAAACATCGTCAGCCTCGTGCTTTGCGCCCTATCCGGCCTGCTCCTCGCGCTAGCCTATCCGCGCGCAGGTCTGTGGCCTCTGGCATGGGTGGCGCTCGTGCCGTGGCTGGTGGTCGTGTTCACCGCGCGCTGGCCAATGGCTGTCGCGGGGAGCTGGCTTGCCGGCTTCGCGTTCTTCGCCGTCCTCATGTACTGGATCGCCATCTTCGGCTACCTGCCGTGGGTCCTGGTCGCCCTGATAGAGGGGCTGGCGTTCGTGCTCACAGCCGTGGTCGTACGCATCGCGGTGCCGCTCCATTGGGCCGATGCCGCCCCTCAGGACGCGGCTCTGGTTTCCGGATGGCGCATTGCGGCTGTCGCGGCCGCCTGGGTGACATGGGAGTTCGTCCGCAGCCTCGGGCAGTTCGGCGTGACCTGGGGCCAGGTCGGCCATTCACAAGCGCCATTCCTGCCACTGGCTCAACTGGCGGCATTCGGCGGCGTGCTGGCCGTGTCGTTCGTGGTCATGGTGGGAAATGCCGCCCTCGCACACGCCATCGTCGCCGGGCGGCATTGCGGCGCACCATGGTGGCGCCCGGCCGCCTACTCGGCCGCGTTCATCGTCGCTGCAATCGCCTTGGGCGCGACACATGGCCTGCTTGTCGAGCGCGCCATGCGCGCCGACCGCACTCCGCCGGTCCGGGTCGGTATCGCCCAGGCGAGCCTCAAGTCGTGGTTGACCGTCGAGGAGTTGAACGTGCCGCTGACGTTGGATCAGCAGCGAACGGAGCTCGCCGCCTATGCCGACCTGACGCACCAAGCGGCCTCGCGCGGCGCGGCGGTCGTCATCTGGCCCGAGAGCGCGGTGCCCGGCTACCTCGAGTACGAAAGCGTCATCCGGGACACCGTGACGTCTCTTGCGCGGGAGCGCGGGGTATGGCTCCTGGTGGGCGGACCGGCATACGAGAGAAGGTGCGAGTACAACTCGGCGTACGTCGTCTCGCCGCAGGGCATCATCACCGGTCGCTACGATAAGGTGCACCTGGTGCCGTTCGGGGAGTACGTGCCGTGGCGGAAGTGGCTGCCGCTGCTGAGCCACTACCGGGTGCGCGAGACTGATGTCACGCGCGGAACGGAGCATCGGTTGCTGCGCGCGGGCGGGCTCGACCTGGGGCCGATGATCTGCTTCGAATCAGTGTTTCCCGACATCTCGCGGCGCGAGGCGATCCGCGGCGCGCGAGCCCTTGTCATCATCACCAATGATGCCTGGTTCCTGCGCACCGCCGCGGCGGCCCAGCACGTGCAGATCGGCAGGTTCCGGGCGATCGAGCAGGGGCTCTACGTCGCGCGCGGGGCCGCGACCGGCATCTCGTGCTTCATCGATCCGCTGGGGCGCGTGACGGATTCGTTGCCCCTGTTGAAGCGCGGCGTGCTCGTCGCCGATATCCGGCCGCGTTCTGCCGACACGCCCTACCGGCGCGTTGGCGCGCTGTTCCCCCTACTGTGCGTCGGGCTCACTGCCGCATGGCTCGTTGCCGCGGTCGTCCGTCGCGTGCGGTAGCCTCAAGCGTCGCCCGCTCAATAGGGGATGCCGAACCCACGACACAGGAACACGGCCATTTGGTCGCGCCGCACGGAGTTGTCCGGGCAATAGCGCGGAGGGTTGGCCGCGCAACCCGAGGTGATGCCGGCTGCGACCAAGGTCTCGATGTGCTTATACGCCCAATGGGATCTGGGCACGTCGGCGAACGTCGGCGTTTCGGGATCGATGAGCGTTAGTCCCGCCGCACGCACGAGGAACACCGCCATCGCCGAGCGGGCGACCTGGTTTGCGGGGCAGTACCGGATCGGGTTGCTCGCGCAGCCGGAGGTCACGCCCGCCGCCACTAGCGTCTCGATATACTGATAGGACCAGGAACACCGCCATCTGGTCCCGCCGCACCGGGTTTGATGGACAGTAGAGCGGCGGCACCCCAGAGCAGCCGCCGGTGACGCCCTCGCGCTTGATTGCCTCGATGTAGCGCCGCGACCAGTAGTCCCACGGCACGTCATCGAAAGACGTGTTGTCAACGGTAACGGCCACCGAGTCCTCGGCTGTGTTGCCGCCGGCGTCCCAGGCCACCGCCTTGAGCGTGTACGGCCCGTCCGGAAGCGCTGCCGTGTTCCAGTCGTACTGGTACGGCGGCGCCGTGTCGGTGAACGCGAGCGTGTTGTTGACGTAGAACTCAACCTTGGTGACGCCGATGTTATCCGAGGCATCGACGGTAACGCCGACAATCCAGGAAAGTGTCGCGCCAGGAATGGGATAGGTGATCGCAACCGTCGGCGGCACGTTGTCGCCGACCGTGAAGCTCCACGCATAGTCCGCCGCGAGCGGATTGCCTGCGGTATCGGCGATGCCACCGGTGCCGCCCTTAAGGATCGCCGTGTACGAGACGCCCTGCGCGAATCCGGCATCCGGGTCGAACGTCGCGGTCGTCGTCGTGGGGTTATACGATACCGCGCCCGCGAGCGGCGTGCCGTGCTGATCTTGCAGCAGGAAGCTGGCGCCGCCAACCGTGGCCGGATCTATGGCCTCACTGAACACGGCGCTGACGTTCGCATCGACCGGAACACCTGTCTGATTGTTGGCGGGATCGGTCGAAGTCACCTGGGGCGCCGTGTTGTCGACGGTGACGGTCACGCTGTTCTCGGCGCTGTTGCCGGCGGCGTCCCACGCGACCGCCTTCAGGGTGTACGCCGTCTCGGATAGGCCGCCGGTGTTCCAGTCGTACTCGTACGGCGCCGTCGGGTCGGTGGATTTCAGCACATCGTTGACATAGAACTCGACGCGTGTGACGCCGACATTGTCGGATGCCGCGGCGCTGATGCCGACCACACCGCGGACGACCGCCCCTGCAGCCGGATAGGTGATACTCACCGATGGCGGCGTGATGTCTCCCGCACCGAAAATCCATACGTGGTCTGCGGCCAGTGGATTGCCGGCCACGTCGGCGGCATTGCCACTTCCGCCTCTAAGCCGTGCCGTGTAGGCGTAACCGCGGACGAGATCGTCGTTGGGATCGAAGGTCGCCGTCTTGGTGTCGGCGTCGTACGACACAGCCCCTGCGACGGGAGTGCCGTGTTCATCCTCAAGCAGGAACGTCGCGTCACTGATCGTCGTTGGATCCATAGCCTCGCTGAACATGGCAACAACGTTGGCGTCGGGCGGCACCGAGTCCGCCCCGTCCGCTGGATCGGTGGACACAACCTGAGGCGCTGTGTTGTCAACGGTGACGCTCACAGTATCCTCGGCGCTGTTGCCGGCGGCGTCCCACGCGACCGCCTTGAGGGTGTATGCGGTTTCAGGCGGGCTGCCGGTGTTCCAGTCGTACTCGTACGGCGCCGCTGCGTCGGTGCACTCCAGCACGTCGTTGACATAGAACTCGACGCGCGCGACGCCGACGTTGTCACTGGCATCAGCGGTGATCCCCACGACTCCCCGCACCCGCGCGCCGTCGCCGGGATGAGTGATGGTCACCGCGGGCGGCGTGATGTCGGCGGCCGTGAACGTCCAGACGTAGTCCGCCGCGAGCGGATTCCCGGTGGGGTCGGCGATGTTGCCGCTGCCCCCCTTGAGCGTGGCCGTGTACGAACGGCCCTGCTCAAAGCTGGCGGTCGGGTCGAACGTGGCGGTGGTGGTCCCCGGGTTGTACGATACCGTGCCCGCAACAGGTGTCTCGGCCTGATCCTTCAAGAGGAAGGTCGTGTCGTTGATGGTTGCCGGATCCATGGCCTCGCTGAAGACCGCAACGACGTTCGCATCCAGCGCCACCCCGGGTTCACCGCTCGTCGGATCTGTGGACGCGACCTGCGGCGGTGTGTTGTCGAGAGCGACGCCGCGCGAGTCCTCGGCGCTGTTGGTCGCCTCGTCGTACGCGACGGCCTTCACGTTGTGCGCCCCATCGCTGTCGCCGGTCGTGTCCCACAGCCACTCGTATGGCGCGGTGAAATCCACCTGGCGCAGTTCGGAATCAACGAAGAACTCGACCTTGGTCACGCCGCGGTTGTCGGAGGCGGTGGCCGCCACGGTGACGGTGCCGCGCAGTTGCGCGCCGTCTGCAGGACTGGTGAGGCCGCACGTCGGCGGGGACGTGTCGAGGGTGACTGTCACCTGGCTGGAGAATGGGCTGGTGCCTTCGCCGGTTGTCGCGGTGCCGCTGAGCACATTCCCACCCTCGACAAGGGTGATTGGGATGGAAAACGTTCCGTCGGACGCGCTGCCGGTCCCCGCCGGTGCGCCGTTGTCGTAGATAGTGACGGTGCTGCCCACGGGCGCGGTCCCCGCGACCGTGCAGGCGGGGTTGTTGGTCACGCTTCCGTTGGACGGCGAGGAGATACTCGGGGCGACGGGAAACGAGGTCAGCGTGACATCGGATACCTGCTGAACGTCGCCCTGCCACGTACCCATAGCTATCTCATACTCGAGGTAGCCGGCGTCAGCTTCCAGGGTGATGGGGCCCGAGGCCAGGTAGTCGCTCCATGCGCCATAGATGCCGGTACTGTAGGGGCCGAACCGATAGCGCAGGAACGCGTCGCCGCTCCAGTTGATGGAGCCCAGATGCACTTGTGAAGCGAACGGGAATCGCCCGACGTGGCGCGACATCTGGTTCGGTCCGGGCTTCGCCGCGCTGTAGCATTCCGCGCGCCGGCCGCCCGCATTCGTGCCCCCAGTGGTGAAGAGGTATCCGCCGCTCAGCGCAGCTCCTTGGTTGGCCACCGCGATAGGCAGCGTCGCGGGGGTCGTCCACTCACCGAGCGCGCCGCCAACGCCGACCGACGCACAGTGCACCTGCGAGCGATACGTCGTGCCGCTCAACCCGCCGAGCACCACCACTACGCCATCGCTGGCGACCGCCGCATGTCCGCTCATCGTCGCGGGGAGCGGTGTGATCGCCGTCCACGCGCCGACGGTGCCGTTCGCATTGATCTGCGCCTGATACACATCGTCGCGTATGCCGCCGCGTCCTGCATCTCCACCCAGGACATAGGCGTACCCGCCGATGGCGGTCATAGCGTGAAGGCGCAGGGTGACCGGCAGACTGGTGGTTGCGGTCCAGGCGCCGAGGCTGCCGTCGGCATTGATATGAGCGTAGTACACCTCGAACACCGGAGCGACGCCGTTGTTGCCGCCGGAGAGGATAAGGTAATCGCCCGTCCTGATCAACGCGGCCTTGGATCGCGCCTGTGGCAAGGATGATGCCGCCGACCACGCGCCGATACTACCGTCTGGGTTGATGGCGGCGCGGTAGACGGCTGCCGACGGACCGCCGGCATCTTCGCCCCCGACGAAGTAGAGGCGCGTCTCTGTCGCAGCCGCGCAGGCATACGCGCGCGCAGCCGGCAGCGCGGTTGCGTTTGTCCATGCCCCGAGCGTACCATCCTGCCCGATCACGGCGTACCGCACCGCCGTAGTGTAACCGACGTTGGTGCGGCCGCCCAGGGCGTATACATGAGTGCTCGTAGCCGCCGTCGCAGGGCAACCGTTGGCTTCGAGAAGCGACGTTATCTGGCCGATCGGCCCGATCGCGCTGTCGCCGATGGCGCAGCAGTAGACCGCGCTGGAGAGGCCGCCGGTCGAGGAGTATCCGCCCGCGACGTATACATACTCTCCGCTGCGCGCGCCGCCGCAGTACCTCAGGGATTTGGGAAGCACATCGGTGTCAGCGGGAGACGCGCAGAACGCGCCCATATCGCCGCCCGGGGCGAGCGCCGCGGCCGCAACGGCAGCGGTCGGACCGGAACTTGTGGCTCCTCCGAGCACGAGCAAGTGCCCGCCGGCGCCGACTCCGGCCGCGCCGCACACGGGCGTGGTGAGGGCGCCGCACAGCGCCCAAGCGCCGATGCCGCCTGGACTGAGTTGGGTCGAATAGACCCCGGTCCGCAGTCCAAGCGCATTGAGTCCCCCGGCGATATAGAGGTGCGAGCCGGCGCGAACCGCGGCATGGAATGCGAGGGCTTCCGGCAGAACGCCGGCATTGCTCCAGGGCTGCAGGCTTCCGCCTCCGGTCATGGCAGCCGCGTACACTGCGGCGGTGTAGGCGCCCGATGCAAGCTGGCCGCCTATAGAGAAGAGATATCCCTCTGCGGCAGTCAGCGAGAGTCCGCGCGCGGCGGCCGGCAGCGCGGCAACAGCCTGCCACGATCCGAGGCTGCCGTTAGCGGCTATCGGCGCCGAATAGACTTCGGAGCAGGCGGCAGCGCCGTCCCAACCGCCGGCCACGAATAGGTGCTCATTGGCGACGGCGACGCCCGCGTAGGCGCGGCCCGCAGGCAGCGACGTGCACGCCTGCCAGGCCCCCAAGGAGCCGTCCAAGCCGACGGCAGCGCGGTAGACGGCGGTTACAGCGGATGAGCCATTCCATCCACCTGCCGCGTAGAGATAGCCGTGACTCGCGGCGAGGCAGATGCCTTCCGCGGCGTAGGGCAGGGAGGTTACGCCTAGGAACCCATCACGTGACAGGCGCCCCCAGCGCGCGACGCCAATCTCGCCGCCGGCGGTGTTAGTCAGCGAGGTGCCGCCGTCGTGCTGTCCGCGCTGGAAGTCGGCGAGGAGAGTCTGAACGTTGTCGATCGCATCAAGCCGAGTCGCGCTTCCGGCGAAGAGTGCCGCGATCGAAAGCACTGTGGCCCACAGCAGAGTGTGGCGCCTTGGCCTGCACACAGCCACCCGCATGGTTCATGTCCCTTCCGCTCCCCCGTGGCAACGCCTATGAAACCCCAGTGCCGAGCGTTCAGACCGCAGCCTCTACTCGGTCACAGCGGTCTGTTCCTGTTCCGCGCGCTGTTGCATCAGCGGCGTCATGACATGCGCGCGCGACGCACGCCCCTGTTCGAAGGACGCGATGACCCTGGCGGCATCCGCCGCCTGGGCTGCGCGCCGCTTGCCTAGCCCCAGCGCCAGGTAGAGCCCGACCAGCAGCACGGCAATGATTGACAGCGCCACCAGCCGGTCCCGATGGCGCTGCTTGCCTTCGCCCTTGCGATGCGGCCGCTTGTAGCGCCGCTCAGGGCGTGCCTCGATGATATGGGTTCTCCGTGGGATTCCCATAGACCCAGCCATCGTCGCTGCGCACCACCCAATACTCGGGCCAGCCGTAATCATCCCAGAAAGGCTCTGGGAGCTTCACCTTGCAGTGCCCGTCGGCGTAAGCTATGTTGATCGCCGACTGATGGATGCCAAACGGAGATGCCCAGTCCGCCAGGTCCCAGATCATGGGCGCGACCGACGGGTTCTCGCACTCGGTCAGGCTGGTTCCTGCGATCGCGTGAGGCGGTGCGGCTTGGGGTAAATACGCATTGCCGCTGGTGATATGAGCCCAGTAGTAAGACGAAGGGATCTCCTGATCGGGGCCGTTGCCGAAGGTCCACCCGGACCCCAGGTTGCGGGGCGGTACCAGCGTGGCGCGGCCGATGTCGGTCCCGCGCGGGAGCAGAGTACAGTACCAGATGTCATTGTTGCGAACGTAAGGGGCTATAAGGTGCGAGATGTCCCCCTCACGCCAATCCGCCGGCACGGTGCCGTCGGGATAGGACGGGGGAAAGGCGTAGGTGACGTTGATCGCGTAGTTCCACGACGCGGTCCAGGGCAGCACCTCGTCGTGGTCATCGGCATACATGAGGACCGCGGTGGCTATCTGCTGGACGTTGGACATGCACACGGTGCGCCGGGCGAGGTTGCGCGCGCGCGTGAATGCTGGAAAGACTATGGCTGCGAGGATGCTGATGATGCACAGCACCACCAGCAGCTCGGTGAGGGTAAAGCCCCGTCGCCTCCACATGATAGACGACCTCCTGCGTAGCGGATCGCGGCCCGGCCGCAGGCCCGTAGTGGTCGGCGCGCACATGTTGGGCCGCTGCGGCAGAGCCCGGCGTGCGCGCTCGTGCCGGCGTGGCGTCCGAACGCTTATTCCACATCCCAGTGAGGGGCTACCAAGCGTCCGCTGGTGCAGGGGATGGAGTCGGCGGGGCGGAAGTCCATGTTCGACCATGCAGGAAGGAGTAGCGCACCCCGGAGGCTGCGATGGCGCGGATGAGGAAATGTTCGCGCTGCGGCGCGGAGAATAGCACCAAGCGGGCGAACTGCTACGCCTGTGGAGCCGACCTCAATGCTTCACAGCAGCAGGCGGCCGCGCCCTCAGGCACCGCAGCAAGCCAGCGCTTCGCCGCCGTGCTCGAGGAGCGCTCGCGCGCGCCCCAAGGCCGGCCCGAGGCCGCAGCTGCCGCCTCGTCTCGCCCGCTGCCGACGTTCTACCCCGGCATCGGGCAAGTTCGGCGCGCGATGCATTTCTTCCGCCAGCTTCATGATTTCGTGCAAGCCGGCCTGCCTCTCTCTCAAGCCCTCGCTGATCTTCGGTCACGCGCCGACCCGCGTGCGAAGGCTGTCGCACGAGCCATGGCACAGCATGTTACCGCCGGCGGGCGACTCAGTGACGCGATGCCGGACTACCCGAACCTGTTCCTCGCCTATCAGGCCTCGCTCGTGCACGCAGGTGAGCTCGCAGGCAACCTGCCCCAGGCGCTGGATCAGATAGCCACCGATTGCGAGACCGAGTACCAGATTCGACAGGGCATCGCGGTGGCGCTGTTTCCCATCTACCTGGTGGTGCCCCTGATGCTAGCGATGATGCCTCTGGCGCTCGTGCTGCACAGTGCGCAGCCGCCGGATGGCTGGACCCCTGCTGCGCTGGGGTCCCGCTACATCGCGACCGCGCTGCGCGTGTCCTTGCCCATTATCGTGGGCATGGGCGCGGTCTGGTTCACCTGGGTTATCGGCGCGCGCAGCGCGGCGTTGATGCCGCTCCAGCACCGGTTGCTCCTATCCATTCCGCTGGTCGGCGGCGCGTATCGGCGGAACGGCATGATGCGCTTCCTTGGCTCGCTGGCATTACTTCTGCGCGCCGGCGTGCCCATTGCCGAGGCTTATCGCGCCGCCGCTGCCGCCACGGGGAACGTCGCCCTCGGGCGTCAGCTGCTGCGCGAGGTTGACAACCTCTACGCCGGCCGCGGCCTCGTGGATACGCTGCGCAAGTTTCGCTTGATTCCAGATGTCGCGATGGACCGACTGGCCATCGGCGAGACTGTCGGCAAGCTTCCTGAGGTGTTGGGCCAGATCGCGGGCGATTACCGGCAGCACGCGGCGCAGTCGGCAAGATACCTGCCGCGGCTGGTGCAGCTCGCGGCGTATCTGGTGATCGCGCCCCTGGTGGGCATCATCGTGTACTCGCTGTGGTCGGCGTACTGGGACTTCAGGTTCTGGCAGCCCCTGCACATGATTGATGAGGGGCCGTAGGGCTCGCTTTGCGCGATGGTCCTGCGCGGCCATTGTGCTCTTGGGGAGCCCGCTCTTCGACTGCGTTGGATAGACAGAGGGGCTCCCCTACAGGCCGAAACGTAACCGGAATTCGTGCAAGGCAGCACCAGAACGCGCCGACGCAAGGGCGCCCTCGCCTTGCGTGGCTACAAACGCGGGTTCATGCAGGCCGATTGCCCAGGCGCTGACCTCGCTGGGCCTGACTCCCCGGTGCGCAATTCCTCGGCAGCGTAGCTAGCCGTCTACTTGTTACCGCGACCTCCGCCATGGCCTCTGCTGCCGCCCTTCTCACCGTGGCCTCGACCGCCACCCTTCGATCCGGGCCCGGCCTGCTTGACCTTCTTGGCTTGCCCGGGTCCACGGCCTCCGCCCGGACCCGATGCCTTCGGCGCAGATGGGCCGCCGGCCCGGCCGAGCTTACGCGCCTGACCCGGCGGCATGGACTTCCCCGGGCGGCTACCCATGGAGATGAACCGAGCGGGGGGAGCCGAGACGATGCTCATCTCGTTCCACCCCTTCTTTCCCTTGATCTTCAGGATGTGGCCGCTGCGCTCCACCGGTATGTTGAGGTGCCGGCTGAAGAGATCCGCGGGCACGAAGACCGTGTCACGAACAACGATAGGCGCCGCCGGCAGCACGATCACCTGCGGGCCGTAGTACACCCTCGGGCTGCCGATGACAAGGCCGATCTCGTGTCCGTTATAGGTGAAGGCGGCGCGGTTGCGTAGGCTGTCCCAGAGCAACGCCGCGCCGATGATCTGGGTGGCATTG
>Ga0315282_10014452_pt1 | contig 11745 bp, 8 predicted proteins | sample YL17G07_20_MG_FD_203693 | JGI IMG/M metagenome (GOLD analysis project Ga0315282, IMG submission 203693) | Sediment microbial communities from Yellowstone Lake, YNP, Wyoming, USA - YL17G07_20 | ecosystem: Environmental > Aquatic > Freshwater > Lake > Sediment | place: USA: Wyoming | collected...
TCTAGGTCGATCGTGAGGTAAACGCGCGAGTTGCCAGCGAGTTCCTTCACTGTTGCAACTATTTCTGGAGTCTTGTCGATCATCTGCTCCGATGTATAGGTCGCCACTCTCGCATCTCGCGCGAACTCCTCCTCTTCCTTGGAGCACGAGCGGATGCCCACCTGTAGAAGACGCTTGGACGGCAGGTGGTCGAGTACTCTACGCATCACCGTCGCATGGCAGAGCCTGTCGCCCATATACTCGTCGCGGAGGTCGCGGTGGGCATCAAGTTGCACCACAAAGACATCGTCAAAGGCCTGAAGGGCAAAGTATGTCAGTGTATGTTCTCCACCCAGCAGGACCGGGATTTTCCCTTCTCCGCTCACTCGCTTGACTAATTGAGTGACCCGCTCTCCAGTCGCTTTTAGGTCAGTAGGCGTGATTGCGATGTCACCAAGGTCGGAGATGTTGAGCCGCTCGAAGACATCCAATCCAGCCGATATCAGGTACGTCTCAAGGTTCGCCGACGCTTCCCGGATTCGTGCCGGACCGAAGCGATAACCGGAGCGGTAGCTCGAGGTGACATCGAGGGGAACACCTGCGAAAACCACGTTAGCACGATCGTAAGGTTCGTCGAAACCGCCGAAGCCAGGGCGAACCGCTGTCAAAGTCTCCATCTTTTTCACCATTCAATGGAAGATTTTGAAGGCTATGAAGTTTGCTCTTAACTCTCAGCTGACCTAACATTTTTGTAATTAACAATAGGTTAATTTGCGCTTAACATGATGTTAACTCACAAAACACCCGAACAAATAAGGTTTAAATACTTAACTCTCCTCTGAAAGCTGATAGAGGCGTGTCCATGGCTAAAAGTCTGTACTTCTTCGACGATGGAGATGGAAAAGATAAGAGGCTCCTAGGAGGCAAGGGTGCCGGCCTATGCACGATGACCCAGCTTGGACTGCCGGTTCCCCCCGGTTTCGTGATAACTACTGAGATCTGCAAGCGTTATTACAAGGACGGGGGGAAACTCCCGGATGGGCTGATGGATGAGGCCGAAGCGGCGGTGCGTAAACTCGAGGACCTCACGGGCAAAGACTTTGGCGACCCCGAGAAGCCCCTTTTGGTTTCCATCCGCTCAGGATCGATGCTCTCGATGCCAGGCATGATGGACACAATTCTCAATCTAGGGTTAAATGACAAGACCGTCGAAGGGCTAGCCCAACTGACGAGAAACGAGCGATTTGCCTGCGACGCCTACCGAAGGTTCATCCAGATGTTCGGAAAAATCGTGCTCGGGATAGACGCAAAAAAGTTTGAGGATGCTCTTGAAAAACAGAAGGAAGAGGTCGGGGCAAAGCTCGACACGGACTTGAAAGCCGAGGACATGAAAAAGGTCGTCAGGAGGTTCAAGCAAATCGTAGAAAGTGAGACGGGGAAGAAATTCCCCTCCGACCCTCTCATACAGCTGGAACTCGCGATAAATGCGGTGTTTAGGTCATGGAACAACAAACGGGCCATAGAATACAGAGAGTACTATAAGATTCCCCACGACCTCGGCACGGCGGTAAGCGTCGTCGTCATGGTCTTCGGGAACATGGGGCCGGACTCAGGCACTGGCGTGGCATTCACACGCGACCCATCCACCGGCGAGCGAAAATTGTATGGTGAGTTTCTCTTCAACGCTCAGGGGGAGGATGTCGTCGCTGGCATCAGAACTCCGCTCAAGATAAGTGAACTCGAACAGAGGTACCCCCCGGTCTACAATCAGCTACTCGACATCGCTGAAAAGCTTGAGCGGCATTATCGCGACATGCAGGACGTTGAGTTCACGGTCGAGCAGGGCAAGCTGTACATGCTCCAGACTAGGGCAGGAAAGCGGACTGCGCAGGCCGCGGTGAAAATAGCCGTGGGCATGGCAGAAGAAGATTTGATAACCAAGCAGGAAGCGGTTTTGCGGGTGGAGCCGGGTCAGGTCGAGCAGCTGCTCCACAAACAAGTGGATTCGAAGGCCAAGGTGAACGTGATCGCAAAGGGTTTGAACGCCAGTCCCGGTGCTGCGATCGGCAAAGTTGTTTTCGACGCCGAAAGAGCGAAGGAACTGAAGGGCGACAAAGTAATACTCGTGAGGCCTGAGACGAATCCCGATGACGTCGGCGGCATCATAGCCTCCCAAGGCGTACTCACTTCGAGAGGCGGGGCAACCAGTCACGCCTCTGTTGTTGCTCGAGGTTTGGGGAAACCTGCTGTGGTCGGTTGCGAAGCTCTAAAGATAGATCTCGAGCAGAAGCTGTTCGAGGTCAATGGGGTCACGGTCAAAGAGGGCGACATCATCACAATCAACGGCTCTACCGGTGATGTCATCCTTGGCGAGGTGCCGCTCATCGAGCCAAAGATGTCGGAGGAGCTCAAGCGGTTGCTGGCATGGGCTGACGGGTTTAAGCGGCTGCAAAACTGGGCGAACGCTGATTACCCGCGTGACGCAAAGCTGGCGAGGGAGCTCGGGGCCCAGGGAGTAGGCCTCTGCAGGACGGAACACATGTTTTTCGAAGAGGAGAGGCTGCCGATTGTCCGCCAGGCGATACTTGGAGAGACCAAGGAAGAACGAAAGGAGCCTCTCGGGAAACTGCTGGAGATCCAAAAGGACGACTTCAAAGGTATCCTAAAGGCCATGGACGGGCTGCCAGTGGTGATCCGCCTGCTCGACCCGCCGCTGCACGAGTTCCTGCCGAAGTACGAGGAATTGCTTGAGGAGGTAATCACGCGGAGGGCAAGCGGTGGGAAACCCGACGAATTAAAAACTGCGGAGGACCTCTTGAAACGCGTCGAGGAGATGCGGGAGGCGAATCCCATGATGGGGCTCCGTGGCTGCAGGTTAGGGATAACTCACCCCGACATAAACGAGATGCAGGTCAGGGCGATTTTCGAAGCGGCCTGCGAGCTAAAGCGTGAAGGGCGCGATCCACGGCCTGAGATAATGATCCCCTTGGTAGGCCATGTCAACGAGCTCAGGGTGGTGCGGGAGCAGCTCGAGCAGGTGGCGCGCGATGTGATGACCAAGCGCGGTGTCGAAGTGTCTTACAAGTTCGGTACGATGATAGAGGTGCCGCGTGCGGCGCTCACAGCCGACGAGATCGCGGAGTACGCGGAGTTCTTTTCCTTCGGCACCAATGACCTCACCCAGATGACTTACGCCTACTCCAGAGACGACGCGGAGGGGAAGTTCATGTTCCAGTACATTGAGAAGGGTATACTGGAGGTTGACCCGTTCCAGACGCTCGACCGAAAAGGCGTCGGTAAGTTGATGCGGATCGGAGTTGAGCTTGGACGGAAGAAAAGGCCGAATTTAGAAGTCGGCATCTGCGGCGAACACGGGGGAGACCCTGCTTCGATCGAGTTCTGCCACGAGCTTGGTCTGAATTACGTTTCTTGCTCGCCGTTCAGGATTCCGGTTGCAAGGTTGGCTGCGGCTCACGCTGCGCTCAAGACCGGAGAGGCGGAAAAGCTGCGATATCTGTAGTGGGTAATTTTAGTTTGACTTTACCGAAATGAAGATGATTTTTTCAAAATAAACAGAAGACGAATCTATCAGTGCTGCCATTTATAACTCTCATTGAATTATTTTTCTCGCCTCCTCCCTTATCTCGTCTAATACTGTTTGGGACAATCCCGTCGTCCTTTTGAGGTCCTCTAAATCGTGGTCTAGCAGGTCCCTCGCGAGCATCGCTCTCACCTGAAATAGCCGTTCCCTGATGGGCCCAGTGACGGACCTCAAGATTGTGATGGGATAAAGCCTCTTCGTTTCCACCATCTCATCGAGGCTCTCCCCTTTCGGGTACCTCCAGCTAGTCACTTTAACGCCAACGCATTTCCCATACTGCTCTGCTTCGGCGGTGCACTTGGTATTGCAGATGAGCCAAGGTTGGTGGAACTTCTCGCCCAGATCGAGGAACCTAGCGTAGGTGTACATCACCACCTCGAGGCCGGTGCGGATTCCGGGGGCATTGTGATACTTGCATTCCACGAGGTAGCGCATGCCTTCTTTTTCGGCGATGATGTCGATCTCGTGAGAAACACATTTGCCCTTCACGATTTCTCCAACTTTAGTTTCATAGCCGTAATTTCGAAGCACCTCGCCCATGAATTCTTCAAATGGAAAGCCCGTAGGGCCGAGGGCCATGATAGCTCTTTTTAAATCGTATCTAATCGCGGCTTCTGGTTCTTCCTCGAGCAGCTTTAAGGTAAGGTGTAGGATCTCCTTCGTGGTTATTCCATCGTAGGCTTCAGCTTTAACCTCCTCGGCGATCTTATCTGCGAGTTGTTTCGATGCTCCCGCCCTAAAGCAGGTCAACCTAACCTTTTCAACGTCGAACTCCTCTTTTTCACCTGACGCTTTTGTTACGTACATTTTCTATTCCATACTTACTACTTAGCGATCTTAATTTATCTTAGTGATTACAACATCTTCCCTAAGCATATGCGACATTAATATCAGATATATACGGTTTGAATTTGGTTTGTACCCTTCTAGAAAAATCTCCCCTAAAACTGGCTGATTTACTTATGGATGCCTATGGTGCGGGGGAGGGGATTCGAACCCCCGAACCCCTGCGGGACCAGACCCTGAATCTGGCGCCTTAGACCTGGCTCGGCTACCCCCGCTCAAAAAATCATCACCTGCAAAGCTTTAAGTATGTGAGGACAAGCCTTATGAAAATAAAAAACAATTATTGTTCGGGATATACATGGCGGAAATAGACATGATGGTGTGGATAGTCGTCTTATTTGGCTATTCAATAGTTTCTGTGTTATTAATGCCCTACATGTTAAGTCTCCAAGCACGTATGGGGCTCGGACAGCTGCGCAAGTCAGTCAAAGAGCTTGAGGGCTGGGCGAAGGAGAGCAGGCTGATCGCGCTAAAAGCGATAGCTAAGAATGGGAAGCCCAAGCGCGATGTTGAGAAGGAATTCGACAACTTTCTGGAGTTTTTCGCCATAGAACCGGTGAGCGAAGACCCCTCAGGAGTGCTGCAGAGGCTTGAACACGTACTGGATGTAAGGAAGCGACGGTTCGAGGGCACTGTGGCCCGCTTTGCTCCAAATGCCGATTCAGAAACAGCGGCAAACTTGGAGATGACCATAGAAGGGGCGATGGCAGGTCATATCCTCTACCGCTTCATGCGCCACTTCATGTTGCTCGCTGAGAAGACGAAAAATATGCAGATTGTCATGGTGGCTCAGATGAACATCCCATTCTTCAAGGAGCAAGGCAAGGCATTTGTGGAGGCGACGAAAACTTTCGCTGATGGAAAACCGATCGGGGACGGCGTTGGGGCACTGACCGCCGCGAATTTCATCGGTAAGGCCAAGTGCAGAGAGCCCGTCGAGGACACAGTTTACGCAGAGACGGATTTTGACGGACGAAAGCTTCTCATCGTCAAGGCAAAGGGGCCTGGCGGGCGGGTCGGCAAGCCAGGTGAGCTGATCAACCGCATAGCCCAGAAAAGAAAAATCTCACGAATCATTATGATCGACGCGGCCGGAAAGCTCGAGGGCGATGTGAGCGGAGATGTTATAGAAGGGGTCGGCGCCGCAATCGGAGGACCACCAACCGAAAAGTACAAAATTGAGCAAAGTGCGGTGAAGCGAAAAATACCGGTGGACGCCATTTTGATAAAGGAGTCCTTCACGGAGGCGATCAAACCCCTAAACAAACGCCTCGTCAAAGGTGTGGAGGTTGCGACCGAGAGGATCAAACAGGCTATACGGGAGCGCACTAAGCCAGGTGATGTCGTCATCATCGCCGGGATAGGGAACACAATAGGCATAGGGCAGAGTCCCGGTGAGATACCGAAGGAATTCCCGGCACCGCCAGAGAAGGGAAAGGACGAAATAGAATCCGTCGTCCTACCGTTTCGCTAGCCCTGTTTTAATAGATGGAGCGGTAATTCATCGAGGTGATATGAATGCGGCGTTACAAGCACCTAGCCGATATCCAGAAGACGATGTGGACACCGGATTGGATTCGGAACATAGGGATCATAGCTCACGTTGACCATGGTAAAACAACCCTTACGGATTCGCTGGTGGCCGCCTCAGGCATAATCAGCTATGAGCTGGCGGGAGAGCAGCTTTTCACGGACTTCCTCGAGATCGAGCAGCAGCGCGGCATAACCGTGCAGACATCTGCGGTTAGCCTATCGCACGCCCTGGAAGGTCAGGAGTACCTCATCAACCTGCTGGACACCCCAGGCCATGTGGACTTCAGCGGTGACGTTACCCGGGCCCTGCGGGCGATTGATGGGGCCGTGGTCGTCGTGGACGCTGTTGAGGGGGTCATGCCACAGACCGAGACGGTATTGCGGCAGGCCATGCAGGAGCGGGTGCGGCCAGTCCTTTTCATCAATAAAGTCGACCGCCTCATCAATGAACTCAGGCTGACTCCAGAGGGCATGCAGGCACGCTTCGCTAAGCTGATAACCAAATTCAACGAACTCATCCGGAGATACGCCCACTCCAGCGTGGCGAGTGAGTGGCAAGTGAGCGTCGAGGGAGGTTCGGTTGCTTTTGGGTCCGCCAAGGAGAAGTGGGCCCTCTCGATCCTCCAGATGAAAAAGAAGAACATAAGCTTCAAGGACATAATTACCGCCCACCAGAACGGCACCCAAGCCGAACTCGCGAAGAAGAGTCCCGTGTATGAAGTCGTCTTGGATATGGTTATTCATCACCTCCCCAACCCGAAGCAGGCGCAGGCGAGCCGGATCCCTGTGATATGGAAAGGCGATCTCACAAGTGAGCTGGGCAAGGATATGTTGAGCGCTAACCCTGAGGGAAAAATATGCATGGTGATTACCGATATCATCGTTGACGAGCAGGCTGGCGTGATATCTACCGGGCGTGTCTTCTCAGGCACCTTGGAAAAGGGAAAAGCGGTAAAGTTGGTGAGCGCTGGTCAGGAAGCTCGCATCCAGCAGGTCAACGTCTACATGGGGCCGGATCGCGTGATGGTGGACAAGGTTCCCGCTGGCAACATCGCCGCCGTCGTAGGGATGAAGGAGGCTTATGTGGGAGAAACTCTCGTAGAGGTCGGAGCCGAGGGCAAAGGGTTCGAAGAGCTCCACTACATAAGCGAGCCAGTCGTCACGGTGGCCGTTGAGACTAAAAGTTTCCAAGATCTACCTAAGCTCGTGAACGAGTTAAAGAGGATTTCACGGGAGGACCCCAACATCCGCGTGAAGATCAATGAGGAGACAGGGGAGTACTTAGTGTCTGGGATGGGAGAGGTCCACCTCGAGATCGTCGAGTACAAGCTGAAGGAGGCTGGACTTGAGGTGAAGAAATCAGAGCCCATCGTCGTGTACCGCGAGAGCTTGACAGCTAAAGCCGGGCCGGTCGAGGGCAAATCTCCAAACAAGCACAACCGGTTCAAGATTTTGGTCGAGCCCTTGGAGCCAGAGGTAATCAAGGCCATCGAGGAGGGTAGAGTCACCGAGAAGCAGGAGAGAAAGGAACGCGCGAACGTGCTCAGGGAACTCGGGTGGGAGACCCATGCGGCCCGCAATATAATTTCAATAATCGGGCCGAACATCATGACCGACGCGACCAAGGGCGTGCAGTACATGCGTGAGGTCGAGGACTATGTCATCGAGGCATTCAAAGAGGTCGTCGAGGAAGGTCCCGTCATGCGCGAACCGATGCGAGGCCTCAAGGTGCTGATAGATGATGCCATGCTGCACGAAGACTCAGTTCACCGGGGTCCGGCGCAGATCGTCCCAGCCGTCAGGCGTCCGATTCAGGCTGGCATCCTCCTTGCCAACCCAGTTGTACTCGAGCCCCTGCTCAAGCTTGAGGTGCGCGTCCCTCAAGAGTTCATGGGTGGTGCGATCAAAGTCATCCAGGGGCGCCGGGGCCGAATCCTAAGCATGGAAGCGGAGGAGGACATATCGATCGTCAAGGCCTCGCTCCCGGTGGCCAACTCCTTCGGGCTGGCGGCGGAGTTGCGTTCTGAGACAGAGGGGCGGGCGATCTGGGCGACGGAGTTTGAGAAGTTTGAGCAGCTGCCGCGGGAGCTCCAGGAACAGGTCATACAGGACGCTCGCAAGCGGAAGGGGCTGAAGCTGGAACCGCCAAAGCCTGACGAGTTCATGGAAAGGTAAGCAAGTTAGCTATCACTCCAAATTTCTCCTGTGGCAAATCCATTACGCGAGTTTCCGCTAGCTCCTTTGGAAGTTTCTCGTCAATGAGTTTCCTGCGCTCAACTTTCGACAAACGCTTTTTGGGAAAAACCTCATCGAACGAGCGGTATAGCGCGTTCCGCACCCGCTGACGGCGATGCTGGAACAGTGCCCGAACGACATTGAAAAATATTTGTTCGTCCTTTACCTCGAACGGCGGCTCGCGCGGTCTTAGCTTTACAATAGCCGATGTGATTTTTGGTTGGGGAAAAAATGCGTCTGGCAGCACCTCATCCAGTAGCTCAACGAACGCCTTATAATGAACGTTCACCGTCAAGCGGCTGTAATCGTCGGATCCCGGCTCTGCCACGAGCCGTTCAGCGAACTCGCGTTGATACATAAGCACGGCCAGTTCGAATTTGTGCTCAAGCAACTTGAACGTGATGTCGGAGGAGATACTATACGGCAGGTTGGCGACGACTTTTTTAAACTCAGGTAGTTGGATATGCAGAGCATCACCACATAACAGTTTAACGTTTGGATGGTCCCTTAGCTGCTTTTTCAGGATCTTTATGAGCCTCTTATCACGTTCCACCGCGATCACCTTACCGGCACGTCGGGCGAGTAACAGAGTCAAGTTTCCAACTCCTGCGCCAATCTCGAGCACCACATCGTCGCGTGAGAGTTCAGCATACTCAACCATTCGCTCCAAAATGCTCGCGTCTACGACCTGCTGCTGTCCTGCTCGCTTGCTGAGCCTTATCCCATGCTCCCGCAGCAGCGTTAGAGTTTCACTCAACATCACCCTAATTATTCACGCATACCTAATTAGAGTGGGTTGTCGATGATTTCGGACGCATTCAAGCGGAAAAGGAGTGAATTGTTCGGGCAATTGAAACAAAGTGGAGTGCTAACACCCGAATTCGAAAGGTCAGTCACGGAAGTTTACGGCGACAGGGGTAAGAGGGCTCTGGAAGCCGTCAAACGTCAGCGTGTTGTGAAAAGAGGGCAACGGTGGTTCGTACGCGGGAAAGCAGATGAATATGAAGTCGTCCGTAGTTTTTGCACTTGTTGGGATTACGTTTTCAATATTACTACAGGAAAAGCTAAAGTTGACATGTGCTACCATGCCCTTTCTAAGACCATCTGTGAGCTACTGAACAAATACTATGTGACCGAGTCTGAAGAAAAGAAGATATAGACCATTATTACCGATTCCGAGACTCGTGTCTGTTTCTATAATCTACTTGGCGGCATCTGGCAGAGCAAAACTTCTTTTTGAGAGTATGAGTTTGGAATTTAGAGCCACAGGTCGGGCAAGTCCTTTCAGAACCAGCCACAACTATCTTCCAATAGTGGTTCGATTTCATTTCACGAAGAATCTTTTCTAGTTTCTTTTTCTTCCTAGCTATCGAAAAGCCTATCGTTTTGTAGAATTGCCTGATACTGCTCGTTCTGTATATTTTCAGCACATAACAATCCTTCTTACTGATGCGGCTTTTCTTTACCTTATAAATATTCGAATGAATCAAGAACCTCTCTTGAAGCAAGTTTCTAATATATTCAAGGATTTCAAGATTAGTGTTTGTGACCCCAACGTGTCCATACGTATATTGTTGATGCTTACCTCCTCTATGTTCCGCGACGTTCCCCTCTCCATCGAAAAATGCCCCCAAAAAATCTGCCGGATAAGCTTCGATAATAGATTTGTGGTGATTCCAAGGTTCGCACATGAAATTCACAAGGGATTTTCCAAAAGCTTGGGCGACCCAATAACCTTTCTTGTTTTTGTAAATACTGTAATGTTTTCCCATAACCTTCGAAAGGCATCGAGCCGATTTTTCGGAGAAATCCCTGTCTTTGACCCACAGCCGTAACCCACCACTTACCCAACCATCACTGTACCGAACCCCTAGCAAATACGATAACTCCGGACAAGGACTCGAGTTGAGAACTCCGCGGATCACTGGTTTATTGTCTCTGTAAAACCAGTTAGCAATCGTGTCCTCGTTGATTCCGATTTCTCTCGCTATCCTTCTCGGCCCTAATCCTTTCTTACGTAGCTCAAGAGCTCGGTTGTAAAGATGGAGGGGTGTGGAATACATCGTCCCATTTCTTTCTAGCCAGCGGGATTGCAATTGGGAGTCCATAAAGTTGGCACCTTCAAGCGCCTCTACTTTTTTCTTTTTAAGTCGCTTTTGAACACGGGTCGCCGAAAGTAATATTTTCTATCCTCTTGTTTTGTTGCTTGAATTCGGATTTTCTTGGATGATATGACTTAATTCTCATCAATAAATTATTTTTCAGAAAGATAAATCGAAATGGTGTCTTAACTTTTCTACAACTTAACTATTCGCTTCGCTTCGAGCCCTGTTTTCCCAGCCCAAAAACCGAAAATATACTTGTGTCTGCCCCCCCATGTTACAGAAAGATACGGTATTTTTGGTAGCGGTTTCAGCGCCCCCCTGAAAACATCACTTTCTCCTCAGTGTTTCTGCCAACTCGGCAAAGCACAACCAACTCTCAAAACCTCCTCCAATGTGGTTTACAGCACAACCGATGGCTAAGCTTTTTTCTCCCGCAGATAGCGAATTCCTATCGGACAAAGGTCGTTGATTGGGCATATCTCGTGAAGGGGGTTCCGGGCGCGGCAGTAGCGCCGGCCGAGCTGGATCAGGAACATGTGCGCTTGGCTTCTTCTACCTGTAGGCGTGATTTTCTCAAGCTTTACTCTGGCCTGCTCGTGGTCGTCGTTTGGTGAAGCAAACCCAAGACGCTTAGAAATCCTGAATACGTGGGTGTCCACCGGCAGCACATCCCGTCCTGCCCCGAATGCCAGCACGACATCGGCGGTCTTGTAGCCCACCCCTGGCAGCGAAAGTAGCTCTTGCCTAGCTTTTTCAGGAGACATGGAGAGCACCGGATCAAGGTTACCTCCGTATTTTTCCAATATCATGCGTGAGATATCCTTCAAACGTTTGGATTTCATCCGGAACAAACCAGCTGGCCGGATCAGTTCTCTGATTTCGTGCTCATCGGCCATTGCCAGCTGCTTCGGCGTTAGAAACTTGGCGGTAAGGCGACTGTAGGCGGTTCGGGTGTTGCGCCAATTTGTATTCTGGGAGAGCACCGTGCCAACCAGCAACAGAAATGGGTCATCTGTGTAACGGCTCCACGGTTCAAACTCCGCGCCCAAGCGGTTGAGGATTTCAGTCATTCGGTGCCGATCGTCCTTCCACTTTACCTTTAAATCATCTGCTGACCTAGCTCGAACAGTGGTGAGATTGGACGCCATCAATACCCTTTATCTGATTCTCCTATTGGGTTCTTTGGCTTTTGGACTTGAGGCGCTATTGCTTGGGCTGGGCGGTAAGCTGATGGTTTTCTACCGGCGCGGAAGGGTCAGAGCACTTGCACTCGCTTTGGGCGTCGGGCTTGCTGTTGTCGGGCCCGCCATCGCAACATCAGCGGCTCTATCCCTCGGGCCAATTTATTGACCTTTGCGTAGCTTATAGCCCATATGTTTAAATACCCATTTACTCAGTAGAATATATGCGCAAAGGCATCGGAAGACAGTTGCCGCATGGAGTTCT
>Ga0315282_10014453_pt1 | contig 11745 bp, 13 predicted proteins | sample YL17G07_20_MG_FD_203693 | JGI IMG/M metagenome (GOLD analysis project Ga0315282, IMG submission 203693) | Sediment microbial communities from Yellowstone Lake, YNP, Wyoming, USA - YL17G07_20 | ecosystem: Environmental > Aquatic > Freshwater > Lake > Sediment | place: USA: Wyoming | collected...
AAATACGATTGTAATTACCATTACCTATGATAATAGATTTTATTTAAACGAGATGCCTGTAACGCTAGTAGAGCTTAAGAATAAACTAGAAAAGGCTTCTAATACAGAGCCTATACTGATAAAAGCGGACAGAGATGTGACTCTAAGTAAAGTAGTTAATATATGGGATTTTTGCAGAGACCTTGGCATAAAACAGGTAAATATAGCTACAAATCAAGAAGTAAAATAAATTTATAGTATAGGAATTTCCTTTTTGCGCGGAGCTTCGCTCCGCTATTCCAAAAGATTTTGGAGTAGCGGAGCGAACGAAGCGAGCTCCGCGCTAACTCGAAATCCGAAATCATAAACTCTAAACAAATCCAAAACTATAAACACAAAACTCAAAACATTGTGTTTAGAGTTTCTATATGATATTATTTAAAAATCGTACTTTGAATATTGCAATATTGATATCAGCCTTATGGCATTTTTTATTTATATTTTCAGTTAAGCCAGTGTTTCCAACAGGCCATATAGCAGGACACAGTACTTCAATAGCATTTCTAGGTGATATCCTGGAAAAGATCATTCCTGAAAACGAAAAATCTTTTATGCAGAGCCGCAGCCCTTTGAAAAATAAAATAGATGAATTGGAACCCATCGGATCAGGTTTTATAAGCACGCAGCCCGAAAAGAAGGAGTTTTTGTATTCTATGAGCGATCGCAGTTCTTTGAATTTGAACATATACCGCAAAAAAGAAGCAGTCAGGGTTAATTTTTCCAATTTTTTTATAAAAGGAAACGCCAGGGATAGGGTAATTATATATAAGCCGGATTTAAATAAATCTACAGTCTTGCCTTCGGATTTTAATTCGGATTTCAGCACAAATATTAAATTCAAAATATCAAAAGACGGATTTGTTAAATATGCAGAATGCATCACCTCAAGCGGCTTTTCAGAAATAGACCATGCAGCAATTAGATACGTAAGGAAGTGGCAGTTTGTGCCCGATCCGGATGATGATCAAGAAGGAACAGTGCGCATCAGCTTCAAGCAATGATTAAAGTAGATTTTTCATTAGCGGTTAGTTTATACCTTATTTTAACAACGTGCCTTGTTTTACTGGCTCTTGTATTTCAAAACAGGAAAAGACAGAAACAGTTTTCTTCGGAAAAAAACTTTTTATGGCAATGCTCCATATGCACTTATGCGTATGTAGATAGCAGGCATATCAATATGTCTCAATGTCCGCGGTGCGGAAGTTATAACAAAAAAGGAGAACAAGCAAGGGGAGGTACTCATGTCTGATGAAAAGATAATAAATGAAGAAGAAAAAATACCCATAGCGCCGCCTTTAAAAGTCCTGGATTACAGGACTATTAGCAGGGGGTTTGGGTGGTGGTCAGCTGTAGTATTGGTTGAATCATGGGGCAATAAGCGCCTATGTATGTATCTATGGCAGAAGTCAGATAGCGGCTGGAAAAGAAAACAGAAATATACAATACATAGCCAGGAACGCTGGCAGCTGATATCAGAAGCAGTTGAAAAATTAATAGGAGAATTGCAGTAACTTGATATAGTAGGAAATTCCTTTTTTGCGCGGAGCTCGCCTCGCTTCGCGGGCGAAGCGGGCTTCGCTCCGCTACTCCAAAAGATTCTGGAGTAGCGAAGCGAACGGAATGAGCTTCGCGTTAACTTGTATTTAGGTATAAATGAGGCGCTAGATTTAATATGAAGAATCGCAATAAAGGTGCAGCTCTTTTTATAACCTTAATGTTTTTATTTCTATTATCATTAATTGTCGCAGCAGTCCTTCTTACAACATATAACTATATCAGTATCTGCGAAAGCCAGATAAGAAGACAAAGGGCTTTGGTTTCAGCAGAAGCAGGGATTCATTATGCCTATTGGCAGCTCAGAACTAATCTGGATAGTTTTACAACTGCCCATTATAGCGAACTTACTGCAGATTCTATTGTGCCTGGTGGAGACGGGCTGACTGTAAAAGTATGGGTAGAAGGACCTGTTTCAGAGAGATTGACTGTAAAATCAAAAGTTGCCTATTAACAAGGCGCAAGTAATATAATTTTATAACTACATATATTTTAATAAGTTAAGGAAAAATATAGAAAATAGGCTTTATTTTTCCTTATTTTTTGTCTATTTTTTATTTTTTCTATAACTCCTTTATTTACAATAAATTGCATAGAGCATAGAGCATAGAGCATAGGACTCTTCCTTGACAAAGTAAGTTCTTTATGGTATATTTGGCTTCACCTATAGAACCAGTAAATAGATTAGGAGGCGTTATAAATGTCAAGACTCATGGATACAGATGAATTAGCCAGGTATCTCAAGTTAGAGAAACAGACTATTTATAATTGGCTTCATCAAAAGAAGATTTCAGGCATAAAAGTGGGCCATGTCTGGAGATTTGATAAGAAGTCAGTTGATGAGTGGTTGAATTCTCAAATGGTAGAAGCTAAAGCTAAAACATGAATTATTTAATCAATTTTACAGATTGCTTTTGCAATCTGTAAAATTCAACAGTGATATTATTATGGCTAAAAATATATTAGCTATCTTTAATCCTAAAAAAGTTGTCGGCTTGTATGTAGGCCAGGATACTGTGGATTTAGTTGTGCTTAAATCAGGCCTTGGCGGCCCTAAGCTCATTAAGTTTGGACAGGTATATATATATCCCAAAAAGGATCAGCATAGCGGAGAAATTACCCCTGAGTCTCATGTTGACAGCGTATTCGCTAACAATGCTGCTTCTGAGGATAGCTTACTCAAGAAGGCTAAGACAAAACAAGAATATGTCATAGAAGCCATAAAAAAAGTTTTTATAGAAAATGATGTAAAGCCTGGCAGTGTCATTACTGCTATTCCGAGCGAAGAAACCATGGTTCGTTATTTTCAAATGCCGAAAATCCCAAAGCAAGAAAGAGTAGCAGCTATTAATTTTGAAGCGAAGCGATATATACCTTTTCGCATGGAAGAGGTAGTTTCAGATTTTCAAGTGCTGCCAAGCAAGACTGTTCAAAATAGCATGGATGTAGTATTCGTTGCAGTGAAAAAAAATACTCTAGAGCAATATTTAAATATCCTAAATGCCGCAGGGCTGAAGGTTTTAATGATGGAGTCTGCGCCTTTTAGCCTTATGAGGGCTTTTAATGCAGCCCAGCAAATAGACGCTAAAGCCAATACTGCAATAGTAGATATAAATTTTGACGTGCTTAATATTAATATCCTTAGAAGCGGCGTTCCTTATATCATAAGGGATATACCTCTATTTGAAATTGAACCTAAAAACAAATCATTTGAACCTGTATTTGAAAAGATATTGGCAGAGATAAAGCTTTCTTTTGATTTTTACGAAAAACAGTTCCCGAGCGAAGTCATAGATAAAATAATTATTTACAGTAAGGTACCTCTGGAGAATTGGCATGAAATAGTGGGCAAGGAATTACAAATACCAGTAGAAGTCGGAGATCCTCTACGCGGAATAAAGGTTGCCTCAGGAGTTGTGCCTGCAAGAGCAGCCATATGTTTCGGCCTTGCGCTTAGGGGATTGGCAGATCCGTTTATAGATATAAATTTATGCAGAAAGCAATTACTTGTTTATAAAAAGAAAGAATTGTTTATAAAAACAATATTTCTTGAAGCGTCCCTGGCAGTGTTTTTATTAATCGTATTCAAGGTTTTTGTCCTTAGGGCTATTATGCCTCTCACCGATGAATTAAATAAGACATTGCTTGAAAGGCCAAAGGTTGAGGTAAATATAAAGAGTGATAACATAACTGACTTGGAGAAAGTTAAGAATGAGATGGAAACAAGAAAAAATATAATGGAAAATCTGATATCCAGCAGGACTTATTTTACCCCTAGATTGCAGGATCTAATAAATGTAATACCTAAAGATATGTGGTTATCCGAGATGGTCTTTGAAGAAAAGATCGATAAGAAAAAACCGTCCAAAATAACCAGGTCTCTTAGCATAAAAGGTTATTATCTCGTAGATGAAAAGGTTGGTGAAAAAGGTATTATCGATATCTTTTTAAGCAAACTAAGAGAGTCAAGCGGGGTAAATAATGGCATGTCAAAGGTTGATATAGTATCTGTTAAAAGAATGAAGATAAATGGAGTAGATGTTTCAAGTTTTGAAATATTTTTCAAAGGGCCGTAAATATGAAAACAAAAAAGACTGAGGATGAAAGCCGGAATAAACTTGTTATAGTGAGCGCTATTATTATAGCTTCAGTATTAGCGGCAGGCATTATATCCATTTACAAGCCTTTTGCCTATAAGAACAAAATTTTGAGAGCTGATATATTAAAGGAAAGAGATAAGAATATCCTAATAGGTAATATAAAAGCTTTGAGCAAATATATAAAAATTTATGATAAAAGGATACCTGAAGCCGAAAGCGTTTCATGGCTTTTAAGTGTGGTATCTAATATGGCTTCAAAAGAACGCATGAAGATATCTTCTATAACGCCTGGAGACCAGGAGGATTACGGATTATATGCAAAACTATCTGTGATAGTTGATACAGTTGCTACTTATAATCAGTTTGGCAAGTTTATCGCAGCAATAGAGTCTTCAGAAAAATTTTTGAAGATTGAAAGCGTTAATATGAAAAGAATGGACCTTGATGAGAATTTTGCAAAAGACTCTGAAAAATTTAAGGCATTTGATATAAAGGCGAATATTGTTATAAGCACGATTGTGCGGAAGGATTAACTTATGGCAGAGCAGGCGTTCGAAAAACAGCACACCGCAGAATATATAACTATAAGCGCATTAGTAGCGTTAGCTCTTATTATAGGTATTGTGAAGTTTAAAAAAGGCGATACTGATGATGAAGTTTTTTCCAAAAAGGAATTCAATAAAAAATGGCAAGAAGTAGTGGTGCTGGAGGCAGGCGTCCCTAAAAATGAAAATGAAATCGCTTATACTGTAGAGGAAGAAACATTTCCTTTTAAAAGCCCTTTTGATGATGATAAGGTAAAAAAAAGCGAAGAGACAGAGAATGAGGATGTGACGCTTCCACAAATGTTATTCCAGGGCATGGTGTGGAAAAGTTCAAGGCCTCAGGTAATCATAAATAATAAGGTATATGATGTAAAAGATGTTATAAGTGTTACAGAGGGAAAAATAGAGGTTAAAGATATAAATAAAGACGGCATTCATCTTATATATAAAAATAAAGAATTTATTGTAAGGCCAAAGTAGGGAACGGTTTAAAACCGTCCCCTACAATATATGGGAGGTTTATATGAAAACAATCAGAGTATTTACCGCTATCGTGTTTACTATTTTTGCCTCAGTGCCATTTTCATTTGCTGCTGATACGTATGCCAAGGATACGTCTCTTGGCAAAAGCAATCTGATCTCGATAGATTTACAGGATGCAAACCTGAAAACTGTGCTCAAGATGTTCTCTGAGCAGTCAGGCCTGAATTTCATTGCCAGCGAAGATGCCGCAGAAAAAAAAGTGACGCTTTATTTTAATAATGTTAAGGTAGAGGATGCCCTGAATTATATCATAAATGCGAATAATCTGTCATATGAACAGGAACCAGGCACTAATATATTCATAGTTAAGGAAACAGGAAAACCTAAGGTCGAGACTATTACAAAGATATATGAATTAAAATATGCCCAGCTGAATACGCCAGCTAAAAACGCATCTGATACAGGGATAGAGTCAATCGTGAAGGGCGTGCTTTCCGAGAATGGAAAAATAATAGCTGACAAGAGAACTAATAACCTTATTATAACAGATGTGCCGAGCAAGTTTCCTATAATAGAGAATTTACTGTCCAGGTTAGATGTAAGGACTCCTCAAGTTATGATAAGAGCTGAGATTTTAGAGACCAGCACTGCGCTGGTTGAAAGCTTGGGAATAGACTGGAGCGGTCAATTTGGAGTCTATACAGGGCCAGTGGCTAGTACAATATTTCCTATGAATAACAGCCTTGGAAGGAACCACACTGCAACAACAGGTACAACAACGGGTACAACAACAGGTACAACAACGGGTACAACAACAGGTAGTTCTAGCCCCATTACAACAACAGGTACTTTTAGCATGTCAGGCGTAACTGCCACTATAGCTGCTTTGCTGAGCAGCAGTGATACTAAAACTCTTGCCAGACCTCAGATAATGACCATGAATAATGAGACCGCAGAGATTAATATTAATTCCAATGATGCTATTGAAACTACGACTACTTACGAAGCTGTAGGTAATGCGTCTATACCCCACATTAATCCTGTCAGGGCGGATAAAGACGAAAGGCCTGGCATAACACTTACTGTTACTCCTACTATAAGCAAGAGTGATTTTATTACAATGGTTATAGAACCAAAGTTAATCACTAAAACGGTCTCAGTCCTTTTTTCTACTTCTACTAATCCGGTTTATGATCTAAATTTCAGGACTGCTAAAACCACTGTTATGGTCAAGGATGGGGAGACAGTAGTCATAGGAGGACTTATTAAAGCTCAGAATGAGAGAACTCTTAAAAAAGTACCTTTTTTCGGCGATATACCTGTTTTGGGCGCAGCATTTCGCTATAAATCTAAAGATAACAACGATAGAGAGCTTATAATATTTATTACGCCGAATATTGTCAAAGACAGCTATTATGCGGTTGGCAATGTTTCTGAGCGAGAGCAGGAAAAGCCAAAGGCAATAAGGGAAAAAGAGGTTAATACTGTTTTGGATTTATTTGGCGGATAAGATGAAAAAATCTAGAGAAAAATTAGGCCAGATATTATTGACAGCAGGCTTGATTACAGAAGAACAATTAGAAAAGGCCATTGAGATACAGAAAAAAGAAGGCAATCGGCTGGGAGAAACCTTAATAAATCTTGGGATTGTAACAGAGAAAGACATTGTTATTGCAATGGCAAAACAGTTGTCAATCCCTTACGCTTCTTATGCAAAAGGCCTTTTAAAACCGGCAGAGAACCAGGATCTTGCCAAATTAGTGCCAGAAGATTATGCCCGCAAAAATATGCTTCTTCCTATTTCCAGGCACATAAATTCTCTTACAGTTGCTTTTATGGATCCTCTGGATCTTATCACCATAGATAATTTAAAACGCATGACAAGCTGCGATATAAATCCAATCATAGCTGCTAAGTCAGACCTTCAGAGGGCTATTGATGAATTTTACGGCAAAGAAGATTTGCTAAAAAGCGCTGTAAGCGATTCGTATGAAATAGAAGAATTTAAAACAGAAAAAGATACAGAAGGCGACCTGAGTTTAGACGACCTTATTGCAAGGGCAGAAGAGGCGCCTGTTATAAAGCTTGTGGATCTTGTATTAATGCAGGCCATAAAAGACAGGGCCAGTGATATACATATAGAGCCTTGTAAAAATAAGATTACTATACGATACAGGATAGACGGAGTCCTGTATGAAATACCGCCGCCTGCAAAGAATTTGTTGCCGGCTATTATTTCAAGGGTAAAGATACTTTCAAACTTGGATATTGCAGAGCGCAGGCTTCCACAGGACGGTGTATTTTTTGTAAAAGTAGATAACAAGGGGATAGATATACGCGTATCCACTATCCCTGCTATATTTGGAGAGAAAGTGGTAATGAGGATATTGGATAAATCTTCTACGCCTCTAAATCTTGGAGACTTAGGGTTCGATCCAGAAGAACTGGGAAGTTTTAAAAAAGCTATTATCAGCCCGCATGGCTTGGTTTTGATTACAGGCCCTACGGGAAGCGGTAAAACTACAACACTCTATGCAGCGTTGAATGAGATAAAAACCCCGCGTAAAAATATCACAACAGTAGAAGATCCTGTGGAATACAAGCTGGACGGCATAAATCAGGTTCAGATAAAGCCTAGCATCGGCTTTACTTTTGCAAGCGCTCTACGGGCATTTTTAAGGCAAGACCCTGATATCATAATGGTCGGAGAAGTGAGAGATTTAGAGACTGCTCAGATATGTATAAGGGCATCTCTTACCGGTCATCTTGTTTTAAGCACTTTGCATACTAATGATGCTCCGAGCGCTATATCCAGGCTAATAGATATAGGGCTTGAGCCGTATTTAATAAGCTCTTCGCTAATTATGGTAGGGGCCCAAAGGCTTATTAGAAGATTGTGCCCAGAGTGTAAAGAGGCTTATGAGACAACCTCTAGTCTGGTCAAAGATTTTGGGATAAAGCAAGAGCTTTTGTATAAGCCAAAAGGATGTGATTATTGCAGCCATACTGGTTACAGGGGCAGAATAGCTATTTATGAAATAATATTGATGAATGATCAATTAAGGGAACTGGTTACAAAAGGGGCTCCGCTTGGAGAAATTAAGAATAAAGTAAGGGGAATGGGTACGAGATCTCTTCTTAATAGTGGAATAAAAAAAGTAGAAGGAGGCATAACGAGTATTGAAGAAGTTCTCAGCACAACTCTGGTGGCTGGGGAGGAATAATTGTACAGAAAAGATTGCGCGGTTATAGCAAATAATATATAAACGTGAAAGGTCCCTCGCGACACAGAGTCAACATAGGGTCGCTCGGGATCAAATCCGCCTAGGCGGATTTGGGAGTAAATATGCCATTTTTTAGATATGTAGCAAGAGACAGGGCGGGTAAATTAATAGATGAAGTGGCAGAGTCTGTAAATGAAGAAGATCTAGTGAGCAACTTGCAGTTAAGAGGCCTTCTTGTAGTATCTGTTGAGCTTGCGTCTAAAGTTATTAAATCAGATAAAACAGCTGATAAAAGGAGATTCCATAGAGCAATTAAATCGTATGATCTTATAATGTTTTCAAGAGAACTATCTACGCTTTTAGGGGCGGGCGTGACTCTTATAAGGGGTTTGGAGATATTATGCAAACAGATAGAATCTAAGATGCTTCTTGTGACAGTAGAACAGATCAAAAAAGATGTGGAAGGAGGATATACATTTCAAAATGCATTAAAAAAACATGAAAAGATATTTTCTTCTTTCTGGATAAATCTAGTTGAAACAGGAGAGGTTTCAGGGCAACTGCCTTCAAGTCTTGACCAGGTGGCTACTTATCTGGAGGAAAATGCTGAATTGAAAAGAAAGATAATATTGGCCCTTATGTATCCTCTTATACTGGTAATTGTGGCAACAGGCGCAATAGCAGTATTTTTACTTAAAATTATACCTATATTTGCTGAGATATTCAAAGGTTTTAATGTTGAATTGCCAGTCCTTACCCAGATAGTTATTAACATTAGTAATATAGTGAGGAAATATATTTTTCTTGCATCAGGAATTATAATAGTGTTATTTTTTGCCATAAAAAAATATATATCTACAGAAAAAGGCAGATGGCAATTTGATGGTATTATGCTTAAAATACCTGTTTTAGGCGACTTAACCCGGGAGATAGCTACGCAGCGTTTTGCAAGCGGATTAGGCACGCTTATTAAAAGTGGCGTGCCTATATTGCATGCGCTTGAGATATCTGAAAAAATAGCAGGCAATAAAGTGATGGAAAAGGCGCTCAAAGAAGTAAGAACAGCTGTTGAAGAAGGTAAGTCGATCGGGCAGACTATAGGGAACAGCGGTTTATTTTCTCCGCTTGTTATTCAGATGATCGTCGTTGGAGAAGAAATCGGTGAATTAGGTAAAATGCTGGACAGGATTTCAGTATTTTATAAAACCAGGGTAAATACGTTTATCGCAAGGCTTACCACAATGTTTGAACCCATAGTCCTGGTTTTTATGGGTATAGTAGTAGGAGTTTTAGTAGTAGCAATGTATATGCCTATATTTAGTATATCCAGCGCTATAAAAGCGTCTGGTTAAAAAGGTATGTTACATTTTATTTGACATCCGTTATTTATAATGTATAATTAAAATTAAACAAAGGAAGCAAAAAAGTCTCTCGTCCCGAGTTGCCAGCAAGTAAAAATGATGCAGCGAGGGACTCGGGATCAAATTTTGTTTCACCCCGCTCTTTTGCGGGTATACTAAGAAGCCTTGCTAAAAGAGCGGGGTTTCACAAAATTTGGGAGGGGAAAATGGATAGACGCGGTTTTACACTAGTAGAAGTTTTGATAGTAGTTATCATTATAGGTATACTAGCTGCTATAGGTATCCCTCAGTTTACAGCTACTATTGAAAAAGCAAAAGGTGGAGAAGCAAGGGCAGGCCTGGGCTATGTACAGACAGGAGAGAAAATATATTTTGCAGAGAATTCAAAATATACAACCACTCTTGCAGATATGGATATAACCTTAACCACTAAATACTGGTCATTTGCCATAACGACTGGTGCCGGTACTTTTACAGCAGCTGCTACTAGAACAGGCGAAGGAACTACTGCTGGGCAAACTCTAACTATGACAGAAGCAGGTACAATAGCAGGGAACTGGATATACCAATAAATACTACTATTGGTATATCGGTAGCTATTGTTATAGTAAGGAATATCAGGAATGTTTAAAAGGGGTTTTACTATTTTAGAAGTTATGATAGTTGTTATAATTATAGGCATACTTTCTTCTGTAGCTTTGCCTCAATACATAACAACTCTAGAAAAAGGCAAGTCTGCAGAGGCAGTAACGAACATAGGATCTATAAGAACAGCTTTAGATAGATATTGGTATCAAAATGCCTCAGGGACTAATAGCATAGATGATTTAGATATAGATAATCCGAATAGTGTTACTAATAGGCTATATCAATATTCAATTAGCAGTAGTTGCACCGAAAGTACAAGGAGTTATACTATAGATGCTGATCGTATAGGGAAGGAAACTGATTATTGGGTAACATGGACTCAAACAGATAATACAAACGGCAAACTTACGAGAAGCTCAAAACTTGGGGGCCCTACGAGTTAGCGCGGAGCTCACTTCGTTCGCTCCGCTACTCCAAAATCTTTTGGAATAGCGGAGCGAAGCTCCGCGCAAAAAGGAAATTCCTATACTATCTAGTTAACAACATTAATGCCATTCTGATATGAGAAAAAATAGTACGATATTTAAGAAGCTTGGTGCTGGCTTTACTCTTACAGAATTATTAATAGTTGTTATTATTATTGGAATACTTGCTACACTTGCTCTTCCCATGCTGGTCAAGACAATGGAAAAAGCAAAGCTTGGAGAAGCTGCGAGTAACTTGAACCTTATCAGGACAGGGGAGAAAATGTATTTCTTAGAATATAACCAGTATTGGCGTAACGTGACGGATCCTGATAATATGGATGATTTAAATATAGAAAACCCTAATACTCAAAGTAAAAGATATTTTGATTACGATATTACAAGTGCAACAACATCACCGTCGTATAATTTTACTGCTAGGGCTAAGAGAAGAAACGGCCCATATAAAGACAAATGGGTCACTATCGATAAATCTGGTGAATTCACTTCCGATGAGGGTTATTTCACGCCTTAATATGTCTTTACATCAGAACAAAAAAGGTTTTACCATCACAGAAGTAATTGTTTCTGGGTTGATTATAGCTGTGCTTGCCGCAGGCGTGTTTAGCGCATTTTTTGAAGCGCAGCGCTTACTTAATCGCGCAAGGCATAGGACGCAGGCATATAATTTTGCAGTAGAGGCGCTGGATAGATTAAGGAGTAATTATAAATATTCAGACACAAAAATGGATGCTGCAAGCGGGTATTCAGCTTTAGACATAGGATGTGCTGTTACAGGAGAGATGGCAACTCTGATACCCTTACCTTTAGGCGAGAATTTTACCTATAATGTCACAGAACCAGAATCCCATGGGTATAAACAGGTT
>Ga0315282_10014454_pt1 | contig 11744 bp, 8 predicted proteins | sample YL17G07_20_MG_FD_203693 | JGI IMG/M metagenome (GOLD analysis project Ga0315282, IMG submission 203693) | Sediment microbial communities from Yellowstone Lake, YNP, Wyoming, USA - YL17G07_20 | ecosystem: Environmental > Aquatic > Freshwater > Lake > Sediment | place: USA: Wyoming | collected...
ATGAATATGGAGATGCTAGAAAGGTTTTAAGAGGAATAGCTGAATATGCGAATATACCTGTAATTAATATGCTTGATGATAAGGAGCACCCCTGTCAGATCATGGGTGATATTCTTACGATGATGGAGAAGTTTGGTGGTTTAGAATATGCAAGAAATAAAAAAATTGTTATGTCATGGGCATATGATGAGAGAGCAAAATCAGCAGGGGTACCTCAGACAATGATTGCTGCGGGTTCTACACTTGGGTTAAATATTACTCTTGCTTATCCTGACGAGCCAGGGCTTTACGATGTTGATAGTGAATATGTTGAATTTGCAAAAAAGGCAGTAGCAGAAAGTGGCGGTTCTCTCACGATTGAGAATGACATTTGGAAAGCATCAAAAGACGCGGATGTTATTTACGCTAAATCCTGGGCTAGGAATCCCGATAGACATGCTGAAGTGGGTAAAAAATACAAGGATGATTGGCGTATTTCGCATGAGCATTTTAAGGTTGCCAGTAAAAATTCTGTGTATATGCATTGTCTTCCTGCTCGTAGAAATTTTGAAGTTACTGATCTCCTTATTGATGACCCAAAAATTTCTATTGTTAATGATGAGGCAGAGAACAGGCTTCATGTTCAAAAAGCAATTATGTCTTTAATAATGAGATAGTTTTATAAAGAAGATTTAAAAAATTTAAAGAAAAAGGAGTTTGTCATGGAAAAAAAACAAATCAGGATTTTTGCATTTGGTGGCAATGAAGTTGCCCCTGTTGGTTTAGTTGATGAAAATGGAAAAGCTATTATTCCCGATATTGCTATGCAATGGAAAAGAACAAAAGAAACCTGCGAGCACATATCAAACATTGTAGATTCTTTTCCTGAGGATGATTACATTCTTACGCACGGTAATGGCCCTCAGGTAGGCAATGTTCTTCTTCGCTCAGAGTATTCAAGGCCTATACTTCCCCCGCTTCCCCTTGATGTATGCGGTTCAGATACTCAGGGCTCGATGGGGTATATGTTAGCACAGATTCTTGCAAACCAGTTAAAGACAAAAGGCATCGAAAAACAGGTTGTGTGCATTGTAACACAGGTTGTCGTTGGTAAAAATGATCCTGGCTTTGAGAACCCTACAAAATTTATTGGCCCATCTTATACAAAAGAAGAAGCAATGGAAAGAGCACAGATAGACGGGTGGGTCGTTAAACTATACAAGAAAGATGAAATAGGCGATGAAATTTGGAGAAAGGTTGTCCCATCACCTGTGCCCCTTGATATAGTTGAGATTGATCTCGTTGATGCAGCACTTGAAAAAGGTATGGTACCGATAACAGTTGGTGGCGGTGGTATCCCTGTTGTTTTAGAAGAGCCTGACGAAAATGGCGTTTATCATAGTAATTATGGCTTTACTTTTAAAGATGGTAAAGATTTGAAGGTTTACAGAGGAATTGAGGCAGTGATAGACAAGGATCTTGCTTCTGCTTTACTTGGTACGATGCTTGTAAAGAGAGCAAAGGAAAAAGGAGAAGGTGTTGATGTCACACTAACCATATTTACAGGAGAAGATGGAGCCAAGCTTCACTATCAGAAGCCTGATCAGGTTAACCTGAGACATTTGACTCTTGAAGAAGCAAAGAAATATTATTCTGAAGGGCATTTCCCGGCTGGCAGTATGGGACCTAAGATTCTTGCAATTATAAAATTCCTTGAAGGTGGCGGCAAGAAGGCTTATATTTCCTTGACTTCGAAATATCTTGAAACGCTTGAAGGAAAAGCTGGGACGACAATCGTTAGAGAATAATATAGTCCAGGGAGGTGGCAATGGACCTTTATGGTAAAGATTTAATTACTACGCAAGACTGGGAAAAGGAATGGCTTGATAAAGTTCTTGCCCTTGCAAAAGACATGAAAAGGCATAGGTATGAAAAGCCATACACTGAAATCCTTAAGTACAAGACTTTCTTTATGTTCTTTTATAACCCTTCGGTAAGGACGAGGCAGTCTTTTGAAGCGGCGGCCACAGAACTTGGAGGGCATGCTCAATTTCTCGAGCCAAAAGCGATGAGATTGAAGTCAAAAGAAAAAGCAGGCGAAACGATAGAGGATGCAGCAAATGTAATGTCGAGATATGGTGTTGGTCTTGGAATAAGGATTCTTGAAGATGCTATTGAGAAGTATGGCGATGGCGAAGCATTGCTTAGAGAATATGCAAAATATGCATCAATTCCTATTGTTTCAATGGCACACGACAAGTATCACCCCTGCCAGGGGCTTGCAGACCTCATGGGGTTGCAGGAACATATGGGAGATGTGAAGGGTGCAAAAATAACTATGATATGGGGTTATTCCTCAATGGTGCGTTCCTGGAGCTCCGTTCAGGAGGATATCCTCCTTCTTCCAAAATACGGAATGAACTTTACTCTTGCATATCCTGAAGGTTTTGACCTTGACCCTGAAGTTATTGAGACAGCAAAGAAAAATGCTGAGAAAGCTAGAGCAAAGTTTGAAATAACCCATGACAGGTTTGAAGCAGTTAAAGATGCTGATGTTGTCTATGCAAGGCACTGGATGAGTCCAAAGAGATATGCCATTGGCAAAGAAGAAGACCAAAAACTTGCCCTTCAATACAAAAATTGGAGGTTAACTTCAGAGCTTAATAAGTTAACGAACAAGGCTTATTTTATTCACCCCATGCCAGTTGATAGAGGGAACGAAGTGGACGATGAAGTAGCGAGTGGCCCTCGTTCAATCATTTACGATATTGCCGAGAACAGACTTCATGCTCAGAAGGCAATAATGGCCCTCACAATGGCATCTGGATGGAAATAATTCTATAAAATAGGTAAAAGAAAATATGTAAAAGCTTTACAATAGCTAAAGGGTGGTTTATGAACAGCAAAGAAATAAGAGACAGTTTCGTCAATTTTTTTGAAAGCAAAGGTCATTTGCACTTGCCTGGCTCTTCTTTGATCCCGAAGGACCCGACTTTGTTATTTACGGCAGCGGGCATGGTGCCTCTGAAGTCTTATTTCCTCGGCGAAGAAGTTCCACCGAGAACGAGGATTACTACTGTGCAGAAGTGTCTTAGAACCAATGATATCGAAAACGTCGGCTACACGTCAAGGCATCACACGTTTTTTGAAATGCTGGGTAATTTTTCTATAGGTGATTACTTTAAAGAAGATGCAATTTCATGGGCAGTGGAATACGTGACAAAATCCCTTGGCCTTCCTTTTGAAAATCTCTGGGTCACTATTTATAAAGAGGACCATAAAACACAGGAAATCTGGAAAAAGCTTGGCGTCCCCGACTATAAAATCATCCCTCTTGGCGAAGAGGACAATTTCTGGACAATGGGCCCCGTTGGTCCGTGTGGTCCTTGCTCTGAAATATATTTCGACAGGGGCATAAGAAAACCCGGCGAGGAAAACGAATTGCCTGGAAGCAGCGGCGAAAGGTTCCTCGAGTTCTGGAATCTTGTATTTACCCAGTTCGACAGGCAGCCAAACGGCGCCCTCAAACCCCTTGCAAGAAAAAATATTGATACGGGTATGGGCCTTGAAAGAATCACAAGTATTCTTGAAAACACTCCTACCGATTTTGAAACAGATCTTTTCTTCCCGCTGATAAACAAAATTGAAGATATGAGCAAAAAACATTACGGAGAAGATCCTTTAAAAGACCGTGCCTTCAGGGCAATTGCAGACCATATCAGAGCTATGAGTTTTCTTATATCAGACGGGCTTTTGCCTGGCAATGAAAAACAGGCTTATGTATTGCGAAGATTCATCAGAAGAGGCGCACTTTTTGGCAGAACCCTTGGTTTTAAAGAACCATTCCTATATGAGATCACACCATCTCTTGTTGACATTATGGGCGACATTTATCCCGAATTAACTACAAATGCAGGAAAAATTGCAGCTACCATTAAAGCCGAGGAGCATCGTTTTAGCTCTGTTCTTGAGAGCGGCTTTTCCTTTTTCGAGGACAAAATCAATGAACTCAAAATTAATGAGCCCAGAACGTCCAAACCCTTCGAAAAGTCTATTAAGGAATTTCCTTCGGACGCCGTTTTCTACCTTTATGATACCCTTGGCTTTCCTGTGGAACTTTCAGAAGTGCTTATAAAAGAGTATGGTTTGCATTTCAATAGAGACCAGTTCGATGCATTGATGGAGGAGCAGAGAGAGAAGGCGCGCCTTGCATTCACAGGTGCTGACTTGTACACCGAGAGGGTGAACCTTCTTGTTGTTAAGAAGGAGACAGGAGAAACTGAATTTGTCGGTTATTCGAGCTTGACAGCCGAGTCGGTCGTAAAAGCTATTTTGAAAGGTGAAGCAACTTTAGGCGATGCTCAAAAAGGTGATAAAGTTTCAATAGTACTTGGTGTAACGCCATTTTATGCAGAGAAAGGCGGCCAGGTAGGAGACACAGGGGTTATTGAAAATGATGATTTTGTTTTTATAGTTGAAGATACAAAATCTCCCATTGAGGGACTGATTATCCATTATGGACATGTTGACAAAGGTACTGTAACCGTTGATGACAGAGTTATTGCCAAGGTAAACAGCAAAAGAAGACATGCAATAATGAGAGCCCATACTTCTACACACATCTTACAAGCTGGCTTGAGGCAAGTTTTCGGAGTAAGAATTTCTCAGCAGGGTTCGCAGGTTTCTCCAGATGAGTTCAGGTTTGATTTTAATTTTTCTGAAACTTTCCCCAGGAACAAAATTCCAGGTATAGAGTCTTTTATAAACGATATCGTTTTTCAGGGCATTCCCATTGTTACTGGGGTTATGAAGCTTGATGAAGCGAAAGCAAACGGAGCCCTTGCCTTTTTTGAAGAAAAATATGGAGATATTGTTCGAGTTGTCCAGATTAACGATGTGAGTAAGGAACTTTGTGGTGGCACCCATGTGTCAAATACAAATGAAATAGGCATTGTTGTGCTAACAGGAGTAAGAGCAGTTGCTTCAGGCGTAAAAAGGATTGAGGGTTTCTCAGGTCAAAAAGCATATAATTTCCTTAATGAAAATCGGAAAATAGTTGAAGATCTTTCTGTAATAATTGGTTTTCAGGAGGACAATGCTATTGAAAGAACATTAGCCTTAATAAATAAAACAAAAAAGATGATGATCGAACATGAAGCGGTAGTGGAGGTATTTTTTGAAAGGACGATTCCAACTCTTAAACCTACTATTTCAGTAGAAAATGCACCCGTTTATGCTGTTGAGTTTGAAAACATTACACCTGACGAGTTGAGAAAAGCATACGATATTGCCAGGAAAAAGCTTGTTTCAGGTATTGTGATTTTTGTTTCAAAAACTTCAAATGGAGAATTTATAATTATCGGCAGGCTTTCAGATAATGCACCTTCTGCAAGTGATATATTCAAGAAAATTTCTTCCGTTTTAAATTTAAAAGGCGGTGGTTCAGAGCGACTTGCACAGGGCAGTAGTAATGAAAAATATTCTATTGAGGAAATTCTAAGGACGTTGAGGTGAGCAAATCGGACGAAAGATTGCCAATGATTGCGCTTGATGTAGGGACAGGCAGGATTGGTGTTGCCATTTTGAGGGACGCTATACTTTTTATCAACCATCTTGATATTATTTCAAGGGACGGCTTAGAATTTGAAAAAGTAGCTTCGATTGTAAAAGACGAAAATGTAAAGACAATTGTCATTGGTCTTCCGAAGACTCTCAAGGCAGAAATAGGGCCCCAGGCAGAAAAAGTGCTTCAATTTGTTGATGAACTAAGATTACATCTTATTTCACCTCCTCCTGTAGAAATTGTCCTCTGGGACGAAAGGTTTACGAGTGTAATTGCCCACAGGATGTTCAGGGCAATCGGACTCACTTCTAAGAAGGAGCGTAAAATAAAAGATTCGCTCGAGGCCGAGTTGATACTTGAAAGTTATATAAATTATTTGAGGAGAGAATTACGGAAAAAAGAACAACAAGAAAATCAAATTCAACAAAAATCTCGAAAGGAACAGGAACACCAGGTACGAAAAAAGCCTCAGAGGTAAGAAAAACTGGCAGGACAGAAAAAACAAGCAGAGCAAAAAAGGTTACCAGATCATCGGAATTTCTCAAAGCAGCGAGATTCTTCAAAAACAGAATAAGCAAAAACAAGGCAAGGTATATTATGTTAACCGCTGTAGTTTTGTTACTTGCCGTTTTTTTGCTTGTTGAGATTTTTCCAGGCTATTTAACCGGCAAAAGAAGCGGTTCGTTTACAGTCCAGGAGGATACCACAGTGAAGGAAATAGCAACTTCTCTTACGAAAGATAAATTCATCATTGACCCTGTTGGCTTTTCGTTTTTTGTCAGGTTAACAGGGGACGATGATCTGATAAAGAGCGGCAAGCACTCCTTCAGTGATGTTGCGACAGTTTTTGGAATTATAGCTGAAATCAAAAAAGGGGTTATCGGCGAACAGGTTGTAGTTACAATACCAGAAGGGTTTTCTGTGAAAGATATTGATGAACGCCTCTTTGACAAAGGTTTGATAGCCAAAAAAGAAGAATTTTTAAATTTCGCAAAAGGATACGAAGGCTTTCTTTTTCCAGATACCTACTTTTTTTACAAGGGTATTACAGTCCAGGAAATTGTAAAAATGATGAATGATCGCTTCCAGAGCGTCCTTCCTCAGGATTTTGCAATGAAAGCCGTGGGAAAAGGTTTTGAAGATGTGCAAGTTATTACTCTTGCCTCGATTATTGAAAAAGAAGTCAAATTTGACAAAGACAGGCCTCTTGCAGCAAGCGTTTTTATAAATAGGCTTAAAATAGATATGCCTCTTCAGGCAGACTCGACCATCGTTTATATTCTTCCCGAGCATAAAGTCTGGCTCGACGAAAACGACTACAAAATTGATTCGCCCTACAATACTTATCTGAACAAAGGCCTTCCCCCTGGTCCAATTTGTAACCCCTCGATTAAATCTATTACAGCAGTGCTTGATGCCCCCGACAGCCCTTACTACTACTTTATAACAAAGTCAGACGGTGAGGCAATTTTTGAAAAAACTTTAGACGAACACAACAGGGACCTTGCAAAATATTATGGACAATATTAAAAAAAGAGAAGTTATTAAAAAAATTTATATTGAAAGTTCCGTAACCTGGTTTGTCCAGGCAATGCTTGAAGATTCGCACCTTGTAGCAGTGTCTCTCGGAGATAAGACTCCCGGTCGCGAAGACCTTGACAATAAATTTCCTGATGAAGAAAAAAATTTCGAAAATAAAAATTCTGTGTCAATATTCTACGATTCTGCTGTTGAAGTTGATATTTTAACATATCTTAACCTGATTAGGAAATTTCTTATTTTTGAATTTGGAGAAAAATCCTTTATAATCTTCTAAGGGGAAAATATGAGCGCACTTTTTGGAAGAAAAAATTATTCGGAGATTTTTGAAAGGCTCGTAAGGAGTGGAAATATTGATATTGCACTTAGAGAGGCAATCAAAAATGGAGATACTCTTTACGACCTCGGCAATATCGACGAAGCCATTTCAAATTATAATACTCTCCTTAATATTTTTACTAAAAACGACATTTCAAAGCACGAAGTTTATGAAAAGATTTACGAAAAACTTGCCCCCCTCTATTTAGACTCAGGTAGTACCAAAAAAGGTATTGAAACAATCCTTGCTCTTATCGACAAGAAGATAACCCTCAAAAAGACTGGCGAAGCAGTCAAATTATTAAAAACCCTTAAATCAAATTTCTTTATTGATAAAAGCCTTATGTTAGAAATTGTTGAAATATATGTTAGTCTTGGCTTACTTAGAGAGGCATTTGAGATAGTTGATAATTTGATACAAAAAGAGAGCACTAATATTGACCTTTTAAAAATGGGAGGTGAACTTTTATATAAACTTGGCAGATTTGAAGAATCCTGTTCATATTTTAATGCTGTTGTTATGTTGGCTCCCAATGATGATTTGGCGAAGACAAGATTAAAAGAACTCAAGAGTTGGGAAGCCGTAAGCGCATTAGAAAAAACCGAACAAGCCGTAACTCCTCAACCAGTTGAGTTGAATCCACCTTCACAAGAGGGTCAGACAGTTCCATTAGAAATAACTGAAGAAAAGCCCGGGCAGCTAGTCGAAGAAAGTGTCATTCAACCCGAAAAGCAGGAACAAACAGAACCTCAAACAGCTAAAAAATTAGAGGAGCTTCCTCCCAAAAAAGCTTTTGCACCACCTGTTATGCAAATTTCTGAAACTACATTATTATCCGATTTTAGAGAGATACTTCACAGCGACCTTGAATACCTCGAAGCTTTTGAGTCCATTAAGAATGGGGATGAGCAAAAAGGCATCGAACTCCTCAAAAAATCTGCGGAGAGATTTGAAAATGTAAACTTTGAAGTTTCTGATTATGTTTACAATAAAATTCTTGTCCTTACTCCTGCCGATATCGAGGTTAAGCTGAAACTTGCAGAAATCTACAAAGAGCGAAAGGATATCGAAGATTCCATTTTTTATCTAAGGTCGGCTCTCAAATATTCAAGGGGTGTCGAAAAACTCGAAGTTTTAAGACGATTAATCGCGCTTCTTCCAGACGACACTGGACTGAATACTGAAATATTCAATTCCTATTTTGAGCTTAAAGACTTTAACAGTGCATTTGAAATATTCTTTAAATTGGACGATAACAAAACTATTGAAAGTTTTGCTTCCAGGATGCTTCCCTCCATTAAGGAAGATGTCCAATCCCTTGGAAGGGTTGCAAGGTTTATAAAAAGTAAAGGCTTATCCGACACGCTTGCATACCAGTATTTTTACCTCCTTGGCAAATCATTGTTTAGTATGGGCGATAATGTGGAAGGAACAAGGTGGCTTCTTGCTGCACACAGGATTGTAAGGTTGCCTCTTGATGACTATATTATGATGGCTCAGTACCTTAAAGCTTTCCCGCTTGAAGGCGAAAAAGAGGCAGTCGGAGATGCAATATTCGGCTATTTAGACAGCATTTATAATTTTGACACAAAGGTAAGTATACTGAGGCTTCTCCTTGAATTAAGGCCAGACACGATTTCTTATCTTATTAGTTACCTCGGCATGCTTGTTAGTACCAATAACCTTGGCAAAGAAACTACTCGTGCCCTTGCAAGGCTAGTAAAGATGGCCCCCGTTAATTATACTGATTTTGTTTACGACACTGCATTAAAATTAACCGATAATTTGACCATAAAAGAGCTTAGCGACACTGCAACCTTTTTTGACCTTGCCGACAAAAAAGACGAGGCAACAAAAATTTATTCTATAATTATGAGTAAGGATCCTGGAAACAAAATTGCTCTTACAAAACTCTTTATTACGAACATTGAAGGCGAATTCCTTAAAGAAATTTTGCAATTCTTCAACCAATTCTCTCCCTCTCACACCTACTCGGACTTGGTGGATCCTTTCATGGAAAAGTACAAAACAAAGCAGGCGAAAGATCCTTTTGATTTTCATGTTCATTTTGTTCTTGGCTTTCTCTATTTCCTTACAGAGAGATACGAAGAAGCAGTTGCCTCTTTCCAATTTGTTGTCCGTTCTTACCAGTTTGAGGCATTTATGCATTACTTCCTTGGCATTTGTTTCGAGAAAATTTTACTTCAGGATTTTGCAATGACGCAGTATAATATGGCTGTAAAAATGGAAAGCAATCTTCCAGAGGTTAAATTGAACGCCCTTTGTAAAATAGGAATTTTATACAAAGAACAGGGCAAAATTAGCGAATGCCGCGATGTACTGTCGGAAATAGCTGCTATTAACCCCGATTTTGAAAATGCAAAGGCCCTTCTTGATTCGCTGCCCCAAGAAGACAAACTTATTGACTTAAACAAGGAGGAATTTAAATGACAACATCGTTAACTACACTAAGAGCAGGTGAAATAGCAGTTAAAAAGGGTTTTGTCAAGAAAGACGTTGTTGACAAGGCGCTGAGTATTCAGAAAGTTACGAAAGAGCCGTTGCTTAAAATATTGCTTGATATGGGTGCGATTGTCGACGTACAGTTTGCGCAGATACTTGGAGAACAGTGGGGATACGAGTATGTGGATCTTATTAACTATCCTGTTGATAAGGAAGTTTTGCGACAAGTTGACCCTGATAAAGCAAGATACTACGGGTTCTTTTTGATGAAAAAGGATCAAGGCAAGTTTCATGTTGCAATTGCCGATCCCACCAATATAGAAACCCTGGATTACCTTCGTCTTGCACTTGGTAATAACCTTACTATTTATGTTGCAACCAGGCCTGCAATAAAGCAATCAATAGAGAAGTACTATGAAATGGAAACTGCCCTTAAAAAAGCAGAAGAAGAGGCAACTGGAGGCCCTGAAATAGTTGAAGTTAGAGATGACGTTGACCTCGCAAGGTTAAGAGAGATGGGCGAAGAAGCGCCAGTTATAAGAATTGTTAATAATTTCATCTCTCAAGCTATCGTTGAAGATGCATCTGACGTTCACGTGGAACCAATGGAAAATTCTCTAAGGGTTCGCTACAGGGTTGATGGTATCCTGCACGAAAAGCAGTCACTTCCAAAATCAATCCAGCCAGGTGTTGTTACCCGTCTTAAAATAATTTCAAATATGGATATTGCCGAAAGGAGAGTTCCTCAAGATGGCAGGCTTACGCTTAAGTTTGAAGGCAGGCCTATTGACTTTAGAGTCTCTTCGATTCCTTCGATTTTCGGAGAAAAAGTAGTTTTGAGAATTCTTGACAGAACCGTTTCAGTTAAACCACTTGACCAGCTTGGATTCTCTGAATACAACCTCAAAAGATTTGAAAACATCATCTCCCAGCCGTACGGAATGATTTTAATCTCGGGCCCTACTGGCTCAGGCAAGACGACCACTCTTTATTCTTGCCTCGACAGGCTGAATTCTCCCACAAAAAACATCATCACCATCGAAGACCCTGTTGAGTACCAGCTAAAAGGCGTAAATCAGATGCAGGTTAACGAAAAAGCAGGACTTACATTTGCAAATGCGCTCCGTTCAATTTTAAGGCAGGATCCTAACATCATCCTGATAGGAGAAATCCGTGATGCAGAAACTGCCAGAATCGCTATTGAATCAGCACTTACCGGCCACCTCGTTTTCTCTACGATTCACACAAATGATTCTTCGTCTATTGCTACAAGGCTTATAGATATGGGCATTGAGCCGTTCCTTGTTGCATCTTCTCTTATCGGTGCTACTGCACAGCGACTGATAAGAAAAGTTTGCAATTACTGTAAGGTGCCGTATAATCCGTCAAGGGATGTTCTCGAGAATCTTGGTTTTCAGATTGACGAAAATGTAACTTTCTATAAAGGAGAAGGCTGCGACAGGTGTAGCCATACTGGTTATCGTGGTAGGAAGGCGATTAGCGAAATTTTGCCAATTACACCTGATATTCAAAAGTTGGTACTTAGTAGAGCAAGTTCTAAGGAAATCTCTGCCCAGGCAAAGAAGGAGGGTATGAAAACCCTTCTTGACGATGCAATGACCAAGGCAGCAGAAGGCCTTACAACGCTTGAAGAAGTTGTAAGAGTTGTATCAACATTGGAGGTTTGATATGAATTTAGATGAAATTTTATTGTTCGCTGCAAAGAAAAATGCATCAGACGTGCATTTAACGGCAGGATTGCCCCCTGTGTTAAGAATCCATAAGGAGCTCGTCTATCTTGATTCTGAATCTCTTACTCCAGAAGATACTGCGGAAATGATGTATTCAATTATGACAGACAAGCAGAAAGGTCTTTTTCAG
>Ga0315282_10014455_pt1 | contig 11744 bp, 6 predicted proteins | sample YL17G07_20_MG_FD_203693 | JGI IMG/M metagenome (GOLD analysis project Ga0315282, IMG submission 203693) | Sediment microbial communities from Yellowstone Lake, YNP, Wyoming, USA - YL17G07_20 | ecosystem: Environmental > Aquatic > Freshwater > Lake > Sediment | place: USA: Wyoming | collected...
TGGTGGGGCTTCTGGAAGGTGGCCTTGTCGGACACCTTGTCGGGATCGAAGATAACAATGTCCGCCCAGTAGCCTTCGCGCAGCAGGCCGCGGTCGCGCAGGCGGAAGGTCTGCGCGGGCAGGGAAGTCATTTTTCGGATGGCATCCTCCAGGCCGATCACTCGCTTGTTACGCACGTACTCGGCCAGCACCCGCGCGTTGGTGCCGTAGCTGCGCGGGTGCGGCAGGCCGACATTGAGCTGCCGCACGCCGCCGTCCGATCCCACCATGGTGAACGGCGCGCGCATGATCCGCTCCACGTCCCCGTCGGCCATCTCGAAGTAGACCATCTGCAGACGCCCCTCGCCCGCTTTCATCGATTCCAGATAGAGGTCGAGCGCCGTTTCGATTTCGTTCTTCAGGTTGGCCTTCTTTTTTCGCAGGCGGGTGATCTCGGTGATGTTCTTGCCTTCCAGCGCAGCGTCGAAGCGGGCGCCGGCCACCACTGCGTAATCCAGGTGCTTGCGGCCGTTTTGCTTGCGAATGGTCCGCTCCATCTCGGCGGCGATTTTCTTCCGCGTCGCCGGGTCGGTGAGGCGCGCCCGGACCTTGGCCGAGCCGTCGGCCAGCGCCCAGGACGGAAAGATGGCGGACAGGCCGGTGCTGGAGGCGCGGTAAGGATATTGGTCCACGGTCACCTCGATGCCGCGCCGCCGCGCCTCCTCCACCAGTTGCAGCGTCTTCCCGCTCAGTCCCCAGTTGGGCTTGCCTGCCGTCTTGAAGTGCGAGATTTCGACCCTGATCTGCGCTTCTTCGCCGACCTGGATGGCCTCGCGGAGAGCAGGGAACAAGCCTCCTTTGTTGTCGTTGCCTTCGTCGCGGATGTGGCTGGCGTACACGCCGCCCTGCCGGGATGCCACCTTGGCCAGTTCCACAATCTCCTTCGTGTCCGCGTATGTGCCCGGGGTGTAGATCAAGCCGGTCGAGAAGCCGATGGCGCCGTCGCGCATGCCGCGGTCTACAAGCTGCCGCATGGTTTCGAGTTCCTCGGGCGTGGACGGGCGGTTGGCCGAACCCATGGCTTTGCTCCGGACGGTGTTGTGGCCGACGAGCGAAGCGAGGTTAGGTGACATGCCCTGTTTTTCCAGCTTTTCGAACCACGCCCGCAGGTCCTGGCGCGACCCGCCGCAGTTGCCAACCACGAGCGAAGTGACGCCATCGAGAATGTAGTTGTCGGCAGTGGGAATGCTCTCGACATCTTCGGCATGCGTATGCACGTCGATGAAGCCGGGCGCCGCCACCTGGCCGCGCGCGTCGATGAAGCGGCGCGCCATCGTTGCATCGAGTGAGCCATAGCGCGCGATGCGGGCGATCCTGCCGTCTTTGATGGCCACGTCGGCCGGAAACCACGGGTTGCCGGCGCCGTCGATGACACGGGCATGCGCAATCACGGTGTCGTAGAGTGGCACAGGCATTCCTGCCTGTGCTCCCCACGCGTCATACACCGCTTTGGCCAGCCGGGCGATGGTCAGCGTGGCTTCGTTGTCCGCCGTCCAGCGGCGGTCCGGCGAGTTGTCGCAGAACACGGCCAGGGCGATGGCGCCCCCCGGGGCGTAGATCAGCCCCAAGTCGTTGCGCAGCGCGTCCAGCGCCCCGCTCTTGAGCGCGAATTCGGCCTTCTGCCCGGCCAGGTAGCGCGGGATCTGGTCGTGGTTCCGCTGCTTCTTGAGGATGGCGAGCATCTTGTCGCAAGCCGGGCCGTCCACCACCTGCCGCCGCTCGATCATTTCCAGCAGCCTGACCATTTCCGCCGGGGTGGTCGATCCCAGGCCGAAGCGTTTGTTTTCCTCGGTGGGGTTCGGCGCGTTAATGAAGACCTTCTTGAAAACCTTGGTCTGCGGCAGGCCCAGCGCCGCCATGCGCGCGTTCACCGGCTCCAGGCCCACCAGGTCGAGCACGGCATTGGTGGCGCTGTTGTCGCTCAGCACGATCATCAGCGTCAGCGCATCCGCCAGCGTGATTTCCAGCCCGGAGCTGAGGTCGCGAAGGATGCCCGAGCCGCCCACGCGGTTTTCGCCCTGCACCGAGACGCGCTGGTCCAGGCGCAGTTTCCCATCCTTTACTTGCTGGAAGGCCTCGACCAGGATGGGCAGCTTGATGACGCTGGCGGTGCGAACGCGAAGCTCCGGGTTTATCCCGGCCGTTTCGCCGGTCTTCAGGTTTTTGGCCAGCATGGCCACCTGGCCCTTAAAGGACGCGGCGATGGTCTCCAGTTGCGATTCGAGCGGCGTCGCCGCCAGGAAAAGAGCAAGAAGCAAAGTCGTCATATAGTTTCGATCAAAGGCTGGCGTCCAGTGCAAAAGTCGAGCAGGTAGCCGCCCCTTTTTCTCTAGCTCAGGCCTTCAGGCCTGGGTTTCCGGTTCTAGATCTTCTTGACCAGCCCCCTTCAAGGGGCTTTCGATCGTCGCGCGCCTTCAGGCCAATCATCCTCGTCTGTTTCGATCAACTCCAGAACCGTGGACAACCGGCCTTTCCGATGATGGTCCTCTTGATTGTCTATGTAGCGCGACACCTTCTCCAACTCTTCTTTGCGCAGTGTCACAACACCGTAGCCCTCCTGCCATTTCAGCCGGAACCGGGGTTTCAGTTCCCTGTTCGTACGGAATGCCGTCGCGCCTTTCACTTCGCCGATAAACTCGCTTACAACCGCATTCGGTCGAAGACGCACGAGCAGGTGGACATGATCGGGCATCGCGTTATGGCGAATGGGCCATCCGCCGCGCTGCTTTACCTCGTCGTTGATAATTGCTAACAATTCCGGCCGCCATGCGCGGTCAATAAGCGAATCACGCGAATGCGTGTCCCACGCGAAATGGTAGTAGAGCTGGTGGAAAGTATGGGGCATGTGGGCCTCCTTGTTGCAGGTGGCTAAAGCCCGAATTCTAAAGCCCCCTGGAAGGGGGCTGAACGTTTTCTTTGCTTCGCGACCCAGGCCTGAAGGCCTGGGCTAGAGAAAAAAAGGCTACTCATAGTTGCCACGAGCTCAAAGCGGGGAAGCGTCGGGTGCTTGCTCACGTCGCCCCTGAGCCCCGTTGAACGTTCAGCGTTAGTGTACCGCCGAACGTCGAACGTTGGACCAGCCGTTTCGCATTTACCCGCGAACCGAGACGTGTTATATCTACCGCTGGAAATCGTTGTCAATAGCCGCATGCGCCATAAGATCGCCGCGCTTTTCATCGTCATTTTCGTTCTCGCCGTGTGCGCCGTTGGTTACGGGGCCGCGGCGCCGCAGAAGCGTCAAGGCAAGCGGCCGGCTGCCGCCCCGGCATCCGCCGCGCCTGCCGCCAGGCTCCCGGCCTCGGCGGAGCGGTGGGTGCGGACCACGCTGCGCAAGATGACGCTGGAGGAAAAGGTCGGGCAGGTGATGTGGGACCGCGCCGACGGCCGTTTCCTGAACGAGCAGGCTCCGGCCTTCCTCAAGCTGAAAGAGCGCATCCGAAAACTGCACCTGGGCGGCTACGTGATCTTCGCCGGCACGCCGCACGACACGGCCGCGTTTGCCAACGCCTTGCAGCGGGCCTCGAAGCTGCCCCTGCTGATCGCGGCCGATTTCGAGCGCGGCCCGGCCATGCGGGTGGCGCTCAGCTCGGCGGTGCCCGACAACATGGCCATCGGCGCCACCGGCGATCCGGCCTATGCCGCGTGGGCCGCCGAGCTGACGGCGCGCGAGGCCCGGGCCATGGGCGTGCAATGGATCTATGCGCCGGTGGCCGACGTCAACAACAACCCCGACAACCCCATCATCAACACCCGCTCCTACGGCGAGGACCCGGCCCAGGTGGCGAAGTTCGTGGCCGCTTATGTGCGCGCGGCCGAGGCGGCCGGCGTGCTGTCCACCGCCAAACATTTCCCGGGCCACGGCGACACGGCCACCGACTCGCACATCGCCCTGGGTGTGGTTACCGGCGACCGCGCCCGCCTGGAGCGCATCGAGTTGCCGCCGTTCCGCGCCGCCATCGAGGCCGGCGTTTCCAGCATCATGACCGCGCACCTGGCGGTGCCCGCCATTGAGCCGGACAGCAAGCTGCCGGCTACGCTGTCGAAGAACGTCCTGAGCGGCCTGCTGCGCGAGCAGTTGGGATTCAAAGGTCTGATCGTCACCGATGCGCTGGAGATGGGCGGGGTCACGCGCCTGTACTGGCCGGGCGAGGTCGCGGTGCGCGCCTTCGAAGCCGGCGCCGATTGCCTGCTGCTGCCTCCCGATCCCGAGCTGGCCTTCCGCTCCCTGCGGGACGCGGTCCGGAGCGGGCGCATCACCGAGCAGCGCCTGAACCAGTCCGTCGAGCGGATTCTGCGCGCCAAGGCGCGTGTGGGCCTGCACCGGAAGCGCCTGGTTTCGCTCGACAACGTCGCTAAGGTGGTCGCCGACCCCCAGGCGCAGACCCGCATCGAGCAGATCGCGAATGCTTCCATCACGCTGGTGCGCGACCAGGCCAACGCGATCCCGATATCGCTTGCCGGGCGCAAGAAGCTGCTGGCGGTAGTGATGGCGGCCAGCCCGAATCCGGCCGACGAGGTGTTTCTTACTGAGCTTCGCCGGCGGGCCGACTCCGCCGACGTCGTGCGCCTGGCCCCGGACTTCACCGAAGCGCGCGGCCAGGAGGTCCTGAAGCGGGCGGCGGGCGCCAACGCCGTCATCGTCGCTCTGTTCATCCGGGCGGTGTCAGGCAAGGGGAGCGTGGGCATGCCCGCCAATCAGGCCGCGTTGCTGAACCAACTGGCGGCGGCAGGCAAGCCCGAATCGGGCAAGCCCGTCGTGGCCATCAGTTTCGGCAATCCGTATTTGATCCGGGCGTTTCCCGAGGTCGGTACTTACCTGTGCGCGTATTCGACCGCCGAGGCCAGCGAGCGCGCGGCCGTGCGCGCCATCTTCGGCGAAGTGCCCATCAGCGGCCGCCTGCCGGTCACCATCCCGGGCATCGCCCCGTTGGGGACGGGCCTGGAGCGGCCGGCTATCGATACCAAGCTGCGAGATGAAACCGCCGGCCAGGAGGCGCGCTTCGCGCGCGTCTTCCAGGTTGTCGAAAAGTGGATCGGGGAGAGGGCGTTCCCGGGCGCGGTGCTGGCCGTTGGTTACAAGGGATCACTGGCGGCGCTGAAGGCCTTCGGCAAATTCGATTATTCGCCCCAAGCGCCGCCGGTCACCACCGATACGATCTACGACCTGGCCTCGGTCTCGAAAGTGGTGGGGACAACCACGGCGGCCGCGATCCTTTATGAGAAAGGCGAACTGCTGCTGGACCTCCCGGTAGTCCGCTACATTCCCGAATTCGCGGGCGCGCCCGGCCACGAAGAAATCACTGTCCGCCAGTTGCTCACCCACAGTTCCGGCCTGCCAGCCTACGAGAAGCTCTTTCTCGAAGAGAAAGACCGGGAGGGCATTCTGAAGCGGATCTACGCCATGCCCATGGCCGCCAAGCCCGGCCAGAGAATGGCCTACAGCGATTTCGGCATCATCCTGGTCGGCGAGATTATTCAACGGATCACCGGGATGCCGCTGGACGGCTTTCTGCGGGAGCAGGTCTTCGGTCCGCTGGGCATGAAGAACACCGGCTACACCCCGGCGCCCAACCTGCTGCCGCGCATTCCGCCGACCGAGGACGACCCCTTCCGCAAGCGCGTGGTGCGCGGGCAGGTGCATGACGAGAATTGCTTTGTGATGGGCGGCGTATGCGGCCATGCCGGCCTGTTTTCCGCCGCCGGCGACCTGGCCGTCTTTGCCCAGATGATGCTGAACGGCGGCACCTACGGCGGCCGGAGAATCTTGAGGCGCAGCACGGTGGACCTGTTCACCACGCGCCAGCCCGGCCCGCCGGGCAGCACCCGCTGCCTGGGCTGGGATTCGCCGGGACCGAAAGCCCCGTTCGTGGGCGAGCACTTTTCCGCGACTTCTTTCATCCACACCGGCTTTACCGGCACCTCGATCGCCGTCGACCCGGAAAAGGAATTGTTTGTGATCCTGCTGACCAACCGCGTGCATCCCACGCGCGAGAACCTGAAGATTGCCAAGGCGCGCCCGGAGATTCACGACGCCATCGTGGAGACGCTGGTGGGCAGTAAGCAGTAGGCAGTAAGCAGTAAGCACGGAGTCGTTGGAGCATCATCGTCGGCTGCCTAGTGCCTACTGCCTACTGCTTACTACCTACCGGCTTGGAGAGAACCACATGAAGCTGACCCCGCTGGACTGGGCGGTGATCGCCGCCTACTTCGTTATCAACCTGGCCATCGGCCTCTACTACCGGAAGCGCGCCGGGTCGAGCACCGGCGAGTTCTTTCTGTCGGGGCGCAGCGTGCCGTGGTGGCTGGCCGGCACCTCGATGGTGGCCACGACGTTCGCGGCCGACACGCCCCTGGCCGTCACCGGCATCACCGCCCGCAACGGCATCGGCGGCAACTGGCTGTGGTGGAGCTTCCTGCTGAGCGGGATGATGACCGTGTTTTTCTTCGCCCGGCTGTGGCGGCGCGCCGAGGTGGTGACCGACCTGGAGCTGGTTGAGATTCGCTACAGCGGGCGCCCGGCGGCAATCCTGCGCGGCTTCCGCTCGCTCTACCTGGGGGTGATGATGAACTGCATCATCATGGGCTGGGTGAACCTGGCCATGGTGAAGATCATGATGCTCACGCTGGGCATCTCGAAAATGCAGGCCATGCTCATCTGCCTGATCATCATCGGCGGGTACACCGCCGCCTACACTTCGATCTCCGGCCTGTGGGGCGTGCTGGTCACCGACCTGTTTCAGTTCGTGCTGAAGATGGGCATGGTCATTTTGGTGGCCTGGTACGCGGTGGAACGGGTGGGCGGCATCGGCGCGATGAAAATGAAGCTATTGGCCGTGGACGCGGCCCGCGGCGCGGCCGGCGGCCAGCCCGCCACGGCGGGTTCCATCCTCTCCTTTATTCCCGATGTCGGCTCGGTGTGGATGCCGATGCTGACCTTTTTCGTCTACATCGGCGTCAACTGGTGGGCCACCTGGTATCCGGGCGCGGAGCCGGGGGGCGGCGGCTACGTGGCCCAGCGCATTTTCTGCGCCAAGGACGAGAAGAATTCTCTGCTGGCAACGTTTTGGTTCAACCTGGCCCATTACGCGCTGCGCACCTGGCCCTGGGTGCTCACGGCGCTGGCCGCGGTGATTCTTTATCCGGGGCTGAAGGACCCGGAGAGCGGCTACGTGCTGGTGTTGATGGACGTGCTGCCGGCCAGCCTGCGGGGCCTGATGCTGGCCGCCTTTCTGGCCGCCTACATGTCCACGATTGGGACCCAGTTGAACTGGGGCTCCTCGTACCTGGTGAATGACTTTTATCGGCGCTTTGTCGCGCCGGGGCGCGGCGACGACCATTACGTACTCATTTCGAAAACCGCTACGGTGTTGCTGATGGTGATTTCGGCCATCGTCACCAGCTTCCTGACGTCCATCCAGGACGCCTGGCAGTTGCTGCTGACCACCGGCGCGGGCACCGGCACCGTCTACCTGCTTCGCTGGTACTGGTGGCGGATCAATGCCTGGAGCGAAATCTCGTCGATGCTCGCCGCCTTTGCCGCCTCGCTGTTCGTGTACACGCAGGTGCAGTTCGCCGGCGGCGACGCGCTGGTGTTCGGCAAGCGGACCCTGATCACCGTCGGTTTCACCACCGTGGTGTGGCTGGCAGCCACCTTCCTGACCGCGCCGGAGCCGGACGAGGTCCTGGTGAAGTTCTACCGGCGGGTGCGCCCCAACTACACCTTCTGGAAGCCAATCGCCAGGCTGGCGCCGGAGATCCCGCCGGTGCACGACGGCTGGTATAACTTCGGCGACTTCATCGCCGGCTGCCTGTTTGTCTACTGCGCCATGTTCGGCATCGGCAAGACGCTGCTGGGCTTCTACGGCCAGGGGGTGGTGTACCTGGCGCTGGCGGTGGCGGCCGGCGGCTATATCTGGTGGGACTTCTCGCGGCGCGGGTGGGAGACGCTGGCCGGAGAATCGGCGCAATTGTAGCGGCGACCTTCAGGTCGCCATTTCAACCCGTGGCGGTCTGACGTGGCGGTCCCGCTTGGCGGGACCGCCGCTACACTTGCTTTATGGCCCTGCGGGCGGCGTCGTACTCGAGGCGGCGGCCGGCGCGCAGCGCTTCCATCGCCAGGCACAGCACCACGTTGGTGGATTGGCCCATTTCCACCGTGGCGTTCGGGTCTTTGCGCGAGCGCATGCAATCCAGGAAATTGCGGATGTGCGCGCCGGTCGCCGCCGCGAAGCTTCCGGGCTTCGCCAGCTTCACCGACGATTTCATTTCAATCTCGTTGCTCTGCGGATACAGGGCGTAGCCTTCGCGGCCCACATCGAAGCGGGCCTTCGAGCCGTGGAACTGCTTCATCTGGTCGTTGAAGCCGTTGTAGCGCATGGCCTTGTACCCCACGGTGAACACGGCCAGGTAGTTTTCGGGATACTCGATGAGCATGGAGGTGGTTTCCGGCACTTCGGCGCCTTCCAGGTTGACGCGGCCGCCGGCACAGGTGACCGCCGCCGGCCAGGTGGAGTTCATGAACCAGTGAATGGCGTCAATCACGTGGGCCGCCTGCCCCACCATCAACCCGCCGGAATAGTCCCAGAAGTAGTACCAGTTGAAAAAGCGCACGGGATCCAGCGGCCGCTTGGGCGCGGGGCCCAGCCACTGGTCCCAGTCGAGCTTGCCCTGCAGGCTTGCTTTGCGCAGCCCCGGCTGGTGGTTCAGCCACCAGCCGTTGACCAGCCGGATGTCGCCGGTGGCGCCCGATTCGAAGATGCGCCTGGCCTCCTGGAACACGTCGTAGGTGCGCCGCTGTGTGCCGACTTGCACCACGCGCCGCGTCCGCCGCGTGGCCTCGATCATGCGGAAGCCGTCGGCGATGGTGTGCGCCATGGGCTTCTCGACGTAAGCATCTTTGCCGGCCTCGGCGGCATCCACCGCCATCTGCGCGTGCCAGTGGTCGGGCGTGGCGATGATGACGGCATCGATCGACTTGTCCTCGAGCAGGCGCTTGTAGTGGTCGTAGCGTTTGGCGCCGGGCGCGGCCGCTTTCAGCCCCGCCTCCAGGTTGGGCTCGTACACGTCACAGACGGCGGCCACCTCGGCGTCGGCCTGCTTAAATTCGTCGGCCAGCAGGCGCCCGCGGCCCCCGCTGCCGACCAAGCCGGCGCGGATGCGGTCGTTCGCTCCCAGTACCATGCTGCCCGATATCGCGGTGGTGGCAAGAAACGTTCTGCGGTTCATAGCGCGTTCATACCACAAAGCCGCGAAGGACACAAAGCCCCAAAGAATTTCGGATTGCGGATTTCGGATTGCGGATTTCAAGCTTTATCCACGCACCTTGAGCTTGCGTCGGGCGGTGTTGATCGACGAGACCGTTATAGCTACCAACTGACCTGCTTCATCCATGAGATCCGTCAACCTTGCCTTTGGCATGAGACCCGACTCGATGAGCAACTCCATCCAATAGATGCTTTCATCCGCTTCTTCCTCGACAGTGCCGAGTCTCGCGATGAAATCGGCGGCAGATTTCGCCCGGCAGGACGCTCGGTAATTCGCTCCCACCGAGGTTCCGCAGCGCAGCAGTTGTCTGCCAAGGACATCCCCGACACGATCCTTGGGCAGCGATTGCACGAGCCGGATCACGCGCAGCGCAAACTGCCCGGTCCTCCGCTTCATTCCTGTCGCATCCATTGGGAGAGCTCCTTGTTTGAAATCCGCAATCCGAAATCCGCAATCCGAAATCAGAAGTCGCGGCGGGCGCGCCAGCCCCGGTCCACTTCGGCGATTTGCGCGTATTCGGCCTCCCAAAACGACTGCGACTGCATGCGCTTCAAGTAGTCGGCCGGGTATCCGAATTTTCTCCAGACTTCTTCCTTCTGGGCAAACAGGCGCTGCTTCTGGGCCGGGGGCCGCAGGTCGAGAATCTCAGACGTATCGGCGGCGCAGAAGATCGTCTGATGCCATTCGCGCAGCCGTGACTCGGGGACCGGCCCCTCCTTGCGCTCCATTTCCTCGATCACCGATGGATAGCGGTCGAATGAATCGGTGGCGATGGTCACGATGTTCTGGTCGCGGCCCAGCCCCAGCTTCTTCGCCATCTTGATCGAGCCGATAATGTTGCACACGCCGGAAATGCCGAACTGGCCGCGCAGCGCCGGTTCCGTGCCGGCGGCCGGACGGGACTGCTCGCCGAAGGCCTGTTCCGCTTCCTGCATCAGCTTCAAGCCGCGGATGCAGTCCCAGTCATGGATCAGGGCCACGTAATCCGTGGTGAGAACGTTGTGGATGAGCGTGACCATCTTGTCGCCGATGCCTTCGATGCGGTGGGTGCCGCGGCCGTTGTTGAACAGCGTCGAGCACTCGCGGGGCTCCAGCGCGCAGACGGCCGCATCCGGAAACACGGACTTGATTTCGTCGCCCGCGGCCAGGGTGCCGGCCGAGCCCGGCGCGGCCACGAACGCCGCCACCCGGCCGTCGCCGCAGTCTGCCGCCGCTTCCAGCGCGCTGCGTCCGGTGACATAGCGGTGGAAGCGGTAGTTCGGCAGCAACTCAAATTGGGCCAGCACCTTGTTGCGCCGGTCCCTCTTGTACGCCTCGGTGCGTTCCAGCACCAGGATGACGTCGCTTTCGGAGCCCGCCGTCAGGTCCAGCCGTCCGCCGTATTGCCGGATCCTTTGGTAGCGCTCCGCGCTCATTTCCTCGGGCATGATCACCACGGCGTCGTAGCCCTTCAGCTTGGCGATGTAGGCGACGCCGATGCCGAAATTGCCGGTCGAGGGGCCGATCACCGTTGATTCCCCCGGCCGGATCTCGCCCGCCAGCTCGCCTTCCATCAGTGTGGCGTAAGCGGGGCCGACTTTGTGGCTGCCGGACGGGAACTGGCGCCCGAGCAATACGATGATGTTGGCTTCGACGCCGGTCAGCGCCGGAGGCAGCACCACGTGCCGCACCCGGTTCTGCTCGTCTCGCCAGGTGATGTTGAACAAATTGAGCGGATTCAGTTCGTCGCCGCGGGCCGCCAGGGCTTGCTTGCGCAACTCGGCCGGCAGCTTCGCCGGCCGCAACATTTCCTCATACGTCGGTCCAAAGACAGTCATAGAACAAGAACCGATGGGACGCAGATGAACACAGATCAGTGTTTATCTGCGTTCATCTGTGTCCCATTCTTTTCCAGAGTTGCTTCGCCTGCCGGCGGGCGCGCTGGGCGATGGCCGCCTCATCGACGTTCACGCATCGCCCCTCCACCACCACCCACCGGCCGTGCACCGCCAGCCGGCTCACCCGCGCGTCGGCGAGGCCGAACAGCAGGTGGCCGAACAGGTTGCCGGAATCGAGCGGCGTGGGCGGATCGTAATCCACCAGGATGAAATCGGCGAGCGAACCCGCTTGGATGCGGCCCAGCTCCAGGCCCCATATCTTGCGCAGAATCTCGCGGTTGTTGAGAAACGCGATGGCGTAGGCTTCCGCATAGGCGACGCGCGGATCCGCTGTTCGCAGCTTCTGCAAGTGAAACGCCGTCTTGAACTCTTCCCAGAGATTGGCAGTGTAGCCATCCGAGCCCAGCCCGACGAGCACGCCCGCTTTTGTCATTTCGAGCAGCGGCGCCGTGCCGACCGCGTTATTGCAGTTCGATTGCGGGTTGTGGATCACGTTGACGCCGTGGCGCGCCAGGGCGCGAATGTCGGCCGCGGTCACGTGGACGCAGTGGGCGGCCAGCGAGC
>Ga0315282_10014456_pt1 | contig 11744 bp, 8 predicted proteins | sample YL17G07_20_MG_FD_203693 | JGI IMG/M metagenome (GOLD analysis project Ga0315282, IMG submission 203693) | Sediment microbial communities from Yellowstone Lake, YNP, Wyoming, USA - YL17G07_20 | ecosystem: Environmental > Aquatic > Freshwater > Lake > Sediment | place: USA: Wyoming | collected...
TTTCCCTTGTGAATCCGGCAACGGGAACAATGGGCACGGTGTTAACGCTTAAAGGAACGAATTATGGGACGAAGAAGGGAAAGGTGACGGTGGGAGGGGTGGCCCTGAAGGTGACGGAATGGACGGCGCATTCGATTCGAGGGACGCTGAGCAAGAGTCCGCTTCCGGGAGTCTATCCCATCGTTGTTACGCCAAAGGAGCCAAAAGGAACGCCTCCCGTGACGGCAGGCGAATTTGAGATAAGCGCCCCTGAGATCATCTGGATGGATAAATATCATGGTGCGGCGGGTGAGCAGGTGAGGGTTGTTGGCAAGTTTTTTGGCACGAAGAAGGGTAAGGTGTTGCTCGGCGATAGGTCAGGGAAGGTTGTGACCTGGACGATGAATCCGAAAACGGGAAACAGCGAGATTGTGTTTGCGGTGCCGAAGGGGCTGGCGAAGGGAGCACAGGATCTTACGATCACGAACAAAGTGGGAACGACGACGATCACAGGAGGATTCACGATAGAATAAGGTGAAAGGTCTAGCTAAAGATATTTGAAATTTCCTGGACTTGTCATCCTGAACGATGCCCTGATGAAAATCAGGGTTGTTTCAGGATCTCACCAAATTGGACAAATAGGTGAGATGCTGAAACGGAGTTCAGCATGACGGTCTTTTTTAATGGTCCGAAAATCTTAGAGACAAATTTTCAGACTTTCTGTTCAAGAATCTAAGGTACAAGGTGAAAGGTGCAAGGCAAAGGGTGCAAGGTGAAAGGTGAAAGGTCAAAGAAGGGTGCAAGGAGAACATGCGTGGGGGAAAGGGCGTAGGACGATTCGCCGTCGATTAATGCGGAAAGAGAGTTGCGTCGTCAGGCAGTCGACTATAAGGCTGCGAGACGATATGATTAAGTATTGTCGAAAAAGGGGGCATTCCAAGTGTTGAGCGGGCCTGAGACATAAAAGCTTTTTCGGTCTTGTTGCGTGGACCTCACATCGCCCAAGTGCAGAGTCCAAGTGCAGACCGGTAAAAGGAAGGCAATCCGTCTCGTTTCCTTTCTGAAATTTGACTTCTGGGTTGCGGTTTGGACGTGTCGGGGATCTAAAAAAGCGATCGCATTTTTAGATCCCCGACAGGGGGAGACTTCGGTCATCCGTCAAAAGGCAGGCCAAGACCGTCAGGCTGTTACTTTGTATATGTGGTTGGCTGTGGGGTTCTAAAAAAGCGATCGCTTTTTTAGATCCCCGGAGGACTTTATGAGAAGAGAAGGTAAAAGGAGAATAATGACAGATCCCGCCAAAACTTCACGGAGCTACCGAAGAGGTGAATTGGCGAAGGAGATCCTGGTGATGATTGCTGCAGGCGTGGCCATTCCGGCGGCCTTTCTCATGCCAGGCATTCCCGTTGCACTAAAACCCCTCCTGAATGAGGTGATGAAGCGATGCGGTATAAGGAGAAGGAGGCCCCTTGTTCAATCGATCTCTCATCTTAAGAAAAGAGGCCTCGTTTCCATTGCGGAGAAAGATGGTCAACAGGTCCTGACTCTCGCAGAAGGGGGCAAGAAGCGGGTGCTGCGGTTCGAGTTAGACAAAATTGAAATAAGGAAGCCTAAAAAATGGGATGGCTGCTGGAGGATGGTTCTCTTTGATATCCCCGAAACGAGAAAACAAGGACGGGAGGCACTCCGGGGAAAATTGAAACAACTCGGGTTCTACCCATTACAGAAAAGCTGTTTTGCCCATCCCTTCGATTGTAAATCTGAGATTGAATTCATTTCGGAGCTCTTTGAGGTTTCACCCTATGTCAATTATATCGTAGCGAAGGAGATCGAAGGGGGAAGTCAACTGGCGAAATATTTCAACCTGCCTTATTGAGAAGGACTTTGTTACTGGGCAGAGATTATTTCCATGGGATAGGAAGGGTGATTTGGGTGTTCTATAATTGCGATCGCATTTTTAGAACACCTACTATTTTAAAATGGTAGAGGCGCTGCGCCCTGTAGCGTATGGTGCAGGGCCGAACTTTGTTGACCTCGACGGTACTTCCTTCTTCAGTTCTTCCTGCTTGTCCTCCTGCTCCTCCCGCATGGGGGTGGCCTTTTTTACAGGATTCTTGATATAGTAAAAAGCAGAGCGTGATAAATACGCCCACTTTCCGAGAAGGGAGGGTTATCAACTTGCTACATGAAAATCAACAAAAAACGTTAATCAACATGGGGCTGAGCAGGGTCGTTTGGGTCTACTTTCCCTCCTCTTGATCAAAATCCTTGGTCTTCTGATGTGCTTTCCAGAGCGAGAATTTTCTCAAAAAGCCTGTTGTGAAAATAGATGGGACTCCGGCGTGGGAAAAGGTGATTTTCTGTGATATTCTGTGATGTTTTGCTGAAATAAAAAGGGGTCACAAGTTATGCTAACTACTTGTAACCCCTTGATTTTATTATTGGAGGCGGCAACCGGATTTGAACCGGTGAGTAACGGTTTTGCAGACCGTCGCCTTACCACTTGGCTATGCCGCCTATGGAGCGGGAAACGGGATTTGAACCCGCGACTTCAACCTTGGCAAGGTTGCACTCTACCGCTGAGTTATTCCCGCACATTCTTCGATTAACTAATAAAACTACAAGATTTGGGGGTGATTGTCAAGGCCAAAAGGGAAAAGACGATGGAGAGAGAAGGAGATTGGAGGATGGGGAACTCCAAAATAGGGTTCTCACCGCCGAGACGCCAAGGGCGCAGAGAAGGCGATTTTTTTATTTGGCGCTAAGAGATCGCCAAATGAAAAGCACGTTGCCCTATGTGAACGTGCCTCTTCGCTAGCCTCATAGCCATGAAACCTCACCTGAACCGATTGCTCGCCTCGCAGGCGCTGACGCAGCGGGCCAAAGGCATGAGGTTTGTGATCCAATCGCCTCTTGCGATTGGATCACAAAAGAAATATCCCTCTGTGATCTCTGCGCCTGCGGTGATAGACTATATAATGATTTCTTTGAGGAATTTGCGGAAGTAGTCGATTCCGGAGAGGACGGCCAGGATCACGGCCACCCAGAGGAGGGCCATTCCCACGTGATAGAGCCTTACGGAGAGGTAGTCTCCGTTGAGAATGAAAAACGTGACCGAGGCGACTTCAAAAACGGTCTTGTATTTTCCCAGGCGGCTCGCAGCGATGACCATGCCCTGGGAGGCGGCAATTCCTCTTAGCCCTGTCACTGCTATCTCCCTTCCGACGATCACGATGACCATCCAGACCGGGATTCCTCGGGTCGTGATAAGGCCGATCAAGGCAGTGACGATCAAGAGCTTGTCTGCCATGGGGTCGAGAAACTTTCCCAGGGTTGTCACCATCCTCCTTTTTCTCGCAAAGTATCCATCCAGGGTATCCGTAACCGCAGCGAGAAGAAAGAGGATCGCAGTCATTATCTGATAGGATCGCTCTGGATTGCGAAGAAGGACAAGGATGAGAGGAATCGCCAGAATCCGTATGACTGTGATTCCGTTCGGGAGGCTCAATATCTGTTGTCGGCTGAGTTTTTCCATCCAAGATTTCTCCCGCCTGAACGTCCTGCTTGAGGCAGAGAAGAGCAGGCAGGAAATGCTTCCGCGGGGCTAAGGTTTATAGGACTGATAAAAGGCTAAGACCTTCTTGACGTAATCGATCGTCTCACGATAAGGGGGAATCGATCCCAATTGGGACACGACGTTTTCTCCCGCATTGTAGGCAGCCAGGGAGAGTTTCCAGTCATTATTGAAGAGAGAAAGAAGATACTTCAGATACCGGATCCCACCTTCGATATTATCCCTGGGATCGAAGATGTTCGAAACGTTCATCCGCTGGGCGGTTTCCGGCATCAGTTGCATAAGACCCCGTGCTCCCTTTCTCGAGATGGCGTACGGGTTAAACCCGGATTCAGCCCGAATCATGGCCTTGATCAGGTGAAAGTCGACGTCATACTCTTTCGAGAGTCGACCAATAAGGGAGTCATAAATCGTCGAATCAAGGGATGAAAGGACCGCAGGCTGAGCCTGACGTTGAGCGGGAACCGCGGGCGCACTTTCTTTCCTGTCAATTTCGTCATCGCTTTCCCGAAGATAAAGTCTAAATTTTGCCTCCCTCGGACAGTTGGTGAAATGGATGACACCGTTCTCATCCACGTACTTATAGATCCCGGCTGAAGAAGGCGCAGCAAAAGATAAAAAAAGGACCAACATCAGGAAAAGGTAAATGTATTTGATCATATTCCGGGACCGGTTACACAAAGTGATAAGAAAATTACCATAATTTTCGACCTGTGTCAATGAAATTCCCCTTCTGCCAAATGATACGGACGTAAAAACTCCTTTTAATCCAGTGGGATGTGGAAATCAGGGTTCAAGTCTGCCCTGTATTTCTGGTGCAAGATTTATGCCTAACACAAGACTACTGGTCCGCGTCCGTTATGCGTGCCCGTAACGAGGAGAATTATGCCGGGGAGGGCGCAGCGGACAGCGCCCCTACAACAGAACAATGAAAAGGTAATTTTTCTCCTGGGTTCCAGGCTCCCTTATCATTTCCTTATTCGAAGTACGGTTTGAGTTCCTTGCACAGATCTTCGGGAGAAACGACGCAGATCACCTCATCATGAAGTTTTTCAAAATAATTGATATCGCTCGTACTCCAGGGTGGCATCGCCGTCCTCGGGCAAAGCCTCGCGTAAACCCAGGAACGGGTGTCTTCCATGCTTCCTGAGTAAAGAGAAAGATTGAAACTAACCACTCTGCCGTCAATGAGGTACTTGAATATTTGGACCAATCCTTCCGAAAAATCCGTCCAATCCTTCGTGGACACATCATGAATCGTTTCCCGCTCCCGGAAGAGGATCATGATCTCTCCCAGTATCCCGACGGGAGAAAAAGAAGCCCAGAAATGGATATTTCCATAGCTTCCGATGTATCTTTCCCCGATCGCTTTCTCTTCGGAAAGACAATCTTGCCAGAAAAAAGATCCCGTCTCGCTGTGATACCGCTTTAACCCCTCCAGCACTGCAGCCTGCTTAGCAGTCGGCTCCTCCTGGGCGACCACCTGGAAGTGAGGATGAAAGAGTCCGCTTCCTGCCTGGGGAAGATAGTTGCAGTTGATCGAGGAATGCCTGGCTCCAGGCTCCATCTTCTCGACCCTTGCGATCCCTTCTCCAGCGACAAGAAAACCATCTCTTAACATTTCCTTCGTGAATCGATCGATCTGGAGGAAATGGTCTTCCGTCAGAGCGACCACCCAGTTATGTCTGGCATAAGGAAACGAGTTTGGGAATAGAACCGCCCTTCCCTTCCGGATTCTTCCCTCGGGGGCGATTTCCGGGATAAATCGGGGAGTGAAAGCCTCGATCTGGTCAGGGCAGAACGGGCAACCCTTCCGGGAAGCCTCGATCAATTCGGTCGGTATCCTTGTGTCGGGAAGCCTTCTTCTGAAGGGAAGGATCCGGCAACGGCGGCCAGTGAGGGGATCCTTTCTCACCTCGAGGGAGAGACTGGTTCTTTTGAATCCGTCCTTTGGATCGAGCAGCCACGCCTGAATTTGTTTCTTGTAGAATTCGATTTTCGCCATATACGGTTCACTCCTTGGTGAGCCCCTTCAATCGCTTCTCACGCAGGGAGGTCCCTCTCCTTTGCCCTGCGAAAAGAGATACAGGTTAGCCCGCGAGCAAGACTCGTGAACCACCCAACGTTGAAGGGCGGCCTCTATGCGAAAGCCCAGATTATTGCAGCGGGTCGGACGAGGCTTCGCCCCATCATGATGAGCACCCTGGCCATAATCCTTGGAGTGCAGCCTCCTGTGCTGGCGACCAGAGTGGGACAGCAATGTTGCGCATCTTGCAATTTGAAATGAGGTCTTACGGATATATCCTTCCCATAGACCGTTCCAATTGCGCCTTGGCAATGTTGTAACTGCTCAAAGCCAAATAATAATTCTGCCTTGCCTGAGCCAGTAACGCCACGGCATCAAGGACCTCGGTCTGGGTGGCCACCTGGTATTTGTACCGTTCTTCATTTAACCTCAGGTTCTCTTCCGCCTGCTCGAGCGATTTCTGTGCGACACCAATATTCTTCTCTGCATTGAGCATGTTGAGGTAGTCCTGCTTCACTTCAAAGACAATCCCTTCCACCAGTTGAGTCTTCGAATCCTCGGCCTGAGTGACCTTGACCTTGCTCTCTCCAACTCGATAGGCCGTTTTCCCCCATTCAAAAATCGTGAAGGAGGCCAGGGCTTGGGCGGTCCAGTTATGCCCCCGGAGATCACCAAAAAGAGAGGGCTCCTCGGAGCTCGCGCCGTAATTCCCCGAAAGGCTGATGGTCGGGTAGAACCCGGCCTTGGCGATCTTAACCGCCTCCTTCGCCTGTTCCACAGTCATTTGCGCGGTTTTGATCTCGGGTCGCTGTCGCAGCGCTTCTTCGACGCCTTCTTCAAATCGAATGGGGTAGGGTTTGTATTCAAGAATATCGACAACTTTAACAGGGGTATTGATGTCTCTTCGGAGCAGTGTGTTGAAGGATGCTTTCGTCAGGGCCAGGGCGCTTTCAGCCGTCACGAGGGCCTGGACCGCATTAGCCAGTCTCACCTCGGCCTGAAGAACATCATTTTTCGCAACAATTCCCACTTCGAAAAAGGCCCTGGAAACCTCCAGCTGAGATTCAAATTGTTTGACAGCCTGTCGGGCCACATCGATGGCCTTCTCTGCCGTCAGGATATTGAAGTAATTCACTCTTGCCTGGAGGACAATATCCAGTTTTGCGATGTCGACGTTCCCTTTTGCGATGTCGATACCGATCTTTTCGAGTCGATAGTTGGCCGTGAGGGCTCCGCCCGAATAGATGGGCTGTGAGATCACATTGCCGAGATTGAAGACATCCCTGTCCGTTCCCGGAACGCTCACTAAGTCCCCGGTTATCGGGTCCCTTCTGCTGAGAAGGACCGTATCAATGGTCGTCGGTTTGCTGTAGTGCGTGTAGTTGTATTGCGCTGTCCATTTAGGGAGGAAATCCGTGAAGGCGGCCTTTGTCCTGAACTCGGAAGCCAATACTTGCTCCTTGGCGGAGTGGATCCGCAGGTTCCGTTCCAGGGCAATCTTGATGCTCTCTTCAAGGGTCATCGCATCTGGCGGCGCCTGTTTCGATCCGGCATCACCCTTGGGCACCTGTGTTTGGACCGATGCTTGCTCCGCCGCGGCGGCCCCTGGTGTCTCTGGTGTTTTTGATCCACGAGTTGTTGGTTCCGGCTCCTTCTTGACCTCTCCCTTCTGGGCTGCGATTACAGGCGTCCCCGCCTTTCCTTCAGTTCGAGCCGTCTTCACCCCTGAAACCGGGTCATTGCCTGTCTTCTTCTTCGTTCCCGAAGGACTCTTCCCCTGGCCCTTCGCCCCTTTATCCATCGACGCCACCTCAGCACCGGACATCTTTGAGGAGTTCCCAAAAGAGACAACTAACCGATCCTTGTCACGCTTGATTTGAAAGGGAGGAACTTGACTCTCCTGAGGATAGAAGACAAACCTCACCTTGTCGGGATGTTTGCCGATGCGGACTTCCTTGATAAAAGGGTTCTCGTTCTTGATCACGGCTCGCGGAAATCGAATGGCGACGTCCTTGATATCGAGTACGAACCTTGAAGGAGATCCGAGCTTCGATGTCTCATATTTCCCGAATTCTCCGTCCCCAACGATCGTGAAATGGGTTACATCGTTTTTCTTCTCCAGCCAGACATCCACAACCTTGCTTGCTTTGGTCACCTTCCCCGGAGCAGGAGTAGTCCCCGTGTGTTGAGCAACCCGTTTCGCACCGTTCGTTGCTGATTTCGGTGCTGCTGCCTGGGAAATAGCCTCACCCGAACTTGCGACAAGAAGAAATATCATTAAGATGAAACCCGTAAGCCATCTCCTGTTCATTAATCTACCTCCTCCTTTCCACCCGTTGAACCCCCCTCATGAAAAGTTCCAGAACAGTATCGATCTTTGAAACAAGCGGATAAATCTCAGGGCTGATCAGCCACTCGAAGACAAAGGAGTTCGCAATCCCAACCAGAGCATGGGCCATATCGAGCGAATTCAGGGGCTTAAACTCCTCCTTTTCAACTGCTTCTTCAATTACATGAGCAAGGGCCCCGATATATTTGACCATTTTATCATGGGTCCTCTTTCCTAAATCGTCCTTAACGGTCCACTCAAAGCGGTTCCGCTCTGAGATATAAATCCTGAAAAAGTCCCGGTTCCGCTCAATAAATTCAAATTGAATCCTCACCACATTTTCGATTCGCTCCTTTGCCGTGGCTATTCGGGCAAGTTCTTCCATGACAGAACGATTGATCTCTTCCCCCTTCTCTTCGATGAGTGTGAAATAGAGATCCTCTTTTGACTTGAAGTACTTGTAGAGCGTCCCCGTTCCAAACTCTGCCGCTCCCGCAATCTCACTCATCGTGGTATGGAAGAACCCTTTTGCAGCGAAGACCTTCTCGGCAGCACGGAGAATATCTTTACGGTGAGCCAGATATTCCCTTTCTTTTCGAGCACCTCTTTCTAAATTCACGTGCGGGTGGACCAACCCTCCGGCCCCGGTCTCTCCTGCAGGGTTGAGAAAGGAAAAAGAAAGTTTTTGGGAATACTCATTCATTTTCTGAACCGTAATTCGTCAATATAAACAAAAAAAGAGCCTTTGTCAAATAGAATTCTTGGACAGAAAAATTTCAGGTATCACATTAGCTCTTCCAACTAATCTGTTGAATTGTTTAATTATTTATAAGGTGTGATCCTGGTTGGTTATTCGGCTGAAAGGTGGATTCGCCAGTGTAGTGATTCAATAATCACTTTAGAATCCGTTCGTGGTGAGCGTGTCGAACCACGAACGGAACTCGTTGATATCGTTCACCCTTCGACAAGCTCAGGGCGAACGGGGTATGCAAAGAAGTGTCAGATTCCCTAGACCATGTCCTGAACACCTTTCGGTGCGGGGCTACGCTTAATCCACCGTACTTCTCTCTCATGACCCGTTCGGAATTTACCCTATGGGCCCCCCGTGCGTTACGCGCTGTTCGACACGCGCTTCGCGGCTTTCCTTACAAATCGATACGCCGACCCGGCTGCGATCAGGAGCGGAAGCGCTCCCAGCAGAATGAAGATGGCATCCCCGGGCAGGCGGACCCATTCCATGAAACGCGTCGTCGTTTTGTCCATGAACCCGGGACCCCTTGCGTGCCAGTAACCGTTCTTAAGAACGTCCACGAGCTGCATCACCCCTTCCGGGAAAAGATTGAGAACAACCATCAGCGCCAGGCCAATGTTCAACCCCCAGAAAGAGACGCGAACGTATTTCTCGACATGCGTCCATTCCTCATCCGGCAAGACCTGCCGGATGGAAAAGACCATGAAAGAGATCGCAAACATCCCAAACACTCCCATCATGGCCGCGTGGCCGTGGTTCGGCGTGAGGACCGTGCCCACTTCGAAGTAACTGACAATCGGTAGGTTAATGAGGAACCCGAATATTCCGGCTCCAACAAAATTCCAGAATCCCACAGCCATCATGAAATAGAAGGTCCATTTGTGGGGGATCGGAATTTCCTTGCCGCCGGTATCACATTTTCCCCGGGTCAACCTGATGAAGTCCCACGCATCAAGGGTAAGGAGCGTCAGAGGAACAACCTCCATGGCAGAGAATGTTGCTCCGAGGGCCATCGTGACACTGGATTGTCCTGTCCAGTACCAGTGATGGGCTGTCCCAATGATTCCGCCGCCCAGGAAGAGAATCGCATCCATGTAAACGACCCGGGTTGCTGTGACGCGCGACACCATGCCCAGTTTGTAGAAAAGGACGGCGACCATGGTTGTTACAAAGAGTTCGAAGAATCCCTCGACCCATAAATGGATGATCCAGAACCGCCAGTTGTCGACCACCGAGAAATGCGTGGTGCCGGTGAAGAAGAGCGCCGGCAGATAGAATAAAGGAATGGCAGCGGCCGCATACAAGAAGAGGGAGGAAATCTCACGTTGCTCAGGGTCCCTTCTTGCCGGTCCAACACCTCTGAAAAGCAGAAAAAGCCAGATCACCAGCGCGATTGCCAGAAGGATTTGCCAACCTCTTCCGAGGTCGAGATATTCCCATCCCTGATGACCAAACCAGAACCATATCTTTCCGAGGAGTTGATAGACACCCAGCATCTCGCCGAGCAAACTGCCAAGGGCCACAATGACCACCGCCACAAAGAGCACGTTGACCCCCATTGTCTGCCCTTTTGGCTCGGCCCTTCCAAGAGCGGTCGCAAGAAACAGTCCTCCTGCGATGTAGCCCGTTGCAATCCAGAAGATCGCAAGCTGCAGGTGCCAGGTGCGAAAGACGTTGCTTGGGAAGAAAGCGAAGAGATCGATGCCGTAAAAGCTACCCGGATCGGCACGGTAGTGGGCGGTCGCTCCTCCAACCAGCGCCTGGGCCAAAAATAAGAGAGCGGCTACGGCAAAATATTTGATCGTCGCCCGCTGGCTATCCGTCGCCGTGCCAGGACTCATTTGTGGATGAATGTGTTCCCCTCCCCCCTTCCAACCGAGAAAACTAAATTTACCAAAGGAGAAAAGAACTGCGGCCGTCCCTGCGAGCAGACTAATGAGGCTCAGAGCGCTCCAGAGAATGGCCTCGCTGGATGGCGTATTTCCTGCGGCCGGATCATAAGGGAAATTATTCGTGTAGGAATGGGATTTGCCGGGGCGGTTGGCGACGGATGCCCAGGCCGTCCACGCGAAGAAGGTCGTCAACTGACGGAGTTCCTTCGGATCCTTGATGTGTTTGACAAGAAGGCCCCGATTTAGTGTGGGTTCCGTGAAGTAGGCCGTCCACTTTTCGATTTGACTCCGATAGGATTCTGCTTCAGGGAGCGTGAAGATCAGGATATTCGTCCGGGAATCGTGGCGATTCTGTTTCAATAGCTGTTGGACCTCCGCGGTGATAGCAGATCTCTCACTTTCTGAAAGCTCCGACAGGGTGCGACCGTAATTCTGTTTTGCGAGGGTCTCTGCCGCATGGAGGGTCAGGGTGTGGAGATATTCGGCTGAGAAATCAGGTCCAAGGTAAGCCCCGTGCCCCCAGATAGACCCATTCTCCATCAGCCCATATTTCAAAAAGACCTGTTGCCCTTCGAGGATGTCCTCCCGGGTAAAGATCGTCTCACCCGATGACCCCACTACCTTTTGGGGAATGGGAGGGGCATCCTGATAGGATCTGACGGAGATCCAGATTAAGACCCCAAATCCCAAGACCAAAACAAGAATTGCCGCCTTCCTCCACCAGGGCGAGAGGCTTCCATCCAAGCTATTCTTCTTGTGCATCATCTTCCTTCCTTTCTCCATGCTGCCCAAAAAGCCTGATCCGAGCCCCGTCATGGGCGACTGAAATGGAACCCGGGGTCGCTTTCCCGGTCCCCTCTTGGTCACTTCATCTTCCAGATGGAAAGTTCCTACCCCATGAATTAACATGAGGTCACATTGGGGTCGGCATTGTGATGAGGAACCTGCTGGCCTGGCTCGAGACAGAGCTGGTTGATCTGCGGGTATTTTTCGCCGACAAGATTTGCAAAACCCCGCTCCTCCTTCTTAAACACCTCATTCTCCGTGAGATCGATTACGTTCATGTCACTCTCCTGTGTCCCCTCACTTACACGTGGAATCGAGGCTTTAGCCGGCAAAAATAGGGCGACCCCCGTTACACGGGGCACGCAAAGTCACCCAATCCACCGGACTCCCAAAGTCTCTTCTATGTA
>Ga0315282_10014457_pt1 | contig 11743 bp, 7 predicted proteins | sample YL17G07_20_MG_FD_203693 | JGI IMG/M metagenome (GOLD analysis project Ga0315282, IMG submission 203693) | Sediment microbial communities from Yellowstone Lake, YNP, Wyoming, USA - YL17G07_20 | ecosystem: Environmental > Aquatic > Freshwater > Lake > Sediment | place: USA: Wyoming | collected...
GCGAACTGCTCATGCCCATGCCGTAATAGCCGCGCCAGTCGTCGGGGTTGCAGTCAATGGCCTTCTGGTAATATGCCGGCGCAGTATTGAACCCGCGTTTGCTCTCCATCATTTCGCCCACATCGCAGTAGAAGTCGGAGCAATGCGGGTTGATGGCCAGCGCGCGTTTCTCCACCTCGGCCGCCTTGTCAGGCTGCGCCATGTCCAGGCAATAAAACGCCAGGAGCGCCAGCCCGTGCAGGTGGTTTGGGTTCGCGGCCAGAGCGGCGTCAATATGCTTTTTGGCCTCGTCGAACTGGTCCTCTTCGAGGTTCATGGCAGCGTTGAGGAGGTGAGAGTCAACGTGGCTGGGGTTGACGGAGAGCGCTTCTTTCAGCAGCTTCTCCACGTCGTCGAGCTTATGCATAGTCTGGAGGATGATCGCCGCCTGGCCGGCGAGCGCGTCAGGGAGCTTCGGGCGCAGTTTCAGCAGCGCCTTGTACCGTTCAGCGGCAAAAGCGAAGTGGTACTTTTCGTGAGCCAGCCGCGCCGACCAGAGAAAGACCTCCGGCACGACCGTCTTGCGGGCCTGGGCAAGCTGCTCGGCCGGCAGGAAGGCGTCTTCGAAGGCGGTCCTGGGGTTCTCCTCCTGCATGCCGAGGCCGATGTACGCCAGTTCGAGCGGGTCCTTCACTTCATCCGAGGTGAAGTATGCGGCCTTGCTCTTCTGAAGCTCAAAGAAATGGTCCACGGTCTTCTTGAGCGTCGCGCTGTCGCCGAGCGTGCGGAGGACCTCCGTGCGCAGCGCCCAGGCGCGCTCATTGTCCGGTTCCTTGGCGATAACGCGGTCGTAGGCCTCCCTGGCCTCCTTGTAGTTGCCGACGTCGCAGTCCAGTTGGGCCTTCGTCAGGGCGGCAGTGCTGTCATCGGGCCTGGACTTCAGCAACTCGGCGCAAAGCGCGAGCGCGTCCTTCAGCTTGCCCTGGATGCGGAGCGCTTCGATCAGCACGAGCGACGTCTCGCGGCGTTCCGGGCTGCCGTCAGCCTGCTTGGAGAGCGCATCGCGCAGGAGTGTTTCGGCTTCGGCGTATTTTCCCGCGGCGATGTTCTCGCGGCCCCAGGCTACGGGGTTCTCCTTCTCGGCGCTCCGTGCCGGAGACAGGGCGAGGGAAAGCAGGAGGAGGGTAGGGACGGTCAGTGTGCGGCAGTACATGGGCGCTGCTCCAGCCGGCGGGCGCGATGGCGCGCCAGCCCTCCTATCAGATTAGACGAATAGCGGGCGGAGAAAACGCAAAAATCGAGGAAGTAACCGTGGTGGGAGTGCGCCGGAGGGCCAGCCCGCAATTAAAGACGCCCCTGTGAAGGGGCGTCTTACGGCGGTGTCAGCGCAATGGTACGGGTAACCGCTAGAGCTGGGTCCCCGTCACAGAACCTGCGCTACCGCTTACTTCTCTTTTTTCTCCTTCTCCAGCCGCTCGGCGCGGATGAAGTCAATGACAGCCTTGTTCGGACGCGAAAGCTGGCCGAAGGCCTCCGAGGCGAGGTCCTTGATCTCCTGGTCGGGATCGGCCTGCAGCTTCCGGTAGACTTCGTCGAGCCCGTCCTTCTGCACGATGCCCAGAGAGCGCAGGGCGTTGCGGCGAAGCTCAACGGCGTTGTTGGTATCGAGGGTCACGGCCTTCAGCTTGTCGGCGGCCTCCGCCTTCTTGCCGCCGCCCTCGATGCGGCCCAGGAAGATGGCCGCGGGATTGCGGACGTCATCCTTGCGGTTGACCAGGGCCGCGATGGCGTGTTCGACGGCATCGTCCAGAATCAGGTGCGTATCGCGCGGGTCAATCTTGGCCAGCGCCGTGGCGCAGCCGACCGCGACTTCGTGCGCCTTCCGCTTGGTGACGGACTCCGCCGCGCGCTTGGCAACCACGGCCTCGACGGCCGTCTTCAGGTCGTTGCCGGCCGCCTCGCGCTCGACCAGCGGCAGCTCGCCGAAGCGGGAAAGGATAACGTTGCGGTCCTTCTGCGGACACAGAATGCCGATGGGCAGGTAACGCGTGCGGACGTCGGCTTTCAACTCTTCCAGAAGCTGTTCGGCGCTCAGGTCGCGCCGCAGGTTTTCGGCGACGACCGCGATATCCTTCGGCGGGAAGGAGCGGGCCTGCACGAGCGCATCGCGTCCGCTGATCGCCGCCGTGACGCCATAGTTGAGGGCTTCGAGCTTCTGGCGCAGCTCATTGCTGGTGTTGTGGTTCTCCTCAACCAGCAGGATCTGGACGGCCTTGTTCTCACTCATGCCGCGGCCGAGGAGCGCCGCAACCTTCTCGCTGCCGATCCACTTACCGGTGTAGCGGTCCAGCGCGGCGAGGGACTGCGCGCAGGCGTACTGCACGCTTTCCTCACGGCAATTCAGGCCATTGACGAGGCCCGAGGTCGAGGCCACCGCAGCGGGCGGCGGCGCTGTTTCCGGCGCCGGCGCGGGCTCGGCGGGCGCCTCCTTGCCCTTTTCCTTGCCGGGTTTGGCGCCGGCGGCGGGGGCGGGGAGAACGGTCGTGACTTCGGTAGCGTTTGGCTTGATGGTCACCTTTATGGGCACATTGGCGGGGGTGACCGTGAGCGGCGTGATTCCCTTGATGACGACGGGTTCCTTGCCGGGCAGCACTTCCACAACGACATCGGGCGGCGGCGTCAGCAGGTCGCCGCGGGGATCGAGCGCCGCCATTTCCCTGGCGAGGAAGACGCCGACCTGGGGCAGCCTGGAGTGGCCGGGGTACTTGGCGAGGTCGGCCAGCACTTTGGTGAGCGCCGCGTTGCAGTTCTCCTTGCCGACTGCCGCGACCAGGCGGCGGACATCCACGACCTTCTTATCCCAGCCTTCGACCTCCTTCTTCTCCTCGACCGAGAAGGTGTTCTGCGCGGGCTGTTCGCCGATGATGTCCATCAGGTCCTTGACTTCGGTATACTGGGCCGCGAGGACGCACGCCCACAGCGGCAGCAGGCCCGCATGTTCCGGGTTGGATGCCAGGCCGCGCAGCACGAGCTCCTCGGCCATCTGCTCATTCCACGCCCACAGCGGGTACTGCAGGGCCACCAGGTCGCCCGCCTCGTTGAGGTGCCAGATCATGCCGTCCACGTCTTCCGCTTCCTCGGCGACACCGGGACGGTCGAGGTAGTAGCGGTTGGCGGCATCGTAGTAGCAGTCCGCCGCGCTGCGCACTTCGGCCGGGGCAATGCCGGAGATGCGCTGCAGGACGCGCTCGGCAACGCCCTTGACGGTCGGCGTCTCGGTAGCGTCTTCGAGGCGGGACTTGAGCGCGGGGATGGCGCGCGGGTCAAGCGGCTTAATGTCGGCCAGCACGAGGATGGCATTCTCGCGCATCAGCACGTCCTTGTGGCTGACCAGTTGGGCGACCGGCAGGACGGCGCGGGAGCCCATTCTGGAGATGGCAATGCGCGCGAACGTGCGGAAGTCCTCGTGCGTGGCGTCCTTGAGATAGGGCGCCAGAGACGGCACGGCGTAATGGCCAAGCTCGCCGAATTCGCGGTACAGCAGCGCGCGCTCATCCTCGGTGGTCTGAGTATCAACGAGGCGCTGGGCCATCTTGGCCATGCGCTCCTTGTCCGCCATTTTCTTGATCTGGTACTGGCGGTAATACTGCCAGAGATAGGCGGGTTCGTTGCCCATGCGGAGGTCGGACATCATCTGGGCCATGATCTTGGTGCCCGCTTCATCAACGAGCCGGGCAGCCATCTCCTTGCGGGGATCGAGCGCATGCACCTGCTTCAGCTTGGCTTGTGCTTCAGCGTATTTGCCCTGCTGGTACAGGTCCACGCCTTCGCGGAACAGCTTCTCGATCTGCGCCGTCCGATCTTCCTCGGCCCGAACTGCGCTTGGCAGGGAGGCTACGGCAAGCGCGAGCAGTACCACGGCTGCCAGAAGCCGACATCCGTAAGTGCGACCCTTCATTCTTCGTCCTCCAGAGGCGCCGCCACCGCGCAGCGCCCAGAAAAAGGCCCGTTGTAACGCGGTATGCCTCTCCCGCGCCACTACCCAAACCCCAGCGGCAACCGACACTTGCCGATGTGCCTGACGGACGCCGCCCTTCTTACCGACTCTTACGTGGCTCTCCCGCCGCCAGCGTAAGTTGCCTTCAGATCCAGAATTAGTAAGGATGGTACTAGGGGTGGATGCCGTGTCAAGCCTGAAAAACGGCTAAGTGGCCTCATCGTCGAAGACGACGGCCACTTCGTTGCAGCTTGCGCAGCGCACGGCGACGCTGATTGTGTCGAGATCGTTCTCGTCCAAGGCGTCATCGAGGTACGTGAAGCCCAACGTGACCTCGAAGGTGTGGCCGCCGCAACTGCACTTATAGGGATATGTGGGGGGTGTGCTTCCGCCCTCGCGCTTCACGCCCCAGTACAGAGTGCGGTCGTAGACGAGGATCCTGCGGTTGCAGCGCCGGCAGAAGGCGTGCACCACGCCTTCCTCGTCGTTCATCTGCAGCGAGAAGAAGCGGCAGGCCCTGCGGGCATCCTGATGTGTCTCCTTGGCGTCGGCGGCGCCGGCGGAGACTGCGGATCCCGGCTGCTGCGTCCGTGAGCTTTCGATGCTCTGGCGGCGCACCGCCGAGGTGCGCTTTTCCGTTTCGCCCGTGGCGTGCGCAGGCGGCGTCCGGTGCACCTGTGATTGCCGCTCGGGCGGGATGGCCGTGGTGGACGAGCAGTGGCAGGTCACGTCTCGCACCAGCGAGACCGGATGGTCCACCGACGAGCAGAGCACCTTGGCGATGGCGTCCGTGCCCTCAGTCAGATGACGCTGGAGATGCAACGGACCGAGATGAACTTTATCCGCCATTCCGGGCAGTCCCAGGCTTCAGGCCGGCACCCACACGCTACGCCGTCAGAATCCGTCCACAACTCGGACAGCACACCAGTTCCTTCGCCAGCAGCGCCAGGTTGTGCACCTGCGGCGGGATTTTCATGAAGCAGGCCGAGCAGATGCCGCGTTCCACCCTGGCAATGGCTTCGCCGCGCGAGTTGACGATGCGGTTGTAGAGGGCCAGTTCCCTGTCGGGCACTTCCTTGGTCATGCCCTCACGTTCAGCGGCCAGCGTATCGTACTGCGCGCGCAGTTCGGCCAGTTCCCGGTTGACCCGCTCGGTCTCCGCGGCGGCCGCTTTCTCGCTTTCGACGAGAGCCGCACTGTCGTTCTCCAGGTCCTTCTGCTTGGCCTCGGCTTCCTCGACGAACTTGTAGTACTTGCTCTCGTTCTCTTTGTTCCAGGCGCGCTGCGCGTCCATCTGCCGGCGCGCGGCCTCGAACTCCTTGTTGTTGCGGGTGATGTTCAACTGGCCGGCGTAGCGTTTGAGCGCGTCTTCGCCGCCCTTGATCTCGAGTTCCACCGCGTCCGCCTCCATTTTCAGGCGGTTGATCTCGGCCTTGGTGCGCTCGATGGTGGCTTTCAGGCTCTTGGGCACAGCCTGCTTTTCCGCCAGTTCCCTCGGTAGCCGCTCCAAGTCTTTCTTGATGATGCTGAGGCGCACGTCGCATTCGTTGATCTTCTTCAACTGGGCGATGAGATCTTTCATAGTGCTCCCGAGAATCGGCCTTGGGCTCTCCAGTCCCGGCCCCATGCAGACACGGCTGCGCGGACATCTGCGAGCCAGGGACCAGCAGCCGGGTGTGGCTCACAACCCCAATCTTATAGCTGCGAACGGCGGCGGCTTCAATGGCGGATTCGTCGGTGGTCATTTGTCAGTGGCCAGCGGTCAGTCGTCCGCAGACAACTGGCAACTGACAACGGACAACTGACCCATGACAACTTTCCTTGCGTTTTGCGGCGCGGCTCCGTAGCGTGGCCGACATGCGCAACTTCTGGTTGGCGATGTTCGCTCTGCTGATTCTGGCACTGGCCTTTGGGCCGGCGCTGGTGCTGCGCGAACCGCCGATGGACGAGGAACTGCAGGTCATCTCGCCGCACTGGGGCGGCATCAAATACGAATTCGGGCGTGCGTTCACCGCGCGGTACCTGGAAGAGACGGGCAAGCACGTCCGCGTGACGTGGCTGGACATGGGCAACACGGGGGAAATCCGCGCCTACCTGAATGAACGCTTCGGGCAGACCAAGCCCGACGAGGGCGTCGGTGCGGACATCCTCTTCGGCGGCGGCATGGACATCATCCCCGCGATGGCCGCGAAGAACTACTTCGAGCCGTATCAGTTGTCGCCCGAGCAGGTCAAGGACCTGCCCGCGGACGTGAACGGTCTGGAACTCCGCGACTCGCAGAACCGGTACTTCGCAGCGTGCCTGGGCGGTTTCGGTTTCGTCTACAACAAGCGCGTGGTGGAGCGCGCCAAACTGCCGACGCCGGCGGCGTGGGCGGATCTCGGGAGAGCCGAATACCAGGGCTGGGTCTCCTGCGGCGATCCGACACTCTCCGGTTCGTTGCACGCGGCGTTCGAGATCGTCCTGCAGGGGCAGGGGTGGGAGCGAGGCTACGCGACGCTTCTGGCGATGATCGCCAACGTGCGGGCGTTCAACGAAGGCGGCTCGTCCGTGCCGCGCGACGTGTCTCTGGGCCAGGCCGCGGCCGGGCCGTGCATTGACTTCTACGCCATGGCGCCGATCCGCCGTCAGGGCGCGACGCACCTGCAGCTCGTCATCCCCGCGGAAGAGGCCGCCGTGACCGCGGACTGCCTGGCCATACTGCGCCGTCCGCCCAACGAGAAGGCGGCGCGCGCGTTCATGGCGTTCGTGCTCTCCGAAGCCGGCCAGCGGCTCTGGTACCAGGCGCGCGGCACCCCGGGCGGGCCCGTCACCTACGACCTGGAGCGTCTGCCGGTGATGCCGCGAATCTACGACATGGGCCTGCCGACCAACACGGTGCTGAATCCGTTCAAGACCATCGCGCCTTTTCGGTACGACAACAAGAAGGCGGGCGCGCGCTGGGGCGTGCTGAACGACCTGTGGCGCGCGGTGGCGATAGACGCGCACGACGAACTATGGAACGCGCGCAGAGCCGTCATCGCTGCCGGCCGCGATGCGGACCTGGGAGCGGCGCTGGCCCGCGCGCCGTTCAACGAAGAGGCCCTGAAGCGGCTGATCCAGCAGCGCCTTCCCGCCGATGCGCGCAACGCACTGCGGAACCGCTGGTCGGCGTGGGCGCGGGAATGGTACGGTGCCATCGCGGCAGCGGCGGGGAACAAGGGGCCTGTGCCGCGGTTCAAGCCGGCGCCCACCGATTGACGATTGACGATTGCGGATTGCGGATTGAACGGAAAAATGACAACATGAGCCTTCAGATCGAGAACCTTCGCGTCACCTACGGCCGCGTCAACGCGCTGGACGGCGTCAGCGTCAAGCTGGAGCCGGGCGAGATGTTCTTCCTGCTGGGGCCGTCCGGCTGCGGCAAGTCCACGCTGCTGCGTGCCGTGGCCGGCTTCGTCGAGCAGTTCGAGGGCGACATCCGCATTGGCGGCGAGTCGCTGAAGGGCGTGCCGCCGCACAAGCGCGACTTCGGCATGGTCTTCCAAAACTACGCCCTCTTTCCGCACCTGACCGTCAACGGGAACGTGGCCTTCGGCCTGGAGGCGCGCAAGGTCCCCGCATCGGAACGCCAGAGCCGGGTGGCCGAAGCGTTAGATATGGTCGGCCTGGCCGGCTTCGGCGCGCGGCGGCCCGGCGAACTCTCCGGCGGCCAGCAGCAGCGCGTGGCGCTGGCGCGCGCGCTGGTCATTAAGCCGCGCGTGCTGCTGCTTGACGAACCGCTCTCGAACTTAGATGCCAGGCTGCGCTGGGAGATGCGCGAGGAAATCCGGCGCATCCATCGCCAGACGAAGCTCACCACGCTGTACGTCACGCACGATCAGAAGGAGGCCCTGTCGCTGGCCGACCGCATGGCCATCCTGCGCGCAGGGAAGGTGGAGGCCGTCGGCGCGCCGCGGGCGCTCTACCACCATCCGCCGACGCGCTTCAGCGCCGATTTCCTCGGCGACGTGAACGCGCTCCCGGGCAAGCTTGCGGCCGACGGCAAGAGCGTCGAGACCTCGTTCGGCGTGGTGCCGCTGAACGGCGGTGCGCTGCCCGAGGGCCTCAAGCCCGGCGCGGCGGCGACGGCCTTCTGCCGGCCGGAGGCTGTCGTGGTGGTCGAGCCGGACACCACGCCGGCGGCGGAGTTCGTGCTGCTGAACACGGACGCGAAGATCGTCAGCGGCGCGTTCCTGGGCGAATTCACGCTTTATGAAATGGAACTGCCGGGTGCGCTTCGCTGGCGCGCGCTGCGGCATGAGACGCATGCGCGCGGCCTGGACGACGGCGAACAGGTGAAGCTGGCGGTCGCGCGCGAGGCGTGGGCGGCGGTGCCGGAGTGACCTCTCACCACAGAGACACAGAGACAGGATTTTAGATTTGCGATTTGCGATTTTCAATTGCAGGGGGCTGGCAGCCCAAATCGCAAATCGGCAATCGAAATTCTAAAATGTTCTCTCTGTGTCTCTGTGGTTAGTCTCCGGCTCGAATCGCCGCCACGAGTTTCCGCACGTGATACAGGTCCGCTTTGCACCACGGGATGTCGCGCGTCTCCGCCACAATGTCTGCCGGCGCATTGAAGAGCCACGCGTTGACGAGAAAGGCGGCGAGCACTGTGCGCGGGCGGATGCCTTCGCCCTGGCCGCCCCAGGCGTAGAGGTGCGTGAAGGGGTTGATGACGAGCTTCTCCACGCCGCCGGGGACAAGTTTGTGACTCCAATCGTAGGCCGGCAGGTCGCCGACGTTGGGTGTCTTCTTCACTTCGTCCAGCCACGCGCCGGCGTGATCGCGCAGCAGCCGGGCGACATCGGGGACGAGATAATGGTCTGACCACACGAACGGTGCAGCCTGTTGGCCGAGCGTGATTGCGGCAACCTTGTTGAACGTCTCCTCGGCCCACTTCGCTTCGGCATCGTCGGTGAAGTGTTTGGCCAGCCGGTAGTGGCCGATCAACCCGGTAAGCATGCGGACATAGAAGAAGACGGGCTTGCCCTTCTCGACGCGCTCCTGCGCCTCGCGCGCAGGGTGCTCCCAGTAGTTGTCCTGGTAGCCGGCGATGAGCGCCCGATAGACGCGGAAACGATAGGTGGCATCGGCGGACAGCGCCGCGGTGAGCACGCCATCCTCCTCCTTCTTGTAGACAGGCGCGAACTCGCCGCGCTTCTCCAGTTCCGCGCGAATCCTCTTCAGGTCCTCGAAGCACACCCTCGCGTCGTCCCACTGGTCGAATGCCTGCGCGCAGGCCCACACGCTGTAGGCTTCGGGAAAGATCGCGCGTTCGGTGTCCTCTTTGCTCAACCACAGGTTCGGCTTGGTGGATACCTTCCGGATGTTGCGCTCCTTGCCGCCCTTGCTGACATCCACGTGCACGCGCTTGGTAGGCGAGGCGTTCTTCAGCGTGTCGGCGACAAGGGCTTTCGCCTTCTCGCGCTGCGCGCTACCGAGGCACGGCGCGGCCTCTGCAAGCGCGAGCAGCAGATCGCCGGGCCGCGTAAAGGCCCATTCGCCTGGTCCGACGCCGCCGGCCTGCGCCGCCGAATAGTCGGAACAGAGTGGCGCCCAGGGGCCGTCGAGGATCTCGGCGACGACGCCCGCGAGTTCCTGGCGCAACTCCGCCGCGCCGCCCGCAGGTTTTGTCTCCTTCGGTTCGGCCAGATATGCCGGCGTCTTCGGCGCGTCGTACTTGAACGCCGGCTCCTCGCCCGCGCATGCCGCGACGGCGAGTAAGAGCAATGCCGGCCCGATGGTCCGATGACCCGATGGCACGATGCTGTTCATTCGTCCACCTTGCCTTTCACGCACACGATCAGCGAACCCGTGATCCACCAGACCTTGTCCTTGTAGATCGCCACCGCGCCCTGCATCGGCCCGTTCCACTGAATGCCGAGATGCAGCGCGAAGGACGGATCGCGGATGTTCCACACGCCCGGGTTCTTCTGCGCGCACTTCTCGTGCGCCATGCACTTGGCGACGCCGCCCCACAGCTCCGGCGAGTGCGAACTGTACGCGTTGAAGACCTGCCTGGTCTTCAGGTCCATGTATGCAAGCACGTGGTCGTGCGTGTCGTACAGCTTGCCGCCGGCGACGGTGAGGTTGTTCACTTCGTCGCACGTCGCGGGGAAGGAGCCTTTCTTGCGGTCAATCCCGCGGATGAGCGCCGGCAGGCCCGTCTGGTAATCCAGCGTGCCGACGCCGTCGAAGGCGCGGATGGGGTAGGGCCATTCGGAATAAACGGACTTCATGAAGACGTACAGGTTGCCGGCGGCGTCCAGCGGAGGGCTGACCGGGACAGAGTAGCCGTTCTCGCTGGAATGATAGCCGACGGCGTACAACACGGGTTCGGAACCGTCGGCAACCTTGAGGGCGTAGAACGAGCGCGGGTGTTTGCCGTCGCGCATTTGCGCGCGGATGTACTCCTGCTCCTGCTTGTACTTCTCGTCGGTGTAGCACGCGGGCAGGTTGCCGATCATCTTCTCGGCCTCCTTCGACCAGCCGTGCTTCTGGCGCGCTTCCTGGTAACGTTTGCCGTCCTCCGTCGCGGCCGTGATGTTGTTGTGGTACGGGTCAATGCCGTAGACTTCCGTGCGCCAGATGACGAGGTCCTTCCAGAAGACCGGGTAGTATCCGCGCACGGTCGCCCCGGTCATCTGCGGAGCTTTCCAGAGCTCCTTGCCGGTGGCGGCATCCAAGAGGCGCGGGACGAGGTCTTCGGCGGCGATGGCCAGCTTGCCGTCCTTGATCGCAACGGACTGCTGGACCATCGCGCCGAGTTCGGCCTTCCATTTCTTCGCGCCGGTGGCGGCATTGAGCGCGTACAGGTCACCCGCGCGGTCGCCGATGTAGACGGCGCCGGCGTAGACGGCCGGACTCGCCGCGAAGCCGCCGCGTCTCTCAGCCTTGAACGTCCAGACCTCCTTGCCCGTCTTCGCCTCGGCGGCCACAACCTTGCCGCCCATCGTCGCGGCATAGACCTTGCCGTCGGCGTACGCGGGCGAATGGTGGATTGGCGCACCCAGCGGCAGTTTCCAGACTTCCTTGCCGGTCTCGGCGTCGAGGCCGCGCAGGTTGCCCGCGAAAGTGCCAAAGAAGACGAGACCCTCGGCGACGATAGGCTCGACCTCCGTGCCAATGAGTTCGGTCCAGTATTCCTGGTGCCAGACGTAGTCGAAGGGCACGCCGGGCGAATACTGCGTGCGGCCGGAGCGCATCACGTCATGGTGCAGCGTGTACCAGCCTTCGGTCGGCTGCCAGGCGTCTTCCGCGCAGACACAGAATGGCAAGAGGAACAACCCGACGATGGCAGTATGGGGCTGGCGCAGAATACGTTCCATGGGGACTACCTCGATGCGAGATGCGCGGCGACACTGCGCTCGACCGCGTATACACCGCTACAGTCGAGGGTGCTGCATTGTGTACGACTGCAGGGAACGTGCGCGCGCCAGCGACAGCAAGGCAACGCGCTACAGCTTCGCCAAGACTTCCGTTCCCAAAGCAGAATGCCGAAGATGGTGTTCAATCTGCAGTCGAATCCCCATAGGGCGCGTTGTATGCTTATCACCGCATTTACAGGACCCTATGAGGTGGAACATGGAACAGGAGCGCCACAGCGGTAAGATGAAGAAGCGCGGAATCACGAAAGTCACAGTCTGCGGCTACAAGTCCATCGGCAAGAAACAGTGCCTTGAGATACATCCGTTGACGATCTTGGCTGGGGCCAACAGTTCGGGCAAGTCCAGCATAATGCAG
>Ga0315282_10014458_pt1 | contig 11743 bp, 13 predicted proteins | sample YL17G07_20_MG_FD_203693 | JGI IMG/M metagenome (GOLD analysis project Ga0315282, IMG submission 203693) | Sediment microbial communities from Yellowstone Lake, YNP, Wyoming, USA - YL17G07_20 | ecosystem: Environmental > Aquatic > Freshwater > Lake > Sediment | place: USA: Wyoming | collected...
AGAAGACTAGCACTGAGGCTGAGGAACGACAGAAAGGTAGCTAGAGCATGTGGCTTCGGAAGAAGAACACCTAGCCACGGACTCTTCACCCAGTTCCGACACAGACTCGGCGAAGAAACCTACCTCCGAATCTTCAACCAGCTCACCAGAATACTCATTGAATCAGGAGTCCTCATCGGAAAAGTAGTGGCTGTCGACAGTACACACATCGAGGCCTACAGCGGAAGAGCCATGGATAACCGAGTCGGCAGAAGCGACCAGGATGCAAGAGTTGGTAGAGGTCGGAGAGGCTTCATCCTCGGATACCGTGTACACACGGTCTGCTGCGCTGACTCTGAGCTCCCCATCGCATTCACCGTAGCTCCTTGTAACGAGAATGATAAGCTGCACTTCGAGCCATTGCTGGAGAAGGTGCACCGACTCGGCGTCCAGTTTAAGGCAGTTCTAGCTGACGCCCAGTACAGCAGCGTGAACGTGCGAAACGCTGCTGAGTGGCTTGGCGCTGAGCCCGTGATTCCTGTCCGTAGAGATTCGAGGATTATGAACGCCTTCAAGGTTGGCCATGACTTCGTGGCTAAGGGGGCTAAGAGGATCGTAAGGCTGTTCAGGAAGCGGTGGAGTATTGAGAGGCTCTTCGGGAGGGCTAAGGAGTGGCTTATGCTGGATGGCCTCAGGGTTAGGGGCTTGACGCAGGTCTCGATCCATGTCTCGCTGAGCCTGATCTCTATGCTGGCTGTGGCGTTGTCTGCTGTGAGGCTGGGTATGCCTGGCCTGGTTAGGTGTATCAAAGGCTTCGTTGTGTGAGTATGTCGTTGCCTGAGAGGAGGCTTTCCTAGTATATTCTATGGGTTGGATGGCGGGTTTCAGGTTTCTGCTGGTTTCTTTGTGCTGGGTTTATTGGCGTACAGATTAATTTATTCTCGATGAGATGTGGTGTTGGCTGTGGAATTTTTAACAAGGATGATTTTCTAAACAGGCTAGCGCGCGTAGTAATGGTATATGTTTGGGTTGAGGGCGACCTTTCTGAGCAGAGGCTCCGTCTGCCCCTCCATGATTCTATACATCTGCTCCCCGACGCGTTTGCTTCCCTCCTGCTCTGACCTAAGGATGTACTCTGGGACGTTCTCAACCACCTGGGCTACCCTACCATCTGATAGTAAAACGTTCTTCCAATACTGCCTGTCACGCTCAACTAAATTATTCTCCCGCATCCACCGTGACCTGGCATCGCTGCCAATTGGATTGATTTCTGCTTCCTGCCGCCTGACCACTATATCGCCTACCATAACCCCACTAGCCGCTGGCATCCGCACCTAACCGGAACCAACCACATCCATCCAGTTCATACCAGACCCAGCCATGCCAGAATGTTGTTGAACCTCTGAACGCATCTTCCCTTGTAGAGCCTCTTTACTGGATTCTGGTTCAACTCTGGGGATTGTTGTGGTTCTATCTGGTTCTTCGCGGTTCTTTGTGGTTTCGAGTGGTTTCTCAGTGGCTTTCTGCGCTTTCTTCTGGTCCTCTCCGGTACCTCTGGTTTTCTTTGGGGGTACCTTGGCTCCCATCCAAGCTGGTATCTGGTTATCGGTGTACCCCTCATCATGAAGCCCATCGACTATGTTGGGGCTCCTTCTGGCATTCTCTATTAAGGCACCAATGGATTTATTATTGGTCTTCAGTTCTTTAGCTAAATCTTCCATGTGATCAGTAGCTTCTTTGACTGTTGAATAGTTTAGAAGGTATTGGTAGGCCTCCTTAAGCTCCTGTCGAGGAGACTTACCACTTCTCCTTACCATGTCATATTCGCAAAAACGCCAAAAAACTTCAGTATTAAGCATTTAATTAATTGAGACCCGTAGACAGCCAGAGGTAAATTGACCAGAAACAACAATGATGTTGGGGTGTCAGACGCACTCGTCCTAATAAGTATGCTGACTACACTGCAATTATAACAGTCAATACAAATTCAGATAGTGCCGTCTCAGAAACATTCAACTCCTCATGAATAAGTCTTCCGAATAATACTTAGTTAACACTTACTACGCTGGCTCAGGGCTGCTAGCAAGCAGCATCTCCGGTGAAGAGAAGGCATATGTAGGTGAACTCACAGAGAACAATCTGCTCCCAATACTCGTAATTGGAGCTGGGCTACTCAGTGTCCTCCTGCTAGCTGGTGGAAAGAAGAAAAGAAAGCGCTAAAATACCGTTAAAAAAGGAGCAGTTACAACTGCAGTGCCGCTCCTTTTTTAAGGGATAATTTGTATTCTGGGGTAGCTGTTTTTAAGGAATAGGAACAATACATCATACGAGAAGGACATAGGCTACCGCGTTCCACCTTGAAAACAATTAAACGTATGCGCTAATGGAATAAGTTTTCCAGTTGTGGAGTCAGGCATCGAATACGTCTGTGACGTCGGTGAAGCAAAGATCTTTAGGAAACGCAAATTAACCCAAAAAAATGCGGAAGAATTTATGAAAAGGTGCGGAGGGTGGGATTCGAACCTACCCCAAAGTGGAGATGTCCCCCGCAATCCCCTTTTTTTATGATAAATTGCGTAATTTTTCAAATGTATAAAAATTAATGTCTGTTTAACATTAGGTTAGTTTATGACTGATTATTCAATAACTTGGGATGGAACAAGCCTTCGTGTAAATGAAGGAGACAATATCGAGATTCAAAGGGGAATAAAAACTTCCGATTCAACTATTCGAGCTACAAGAATTAAAAATACAAGTCAGGGAGGAGTCTTCCACAGTGACATTGAAGGAATAACAATGTCAGTTATGCCACATGATTTCGCGGAGCCTTATCAAGGATATGTGGCTAATCTCGAAGTATCTCAAGGGTCGACAAAATTTGACTTAGTTTCTAAAGTTGATTTGAAATTGGATCGAATACTAAAAGAATGTAAACCGATGATTGATGAAGAGCTATTCGAAAATACAAATGGAAAGAATTATGACGATACTGTAACTAATGCATTCAAGGTGCTAGAGGAGAGGCTTAGGAAAAAACTTGGATTAGCTGCTTCGGTTTATGGAGATAATCTAATTAATTATGCATTTAACCCAGAAACCGGAAAAATATCTCTTGGAGAAACCATCGCCGAAAAACAGGCTGTGTTTTTCCTATTTAAGGGCGTAAATGGATGGTACAGGAACCCTGCGGCGCATAGATTCATCAGGGACGAGGGATTTACAACTTTTCAAGTCATTTCTATTGTTGACTATTTATTGAAGTTAATTAAATAAAAACCATATACGCGCGCAAAAGGTGTTTTAATGTTCTGAGTAGATCAACTGATGATTTGAGCACGCAATATGGCTGGTTCACCTCAATAAGCGCTTTCATGAATACGCCAGAACTTTCATTTCTAGACGCACTCACAGCACACCATAAAAAAGCGATGAATGAGTCACCTAGCCAATCACAAATAGTCGCATGGAGGAACTCGTTCACGGACCTCCAAAAAGCCATTCTTCAACTACAAAACCGGGTCCCAGAGTCATCTCATTGGTCAATCATCTGCGAGTATGTGCTACCTCGTGAAAGAGGCAGAAGACCAGATGTAATCATCATCGGCGGAAACGACATATTTGTGCTAGAGTTCAAGGCATACTCCATCCCGCAGCAATCCCATCTAGATCAAGTATCCACGTATGTCAGGGATTTGAGGAACTATCATGAGCTATCCCATCATGCTCACATTATTCCAGTTCTAGTACTTGGGAAATACAATGGGGGAAGAGTCAACCTCAATGATGTAGAGGTATGTAACCCAGAAACACTAGTTGAAGTAATAGTGGAGAGGCGCTCAGAATCCAGCATCAATATAGACCCAGAGAAATGGATTGAAGCAGCTTACGACCCTCTTCCTTCCCTTGTGAACGCAGCACGTTATGTCTTCAAGCATGAAAAGTTCCCACGAATCAAGAGAGCAGACAGTGCAGGCATTCCCCAGACTATAGAGGAGCTGGTAAGCATAGCACAGGAGGCAAAGAAGAACTCGGAGCTGCACCTTGTTCTTCTAACTGGTGTACCGGGATCAGGTAAAACTCTAGTGGGGTTACAATTCGTCCACGAGTATGGACAGGGATTAGGCAATCAAGAATCAGTCTTCCTCTCAGGAAACGGTCCCCTAGTGAGGGTTCTACGCGATGCTCTCGGAAACAAGCTATTCGTACAAGATGTCCACGGCTTTCTGATGCAGTATGGGGGAAATAGTAAGCAGAACCCTATAGAACATGTCTGGGTTTATGATGAGGCTCAGAGGGCATGGGACACCAAGAAAGCGCAGAGTAAGAGAGGGATGGAAGCGGTTTCTGAGCCACTGGATTTCCTGAGATTAGGGGAGAGGATGAGTGGTTGGGCGGTAGTTATAGCGCTGGTCGGTGAAGGTCAGGAGATTTACACTGGCGAGGAAGCAGGGGTTACTCAATGGAAAACTGCTCTAGATATGATGACAAAACCTTGGATTGTCCATTGCCCTTCTATGCTGAAAGAAGTCTTCGAAACAAAACTGGCTAGACTGAGTAACAGACTGGACCTAACCATATCTTTGAGAACACATGTAGCTGAGAATGTTACACAGTGGGTTCAGAGTATTCTCGACGGCGACTCTGGTAAGGCTTCTCAGTTATCTGCTGATATAAGGAAGCAAGGATTCAGTTTGTATATCTCTCGTGATCTCGACAGTTGCAAGAGTTACCTAAGGGAGAGATACAAAGATGATCTTGAGAAGAGGTACGGTCTGCTAGCCTCCTCTAAAGCGAAGAACCTTATGGACTATGGAGTGATGAATGACTTTTCATCCACTCAGAGAGTGCGTGATGGTCCATGGTATAACAGTCCCCCCGATTCTAAGGACTCATGCTGTCAAATGAGGAGCGTTATGACAGAGTTTGGCTGTCAGGGCTTAGAGCTCGATCTGCCTATAGTTTGCTGGGGTGATGATCTAGTTTGGTCTGAGGGTAAGTGGGATTCTAGAACACGAATGAGGGATGCACTCGACCCTTACAAACTCAGAATCAACAGTTATAGAGTCCTGTTAACGCGAGGTAGGGATGGCATTATCATATACGTTCCTGATTCACCTGCGATGAATAAGACCTGCCAGTTCCTACAGGCGTGTGGTCTATCTAATCTTGAGTTGAAGAAGGGACCGATCCCTGTTACAGCCGCTATACTACAACAATCAGATAGAGTTTTGATCTGTAGAAGAGATGGGGGATCATCCTCGGGTAAATGGGAGTTTCCCGGGGGTAAAGTAGAGTATGGTGAGAGCCCAGAGGCTTCACTTGTTCGAGAGATTCGAGAGGAGTTAGGTTGTGAGATAAGGATAGGCTCTATTTTTAATGTAGCATCTGTTAGGTATCCTGATGGTTATCATTATGTGATAATTTTCTACAAGTGTAGTCTAGTGAATGGTGAACCTAGAGCACTCGAGCATAGAGAAGTCAAGTGGGTCAACTTGAGTGAGCTTAAGACCTATGACTTTCTAGAGGGCGACAGATCGACAATAAACCTCCTATCTGCGCGCGCCAGCGAAGCTTAACAACCCACGAATTTTAAGCATAACATTCCACACGTTCAGGCACTGGAAAGCCACTACGCTCTACCACGACACCAAAGACATCCTCTACGTCATGAGGTATCTGGGTCATAAGAACATCAAGAAAACTCTACTCTACGTGCAGCTAGAAGAGGCAATATACAAGCAGGGAGCTGACCAGTACATCAGCAAAGCAGCAGCAACAACAGAAGAAGTTCTCCAACTTGTAGAAACAGGCTTCGAATACGTATGTGATGTAGGTGAAGCGAAGATATTCAAGAAGCGCAAGTAGACCCAAAAAGTGCGGAGGGTTTATGAAAAAGTGCGGAGGGTGGGATTCGAACCCACGAACCCCTTCGGGATAGGAGCCTCAGTCCTACGCCTTTGGCCTAGCTGGGCGACCTCCGCTCACGCTATGATGCCTAGCTCCCCGATTTTAAGGTTGCCGATAGTTAGTGGAAAGACTATAACTCCTGAAATGCAGGTTAATTCGTGTTCAATATAAAGAACTTTATCCTAAATTCTCAGATTCTGGGAGAAGATCGTTGTATCTATGTTTATATTCCGGATAGCTACTCATCCGAGGAAAACTACCCAGCCGTCTACATACTCGATGGCGATGCTAACTTCAACTACGTCTGCGGGCTTGTAGATTTCTATAAGCAGGATGCCTCCGTTAATTTTGGTTGGCATAGCAAACACTGACCGTATCAGGGATTTTACGCCCACCCCAGGGATGTTGTTCACGGTAGATGGTCAGATTTCAGGTGGAGACGCAAGGGCTTTCACGCGGTTCCTCAAAGGAGAACTCATTCCATATATTGAGATGAGGCTCCGAGTTAGCTCCTGGAGGCTTCTTATAGGTCATAGCCTCGGAGGTCTCTACGCAGTCTATGCTCTTCTTTGTCATCCGAACCTATTCAACGCTGTAGTCGCGCTTAGTCCCTTTCTAGTCTGGGACTCAAACACTATCCTTGAGGAGGCTAGAGTCTATGCTCAAGGCAATCCGCCACACAGGCTGCTCTTCATTGCTGATGAGAAGATTCCAGAGGAGAAAGAAAGATCAACCCTGGATCTTATAGAGATACTAAGTGGCGCTGATAGATTGGAGTTAGAGTTCCGGAGATATATCGATGCAGGCCATATGTCTCTCATTGTCAAAGCACTCCCTGATGCTCTTGACTACATGTTTCCAGGATTTGTACAAGATCGTTGATGAGTATGATGGTGGGGCCTCTGCTGGGAGTCGAACCCAGATCAAGGGATCCACAGTCCCGTATGCTACCGTTACACCACAGAGGCCACGCGGAAAAATGGATATAGGGAGTCAAGTAAAAGGCTTTCGTGAAGTATATTATAGAGGAAAACCAATTGCGCATGACTTGAGGATTATATATATCCCTTATCGGTGAGCCAGGATGGAAGCTCCCTAATACTAGGAAGAACTGCGTCCGGCTTCTCGGCCTCAAGTTGTTCACGTATCTGGGTGCCTGTGAGTACTGCTATAGTCGTCACGCCAGCATTACGCCCCTCCTCTATGCCAATGTCCGTGTCATCTACCTTAACAACCTCAGTGGGGTCTCTGACATGTAGATGGCGCATGCAACTCCGTATCATGGCTGGGCTTGGTCTCTCCTCATCCACGATTTCGCTGCATGTCCAGTAGTCAATGAGCTTCTGCTCCTGCCAGTCCATACGTTTTACGATCTCGAAACTGAGTAGTGCTGGGAGCATGCTCTCCATTGCGATAGCGACACCCTTCTCTTTGAGTTGTTTGAAGACCTTGGATGCACAACCGATTTCCCGAAGTTGCTCAAGACTCTCTCTAAGAGTGGTCGTGAAGTCACGGTAGGAGGCAAATGTTTTGTCCTCGCTGATCTTTCCTTTGACTCTTTGCTTTTCTTTAAATTTCGTTACATATAGATTTTCCATCGCTGTACCAAGACTATAAGGATAGGAGTTTGTAATGCTGGGTAAAACGAGAAGCGGGTAATCGACTGTTGTTCCTAACATGTTGAAGATCGCAAGTCGTACACGCTTCAATAAATTCACCACTGATTTACAGAAATGATCTCATTCAAACTCTTCCGCTTTCCAGGTTCAGAGAGGTTTCCACCCCTAGGGTAACCTAAAGGCATCACTGCGGCAACATTCCAGTTGGCGGGAACACTAAGTAGAGTCTTTAAAGCGTTATTGTCGAACATACCTATCCAGCAAGTTCCAAGACACTCCGAGCAGGCTGCAAGAATTAGATTTGTGAGGCTTATACTCACGTCCATGATGCTTGATAGTTCCCCCATGTACCCACCGCGGTTATACCCAAGTTTCATGCAACAAGCAACCACCACAATTGGTGCCTCAGATATCCACATCTGTCCGCCGCTTGACTTAGCTATGTTTTCCTTAAGAATAGAGTCTTTGACAAGTATAAACTTCCAGGGTTGACGGTTGCTCCCGCTCGGGGCAATGCGAACTGCTTCCAGAATACGGCTCAATACATCATCCGGGATTTGATCTGGTTTATAGCTGCGGATGCTTCGCCTCGTTTTGACTACTTCATAGAACTCCATGCGCCATCCAGTAGAACACAATCCATGACAATAATAAACGATCCATGAAGAAAATAACGAAACACTCCGATGCGCGCGTATATATTTTTAGGTATTATTGTAGAGGTTATTCGTCTAAGCCAATTTAATTATGCTTATTATCTCTTCATGTATTTCATTTGGACTCCGATCTCCATCAATTATAATCCAACCTCCAGTTGAGACTAGGTCCCAAGCTTTGTGGCTAACCTTCTTCAACTCTTGAAAAGTCTCGAATCTTTCCCTATGATTACGATTTTTTTTTAAACGAGATTCCGCTACGTTTGGCGATACATTGAGGTATATCATATTTTTAGGGTTTGGTACAAGACAACTAAAGAACCTATACGCAATTTTATGGAGGGGTGATGGAAGGTATGCGGTTCCTAGAAGGTAACGGACGAATATAACGTAGTCGACATGTCGCCAGCTATACTGAAAAATGCTCAGATAGACATCAGCGAGGTAAAAGAGACTGGCTGCGATGTGGGCTTTCCTCCCCTTAATATAAAGATAATTACGAGCACGATGTCCAAGTGGATTATCGCTATTTGGATGGCTTCGTATTAAGTATGTTTTGCCAATAAGCTGAATTCTTTTTGCTAGCATCTCAGCTTGAGTGTTCTTACCTGCTGCGTCAAGCCCATCGATCACTATAAGAACCATTTTAGAACCAGCTGTTTAATAGAATGAATGTGCCGGCACCAATTAATGGTACAGCGATATTGTCAAGTCCACGAGGCATTGCAGCTTCTATGATAGTTGTTAACACAGCAATTACTATTGCTGGGTAGATGGGGTTTGGGAAGCTAAATACATAGAAGTGGCTAAAATATAGGAGAGCTACGAGGATGCTTAGAAAGCTTCCAAGAAACATTCCAGCGCTACCTTCAATGCTTTTTGACTCAGTAATTTTGTAACGGTGAGCTCCAAACTTTGTACCGAGAATAGCTGCAGTACTATCGCCATAAGCCATTGGTAGTATCCCTGCAGCGACAATATAGGGCTTTGAGCCAAAGAACCAAGCTAGTGTAGAATAGCTTAAGGCATACATTACGAGCCCCATGCTGTGACCTTCCTCAGTTAGCGCTCCTAGCCTTCCTGGTAACTTCACTGGGCTATAGGGAGTTGCTAGGAAAGTAACCAGAATAAAAGGAAAAGCAACAAGGAAGGGATAGATAGAGGCTGTAAAAAAGGGCATTATGAATGGTAAGTTTCCAATCATCGCATGGAGAAACTTTCTGTTAATCCATTTTGAAAATGGAAGTCGTTCTGAGATGAGTATCATCGTAACTATGTAAATATAACAAACCATCATTACAGTGAGGTCCCACATCATCTCATCCAAACGCTTACACGATAACATGGTATACCTCAATTTCCCTAAAAACGATTCCTCTTTAGCTGAACATTTATCTGAACCGGAATACAATATTGAATATTATAGGGATGAAAATAATGAAAGAATATGTTTTGCCTAAACTACCTTATGCATATGACGGGCTTGAACCTGTTATCGACAAGGAAACGGTAACCCTTCACCATGACAAACATCATAATGCCTACATAACTGGCTTCAACTCTACACTTAAAAAACTAGTAGAAGCTCGTGAAAAGGGCGATTATGCAGCCGTTAAAGCGCTGGATAAGGACCTCGCTTTTCATGGCTCAGGTACTGTACTACATAACCTCTACTGGGAGAACCTCTGCCCTAAGGCAGAATGTAAGGAACCTGTAGCAGGACCCTTATTCGACCAGGTAAAGGAGGACTTTGGTAGCATTGAAAAACTTAAAGCTGAAATGAGTGCTGCAGCAAAAGCTGTTGAAGGCTCAGGCTGGGCAATTTTAGTATGGGAGCCATATTCAAAGCAGCTTCTGGTACTTCAAGCAGAAAATCATCAAAAGCTAACAGTTTGGGGCGCCATACCTCTTCTAGTGATCGATGTTTGGGAACATGCATACTATCTCAAGTACCAAAATAATCGCGCTACCTATGTTGATGCATTATGGCAGATCATCAATTGGCTCAACGTTGAGAAGCGGTTCAAATCAGTAATTTAGCATTATTTCCCATTTTTTTAACTAAATTCTGCAGGATGCTTTTTGTGCCAATTTGTTCTATTTTGATATTCAATAGCCAGTCCGAGGATTTTGTTCTCGTCATATGGTCGACCCATAAACTGTATACTTGTTGGTAATCCAGTGATATCAAAGCCAGTTGGAACCGCAACACTTGGAAGACCTGCTCCATTACCTACAGCCCCCATAATATCCTGAGTTGGACCTCCAATAGTCTTTTTAAACTCCTGATCTATTAGGGGAGCAGTTTTTTTGCTTGTTGGAGCAATAACAGCATCATATGGCCTCATTACGTTATCAGCTATCTTAGCCATGTGTCCTCTAAGTCTAAGAGCCTTAAGGTAATCTCGCGCTAAGATAGAAAACCTGCTAAATGCTGTGTATCTATCTTCTGGCGCTGTAAGCTTAGCACAGAGCCCTTCTTCAAGGAACCCTTCGAAGGCGCTTGCTGCTTCGGCGTTGAGGATAAGACGTGTGACCTGTTCATATGGAAAATCTGGAAATTCGATCTCATCAACAGTTGCATATTTCTCAACAATCTTTAAAGCGTTAAGAAAGTTCTTAGCCACATCGTTCTCAGCTCCTTCAATACATCCTTTAAAAATTGCTACCTTAAATTGACCTCCCGAAGGCCTATATCGGTATCTTTTTTGCATTGTTGAATTATCGTTTGGATCAGGGCCAGCAATCGCTTCTAAAACTAAACCGCAGTCGTCAGCGGTTTGACATAGAGGTCCCAACTTATCTAAAGTCCAAGATAACGCCATCGCTCCAGCACGACTCACTTGCCCATATGTTGGGCGTAGTCCAGATATACCACAATTATTGCTGGGACTTAGGATGCTTCCCCAAGTCTCAGAGCCTATGGCGAAAGGCAAAATACCTGCACTGACAGCAGCGCCAGAGCCACTGCTTGATCCACCACTCCAATGATTAAGACTCCAGGGCGTCTTGCATGGTCCAGTGAAACTAGCATTAGGTTGACGATAACCTAATCCACCAGCGATTTCAATCATTGCAAGTTTTGCTAGTAGAATTGCGCCTCCACGATCAAGTTTTTTGACAACGGTTGCGTCATATGGGAGTACTCGGTCTTTAAAGGGAGCTGCCCCCCAAGTTGTTGGGTATCCATCAACAGCGAGTAGGTCTTTTGCCCCCCACGGGATACCATGCAGAGCACTCCTAATTTTCCCTTTTTTGAACTCGGCTTCCACTTTTTTTGCCTGCTTTAGGGCCCTGTCAGTTGTTAGATTTACAATAGCATTCAGATTTGGACCATACTTTGCAAGTCTTGTAAGGAAGATCTCGGTGAGTTCGGTTGGGGTGGTCTCCCCTGTCCGGAGTTTCTCGGAGAGTTCTCTAACTGGGACATAGAATAGAGATTTCATTTGTTATTCTTCCTATATGGTTTGAATGTTGAGAATGGTTCATCGTAGTTCTCAAGCTTTACAGCGCGAAGCCTAAGGGAGGACTCATATCCTTGCTCGACACTTTTCTTTAGTTCTTCCCGCTGCTGTGGCGTAA
>Ga0315282_10014459_pt1 | contig 11743 bp, 8 predicted proteins | sample YL17G07_20_MG_FD_203693 | JGI IMG/M metagenome (GOLD analysis project Ga0315282, IMG submission 203693) | Sediment microbial communities from Yellowstone Lake, YNP, Wyoming, USA - YL17G07_20 | ecosystem: Environmental > Aquatic > Freshwater > Lake > Sediment | place: USA: Wyoming | collected...
TCGCCGTCCTTGGAGTAGGCCAACCATTTCGAGTCGGGAGACCAACTGAAGTCTGCGAGCACTGTCCTACGGGCTCTGTCGACGACCTTAAGGCTTTTTGTTTTGATATCGAGAATCTGGAGCTCGAGATTCCGGTCGGAAAAAGCGAGCATCGTGCTATCGGGAGACCAGACGGGCTGGTATTTCCAGGCCGTGCTCCCCTTCGTTAATTGCGAAACTTTATTGTCTTCGGCCGTATCGATGAGATAAATCTCGTACTCTCCAGTTTTATCCGAGCCGTAGGCGATATACCTCCCGTCGGGCGACCAGGCCGGATAGACGTCCCGGACACCCTGTGAGTTCGTGAGGTTGTAGGTGATGCCTTCTGTGGCCGGGACGGTGAAAATATCGCCCCGGGCTTCGAAGACGGCGCGCTTGCCCTTGGGCGATATATCCAGCCCGCCGATCGTGTCGCTGACATTCTTAAAATAAGGAATCGTGTTTGGATTATCGAATCGGATGTTGACCGCGATTTTTTCGGTTTTTCCGGTGTCGAAGTTGAGCTTATAGATGTAACCGGCGTTTTCGTAGGCCACAAGGCCGCCCTCGCCTGATGGCCAGAGGACGTCGTACTCGCGGTGGTCGGTGATTTTGGCGATTTTGGCCGTCTTGAGGTCATAAGCGTAAATGTTCAGGACGAGGTCGCGGTCAGAGACAAAATAGATCTTGTCCTTATGCCAGATTGGATGGAGGTCAGACCCTTCAAAATCCGTTAGCCGCTTGGATGTATCGTTCTTGAGGTCATAGATCCAGACGTCCTGCTGCCGGCCCCCCTTGTAGCGCTTCCAGGTCCTGAATTCCCGGGATATGGGCGTGTAGACGATTTCAGCGCCCGTCGGGGAAAACGTCCCGCCGCCCGCCTCGGGAATCTGGAGAGCCGTTTCCAGCCCGCCGTCGAGCCCGACGAGAAAATATTTTCCCATACGTTCGCCGTAGGGCGTCCGGTTGGCGCTGAAGAGGATTTTCCGACTGTCCGGCGTCCAGTCGAGAGGATAGTTGTCGAAGCCGCCGCGGGGCGGGAGCATCCCGACATCGTTGTAATAGGTGAGCTGGCGGGGTGTTCCCCCGGTCGAGGGCATGACATAAATCTGTCGGCTCCCCGAATATTCACCCGAGAATGCGATCCATCGGCCGTCGGGGGAGATTTTCGGAAAAATCTCGAGTCCGATGTGGGATGTCAGCCGCTTAGCATCGCCGCCCGGGGATGGAACCGACCAGATATCGCCGGCATAGACAAAGACGATCAGGTCCTTGTTGATGTCTGGCATACGAAGGAGTTTCGTATCTTCTACGGCGAAAAGTGCAATGAAGAGCGTGAGGATAACAATGGCAACCAAGATAACTTTTTTCATGAAAACCTCCAAAAGAAACAGATTGCAGCCGCCGGCCAGATGGGCGGTCGCGGCTGAAGATGCTATCATAGGGCTGGAGATTGAACGCTGTAAAATCTTCTTCGACGAACGGTCGGCATCATCGACGAACGAACGAGAACCATTTGTCGATTCGTCCGGCCGCTCATCGAATAATGGTTTTTTTCTTTCTCTTGGATCGAGAATAAAATCCTCTCGGGATTTCATCCGAGTCGATCATCAATACGCTGATGCTAGAGAACGGAGATCAAAATAGGAAATGGAAATGAGTGACGGATTGTCTGCCCTCGAGCCGACTGTTGAGCATCGGACCCGTGAGCTCTTAAAAAATCTTCGAGCCTTCCTTAGCCAAGCTTGTCCTTGAGTTTGGTAGCGTAGCGGCGGCTTATCACATAAGGCTCCCCCACACCTTTGAGATAAACTTTAAAAGAAAAGTTGAACCACTCCTCAATCTTCTCGATGAATTCCATGTTGATGATGGTCGAACGGTGGATCCGGATGAAGTGCTGAGCCGGAAGCCGCGCTTCCCATTCCTTCATGGATTTGAGTGCCAGGCCTTTGGTCCCGTCAGAGGTCAGCACTTCGGAATAATCTCCGGCGGCCCTGATGTTCAGAATAGTATTGATCTTCAAAAATTTGAAATGCCTGCCCAGCATCAAAAACATCCGGTCATTGAAATCGAGCTTTCGAATCTTTGCCGGCATACCCAGTTCTTGGTCTCCGAGCTTTTCTATGGCTTTCGCCAAACGATCCGGATTGACCGGTTTGAGCAGATAATCCAGGGCGTTAACCTCAAAAGCTCTGATGGCATACTCATCGAAGGCGGTGACGAAGATAATATGGGCGTCGATATCGGTTTTTTCCAGAAGGTCGAATCCGGAATCCCCCGGCATCTGAATATCCAGGAAAATGACATCCGGATTCAGCCTCTGGATGGCTTTGACAGCAGAAGGTACGCTATCGGCTTCTCCGACAACCGTCAGATGATCGTAATGACCGAGAAGAGAGATCAAATCTTTGCGGGCCAGCCGTTCGTCATCGACGATAAGAGCGTTAAGATGCTTCTTCATCTGCTTTCTCCGGAAATTTTCGTATTTCCAATTGAACATGAACACGTCCCTCTTTTTCAAAAATTTCGAACCGATAGCGGTTGGGAAAAACATTATCGAGTCTGCGGCGCACATTCTCCAGACCTGTGCCTGTGCTAGCGTACGTCCGGTCCCTATCCTGGGCAGGTTCAATCCATTTTCCGGTATTGCAGACTTCAATCTTAAGGATCCCATCCCTGACCATGGCCTTCAGATGAACGGTGAGCGGCATGGGACTGGTGCGCATTCCGTATTTGATGGCGTTTTCGACAAGGGGGTGGATCAGAAAACTCAAAACCGGGAATTCGCCGGCTTCAGGCTCGACATCATAGATCACTTCGAGTTTGTCTTCGTAGCGTTTTTTCTGGATGGCAAAATAGTGCTGAATGGCCTCCATTTCCTCTTTGAGCGGAACATCAGAATAACTTTTGCTGACCAGAGAATACCTCAAAAATTCGGAGAGCTCCGTGATCATCTCTCTCGCTTTAGCTTCATCCTCATCGATGAGGGCCCTTATGGAGTTCATGGAATTGAAGAGAAAATGGGGATTCAACTGGTACCGAAGCATTTGGAGCTGGGCGGTCTGGGCCAGGGAATTCGCTTTTTCCGTCCTCCGCTCCTGCTTTTTCCATTCCCTCCTGATTTTTATCCCAAAATACAGAGACGTCCATCCCAGGAGCGGTGCTCCTCCATTGAGAATGTATGAGACATACACCTGGATAAACGTCATTTGTGGCTCTTGAGGTTGATGGACGAAAAGGCCGATCACGAGGTCTATCACCAACCATAGATTCGTCCCGATAAAAGAAGCCGCCAACGCTGTCGCTATGGCATATTTCAGCGGACGTTCATGAAAACGAGTTTTTTTATAGAAATAGCGAAGGGGAATACAAATCAGAAATCCGCCCATGAAAGGTGCGATTAAACGAAGAAGCTGGGCGACATCCGTCCATCGTCCTCTGTAGGAAATGATTGCCGTCGCTCCCAAGTAGGCCAGCCAGCCTGATATGTGGTAAACCCAGAATGGCGACACGGGCCCTTTGATCTTTTTGAAATCCATCAGGGATTATCTCCGGTTGTCCTTTTCGATGACCAGACGGGCGTGAACGAAACCCTCCTTTTCGAATATTTCAAAATGATGTTTTTCAGGATAGGAGTCCTTTAGGCGCTGACGCACATTGTCCAGTCCTTTCCCGATGACACTGTCACTTTTTTGATCTGAAGGCTCGATCCATGATCCGGAATTTATGACGTCAATCTGAAGACGGCCTTGATGGACTCTGACGTTGATTTGGATCTTGAGCGGAAGGGGGCTGGTGCGCAGGCCATATTTGACGGCGTTTTCCGCGAGGGGATGGATGAGAAAGCTTAAGATGGGATATTCTTCGGCGGCCGGGTCAATATCAAACGAGACATCCAGGTTGTTCTCATATCTCATTTTCTGGATGTTGAAGTAATGGCGAACGGAATCCATCTCATCTTTGAAGGGAACATTCTCATAGTTTCTGCTCACCAGCGAATAGCGCAAGAATTCCGAGAGCTCGGTGATCATTGTTTTGGCCGATGTCTTGTCTTCAGAAATCAGGGCCCGGATTGAGTTTAAAGCATTGAAGAGAAAATGTGGATTCAGCCTGTATCTAAGCATTTGAAGCTGCGCGGTCTGGGCCAAGGCCTTGGCTTTTTCCGTCCGTTCCTTTTGGACCATCCATTCCTGCCAGAATTTAATGCCAAAATAGAGTACGCTCCAGGCGACGATGGGCGTAAGCCACCAGATGACTCTTCGCAAATAATACATAAGGGCGAGATTCTCGTTCAGGGCTCCCGGCCCTGAGTATGGAACCTTTAGCAGGTCTGATATCCAAATCGTTATGTTCGCTCCCAGGAGGGAAAAAATGATAGTCATGAAAGAAAGAGAAAGGATAGAACGCTCCTGGATCCGAATTCTTCTGTAGACGAAACGGAGAAACAGGGTGGCCAGGAAACCGGCGGCCGCGGCCGTAGCGTATCGGACGAAAATGGATGTTGTCAGAATCCCCCTCACTTGATAGTACAGGAGGCTGAAGGCAAGGAATAGAAGCCATCCGGACGTTTGAAGAATCCAAAACAAAGGGCTTCTCTTGTTCAGACCGGTCAACATTTAGACTCTTCCTGGGTATTCGATTCTATAATTAAAATAACACATTTCCTGGAAATTGTAATAATTTATTCAGCTTCGACAGCTTCGCTTTGACTTGGTTAGTATCTTTTCTTTGTCCGGATTTTGTTTTCACGGCGAAAAAACTCGCTTTTTATCCATCATGAGATTAACGGTGATTCATTCCCTTGATCCATAAATCCATTTTTGACTGAATGTAAGCGATGATGGCTATAGATGGGAAGCGGGAATCGACAAACGGTCGATATGACCGTTAGAAGTCACAAATTCCGGTATGATGGGCTTGTTCGGCTGGACGGGCGAATAGGGGCAAAAATCATCACCAGCCTGGCTGTCTTGGGGATTTTGTGGCTGGTCTGCTATTGGCTCTATACGAGGAAGATTTTCATAAAGATTTAAATTTGTTAGCTTGAATTATTCATAAATTACGTTATCTCTCCCGGCCGTGAATTTGCAGACGGCCGCCGAATTCTGGGACATGACCCAAATTCTTCGGAATTTGGGATCGTGTCCCCCTCGTCTTGAATTCGGCGCCATCTGCGAATTCTCTTCTCGAGGAAACGACGCAATTCATGTTATTCCTTGGCGAGTTTTTGAGACTCAGAAGTGATGATCTCGAAAGCTTCTTCGACTTCGGCCTGATGCGTGCGAAAGCTGAGAATACAGGCGCGGAGGACAAATTGGCCTTTAAGCAGCGTCGAAGAAAGAAAGAGTTTTTGGCTCCGGATAATATTTTTGAGCAGTCTCCGGTTGAACTCATGGATGTCTCCCGATTTTGGATGAAAGCGGAAAGGAATGACGGAAAGGTCGGGGGCTGAGAGACATTCAAACCCCGGCTCTTCTTCGAACTTGTGATAGAGCCATTCGGCCAAGTGCAATTTTTCAGCAAGATTTTCGCGGAAAGCCTGGACGCCAAACAATTTCAAAGGGAGCCAGACGCGCAAGCCGCGAAAAGCGCGGGACAGCTCCGGCGAATATTCTGTGGCGCTCACTTCACCTTCCGGTGTTTCATGGTCTTGTAAATAATCGGCCGACATCATATGGGCCCGGCGCAGGAGCTCACCCTCCCTGACCAGCAGACTCCCCGAGCCGTAGGGGAGGAAGAGCCCTTTGTGGGGATCAAGAACAACAGAGTCGGACATTTCGATTCCGGCAAGCTTTTTCCGGCCTTCTTCACACAAATTGAAGAAGCCGCCGTAGGCTGCGTCGATGTGATACCAAAGGCCGAACTTCTTGGCTAGAGAGGCGAGATCGGGAAGAGGATCGACAGCACCCGTGTTGGTGGTCCCGGCATTGCCCACGAGAAGAAAAGGTTTCAGTCCTTTTTTGAGGTCGGCCTGTATCGCTTCTTCGAAGAGATGCGGAACAGCCCTGTAATTTTCATCCACATCCAGAAGGCGGATGTTGCGTTCAGGAATGCCGGCCAGACCTGCGACTTTCATCACGCAATGGTGGGTCTGATCGGAGGCATAAAGAGTTCCCCGGCTCAGGTCGTCGCCAAGAAGATGTCTGCGCGCCGTCACGACGGCGCTGAAATTGGCCAGAGATCCGCCGCTCGTGAGGATGCCGCGAGACGATTCAGGATAGCCCATCCATTGAGCAAACCACTCCAGGACGTTGGCTTCCAGACGCGCGGCGGCAGGCGCCGCGAACCAGGCGCCGGTATACCTATTGGTCGCGGCTCCCAAAAAATCGGCGATAGCCGAAGGGTAGAGCCCGCCGCCGGGAATGTACCCGATATAGGCCGGGTGTGGGGTATTAATGGAAACAGGAACGATGGTGTTCATGAAAAACTGAAGGAGGGACGGAAAATCGGTGCCCTGTTCGGGCGGCGGTTCGCGCAGACTCCGAAGGAATTTCTCGCTCACTTCTAGATTGGAACGCGGAGCTTTGGGAAGAGCCGCAATATGATCCACGACGGCTTTGAGCGCTTCCTCTCCCATTTTAAGCATAGCCTCATGGGTTAATTCGAGATTCGCGGGCTTTTTCATTATTCATTAGCCTTGTAAACTAATGTGCCGCCAAGATATATTTGAAGGACACGGAGAGAAAGCAATTTTGCCGGGGGGAGCGTCGATATGTCATCAGAAAGAACGATGAAATCGGCCAACATGCCGGGCTGGATTTTTCCCTTGGAATCCTCTTCAAAGCCGGAATAGGCCGCCTCGATCGTGTAGGCTCTCAACACCTCTTTGCGCGTGAGACATTGCTCCGGATACCACCCCCCTGCCGGTTTCCCATCCGGAGTCTGCCGGGTCTCTGCGGCATACATTCCAGAGAAGGGATTGAGTGTTTCTCCGGGAAAATCAGAATTGAGCGTGAGATGAATCCCCGTCTCAAGAAATGAACGCCAGGCATAAGCGCCTTTTATTCTCTTGGGGCCGACACGCGTCTCTGCCCAGGCCATATCGGACGTGGCGTGCGGCGGCTGCATGCTCACGACAATCCCCAGGGGAGCGAACTTGGAAATATCTTCAAGTGCGACAACCTGGGCGTGTTCCACCCGTAATCGACGGTCCTTTGCCGCCGGGACAGCTTCCAGGGCGCGTTTGAAAGCATTTAGGGTGAGGCGATTGGCCAGGTCGCCAATGGCATGCACGGCAACCTGGAAGTTGGATTTTAAGGCGCGAACGGTCAATGGATAAAGAGAGTCTTCCGGTGTGACGACAACTCCTCTAACGCCGGGAGCATCGCTGTAAGGCTCAAGAAATGCCGCGCCCCGCGAGCCAAGGGCGCCATCGACAAAGATTTTAAGGCAGCGGATCGTCAGCATCCGGTTCGGATCGATTTCAGGACCTTCGCCGAGAAAAGGCTCGATGAGATTTTGATCTGTCCCATCGAGCATGGCGTAAACGCGAATTTTGAGCTTATCTTTTTTTATCAAGCGCCGGAAAGCCGCAAGCATTTCTGAAGTCGTATTAGCCTCATGGACGGTTGTCAACCCGTTTTTCAGGCATTCTTCCTGGGCGAGTTCCAAGGCCTTTTCAATTTGATCCGGAGCGGGCGGCGGAATGTGCTTTTCGACAAGGCCCTGAGCTTTATTGGTCAGGATCCCCGTCGGACGGTGCGTCTTCGCCTCTTTTAAAATCTCTCCGTTGGGAGGATTCGGCGTTGAGGCCGTTATTCCGGCGGCTTCCATCGCTTTGGCATTCACCCAGCTGGCAAAGCCGTGAAGGCCGCGGAGATAAACGGGATTTTTCGGCGCCGCCTCGCTGAGGACTCTATCCGTAGGATAATTTTTCGCCCAGGCGCCCTCGTCCCACCCCCATCCTGTGATCCACGCCCCGGCTGAAGTCTGAAGCGCACGCTGCCGGACTTTTTCCGCGGCTTCTTCGGGAGTCGCGATTCCTTCAAGGTTCAACTCGAGAAAGCTTTGCCCAAGGCTTAAAAGATGGCCATGGGATTCTATAATCCCCGGCATAACTGTCTTGCCAGCGAGATCGATGACCTCGGCTCCCGGATAAGACTTTTTGATTTTTATTGAATTGCCGAAAGCCAAAATCTCCTCTTGACCGATGGCCAAGGCTTCCGCTTCAGGATGATTTTCATCCATGGTGAGGATATGCCCATTAACGAAAATTTTCTCCGCCTGAGATATCGTGTTTTGCCTGCCGCAGCAGGCCATCAAGAATATCCAAATAACGCAGCCAATCGTTCTTAACCTGATTAATTCATAAATTTATAGAAAACGCAAGTTTAGACGCTTAAGGGGTGGGCTATGAGGCGTGGTCAAGGATTCAGACGGTGGCCGGCCGGTTTTCCGATCGATCTCGGCTGCTCTTCTCTGGAAATGATGCTTGCGAGTCCGCTTTGTCAGCGTCGAGATAGACTTCTTCGCCGAGATCGTGAACTTCCAGTTAGGACGCGGGTGTCTTCAAGGCGAAGCGCGGCAGGAGGCCCAGGTTTTCGTCCATTCCGCCTGCCAGGGGTACGATGTCGGCAAATGCACCTTGATCCGCGTCCGAAGTTGTCTGACCCGCGCTCCGATCTTGAGGACCTGAACGCGGATCGTGTCGAACTGGGCCCGCGCCCAGGCAGTTCCCTGAAGATGACGCCGCCGCAAGGTATGAAGAAGGATATAGGCCATCGAATGCAGAAACAGGCGGAACTGGTTGGCTTCGAACCGATGACAGGAGGTCCGGTCGGAGAGAAGATGGGTCTTATGGTCCTTGATCATAAGCTCCATCCGCCCTCTGCCGCTGTAGATCATTTCATAGACGACGCGCCGGGATTTGCACTCAAGGTTTGTCACCACAAACCGGAGGTTCGGGCCCAGAGCGTTGTGTTCGGCCTTGACGACGACCCGGCTGTCTTCAGCCCAGCTTTGCGCCCCGTAGGGAAACTCCCCGAAGAGACGGACCGGCCGGCGTTCACGCTGGAAACGCCGCTCGGCCTCTTCCACCAGCGCGGCCGCCTTCTCTCTCAGCACGGAATTCGGCGTCAGTCCCAGGGCATACTTCAGATTCTTGGCCTCGCAAAACTCGATGACCTCGGGCGCGGTGTAATGCGAATCGGCCCGGAGAAGAATCCCTACCTCGGGCCAGGCCTTCCGGATTTTGCGGACCACCCGCTTGAGGATCGTCACGATCTCCGCTCCCGAGGGCCGTTTCCCCGGCCTCAGGACGGTCGTCACCAGCTTCCCGCTTTTGCCCTCGTAGATATGAATCGGCAGATAACAGGACTCGTCGTAGAAGGCATTGAACAAGGCCAACTGCTGATGCCCATGAGTGACGTCCGCGGTGTCGTCGAAATCGAGAACAATCCCGACCGGCGGAGTCCGGTACGATTCGATAAATGCCTCGGCCAGGACTTCCGCGATGCGGTAAAGATCCGTACGCGAGACGGCGTTCTCCAACCGAGAGAGCGTCGGCTGGCTGGCCAGCGCCGCGCCGTCGGGAAGTCTTTCGCAGGCCATCTTCAAGGCCGGGTCGTCCCGCAGCGTGTCCGCGTCGTCGGCGTCCTCGTAGCCGCAGGCGATCTGGAAGACCCGTTGTTTGAGCATGTCCAGGAGCGAATGCCGGGTATAGCCGGGATGACGGCGATCGTGAAGAATCTTGGCAACGCGGTCAAGAAGCTTCATGCGTCGCTCGACCTCCCGGAGAAAAAGCACTCCGGCGTCCGACGAGACCTCGCCGCCCTGAAAGTCGGCTTCGATCTTTTTTCCTTGGAGGTCTTCAAAAAGAAAGCGTTCGGTGGTATGATGTACTTCGTTCAAAGCTGTTTCCTCCTTCATGTTGTCCAAACGTATTGTAAATCAATGCGTTATGAAGGGAAACAGCTTTTTTTATGAATAATTCAGGCTAAGTATTCTGAAACTTTCTCATGATCCTGACTCAGCCTCATCAATGGATCCATTTTATTCACCTCGTTTTCTTATTATTAAATATTCAATTCCGGGAAGCCTCCCCGAGCCTTTAGTTTAATTGTCTGAAGGAGTATGAATTTCTTTTTTTGGGCCGCCTGATTTCTCCCCTTGCTAAGCTTGGAATCCTTTCTCCTGAGCACGAAAAAAGTGTATCAACAGAAGATAGTGGATGTCAATGGGATAAGGGGTCATTTGAACTGCTGAAATATCCATTTTTTTAGGTGCTCATTCGTAGAGTAAATCGAATTTTACTATCAATCAGAGATGCTGGTTGATAAAAAGGATGAAATAAATTATAAATATTCCCGCGCCGGAGTGGCGGAACTGGCAGACGCGCTGGACTCAAAATCCAGTGAACCGAAAGGCTCGTGTGGGTTCGATTCCCTCCTCCGGCACCAGTTTTCCCCTGATTTTGGAATGATTTCTCTTGTTTATGTTTTTAGTCTGAGTTAGCAAAACTGAGCCATTTTTAGCGGTTTTGTCCACACTGTGTCCACACGGATTTGAGCAGAGGTCTAATTGGGCAGACGCAAGGGACTTAAAATCCTCCAGGAAGAAAAATGGGCTTATTCCGTTAAGCCCAGCATTGCCAGCTACTTTTTGAAAAATTAGGTGGTTACGGGAAAATTGGGGAGTCTTGTACTGTCTGCATTGTTTGTATTATTTGTATTGTTGGATGCAAAGCGGCTGAATAAAAAATTCTAGACGTAGTTTCGGAAAATCAAGGGCAAGTCGGAGCGGAAGAAAGGGCAAAAAGGGCAGCCGGACGGCCTCCTTCGCAGCCAGCTTTGTGTTATTGATATCGATCTAATGAAATTCCTTAAAAATGTAAAGCAAAGCTTAGGCCAGCCCCAAATCCGCCGAAATTCATTTTTTGCTCAGGGAAGTCTATGACGACAGAATTATGAATCAAATTATTTGTTGCATCTAAATCAAAATAATAGCCTCTCAATTGAAAAGAGTTAACTTTTAAGGGAAGATAGTCATAGCTGACATGAATCCCCAATGACCATGTTTTACTTAAATAATAGTCATATTCACAGAAGGCCTTGAGCCCCAATGATATTTTTGAAAAGTCCCTTTTCTCACCCATCTCTTTGGTGTATTCCGAATCTGATGTCTCAAAACTCAAGCTTGTAGAACCTAAGCCGATCCCGCCGCCTCCCTATTTGCTAGGAAACCATAATGCTCAAGCCCAGCTCCTGGTGGAGCTTCGCTGGTGTGGCGTCCGAGCGCTTCTCTTCTATTTTCAAGCCGAGGCGGGGAATTAGATCAAAATCATTTTCTTGATCGCCTTTTACTATCCTCTTGCGCTTCGGTCGATTACCATCCTGGGTAAGTCGTCGAGGAAAAGGAATGAGCGGCGCCGGGCGCGTCTGGGCTGAGCCTGATATTGATACTAACGGCGTGGGGTCTGTGTTGGATAGGTGATCAGGACTTTTATTCCGCTTCTGGAACAGTCGCAAGCCACCCACTGGTTCTTATTCTTGCTTGTATGATTTTCGCCAGAGCCATCGTCCGCCCGGATTTCAACACCACCGTATTTAGTGCTGAACGGAAACATATTGAAGGTGTTTGAATAACCGGATAGTTTTGCCGTCAGGGTGATGTCATAAGTGTTTCCCCTGACGCTGTTCACCTTATACCGGGCATTTCTGCCCATGAGGAGAGGGGCATGATAGATCAAGCGAGCCATTCCATAATGGTTGCCTTTTATCGAAGCTGT
>Ga0315282_10014460_pt1 | contig 11742 bp, 8 predicted proteins | sample YL17G07_20_MG_FD_203693 | JGI IMG/M metagenome (GOLD analysis project Ga0315282, IMG submission 203693) | Sediment microbial communities from Yellowstone Lake, YNP, Wyoming, USA - YL17G07_20 | ecosystem: Environmental > Aquatic > Freshwater > Lake > Sediment | place: USA: Wyoming | collected...
CTTGAATATTTTCTTTCGCTCCTCCTCACTGAGATTCTTGATCTGCGTTGTTGCCTCAAATTCCATTACCTTGTAGAGTTCACTCCATGTGATGACTTCCTTGTTCACGACGGCAACGACACGGTCAAGAAGGATAGAAGCATGAGATGCAAGAGAGAGCATAAAGATCAATGATATTAAAAAAAGTAACCTGGATTTAATCATGGTTATCCATTTATGTTGAAATGAATTATAAAATATGTTATATCTGTTTCTCAATAAGATACAAAGCAGAGATAATTAAAGATATTGCCGGGATATTCTGTCTACTTGTTAGAAATACTCTGTGAGAACTGGATAGGGAGTTTTGCTTTTTCTCATATAAGACAGCGGAGATTGATGTGGCTGAAAATGACCGGCAATACTCTCAGAGAGAAAGCCTCCAAAATAAAATTGACAACAGTGTATAATTAATATATAATTTTATATATAAAATAATGAACAGAAATTAGTTCAGAGAGCGGACTTTTTTCTGAAAATATTTATCATGATGTTACGAGAAGCGCTTTACACTTATCAAAATAACAGAAGTGGTCAAGATGGAAGAAAGTCTCGAACAAATACTGGCAGATTATAGGCAAAATGAAGGCAATATCATAACTATCCTTCAAAGTGTAGAGGAGACCTTTGGTTACATACCTGAAGAAGCAGTAAATTGGTTTTCGAAAAAACTTGATATCCCTGCAAGTCGATTCTACGGAATCGCTACATTTTATGCCCAGTTTCATCTCAAACCTAAGGGGAAAAACGTAGTCACTGTCTGCCGGGGTACTGCCTGCCACGTAAAGGGATCAGAAAGGCTGTTAAACAGACTGCTCATAGAACTCGATATCCCGCTTGGTGAAGATACATCAGATGATCTTAAATTTACTGTGGAAAAAGTGAACTGTGTGGGTGCCTGTGGTATTGCGCCTGTCATCATCCTCAACAGGGAAGTACATGGTAAGATGACTCTCGATAAGCTGTTGAAAGATATGAAAAGGTTAAGGACTGATGAGTAAAGGGATCGAAATAAAAGTATGCACAGGCACAGGCGGTATTGCAGCCGGTGGTGAAGAGGTATTATCATCTTTCAAGAAAGCACTATCATCAGCAAACATTGATGCCATTTTTCACAAAAATTGTGCAGTCCATAAAGTTGGCTGTCGGGGGTTCTGCGCAAAGGATGTTCTTGTGGACATCATCATTGACGGCACAAGGACAACCTATAACTACGTGAAACCGGATATGGTCGAAAGAATTGTTAGTGAGCATATTATCAAGGGTAGTCCTGTTGCTGAGTGGGCTGTTGAAGAGGATTTCTACAACTTCCACGGAAAACAGACGAAGGTTGTTTTATCCCAATGTGGTGAGATAGATCCAGAAGATATCGAAGCCTATATAGCAGTTGAAGGTTATAATTCAATCAGGAAAGTCATCACATCAATGACTCCTGAAGAGACGATAGCGGTTATAAAGAATTCTGGTCTGAGAGGAAGAGGAGGCGCTGGTTTTCCTACAGGCCTTAAATGGGAAATCTGCAGGAGGAAACAATCCAACAAGAAGTACATTATCTGTAACGCTGATGAAGGAGACCCGGGGGCATTCATGGACAGGTCTGTTCTGGAGGGCAATCCCCATTCTGTCGTAGAAGGGATGATTATTGGTGCTTATGCTATTGGAGCTGAAGAGGGTTACGTGTACGTGAGGGCTGAATATCCTCTCGCAGTTCATAGAGTGAAAAAAGCTCTTGACCAGGCAAGGGAAAAGGGGTTCTTGGGCAAAAATATTTTCGGCAAGGATTTTAGCTTTGACATAAAGGTTAAGTTAGGAGCAGGGGCTTTTGTTTGTGGTGAGGAAACTGCCCTGATTGCATCGATAGAAGGGAGACGAGGTATGCCGAGGGCGAGGCCTCCCTTCCCCGTGGATAGCGGGCTCTGGGGCAGACCAACGGTGATCAATAACGTTGAAACCCTTGCGAACGTCCCCAATATCATTAGAAAGGGTGCAGAATGGTACTCCTCCTACGGCACAGAAAATAGCAAAGGCACGAAGGTATTTGCCTTGACAGGGAAGGTGAAAAATGCTGGACTGATCGAGGTGCCCTTTGGCATTACCTTAAGAGAGATAATCTATGACATCGGTGGAGGCATTGAAGGTGGAAAGGCTCTCAAGGCAGTACAGACAGGAGGCCCATCAGGGGGGTGCATACCAGCAGAGTTTCTTGATATAGAAGTGGATTTTGAGTCTCTTGCGCAGGCTGGCTCCATTGTGGGTTCAGGCGGCATGGTCGTTCTTGATGAAACAGACTGCATGGTTAATACAGCGAAGTTCTTTCTCGAGTTCACCCAAGCGGAGTCATGTGGTAAATGCACACCTTGCAGGATTGGGACAAAGAGGCTGCTTGAAATATTAGGAAGGATCACGTCAGGAAAGGGCCAGGAAGGAGACATAGAATCCCTTGAAGAACTCAGCCATTACATAAAAACAGCTTCATTATGCGGATTGGGCATGACAGCCCCAAATCCTGTATTAAGTACTATCCGGTATTTTCGGGATGAATACGAAGCACATATCAAGGAGAAGAAATGTCCTGCTGTTGTATGTAGAGATTTAATTACCTACTCTGTCCTTGAAGAGGTCTGCACAGGTTGCGGGGCATGCAAAAGAGTATGCCCGGCCGATGCGATTAGAGGCACAAGAAAGATGGCACACAGAATTGATCCCAATATTTGCGTGAAATGTGGGACGTGTTTTGATGTGTGTAAATTCAAGGCAATAATGAAAGCATAATCCCCCCTTTAGAAAAGGGGGGTGAGTGGGGATTTGGGTTTAATATGGTAAAGTTAACAATAGACGGAAAAAAGGTAAGTATAAGGAAACTATCCACAGTTCTCGATGCTGTGAGAAAACTCGATATCCCAATACCTACCCTTTGTCACCATCCTGACCTTACCCCTTATGGAGGATGCAGACTCTGTATCGTAGAAATTAAAGGTCTTGCAAGGCCTGTTACAGCCTGTACTATACCAGTGAGTGAAGGGATGGAGGTCACAACAACGAGCCCTAAGTTAGAACAATTAAGGAAGACAACTCTTGAACTCATTCTCTCTGATCACCCGAATGACTGCATGGTGTGCGAAAGGGCAGGAGATTGTGTACTCCAGGAACTTGCCTATTTCTATGGTATCAAGGAAAACCGGTTTCAGGGCGAGAGAAGAGTTTACAAGAAAAGAGATAATAATCCCTTTGTTGAAAGGGATATGGAAAAATGTATCCTCTGCGGACAATGTGTACGGATATGCGATGAGATTCAGGGCGTTGGTGCAATTGATTTTGTTCATAGGGGATTTAGAACAAAAATCTCCCCTCCTTACGAAAAAGACCTCAATTGTGAGTTCTGCGGTCAGTGTGTAGCCGTGTGCCCCACTGGGGCTCTGACAGGAAAGATGTGGGCCCAAAAGGGAAGGCGAAGATTAAAAGAAGTTGAAACCGTATGCACCTATTGTGGATGTGGGTGTAACCTTACTCTTCATATCAGGAGAAACGAGATCATGAGGGTCTCTTCAAAGAAGGATACAATCAATGAAGGTTGGCTCTGCGCAAAGGGGAGATTTGGATATGGATTTGTCAATAGCCCTGAAAGACTTACAAGACCCCTGATTCGGGTAGCCCCAAAGGAATTTTCAGAAATAAGCACCCCCTCCCTCACCCTCCCCCCTCGAGGGGGAGGGAAAGGGAGGGGGGGAGACTCGTCACTTTTCAGAGAAGCATCTTGGGATGAGGCATTAGATTATGTTGCAAATCGTCTGAAGGATATAAAGGAGAGATATGGTCCTGACTCGATCGCTGGGCTTGCCTCAGCAAGATGCACAAACGAGGAGAATTATATTTTTCAGAAATTCATGCGTGCTGCAATTGGTACAAACAATGTTGACCATTGTGCACGATACTGACATAGTGCAACGTTAGCCGGTCTGGCTACAGTGTTTGGATCAGGGGCCATGACGAATTCTATACCGGAAATAGAAAAGCATGATGTTATCCTCGTCATAGGTTCAAATACAACAGAGACACACCCCATCATAGGGTTAAAAATAAAGAAGGCTGTAAAAAAGGGTGCGGAGCTTATCATTGCTGATCCAAGAAGGATTGACCTTGTCAGATTTGCTCATGTATGGTTACAGCACAGACCAGGTACCGATGTTGCTCTTCTGAATTCCATAATGCATGTCATAACGAAGGAAGATTTAATTGATAAGAAATTCTTAGAGAAATGGACGGAGGGATTTGAATCTTTCAAGGAATGTCTCGATGAATATACTCCAGAAATAGGTGAAAAAATAACAGGGGTTCCCAAGGAAGACATTATTAAAGCAGCACTTCTTTACGGAAATGCTATCAGACCTGGTATTTACTATACCATGGGTATTACTCAGCACACTCACGGGACAGAAAATGTCTATTCTATAGCAAACTTGGCAATGATGACAGGTAATCTCGGTAGAGAAAGCACAGGTGTTAATCCCTTAAGGGGACAGAACAATGTCCAGGGGGCCTGTGATATGGGTTGTCTCCCAGATTTTTACCCTGGTTATCAGAAGGTAAACATGCCAGGGATAAAAGAAAAGTTTGAGAGGGCATGGGGTAGCAATCTACCAGATAAAGTAGGGCTCGCTTCTTCAGAAATGTCGAAGGCAGCAATGGAAGGAAGTCTTAAGGCAATGTACATAATGGGAGAAAATCCTGTCCTGAGCGACCCGGATGTGAACCATACAATCAAGGCATTGAAAAAATTAGATTTCCTCGTTGTGCAGGATATATTCATGACCGAGACTACAGAGCTTGCGGATGTGGTACTCCCGGCAGCTTGCTTTGCAGAAAAGGAAGGAACCTTCACAAATACTGAGAGAAGGGTGCAAAGGGTAAGGAAGGCAGTAGAACCTCCAGGAGAGGCAAAAGAGGATTTATGGATCATTAGAGAACTTGCAAAAAGACTCGGATATGAAATGAGGTATGACTTCACAGAAGAGGTATTTATGGAAGCGGGGAAGCTCTGGCCAGCATTGGCAGGTATGACGTACAAGAGGATGGAAAAGAAGGGTCTTCAGTGGCCATGTCCGACACTCGACCACCCCGGGACTCCGTATCTCTTTAAAGGAGGGTTTCCCAGGGGCAAGGCTGCCTTCAGTATTGTCAGATACAGACCTTCACAGGAATTGCCTGATAATGAATATCCATTTTTGCTCTCGACAGGAAGGCAGCTTTTTCAGTATCATACAGGTTCAATGACAAGAAAGATTGATGCCATCAATAGAATATCACCCGAGGCGTATGTTGAGATTCATCCCGATGATGCAAGACAGTTAGGCATACAGGATGGTAGGAGAGTGAAGGTTTCATCGAGGAGGGGGTCTATTTATATAAAAACAATCATTTCGGATAGACCGTCAAGAGGGATGCTCTTCATACCTTTTCACTTCAGAGAGGCAGCAGCCAACGTGCTTACCAGTACTGCCCTCGATCCCATCTCAAAAATACCTGGACTGAAGATATGTGCGGTAAAGCTGGAAGCACTTTAACAATAAATATCAGTCAATTCAAGTTAGGAGGTATGAAAAATGATTCAGGCATTAAAACAACAGTCTTTGTTCAGTGATATTGATAGTGAGGGACTTGAGAAGCTTTCAAAAATCGTTAAAAAGGTAAGCCTCAAAAAAGGGGAGTCTCTCTTTAAAGAAAAAGATGATACCAGTGGAGTGTATCTTCTCAATTCGGGTAAGGTTGAAATCTCCAGGGTCACTGCTGACGGCTGGAGACAGACCCTCACTGTCATAACCCCAGGAGATTTCTTCGGTGAGCTCTCCATTCTTGAAAAAAGGCATCACGTTGCAAGTGCTGTTGCCGTTGAAGACTCAGAACTCTTCCTTATCCCCCGGGCTGAATTTGAGAGACTCCTGGTAGAAGATTTAAAGCTTGCATGTTACATTCTCCAAAAGATTGCTCTGGAGATGAGCAAAAAGCTTAGGCGTACCACTGATAAATTCCTGAGTGCCTTGATAAGCTACTAAAATCATTATCATACATTCGTTGTTAGTTTTCATTTTCAACTAACAACGGAAATATTTTATATCAAAGGGGGATTTGTAAAATGTCACTTGATCCAACGAACCACGCTGATTGGGAAATTGCAGAAGAAGCAGAAAAACGCATGAAGACATCTCAGCAATTGGCTGAGGAACTGGGGATCAATAAAGAAGAGCTGCTGCCGCATGGACATTATATCGCAAAGGTCCGTTTTGCACGGGTTCTGGAGAGGTTGAAGGACAAACCTGATGGCAAATTCATTGAGGTAACAGCCATAACACCAACACCACTTGGAGAGGGGAAATCCACTACCACCATGGGCCTTCTTCAGGGAATGGGTAAACGCGGCAAAAAAGTCACAGCATGCATTCGTCAGCCATCCGGTGGCCCAACCATGAATATCAAGGGGTCTGCCGCAGGAGGAGGACTTTCACAATGTATTCCCCTTACTGAGTTCTCTCTTGGCCTTACCGGAGATATCAATGCTGTTGTAAATGCCCATAACCTTGCTATGGTTGCACTGACAGCAAGGATGCAGCACGAGTTCAATTATACTGATGAACAGCTTACAAAGAGAAACCTGAAACGTCTCAATATAGACCCTAAGAATATTGAAATGGGCTGGGTTATGGATTTTTGTGCACAGGCACTCAGGCATATCATCATCGGCATGGGTGGTAAGATGGATGGGTTTATGATGCCCTCAAAATTCGGTATAGCTGTTTCCTCCGAGGTGATGGCCATACTCTCTATATTCAGCGACCTTGCAGACTTCAGGAAGAGAATAGGCGGTATTGTCGTTGCCTGTGACAAGCAGGGTAACCCTATAACTACTGAAGACCTTGAAGTAGCAGGTGCCATGACTGCATGGATGCGGAATGCCATAAATCCGAATCTCCTTCAAAGCCTTGAAGGACAACCTTGCTTTGTTCATGCCGGACCTTTTGCCAATATTGCTGTTGGTCAGTCATCAGTAGTTGCTGACAAGATGTGTCTTAAATTAGCTGACTATCATCTTACTGAATCAGGTTTCGGTGCTGACATCGGTTTTGAGAAGTTCTGGAATGTCAAATGTCGTTATTCCGGCAACATCCCGAATGTCTCGGTGATTACCGCTACCATAAGGGCATTGAAACATCATGGAGTCAATGCAGGTGCGCCACCAGTTGTACCAGGCAGACCGATTCCCAAAGAATATTTTGAGGAGAATCTCAAATGGCTTGAAGATGGAATGAAAAATGTCATTCATCACATCAATACTGTTAAGAAGGCAGGGATAAACCCTGTTGTCTGTATAAACCGGTTCCACGCTGATACAGATGAAGAGGTTAAGTTAACCAAGAAGATGTGTGAGACAGCAGGTGCACGTGTAGCCGTGTCTCAACACTGGCGGTATGGAGGCGAGGGTGCACTTGAACTGGCTGATGCTGTTGTCGATGCTTGTAATGACAAGGTTAATTTTAAATTCCTATATGACCTTGATACCCCAATCCGTAAAAGGGTCGAGTTGATCGCGAAACAGGTTTACGGTGCAGATGGTGTGAGCTATTCCCCAGAGGCAACGGCGAAGGCAGAGCAGTTCGAAAAGGATCCCAAATTCAGAGACTATGCTACCATGATGGTCAAGACCCATCTATCTCTGTCTCATGACCCTACACTCAAAGGTGTACCAAAAGGCTGGATACTTCATATTCGTGACTTTCTTACGTATGGTGGTTCAAGGTTTATCTGCCCTGTAGCAGGGAATATCAGCCTCATGCCAGGAACATCATCCGATCCTGCTTATCGTCGTGTTGATGTGGATCTGAAAACAGGAAAGGTGAAAGGGTTGTTTTAAGATAATAAATATCAGGATGACCCTTGGCTTGAACCAAGGGGCATTTTCTTTCTAAACCTAAATGATGCGTAAAATTCTTATCTACCAATCGTCATTGCCCGACCCCCGATCGCAGTCGAGGTCATGCTTGATCGGGCAATCCAGATCCTGGATCTCCGGGTCAAGCCGGAGGATGACGGAGAAGAGTTAACTTTTAGTGAACTTTAACTGCATAAACATGATCGGATTCAAATGCACTCATATCAGGCATTTGCAGATGCTCCGTATGAAAAGTTGTGCAACTGATGGGTAATTTTTCTATTTATTGTAATTTATTCCTTTAAGGGCTATAATTTTTATAAAAGCCTGCGGAATTTGCAGCCTAAGAGCCATGCTTAAAAGAATTATATTTCTCATTATTATTATCCTTTCATGTACCTATACTGCCCTTCCTGAAGAGCCAAAAAGAGAGGTTATGGTAATCACCATCAATGGTGTTATAAACCCTGTTGCCACAGAATATATAGGGAAAAGTATAAAAGGGGCAAATGAGAAGAAGGTTGAAGCATTAATAATTGAGCTGGATACCCCGGGAGGACTCGACACTTCAATGAGGAACATTGTGAAGGATGTCATTGGAAGTGAGGTACCCGTTGTTGTTTTTGTCTCACCGAGTGGAAGCAGGGCAGCCTCTGCAGGTGTATTTATAACACTTGCTGCCCATGTTGCGGCTATGGCACCAGGTACCAATATTGGAGCAGCCCATCCTGTAGGCATTGGAGAAAAGATGGATAAGGTGATGGCTGAAAAGGCGACGAATGATGCAGCAGCTTATATAAAGTCTCTTGCAGAGAGAAATGGAAGGAATGCAAAGTGGGCTGAAGATGCGGTAAGAAAGAGCATTTCTGCAACAGATGAAGAAGCATTGAAGGAAGGAGTCATAGACCTTGTGAGTAAAGACCTAAACACCCTTCTTTCTGATATAGATGGTAGAAAGGTAAAGACGATTATGGGTGAAAGGGTTCTGAGGACAAAGAATGTAGCAGTAATCAGAGAAGTGATGGGTTTCAGGCATAAGATACTTAATCTCATCTCAGACCCAAACATTGCATATATGCTGATGCTCCTCGGTTTTTATGGTCTCTTTTTTGAACTTACCAATCCTGGTTCAATCTTTCCTGGAGTATTAGGAGGAATCTCTCTTATCCTTGCCTTCTATGCATTCCAGACACTTCCAGTAAATTATGCAGGGCTCTTGCTGATTATCCTCGCCATCATCCTCTTTGTCCTCGAAGTAAAGATCATATCACATGGGATATTCACTATTGGAGGAATAATCGCCATGATTATAGGTTCGCTGATGCTCTTTGAATCACCGGGACCTTTTATGAAGCTCTCTCTCTATGTCATTCTCCCTGCTGTTGTTATGACCACCTTGTTTTTCACTCTTATAATCGGTCTTGCTGTTAAAGCGCATAGGAGAAAACCTGTTACTGGACCAGAGGGCCTCATAGGAGCGACAGGCGTTGCAAATACAGATATAACAAAAGACGGAGGTATGGTATCATTGCATGGTGAACGCTGGGCAGCATATTCTGGTGAGCCAATATCAAAAGGTGAAAAAATAATAGTTGAGGCCGTTTCAGAGTTAAAAGTAAAGGTGAAAAAGCTGTAATGAATTTGCACAATTTAAATAAATAGGCTCATTTGGGTTACATAGTTTCTTGAATTAAATAACTCAATAAACTCGATAAACTCAAGAAACGCAATAAACCCTTAAAAGGAGGTAAGCATGCCATTAGCACCGTCATTTTTGGGTTTTCTTGTAGTTATTTTTCTCATTGTTTATTTCCTCTCAAGTGCAATCAAGGTATTGAGGGAGTATGAGAGGGGAGTTGTCTTCAGACTTGGAAGGGTTATACCTGTAAAAGGTCCAGGGCTTGTCATAATCTTTCCTATCATCGACAGGCTTGTCAAGGTTAGTCTCCGTATCGTTGCAATGGATGTTCCATCTCAGGATGTGATAACAAAAGACAATATTTCGGTTAAAGTGAATGCTGTTGTCTATTTCAGGGTGATAGACCCTGTAAGGGCGATCACAGAAGTAGAGGATTTTTTATATGCAACCTCGATGATAGCGCAGACAACACTAAGGAGTATCCTTGGCCAGAGCCAGCTCGATGACCTACTTACTAAGAGGGAAGAGGTAAATGCCGAACTCCAGAAAGTAATTGACTTCCAGACAGAACCCTGGGGGATAAAGGTAACAGCAGTGGAAGTAAAGAATGTTGACCTGCCAATGGAAATGCAAAGGGCGATAGCAAAACAGGCAGAGGCTGAGCGTGAAAGAAGGGCAAAGGTTATCCATGCTGAAGGAGAGTTTCAGGCTTCACAGAAGCTTGCAGACGCTGCAAATATCATCGCAACAGCGCCGTCTGCTTTACAGCTCAGGTTCCTCCAGACTCTGACAGAGATTGCTACCGAGAAAAACTCGACAATAATATTTCCTGTACCAATAGATTTGATTAAGCCTTTTTTGGAGAAGTGGGGGAAAGAGGGTAAGTAACATAAGCTTTTCAGTATGGAGAAATCAGGACACTACCACTTTATTAATGCTGAAGCCAGTTGATAAATGTACCTGTTCCCTTTTTTTGTCTTAAAACAAATCTTTATTAGGAGTACAGATAAGAAAATGGGCTGGAGACTACCCCAGCCCTTGTTTTAGATACTTTAACAGTTACGGCTGTATAGTAAAGTAGCTGTCACCTGCATCCTTAGCCAATATGTTCCCAGATGTATCTCTTAACTCAACCCTTACCTTACACTTGGTTTTTGGTTTTCCTACTGTTGGCACTGTCCAGACAAACCGTCCGGGATTTCCCTTAAGGGTTTTCATTAAATTCCAGATAGTCCCTCTATCATTTGTGTAGTACAGTTTTACTCTTGCTACTGGTCTTTTTGTCCCATTAGTTTCCCATGTTATTGTAAGAGGGTCACCGGATGTGTATGTCATTCCTCCATTTGGTAATGTTACCCTTACTACCTCTATCTTAAATGGTGCTTCTGATCTGTCAGATCCTACACTTACCCCTGATGTATCGTAACCTATTACTTTTACAAAACATCTCTTCTTGTTACCCCATTGTGGAGGTACTATCCAGTCATAGCTGGTGCCTGTTACATTATTTGCATTTGGTATCTGTATCCATGTCAGCCCATTGTCAACTGAGAACATCAGCTTGAATCGGACTGCCTCTGTTGGTGCTTGCCACTGTATGGTGTGTATTGAGCCTGAGGGTATAACCTCGCCCCTATTGGGTAAGAGCAGAGTTATATCTGGCGAAGCAAGAAATATCTCACAGTCTGAGGCATCATATCCTCCTCCCCTCCAGACTATATAACCGTTATTGTTTATCTGGGGTTCAATATCATGATAACTGTTGTCTGTAAGCTGAGTTATGCTCTTTCCGTCATAGAGGAATATCTCCCAGTCTGAGCCGTCATATCCATACCAGACTACATACCCGCTATCATTTATATTGCTCAAGGATCTATAGGTTAATATGTCATCATAAGAGTTGTCTGTAATCTGCTTTATGTTCATACCGTCATACAGGAATATCTCATAGTCATGGCCGTCATATCCATACCAGACCACATATCCGTTATTGTTTATCTGGGGATTATAGTTATTATAAGAGTTGTCTGTAATCTGCTTTATGTTCATACCGTCATACAGGAATATCTCATAGTCATGGCCGTCATATCCATACCAGACCACATATCCGTTATTGTTTATCTGGGGATTATAGTTATTATAA
>Ga0315282_10014461_pt1 | contig 11741 bp, 9 predicted proteins | sample YL17G07_20_MG_FD_203693 | JGI IMG/M metagenome (GOLD analysis project Ga0315282, IMG submission 203693) | Sediment microbial communities from Yellowstone Lake, YNP, Wyoming, USA - YL17G07_20 | ecosystem: Environmental > Aquatic > Freshwater > Lake > Sediment | place: USA: Wyoming | collected...
ATTGATTCCGTAGGTTAATGTGGTGAGTAGTCCAACACCCAAGGTGGCAGTCAATCCTGGCATTGCACCGAAGATGATTCCAAGAATGGTGGATCCAAATAGGAGAAGGATATTCTCTAAATTGAAGGCTATGCTAAAAACGGTAACATAAAAGTCCCAGATTCGTTCAAGGATGAACATAGGGTCCCTTTCTCTTTCTTTACCTTCCCCGGCTAACGGAAGGCATAGCGGACAATATTCATCAATTCAATAAATCCTCCCTCTACAGGAAGCGGAACCAGGAGGAAGTATTTAAACGAGGGTATAAGCACGAGAGACGGAATGACGGACATGATCAAGGTGAGCCTCAATCTCTTTTTAAGGATCTTATCTCCACGAACCAGAATCCAAGAGTAAAATATATAGGCGAGAAGAAACAGAAATACCAGGATATCCATAAAATAGGGGAAAACTTCGTTGAGTGGTTTGTCAACTCCAGCAAGAAAGAGGACAAAAAAGAGAATGCATCCGGCAAGATAAAAGATGAAAAGTTTCTTCAGGATATCGCGGCTGTCAAAGTAGAAAAAGGAGATAAATACCATCAAACAGAACACTGTGCTTAAGAAATAATCGATCCTGGGAATATTCAGGTAGACATAGGAACATATGACGAGTAGAATGCCCAGAAGCCGTAGTGTCTTCCCCGAAGATTCCTTTTTCCTGCTTGAGAGGTCTTCAAGAAATTTCTTTGCTCCACCATCTTTGATAGCCCTGTTGCACAGGACGATTCCCATGAGGATGATGAGGATACCGATGCCTAACGGAAATAGGCCAGGTGAAACGAACCAGACGTTCATCACCCCTCCCCAACTGTCCTTCATGGGGATAACGGTAATAGTATATAAGACCATAAAGATTCCAAAAGCGATAAGAATGATGCTGGTGATGAAATCTTTTTTTCTCAAATCAACTTTTTCCATTGCTTTCCCTCAAATTATAAATACGAATAAAACGAATGATAGGGAATAGAGCGAATAGTTACGAACAATTCCCCAATTCCCGTCCTTACGGGGGGGATCAGTCAATGACATGATAGAAATTTTTGGATCGTACATCTCACCATGCCTTGAATCAGGTAATGTCATCCTGAATTTATTTCAGGATCACGGTTTTCGATTCGAGGATCTCCTCTTTGAGATTCTGAACCAAGTTCAGAATGACAGAGGAGGATGAGTTCTGCTAACCGTTATAGAAAACGAATATCAATCCCCTCACCTCCTTAGTGAGGAGGTGAGGGGGTGAGGGTTATGGTTTGGGAATCTTCAGTGTTTCGGGATTCACTTTTGCAGCACCCAACTCCCACAGGGTCCATGCAAAAAGGGATTCCAGCTTGTCAAACTCGTCCTTGGCGGCCTTTCCGGTTTTGCCTGAAAGCGCATAGTAGTTTGAATCCGCCCAGTTCTTCATCGTGTCTGTTGCAAGCGCCTTTTTGAATGTGTCTGCAATGATTCCCTTCACATTCTCTGGAACGGTTGCCGGCACAGCAAAACCAATGGCCTGCATGATGGGCAGGTACTTCGAGAGACCCGGATAAGGGACAAAGGCAGAGGGGATGGTCCCCACATCTTTCATCGTGAAGGGCGCAGGTGTCAGCATGGCGAGAGCCCGCAGTTTGCCGGCTCTGATCAACTGTTGCTGTTCTGCGACGGAGGTGACGACGACCGACACCTCACCCGTCATGGCTCCTGTCTGGGCCGGGGCTGATCCGGGGTAGGGGATGTAATTGAACTTTGCCCCTGATCCTTTCTCCAGGGCCAATAAATTGAGGTGATGGATCGACCCTGAAGCACTTGCGCCAGCTCGAATGGAGCCCGGTTTAACCTTTGCAGCCTCCATCAGTTCTTTAAGATCTTTATAGGGTGCGTTGGGTGTCACGGAAAGGACATCCGGAGATCCACCAACAATAAAATAATCCCAGACATACATCCTTTTATCCCAGCCGCCCTGGACTCCAGCCGTGACACAGGATTCGGAGACCCCCGCCCAGGAGTACCCATCCGATGGGCGGGAATAGACGTCATTCATACCAATGGAGCCACCCACACCACCTGGCTTATTAATCACATTAATGTTTACCTTCCACATCTTTGCCATTTCGCCGGAGACGATGCGGTTGCAGACATCCGTGCCACCGCCTGCAGCCCAAACGACCGTGTTGGTGATATCCCGGACAGGATATTTTTTCTCTGCCGCAAGGCTCAAGCTTGCAAAGACAAAAAGAAATAAAATAGTCAATAAAAGATATTTTTTCATAAACTCCTCCTTTATTAGAATTACAAAATGAATGGTTTAAATTCGATTCAACCCCCTTTCCTCCTCACCTCCTTTTCTTTAATGTGACCTCTACAGTAGATAGGGTCCAATTCAAAATATTAAGCCAAAACTTGATCCTCGAGCCATTTCAAAGTCTCAACGGTTCTCTCACTTCTGATCATTGAAAGAAGCTTCGCCGAATCGAGACGATTCACAGTCTTTATCATTTTCTCCGTTGTGGCAATCGTTCTTTCGAAGGCTTTAATGGGATCAAGTCGCACAGGGCTCATATCGGAGGTCACCCATCCACGGTAATTGAATTTCTTCAGGTAGAAAAGCATCTCAAGATAATCCCATAAGTTCCGTGTGGCAGGAATGAGGTCCCAATCCCATTTTCGATTGTTGTCATTGATGTGGATATAATAGGGGATTCCACTGGATTGGGCTAAGCAGATAGACTCGGCAACGGTTTCACCCACCATCAGGGAATGACCAACATCGATGGTGATTCCTAAATTGGACTCGTTGATATCGTGAACCATACAGATCGTTTTGGCCGCTGTATCCAAATAACAGTTCACCCGGGTTTCCGACCCTTTGTATTCGAGGAAGAGGCAAATATCTTTTCGATGCCTGGCTGCCTCCTTAAATGTAGAGACCATATTTTTCCATGCCTGCTGATAATCGACTTGAAAAAGATAGTCATACCCATCGCTCAAGGGACAGCAGGTAATTCTGTCCGTGCCCAACTTTGCCGCAGTATCCATGCCCTCACAGATGAATTGGATCGCCTTGTCTCTAAGCTTCTTCGAATTGACGCTTGAAGACCCCTTAACGAATTCAGGTTCGCCCTTGATATTGACATTTACGGCTGCCACTCCAAGATGATATTTTTTCAGTGCTTTCTTGATCACATCGAGGTCCTGCAGCTCGTAGGGATAGACGATTTCAACCCCTTTTGCCCCTTTCACTTGAGCCACAGCGGCAATTTTTTCCTCAGGGGTCCTTGTCTCATGATATTCACAGAATCGGTCTTTTAACTTTCCCATGAATCCCGTAATGATCGCCTGCTTAATTTCCATTCCTATCACCTCATCTCTCCTTGCTTGAGCAACGACCCGTTCAGGTTTAACCCCGAATCCCACACAAAGAGTTCCGGGTTTGCCTGCTCACCGCGTTTGCGATTCTTTATTTTACTTTGCCAAACTCTTTTTCAATAGCTTCCATCACTTCGTCGGACATGCCGTAGCTGTGCTCTTCGTCGGGGAATTTGCGGTCGAGCACTTCCTGGCGATACTGGATGAAGGTCTCGCGAATCAGTTTGTTGAAATTGGCATACTTCTTGGCAAACTTGGGTGTGAATGTGTCGAACATGCCCAGCACGTCGTAGGTGACGAGCAGTTGGCCACTACAACCGGGACCTCCACCAATGCTGATGGTCGGCACGCGCAGTTTCTTGGTAACGTAAGCCGCCAGCTTGGCCGGGACGGCTTCAAAGATGATGCCGAACGCCCCCGCTTCCTGCAGTGCCATCGCTTCGCTCACGACTTTGCGAGCGGTCTCAACGGACTTGCCTTGCACCGTCAATCCGCCCAGCGCCCCAACAGCCTGAGGGTGCAGACCGACGTGCCCAACCACGGCGATGCCCATCTGGACAATGGCGCGGGTCTTTTCGATGTGGTTGGGGGTGGCTTCGAACTTGACGCCGTCCACCTTCGCTTCGGTGACGAAGCGCGCGGCATTGCGCATGGTCTCTTCCACGGAATACTGGAACGAACCAAATGGCATATCGGCGATGACCATGGTGCGGGTGCAGGCACGCGCCACAGCCGCGCAATGCAAGACCATCATGTCCATCGTAGCATTCAGCGTGTTCGGATGCCCGTGAACGACCATCGCCGCCGAATCTCCGACTAGAATCATGTCAATCCCGGCGTCGTTAATCTGCTTGGCGATCGGGTAGTCGTAGGCCGTTAGCATGGTGATAATCTCACCACGATCTTTCATTTCCTGAATGGTACGAACCGTATGTTTTTCCTGGCTCATCGTTACCCCCTTTCTTCTCAATCCTCTTAAATTTTGAAAACGATCTTTCCCGTGGCTGCAGATTCAGCCAGTTGGAAAGCCTTATCATAATCCTTCAGGTCGAAACGATGGGTGATGACAGGATTTACGTCCATCTTCCCTGAAAGGAGCATGCTCTGGGCAGTCCACCAGGTATCCCACATGATTCTCCCGGTGACCCCATAAACATTCGCCTCTTTGTAGATGACATTGTTCACCAGATCCCACTCCACAGGCCCGGAGAAGAGTCCAACCAGAACGATGTCTCCACCCCGTCGTAGAGTCTTAGTGGCATCGTTCAACACCGCTTTATTTCCTGTCAATTCAACCACGATATCCGTTCCAAACCCCTTTGTAATCTTATTCACCTCCTCAACGACATTGACTTCTTTTGCATTGAGAACGATATCGGTTCCCATTTTTCGGGCCAGATCCAATCTTTCCTTCGCAACATCCACCCCGATCACGTATTCTGCGCCGCTGAGCTTCGCCACCATCTGAGCATAGATACCAATGGGGCCGCAGCCGAAGATGATTACCTTTTTTCCGGCCGGCTTTGTCTTGGACATGGCGTGGACACCGATTCCAAAAGGCTCCATGGTGGCACCGATCTCATACGAGATAGAAGGATCCAGTTTCCAGGCGCACACTGCTGGAAGGATGGAATATTCAGAGAAGGCGCCGTCCATATGGACTCCGAGGATCTTCATGTCCTTGCAGATATGCTGAAGCCCTGTAGTGCATTGGAAACAATGGCCACAGGGGACATGGGTTTCGGCTGCAACCCGGTCTCCTTTCTTGAAGTTCATCACATTCTTCCCAACCTCGACGACCTCAGCAGAATATTCGTGGCCAAAGAGAAGGGGGAGTTTGATCCTTGATGCGGCATACTCGTTCCATTGGTAAATGTGGATATCGGTGCCGCAGATGGCAGCGGCCTGTACCCTGACTAAGAGATCATTTTCTCCAATCTTAGGGAAAGGGAGGTCAGTGAAATTTGCACCCCTGGTAGGTGTGTCTTTAATTAAGGCCTTCATTCTTTTCCTCCTTGGTTGAAGAGGATCCTGTTTCGATCATCGTGACGATTTTTTCTAAGGCATCCTCTTTCCCAAAGGCTCCGGCTTTTGTAACCACCGTGAGGCCATCCCAATCTCCCCCAATCAAATGACCTCTCACAATTCCCTCCAGTAACTCTCCTTCTATCTCAATCCCTTCGGTCCCAAGACCGTTGATGACGTTTTGAGCGGTTTCTCCTCCGGTTAAGATGAGTACGAGATCATGAGGATCTATCTTTGATGCTTCGAGTGCTAATAGGGCTACAGAGGCTAACGTCTTTGTAATTTTGAGATGAACGGGAGGATCCGCTGATTCTTTGGAATCCAGCATTTCTGAAGGCGTCTTTAGAATATTAATCCCCTGTGGCAAAGAATTTGCAATTTTCCTGGAAAGATCTTTTCTTTCCTTTTCTGCCTTTGCGTCCTCTCCAAGGATTAACGAGGGGGTGAGCTGAAAGGACGGGATGCTTCTTTTTTCAACTTGTTTCAACTGTTGGTGGGTGACACTTGAGGCAGTTCCGCTCACAATCAAGATATGTTTCAAGGGTTTTATTTTCTGAGATGCTTTTGCCCTAGAGGAAGTTAGTTTTTTGGCCACCTCTTCAGCAAGCCCTGCCGATCCTACGAAGAGAGGAATTCTTTCAACATAGAAAGTTGCTTCAACAATATTCTTTAAGTCACCGCGGCTCACTGCATCGAAGATGATAATTTGATTTCCCTTCTTCCGCTCCTCATCCACCGTTTTCCGCAATCGCTCGTGGCTCGAGGCTACATGGGTGAGATCGATCCACCCGACGTTATTTTGAGATTGGTTCTGGAGGATTTTGTAGACGTGGGACTCTTGAATGGGGGATGCTGTATTTCGTGCCACCTCAGTTAAGGCGAGAGGTTTTTCTCCCACAATCAAGATCCCCCCCACCAATGTCCGGTTCTGCTCAGGATAAGACGGAGCCATGAAACAGAGGGGCCTCTTTGTCTCTTTCAATATGGCATCGATTTCACATCCAACATTTCCCCTGAGAGTGGAGTCGATCTTTTTATAAATGATAGGGAAAAGTTTTTGATCAAATTGCTTTAATAGATTTGATACTTTCAGGAAGGCTTTCTCAGGACTTAATCCTCTTGAATCGGTGTTAATCACCAACACGTCCTGATGCGTGTGCTTAGAGAAATCAACCTTAACATCGTCTAGCAATGAGATCAGAAGGGTGCGAAGCCCCCTTTTTGCAAATTGGGCCCCTGCATCTGCACCACCTGTCAAATCATCCGCGATGAGCAAGCATCTTTGGCTCATCAGATATCCTCCCACAAAATCGAGGCATCATGGGCTTGATTGCACGCCTATTATAATGATAGGAGAGCAATAGATATGCCAAGGCACAACTGGAAAAAAGATTCAAAAAAATCAATGGATTATTAAGTTTTGAGGATGAGATTAGTTGATTTTATGAGGCACTAAGTTCAGATTATAAACAAATTTGTTTAATTTATGAACACTCACAAAAGAAAAGGATGATTTTATCTTTGGACTGATTCATTTAAGGTGTTTTCGTTTTTTTCCAGAGGGTGGTTCGGCTGATACCCAAGAGTTTGGCGAGATCGGTTTTTTTGGTAGGGGAGGATTCGGTTATCTTCTTTATGTATAATTGCTCTAATTCTTTAAGGTTTAAGTTTCTTGTCTCCGGTTCAATGTCCGGCTTTTTGATTCCGTGCGGTCTTTGAAGCTCTTCACGGATCCAGTCCGGAACCTCTTCAAGGTTTTTGGTGAAATTTTCTGTCAGATGGGCAAGTCTCTCCACAAGATTTCTCAACTCACGCACATTTCCAGGCCATGAATGTTCACCGAGAGTTCCTTCAACTTCCTTGTTGAATACATGCCTTTTCGGGCATTTTGGGTTTAACCTGAGGATAAAATGTCTAAAGAGGGAGTAAGCATCTTTTCCCCTTTCTCTGAGAGGAGGCACGTTCAACCGGAGGACATTGAGACGGTAGAAGAGATCCCCTCTGAAGCGTTTCTCATCTACTTCTGCTGATAGATCTCTATTGGTGGTGGCGATGATGCGTACCTCCACGGGAATCACCCGGTCATCTCCAATCGGTTGAACTTCCCTCTCTTCAATGACTCTCAAGAGACGGCTCTGCAAATTGAAAGGTAATTCACTGATTTCATCAAGCAGAAGGGTCCCGCCGTGAGCCAATTCGAATAGGCCCTTTTTCCCCTCTTTCCGCGCGCCGGTGAAGGCACCAGGCGCGTAACCGAAAAGTTCGCTTTCGAGAAGGGGTTCGGGAAGGGTGGCGCAATTGATGGCCACAAAGGGCCTTTCAGATCCGAACCTTTCATTGTGAATGCCCTGGGCAAACATCTCCTTTCCCGTTCCTGTTTCTCCCAGGATGAGGATGGTTGAGGTGGAGGGGGAGAAACTCTTTGCCCTGTGGATCACTTTCAGGAAATTTTCATCTTCGCTCAAAATGTCAGCGAAGACATATCGTGCCACATGACCTTTGAGATAGAGCTCGCTTCTGATCTTCCTCTCGGCCTGTTGAAGCTTGGAGATACTCCTTCCAACAATCAGGGTCCCAATCCTCTCCCCGTCCGTTTCAATGGGGAGATAATCGAGGAGAAGATATTTCCCCTGGACAAAGGCCACATGGTTGCGTTGCGGAGTTAGCTTCTTTTTCATCTCCGTCAGGGGATCAGCAGGATAAAGGAACAGGGGGGACCCCTTGATTTGATCCTCCTCTTTTTTGAAGATACGAAGGGCTGCGGGGTTACACGATTGGATTCGATCGTTCGCATCGAGGATGACAATTTGGTCATCGACAGAATCGAGAACCGCTTTAAGCTGGTTGAGAGTGCTTAAATACTGATGGCTTTTCTGGGCCTCCGATCGAACCACTTCCAGAATCCTGTAGGCCTCGTGAAAGGACTGCAAAATCGATTCTTTTCCGGATTCGATTAAGGTGGAGGGGTATCCCATTTGATTCGCATGAGACACAACCACCTTATCCCCAATGATGATATCTACTTTCTTCTTTCTGGCTTCTTCGATCTTTTCTGGGACCTCTTCTTCCTTTTGAACCGTAAAGACCATGAGATCGAGGTCGAGCAGGTCCGCCAGTTTATCAGAACCGTAGATGACATTTCCAAAGCCGATGATCCCGATATTTTCACTTCGATTTGAAACCTTCTGGAGGGCTCCTAAGATATCATAGGTGGTCACCTGAATTTCAACGATTGGAATCATCAATTCTTGTTTGAGGAGCTGGGCGGTTCCGCCTCGGCTAATGATGACCTCGGTTCCTCTTTCTACCAGAAGACGGCCTTTCATGAGCCCTTCCTGTAGATCACCCACTTCGATGAGGATGGGTTTCTCAAACTCCTTAGCGATGGTCCTGGCTAGTTCTGCCATTTCGGGGTAGGGGGCAATGAGGGCAACGGGAGTGGGAAACTTCGTCATGATTCGTGTCTCCACGGATAACTATATATGATGGTCTCGTAAAAAGTCCCGATTTCTCCATTTTTGTCATTCCCGCGAAAGCGGGAATCCAGTAAATTCAAAGAGTTCTGGACTCCTGCTGGAGTTTATCCCGTACTTGATACGGGGCAGGAGTGACACTTTTTCGACTTTCTACGGACTCATCATATATGATTATTTCAGAAACCGTCAATATGTAAGCTTAAGGGGTCCGTTACTTGTTTTCCCTGAATTTCCACCAAATTTCCTCTTGAATTCTTACTTCTTTTTTACTAAAATTCGACAAAAAATGGGAGGGAATTTTGGCCCTCTTTTTTATTTATGAAATTGACCCAACAAGAGTTTGAGGAGGCGGTCGTTGTTGCGCTCAAAAGGCTTCCCAAATTTATTAAAGAGAAGATGGAAAATGTTGATGTGGTAGTGGAAAGCCGGGCTTCCAGAGAAGTTCTAAATGAGATGGGCCTATGCTCCCCCTCCGAACTCTTGGGACTTTATCAAGGCGTCCCATTGGATCGGAGGGGGTTTTATTATGGAAATGTCCTTCCGGATAAAATCACCCTTTTTCAAATTCCCATCGAATCTATTTGCAAGACCAAAGAAGAGATTAGAGAAAAGATAAGAGAAGTGGTCATCCACGAAGTAGGCCACTATTTCGGGTTGGATGACGAAAAATTACGAGAACTCGAAGGTGAATAGTAAAACCTTATTAGGTTGAGGTTAAGGTTGAGGTTAAGATAATAACTCCTTAGGTTAAGGTTAAGAATGAAAGCTGATTTGGATAGGGGAAAAGATCTCTTCTGTTGGTCTGGAGATTTACTCAACCTTACCCTTAGCCTTAACCTTTCTTTTCGATAATATGTCCTTCATCAAATTCATTGGCACAGCGGGTGCCCGATTCGTCGTGACCAAGCAACTCCGGTCTTCCGGTGGCGTGTGGATGTCTGTGGGGGAGACCAACCTCTATATCGATCCAGGACCAGGGGCTCTGGTCCGGTGTCTCAACAGCAAACCCAAGTTGGAACCCTCCACATTAGACGGGATTCTCCTCACCCATAAACACCTGGATCATTCCGGCGATGTCAATGTGATGATCGAGGCGATGACCGAAGGGGGATTCAAAAAGAGGGGCGTCCTGTTCGCTCCTGAAGATGCCCTTGAGGAGGATCCGGTTGTCCTGAGATATTTAAGGAATTATGTTGAAAATGTGATCGTGTTAAAGGAGAGTACAGAATATCGGATCGGTGAGATTTCATTCTCGACAGCTCAGAAACACCGACACCGGGTGGAGACCTACGGGATCAATTTCAAAATAAAGCCTCACACACTCTCTCTGATTTCCGATACCAAATTCTTTCTAGAACTTCCTAATCTCTATCGAGGGGAGATTCTCATTATCCATGTGGTTCGACTCAAACCTGTGGTCGATGAACCCATTGAGCATCTCTCCGTCGAAGATGTGAAAACCATTCTCAAGAAAGCAAAGCCAAAATTGACCATCCTCACCCACTTCGGAATGACGATGATCAGGGCAAAGCCCTGGGAGGTTGCTTCAGAATTGGAAAAAGAGTTAGGATTAAAAGTCATCGCTGCCAGTGATGGAATGAAACTCGATTTAGAGAGAGACTTGAAAAACTAATACGAACGCAATTATTTTTTTGACATGGAGGCCCCTCACCCTCCCCTCTCCCCACTGGGGAGAGGGATGGGGTGAGGGGAGATTGCATTGACTGCAATGGAATTTAATGCGTTTGTATTAATGCAAGCTCTCATCTGTGTAATCAGTTCCTAATCCCTGCCTGCCGGCAGGCAGGGGTGTAATCAGAGATTTCGATACGTTTAGAGAAATTTCTTGAAGGAGGTTAGATGATGGAGAGATGGGTAATGGGAGAGATGAAACCAACCCCCCGGCTTTTGATGGGGCCCGGACCGAGCAATGTCCACTACCGGGTGTATCAGGCGATGTCAACCCCGGTCATCGGATACCTCGATCCTGAACTCTTAAGATGCATGGATGATATCAGCGAGATGTTGAAGGGTCTCTTCCAGACCAAAAATCAGATGACCCTTGCCATCTCGGCAACAGGAAGTGCAGGAATGGAGGCTTCTTTTGTCAATTTCGTCGAACCGGGAGATACGGTTGTCATTGGAGTGAACGGTTTCTTTGCAGATAGGATGACGGAGGTAGCCGAACGATGTGGCGTCAAGGTTATCCGGATCGATCAGGAGTGGGGAAAGATCGTTGATCCTGAAAAAATCATCAAGGCGTTAAAAGAAAATCCGCACGCAAAGATCTGCGGCGTCGTCCATGCTGAAACGTCCACAGGCGTGAGAGAACCTCTCGAAGAAATTGGGGCCTATTGTAAGAAGAATGATACCCTCTTTGTCGTCGATGCCGTCACTTCCCTTGGTGCGGGTGAGATGAAAGTGGATGAATGGGGAATTGATGTCTGTTACAGTTGCACCCAGAAAGGGATCAGCGTTCCGCCGGGACTTTCTCCCTTCACGGTCAGTTCCAGGGCCATGGATGTCCTGCGATCTCGAAAGACAAAAGTTCAGAGTTTCTATCTCGACCTGTCCAAACTTGAAAAATACTGGGGAGAGGAGAGGGTTTACCACCATACCGCTCCTGCTTCCATGCTCTATGCGCTCCGGGAAGGATTGAGGATTATTTTTGAAGAGGGGCTCGAGGCAAGATTTCAGCGCCATCAAACCCTGGGAGATAAGTTAAAGATGGAGTTGGAAAATTTCGGGTTTAAACAATTTGCCCAGGAAGGGTATCGCTTACCCATGCTCACTTCTGTCTACATCCCTGACAAAGTAGAGGATGCTCCCACCCGGGCGAGACTTCTGAACG
>Ga0315282_10014462_pt1 | contig 11741 bp, 8 predicted proteins | sample YL17G07_20_MG_FD_203693 | JGI IMG/M metagenome (GOLD analysis project Ga0315282, IMG submission 203693) | Sediment microbial communities from Yellowstone Lake, YNP, Wyoming, USA - YL17G07_20 | ecosystem: Environmental > Aquatic > Freshwater > Lake > Sediment | place: USA: Wyoming | collected...
AGCCCCGCGCGCGTCTTGCCGCTATTCGCGTGGGTGGCCATCGATATTGTGCTGTGGGGATTCATCACCAGGTATCTGAATACCGTGACTTCGTCCGGCTTCAGTTTCGTCCCCACGCTTTTGGGAGCGGTTCTCCTTTGGGATTTCTTAGTCCGTGTAATGCAAGGAGTGACCATGGCGTTCTTCGAGGATGTCTGGTCGCGGAATTTCCTGAACATCTTCGCGACGCCGCTTTGCATATCGGAGTACGTCTGCGGTCTGGTGCTGTCGAGCATCGCGACGAGCTCGGTCGGTCTCATCGTGATGCTGGTGCTGGCGACCACGGTATTCGGTTTGTCCTTCTTCGTCTATGGCTTCATGCTGATCCCGTTCCTTTTCGTGCTCTTTCTGTTCGGCATCGCGCTTGGCGTCTTCGGCAGCGCCGTGGTGCTCCACTTCGGGCCGGCATCGGAATGGCTCATCTGGCCCATTCCCGCCCTGCTGGCCCCACTGGCTGGAGTCTTCTACCCGCTGTCGACACTGCCCCAGTGGATGCAGTATCTCTCGCATCTGTTGCCGGCGGCGTATGTGTTTGAAGGCATGCGGAAGATCCTGTCGGGCGGCGCCGTTTCGGGCGCCGCGTTGCTGTGGGGCGGCTGTCTTGCCGGGCTGTACATGCTGCTGGCGTGCTGGTTCTTTGTGCGCGTATATCAGCATGCCGTGCGCACCGGCCTCATCGCCCGCTACAGCGCCGAGAGCTTAACCTAACCCGGATTTCTCACCAACAACCTACTGCGGCGCGCGATAGGGCCGTGGGGAGAAATCCGGGTTAACGTCATGTGGCGCCCGCCGGTGGAGCCGCGGCCGCAGTCTTGCAGGGTTGGGGCCAGGTCGCCTCTGGTGAGCAGCCAGGCAGGAACGAGGCCGAAGACAACTCCGGTGAGGAGGGAGAGCGCCAGGCCGAAGCCGAGAGCGTTCCAGTCCAGGCTGGCGACGTTGGCGCCTAACCCGAGGGCCAGCGCGAGAACGGCGACGGCGGTCGAGCCCTTGTTCCTGGCCAGGCCCGTGCGGGCAGGGGGCCTACGCCACCAGGTTCATGTCCCAGGCAAGCCTTGGTATCCTCGAAAGAGAGATGCCCAACCGGTCGCGAGATTGGCTCAGTCAGGCACAGAGAGACCTGGAGCAAGCGGAGGATTCCCGCCGCGCCGGGCGGCATGAGTGGGCCTGCTTTGCGGCACAGCAGGCCGGAGAGAAGGCAGTCAAGGCGCTGCACCTCAGTCTGGGGCAGGAGGCGTGGGGTCACGTCGTCGCCAGGCTCCTCAGAGAACTCCCGGCGGCTGCGGCGGCGCCGGAGGAACTGATCGAGAAAGCGCGCGTCCTGGACGCGTTCTACATTCCGCCCCGTTACCCGAACAGTCATCCGGAGGGCGCACCCTTCGAACACTACGGCCCGCTCCAGAGCGGGGAGGCGATTGGCTATGCCGGTCAGATCCTTGAATTCGTCCGTGCTCAGATGGCCTGATGCGAAAGAGGTGGACCAGGCCGTGCGCCAGTGGGCTCGAGAAATGAGCCGGCAGAAGCCCGAGATGCTTCGCGCCGGGTACTTCGGATCGTATGCGCGTGGGGATTGGGGGGTGGGCAGCGACCTGGATCTGGTGATCCTGGTCGAGCGTGCGGAAGACCCTTTCGAACGGCGCGCGCTACGGTGGGATGTGACGCAACTGCCCGTGCCGGCGGAAGTCCTGGTCTACACGGTCCAGGAATGGGAGTCCGTGAAGATGCGCAGCCGGTTCGGAAAAGCGCTGAGCGGGGAAACAGTCTGGGTATACGAGAAGGGAAGCGAGTAAGAGGGGAGGTAGTTGTGTTGATCGGACGCAGGTCGTTGTTGACTGGCAGTGTGGTTGGCGGTGCGGCTGCTTTGAGGGCCGCCACGCAGCTTGGTATTCCAGGACCGTTCCGGGGGCGGGTGGTGTCGGTCCAGCACCCGGGCAGCATCATGGCCGGCAAGTATCAGCGGGAAGCAGTGCGCGCCATGATGCGGAAAGGGATGATGGAGCTGACTGGCGCGCCCAGCTCGACCGAGGCCTGGCGCATGTTCTTCCAGCCTGGCGACGTGGTGGGCATCAAGCTCAACCCGGTGGGCCAGCCGCACCTGATTTCCGCGCCGGAAGTGTTCCAGGAAATCGTCGAGGGGCTGAAGGAGGCGGGGGTCAGGCCGCGCGACATTGTGGCCTATGAGCGCTTTCGGACACTGTTCCTGAGCGCAGGTTTCGATAAGTGGCTGCCCGAAGGAGTGCGCTGGTCGTCGGCCACCGAAAAGTACGCGGCCTCGCAGCTCGACATGGACGGGTACGACCGGGACCAGTACATGGAAATGGCCCTGGTGCCGGCCAAGGAGGACCCGCGCGATCCGCATGTGCGCCGGTCCTACGTGGCCAGGTTCCTGACCAAAGAGGTGAACAAGGTCGTCAACCTGGGGGTGCTGAAACATCACCAGTCCGCGGGAGTCACCATCGCGCTGAAGAACCTCTCGCACGGGTTCGTCAACAACGTGGCCCGGAGTCACCTCAGCACATCCAATAACGCTTGCGGGATGTTCATTCCCACGGTGGTGGACCTGCCGGTGTTTCGGCAGAAGGTGGTTTTGAACATCATCGATGGCATCAAAGCGGCCTACCACGGCGGCCCGGGCGGCAAAGTCGTGAAGTATCTCTGGGATCACAAGACCCTGTACTTCGCCACCGACCCTGTAGCCGTGGATAAGATCGGGTGGGGTGTGCTTGACGACAAGCGCGCTCAGGTGGGGATGCCGCCCATTGCCCTGGCGCCCGCCGACGATGACAGCCTGTACGTCAGGATGCAACCGGAGCACGTCGAGATCGCCGGGGCGCTGGGGTTGGGCGAGAGCGACGAATCGAAGATCGAGCTGAAGAGCTTCCGGCTGTTGTGAACTACTTCACCGTGAGGGTGAACTTCTCGCGGTCCTCGCGGCCGCCGGCGCCGGAGGCCACCAGGGTGTAGGTGGTGGTCCGCATGGGAAAGGTCCGGATGCACTGCTTGTCGCCGACCTGGAGGGGCTGGATCGCCGGTTCGATACGGACCGCGGTGGCGTTGGCCACTCCATAGCACATGGTCCAGGGCTGGCCCCTCTTGATCTCCTTGTGACTGATGGCCACAAACAGGATGCTGGGCGGCGCGGGATTGACCTTGACGGTGAAGGACTCCGACACCTGCTTTCCGTCAGCGCCGTCGGCCAGCAGCTTGAAGGTGGTGGTGCGCTCAGGGAAGACCGAAAAGCAGCGGTTGCGCGCGGGCTTCAGGTCCTCGATTGCCGGCTCGATGCGCACGGCGTGGGCGTTCTCAACCCCGTAGCAGACGATGGCGTGCTGCCCTTTGGTGACCTCGCCGGTGCTGGCATAGAACTGGAGAATCTTGACCGCCGTGCCGCCGGTGTCTTCCGTGCGCGGGGAGGGTCGCGCCTGGCGGGCTTTGTCAGCTCGCTCCATGTCCCGGTTGCCGAAGTAGCGCGTGGCGGTCACCCAGCCGAGGTAGAGCAGGGCGATACCGAGCGCCGCCAAGGTAAGAGGCAGAATCTTGCGCATGGGGCCGTCACTCATAGCGTATGGCCTCGATCGGATCGATGCGGGCGGCGCGGCGGGCCGGGAGATAGGCGGCCAGCACGGCCGCAGCCAGCAGGACGGCCGAGACTCCCGCGAACACCACCGGGTCGGTGGCGCTGACCCCGAACAGCAGGCTACGCATCACGCGGGTCAGCGCGAAGGCTCCCGCCAGGCCGATCAGGATGCCGCTGAGGGCCATCAGGGTGGCTCGACCCACCACCATGCGGAGAACCGCGCCGCGTTGCGCTCCCAGAGCCACGCGGACGCCAATCTCGTGCGTGCGCTGGGCGACGGAGAAGGAGAGCACGCCGTAAATGCCGATGGCCGCCAGCACCAGCGCCAGGCCGGCGAAGACCGCGATCAGAGCCGCCGTCAACCGCTTGGGGGCCAGGCGGTCCGAGACGGTTTGCAAGACGGTGCCGGTGCGGGTGAGGGCCAGGTTTCTGTCCACCGCCGCCACCGCGCGGCTGACCGCGGGCGCCAGGCGCATGGGGTCGCGATAGAGGCCCGGATCGGGGCGCACCGCCAGGGTGCCTCGACGGGGCGGGCCCTCGAGGTTGCCCTGAAGATAGTGAAACAGCACTTCCACCGGGGGGTCTTTGGTGGAATCCATGTGGCGCACGTCGGCGACTACGCCGATGATCTCGATCGGGGGAATTCTGCCGCCACCGCCCAGGTGCTTGCCGATGGGATTCTGGCCCGGCCAGAAGCGGCGGGCCATGGTCTCGTTGATGATCACTACCCAGGGAGCGCCGCGGCCATCCTGGTCAGTGAACAACCGGCCCTGGCGCAGAGGGATCTGCAAAGTGCGGAAGTAGTCCTTGTCCACGATGCGATGCCAGAGGATGGGCTCGTCTTCCGGGCGCTGGGCCCGGAAGCCTTCGATGGGAAGGTTCATGGCCCACAGGTCGCCGCTCAGCGGCAGCGTGCTGGCCAGACAGGCGGACTGAACCCCTGGGATGGCCCGGACCCGCTCGAGGGCTTGCTGGTGGAAAGCGATCAACTGCTCGGGCTTGGCGTAGTTGGCGCGCGGCAGCTCGAAGGAGGCCGTGAACAGGCCGTCCACGCGGAAGCCGGGCGCCACGTCCCGGAGGTAGAAGAACGTGCGGATCAGCAGCGTGGCCCCGATCATCAGCAGCAGGGCCAGGGCGGTTTCCGAAACCACCAGGAAGTTCCAGAGGCGCTTTCGGCGCAGGCTTTCTCCGGCCCGGCCGCCTTCCTTGAGGGTCTCATGAACGTTGGCCTGGGAGACCGAGAGGGCCGGTGCGGCGCCGAAGATCAGCCCGGTCAGCACGGACATCACCAGGGTGAAGAGGAGGACCGCGCCGTCGATGCGGGTCTGTCCGAGCAGGGTGGGGATGCGTTCGTTCTGAACCAGCGGGGCCAGGCGCACGCACCAGGCGCCCAGCAGCAGCCCACAGGCGCCGCCCAGCAAGGACAGCAGTGTGCTTTCGGTGAGGAACTGGCGGATCAGACGCTTTCTGCCGGCGCCCAGGGCGGTCCGGATGGCGATCTCCTTGTGGCGCGCGCTGGCGCGGGCCAGCAGCAGGCTGGCGATGTTGGCGCAGGCGATCAGCAGCACCAGGCCGACCGCGGCCAGCAGCACCAGCAGGCTGAGGCGGACATCCCGGACCTGGATCTCGCGAAGGCCCCACAGGCGCGCTCCCCAGCCCATCTTGGCGCGCTCCTGGCGGCGGCAGACGGTGTCCATTTCGGCCTGCGCCTGCTGGAGCGTGACGCCGGGTTTCAAGCGGGCGTATATGTCGACCGGCACGAATTGCCTGCTGGGGGCGGTGCTGAGCGCGAAGGGCGTGTAGACCTCCGCCGGTTTGCCGTCAACGTGGAACCCGGCAGGCAGGACTCCCACCACGGTATGACTATTGCCATCCAGGGTAATCGTGTGACCTGTGATGCCCGGATCGGCGTTGAACCGCCGCTGCCAGAGAGTGTGGCTGAGCAGGGCCACGCGGCCGGCGCCCGGCTGGTCTTCCTCGGTGAGGAAGTTGCGGCCCAGGACGGGCCTGACGCCCAGCGTGGACAGGAAGCTGGCGCTCACGCGCCAGAACGTGACGTGCTCGGTTTGCTGGCCGAAGGCGAGGTCCGCCGAGCCCGTCCAGGCGGCCGCCATGGAGTCGAACGACTGGCTCTGTTGCTTCCACCCGACGTAGGCCGAGAACCCGGGGTTGGTCCCGGCGATGCTGAAGCGCGGGTTGACGGACACGATGGAGACCAAACGGTCCGCGTCCTGGACGGGTAAGGGACGAAGCAGGATGGCGTAGACGGCACTGAAAATGGCAGTGTTGGCGCCGATCCCCAGCGCCAGCGCCAACAGGGCCACCGCGGTGATGCCCGGGCTGCGGGCCAGCATGCGAAAACCGTAGCGAAGGTCGCGAAGAATCGTCTCCATATAACCGCCTGCTAAATGGTATTGGAAACCGCCGAAGCGAGGAAGTTCCCGGCATGGCGCCGCAATCCTGATAGACTCGGCTGTTGAAAGCGCCTATGGAACACATCACCTTGAACCGAACCGGTCTGAGGGTCAGCCGCGTCTGCCTGGGGACCATGACTTTCGGATCGCAAGCGGACGGACAGGTTTCCACCAGGATCCTGGATTGCGCGCTGGATGCCGGGGTCAATTTTATCGACACCGCCAACGTCTATAGCAAGGGCGGCTCCGAAAGCATCCTGGGGGCAGCGTTGAAGGGGCGCCGGGACAAGGTCGTGCTGGCCAGCAAGGCGGGCATTGCGATGGGTCCGGGCCCGGACGAGAGCGGACTGTCGCGCGCCGCCCTGCGAAAGGCCATCGACGACAGCCTGCGGCGCCTCCAGACCGACTACGTGGACATCTACTACCTGCACCAGCCCGACTACAAGGTCCCGATCGAGGAGACGCTCGAGGTCATGGAGGAACTGGTTCGCGCCGGAAAAGTGCGTTTCCCCGGGACCTCGAACTACAGCAGTTGGCAGGTGTGCGAGATGCTGTGGCTGGCCGAGAAAAATGGCTACACGGCGGCCGTGGTGGCTCAGCCGATGTACAACCTGGTGGCGCGCGGCCTCGAGCAGGAGTTCCTGCCCATGGCCCGGCGGCTCGGCGTGGCCACGGTGGTCTACAATCCGCTGGCCGGGGGGCTTCTGACGGGCAAGCATGCGGGGCGCACACCAGCGGCGGGATCCCGTTTCGTCGACAACCGGATTTACCGCGACCGCTACTGGCATCCGGCTTTCTTCGACGCGGTGGACCGGATGGTGGAGATCGCCCGGCAGGCGGAGCGCAGCACGATCAGCCTGGCGCTGAACTGGCTGCTCGAGCACACGTCCATCGACTGCCTGGTGCTGGGCGCCACGGGGGCGGAGCAGCTCCAGCAGAGTCTGAAGGCGATGGAAGAGGGACCGCTTCCCGAGGAGACCCTCCGGGCTTGCGACCAGGTTTGGGCGCAGTTGCGAGGGGTCACGCCGCAGTACAACCGGTGAAGGCCGGGAGGGTGGACCTTCCGGTCCGCCGGGTCCAGAATCGGTTCGCTCCAGGGGGGAAATCCGGGGGCAAAAACAGACCCTAAGTCATTGATTCCATTGGTGTGGCCGCTTTTGGAAATGGGTCCGTTTCGTATTTTTTGTTGCTGGGGCATCCATGCTCCCGAAAACCGTGGGTTGGGCAGGCGGTGGGCCCTACCCCCATCTTAATCAGGGAAGCGGACTGAGAGACCACAAGCGACCGGCGATCAGCTTGATAAGACAGAGGATTAGAGATTTCGCTGAGATGTGATCGGGCTGGAAGGGGCCGTGGCACAGGGCGGCTGCGCCGCCGAACAGAAAATCAAAAGGCAAACCCTCACGGCCGGATGGCCGCCCAAAAGCATGAAAATGCCGGCCGGGGGGCCGGCAGCGGCGCAGGGACGCCGCCCCACTGGTTTTCGCCAGAGGGCGCTGAGCGAGGAGTTTTCGAGACAAAAGGCAAAAGGCAAAAATTTCTGAGCCCGGCCGTAGGCCAGACTAGGAAGGGATCTCCACGGGCTGGCCGCAATCAAAAGAATCGTCAATGAGTCAATTCTTGAGCGGCGCCGCAAACCGGCCATTTCGCGGAATCTTCGCGGCGCGCAAAGAAATGGGATCGCGGGAGTGCCCGGTTTGCGGGTACGCTTGGTCAGGCTAGCAGCAGGGCAAGGCGGGTGATTTTGGCGAGGGCCTCTTCCAGTTCCTGGGTTGAGATCAGGCGGGGCGCCGCGAAGGCGTTCAGTTCTTCGAGCAGGGCGCTGCGGTCGCGCGTGCCGTCGGCCAGCAGGAGGAGTTGGCGTTCGATGGCGCCCTCGATCTGGACTCGGGTATGGCGGAGGGTGGCGATCATGTCGCTGGAGTGGAGCTGCAACCGGGCCAGGGGGCTGGCCAGGGGCCGCTCGCCGGGCCCGAGAGTGAAGCGCGGCTGGTGAACATGCAGCTCGACCAGGCCGGCCTGGCAGGTGCGCAACAGGATCTCCCCGAGGGCGCGGGGATCCTGCGGGTCAGACCGGCCGAGGCGGGAGCGGACCCGTTCGAGCAACTCCGGGAAGGCCAGAGATCGGGGCCAGATTTCGGTGAGCTGCGCCATGACGGCCCTGACAATGGGATGGGCCGTGGTCATCGAAGCGCCCTGCGGGCCCAGGAACTCTTGGGTGCCTTCCGGGCTAGTCGAAACCGCGTGTGCCGGTGAGGCCACGTAAAACCTGGTCATGTGTTCGGGCTTGAGCGCCCGGTCGAGAGAGAGTTGCTGGCGGCACAGCAGGGTCTGGCGGTAGCTGCGGCACTTCAAGAAGTCCAAATACTGTTCCCGGAGCACGGGGTCGCTGGAAAGCTGGTCCAGGATGTGGCGGGCCTGGGGCGAGAACTCGCCACCGGACATGCTGGCGAGTTGCGCTTCTGCCAGGTACTGCAAGCCGTGGCGGGCGGCCTGCTCGATGAAGTGATAGAAATAGAGCGGGGCGTAGACTTCGCTCAACTCGTCGTGGAACACAAAGGGGGCCTGGCGTTCGGCCAAGCGCTTCAGCTCCTCTTTGACAAACAGCCCGTAGGCGTCGGGCTTGGGCTGCGCCTCGGCCAGCAAGTTGAGCAAGGCCATGGCCTGGCTGACGCGGGCTTTGGGCTCGTCGAGGTCGCGGATGTGAAACAGCATCATTTCCCGCAGCATGGTGCGCAGATGGCCGCCCGGGTAGGTGTTGTAGCTGACGTAAGCCACACCCTGCGGGGCCAGGTGGGTTTCGAGGATAGCCAGCAGCTTCTCCTGCACCTCCGCAGACGCCCAGGCGTACAACCCGTGCGCAATGATGTAGTCGAACTGAGGGAAATCGCCTGGGAGATCGAGCAGATCGAGCTGGCGCAGAGCGATGTTGGTGAGGCCCAGGGCTTCCAGCAGGGCCTGGCCCTTCGCGATGGGACGCCCGGCCCGGTCGATGCCCAGGAACTGGCTGGCGGGAAGGCCGAAGGCCATCGAGATCAGGTTGCTTCCGTCTCCGCATGCCAGCTCGAGCACGCGGCAGCGCTCGACCGGGGCCGGCTCGAGGCCGAACAGCCTGGCCTGGGTGGCCAGGCCGTCGGGATGGGTATGGGGCAGGACGTAGCCGGGATAGAGAACTTCGTCGTAGGAGTCGGTCACTTACCCCTCGACCACCATGTTGAAGCCCAGCAGGGCGCTGATGGTCCGGACGGGCTGCCGTAAGTCCCCGAAGTAGGTGACCCGGTGCCAGCCCCACCGGTCCCACTCCCCGAGCAGCTTGTCGATATCGGGGACCTCGACCGCCAGCTTGGTACGGCAGGCCTTGTCATCATCAATGTTGGCCACCGTCTTGCCTTGGTGAAAGACCACTTCCTTGCGTTGCGGGTGAAACTTCAGTGTGGTGGTCATTTCGCCCAGCGGCAGCAGCGACCGGATGGAAGCGCCCTTGCGATCTTCGGAATGGCTGCGGATGTGGTACGGGTTGCTGGGGCCCTTGGGCCCATAGACCTTGCTGGGCGCAACGCAGTGCGCGTAAATCACCTGGTTCTTGGAGGTGTCGATGACCGGGTCGGAGATGAAGCCGGGCCGCTCGACCAGATAGGTCATCAGCAGCATGGTGATGGTGGACTGGAGATCGGCCTCGCAGGCGCCGACCAAGCCGTCGTTGTTGAACTGGAACAGCCCCAGGCAGGGGTAGGCCGCCAACTTGCCGCCATAGAACAGGCGCAGGCAATCGATGGTCAGGGCCCGTGCTTTGTTCTGCTCGATCAGGTCGCGCATGGCGATGTACATGAGGCCCGACTTGCCGATCTCCTCGCGCGTGGGCTCGACGATCTTCTTGGCCTGCTTGATCCAGAGGTTGGCGGATTTCTGGGCTTCGGCGCGATCGGCCTTCTGGTAGGCTTCGTTGATCTGGTCTCCGGAGACCGCCCGCACCTCGGTTCCAAACACTTCCTGAATGGCCTTGGCGTCGGCGCCGGGGTTGCGGTCCAGGACGTCAAGAATCACTGAGGAACGGAGCCGCTTGATGCACTCGAAGGACTTCACGGCCTGGACCAGATCTTCGAAGCGTGAGGAGGAGACGCCGGCGACCTTGAGTTTCTCGCGGCGGGCCCAGGCGTACACGGGCAGGAACTGGCCGGTGCCTCCATACAGGTCATCCACCAGGATGGTTGGACGGCCCGCCGAGGCAATCGGGCGCGCGACCTGGGAGGGGATGCCCAGGATGTAGACCACGTAGCCGTCCACTTCGTGATCGGCTTCTAAGATCTTTTTGACGTCCTCCGGGCCGCCTGCCGCGGCGGTGAGGAACTGGATGTTCGGGCAGGCCTGGCCCAGCCGCGCAGTCAGCTCTTTCTTGCGGGCTTCGTAGTCATAGTTGAGGTACGGCCAGCCCTCGATGGGCTTCAAGGGATGCGCGAAGACCAGGCGCACCTTGGCCTTGTCCTCGGCGCTTGCGGCGGCGGGCCCCGGCTGGGCCAGGGATGGGCAGGCGGCGCAGGCCGCACAAGTGGCGCAGCCGGCCAGGAACTTGCGCCTGCTGAGGTTCTCAGGGATGGTTGTCAGTTGTGTCATTGGTTTTTCCTGCGAATCGGAAGTGTACACCCGCGGCGTGGCGGGTTTCAAGTGCGACTGGACTGTGCGACTGGACTGACATTGCAGGACAGGGGCTCTAGTCTCGCGCAGAGCACGCAAAGAGGTCCCTTGGCGTGCTTGGCGTCTTCTTTGCGCTCTTTGCGAGATAGAATTGGGGAAGCCTGATGAGCGAAGCCGAGGAACCGCAGGGGCTGACCCGGGCGCTGCCAGGGATGGCCCAGCCGGAGTTGTACCGGCAGAACGCTTTCCGCCTGACAGGGCTGGCTACTGATGCCTCGTATCGTGAAGTCAAGACCCGCCTGGAGGAGTTGCGCGCCCTGGCGCGTTTGGGCCAGCTTCCGGATGCTGCCCTGGATGAGGAGACCATTCGAGGGGCCGGGCAACGGCTGAAAGATCTGGAGCGGCGGCTGCTGGAGGAGATCTTCTGGATCTGGCCGGAGCGGGCGGAGCAGCGGGAGATTGTCGCCGAGCACAACCTGGCAGTCCGCACCCACTCGGAGGCGCTGGAGATGGAACTGATCGAGGGAGAGCTCGAGCCGGAACAGCAAAGCCTTCTGGATAGCCGTTGGGAGGCGAGCATCCGAGGCTGGGCAACGCTGCTCGACAAAGAGGCCTTCTGGGAGTTCATCGCATCGCGCATAGGCGAACTGGACGACCCGCGGGTGAGAGTCGAGGAAATCCCGGCCCTCCGCCAGGCCTTGCCGGAGGCCCTGGCGTCCATCAACGCGCAGTTGGCCATGCGGGCCTTCGAGATCCGGGGCCATCAGCAGTGCCGGCGGCACGTGGAGCTGGTGCGGCGGCTGGCGCCGGAGGCTGCCGACGGTCTGCTGCGCGGCGCGCTGGAGCCTGCCAGGGACCGCATCCGGGCGGTCTGCGAGAGCGTGAAAAGCAAGCCGGGAGAGGATCCCGGGGGAGCGCTGCAAGCGGCCCGAGCGCTGTTGGTGAGAACCGGACCCTCGCTGGCCGCTTATGACGCCCTGCTGCCTGGGGGCGAGGTCATCGGCGAGGCGCTGCATGATGAAGTGGCAGAAATCGCCCTGGATTGCGTGCTGGCCTATTCGCACGCCACCGCCGACTGGGGT
>Ga0315282_10014463_pt1 | contig 11741 bp, 9 predicted proteins | sample YL17G07_20_MG_FD_203693 | JGI IMG/M metagenome (GOLD analysis project Ga0315282, IMG submission 203693) | Sediment microbial communities from Yellowstone Lake, YNP, Wyoming, USA - YL17G07_20 | ecosystem: Environmental > Aquatic > Freshwater > Lake > Sediment | place: USA: Wyoming | collected...
GTTCTTCGTCTCGTACTCCACGTGCGCAATCGCAATCGTGATCCCCCGCGCCTTCTCTTCCGGCGCGTTGTCAATCGAGTCAAAGGGCCGGAACCTCACCTTGGGGTTCTCCTTCGCCAAAACCTTGGTGATCGCCGAGGTCAACATCGTCTTGCCATGGTCGATGTGCCCAATCGTCCCAATGTTCATGTGCGGCTTTGATCTGTCAAATTTTTCTTTCGCCATGCTTCCTCCGACTCAACTTCACGTGCAGGTGCGGCGCGTAGCTACAACATCAAGCGTGCTTGCAACCAACCTTGACACCCAGCCCCTTTTTCAACCTCAGCCGCACTGCCTGTTTCAGACCTACCAGGTTGATGAAAAAGTCGAAAAGACGCCTACTTTGCCGTACTGCAGCAATCGTAAGCTCCTTGTTTTCAGCCTAGGCTATATTCCTAGCAACCCGAAAAAGGGTTTTTCATCATCCTGCTACAAGGAGATTGATCGGGATGACATGACAGACCCGAGAATTCGTTGCTAGGTCGATATACGAGACTCCGAAAAAGGGCGGTACTGCTTGGCCCGGCGGCACAATCTTTATCATTCCATGCACCAAGAGCCTGACTGCACGTGCTAAGTGGGCAACGGTCCAACCAATAAGCCAAAGCGCGGCCACGAAACCAAGACTCAGAGCAAGAGCGCCCCAAAATCCGAATCTCTCAGACAGCGCAACGAAGGCGCGAACCAGAGTCACCTTAATCAGGACTTCGAACCACTCCGCCATGCCCGCACATCCAAAGTTCTAATTGCAGCCCCACATTATGTATCTCTGAACCCGATCGACGTCCGCACAGGTCCCCCTTCAGTCTGGTAGTCGAAAGTCATAGAGGCTATGTAGTCCCACCGGAGGAGCATGACCGGGATCTTCTCGCTACTCAGCGCTCCCGATCTACCCGCCGCCCTATAAACTAATGCGCCAAGCTGGTCTGTGGCGATCACTACGGCCTGGAACGACCCACGGGCGGGAACCAGGCCCCTGAGGGATTTCCGACCCTCCGCCGACAAGTAAAACCGCACGACCCTGCTGCTAGTGTCGATCATGGCTTTGCCAGGGTACTCGAGAGGCCCAAGGCCCGGGCGACGCGAGCTTGGAGTTGCTCCTTCGGTTCCCGCATGGACGAGTCGAGAAAGTCATCCACGAGCTCCCGCGGAACGGCTACATCAACGGCCCCCCCTGCAGATTCGATGCTGACAATCCACCTGGCCCTATCCATTTCGTAGGAAACTCGAACAACCCGGTCGGACCTTCCGGGGACTGAAAGAATACTCTGAACAGCCTCCCCAAGTCGCCTTCCTCTGCTTCGTTGCCTTTCGCGGCCATAGACTCCTGCCAGTACTCCGCGCGCGTATTCCTCTTCGCTAATTTTGAACCCGCGAGCCACCGCCTTCTGATCGTCCGTCAACTCCGGCAACTCAGACTTAGGAGCGCATTGCGCACGCCGATACTCATCAACCGAGCTTGTAAAGTCCGAGACCGATATTTCAAAGGAAGCTCTGTTCATTGGTTCTGGCCCTTCCTTTTCCCCCGACCGCCCATCTGAGGTGCGCTGCCCACTGAAACTTCTGGAGCCGATGAGCGGAATTGAACCGCTGACCCCGTCCTTACCAAGGACGTGCTCTACCAACTGAGCTACATCGGCCCCCAAGAGCAGTGGCGAGTGACAAGTGTCGAGTGAGCAGCAAAACCGCAGCCTCTTGCGGCTGGCTCACCACTCGCCACTCGTCACTGCACTTCTGGAGCGGGAGACGGGAATCGAACCCGCGACCAACAGCTTGGAAGGCTGTGACTCTACCATTGAGTTACTCCCGCACCTAACTTCGGTGACGAGCGACAAGTGATGAGTGACGAGTGACAACAACAGCCCCTAGCCGTTGCTTGCTACTCGCCATTCATCACTATTCTTCATGCTTGTCACTCGTCACTTGCCACTCGTCACTGTTCTTCTGGTGGACAGGGGAGGGTTCGAACCTCCGAAGACCGCATGGGTCGGCAGATTTACAGTCTGCTGCTTTTGACCGCTCAGCCACCTGTCCGCAACTAGCTCCCGCCCGCGCTGGCAACGACAAGCGCGCCCCTTCGTTCCGAGTTCGGGTTCCGTTGGTTTGAGCCAAGTAGGTCGAATCTGCGGTTGGACGCGGGCACACCCCCGTTCCCGCGCAAGGCTGAGTACTTTTCAGATTTGGTAAACCCTCTCCCGAAACTTCAACCAGCCCCCGCCGGCCATTCTCGCGGCGATGTGCGCTCAAGCTGGAGCTGGCGAAGGGATTCGAACCCCCGACCCTCTGATTACAAATCAGATGCTCTACCGGCTGAGCTACGCCAGCCGCCCAAACCAAACAATTATAACCGAGCGGACTCTGAATTGCAAGAGCACACAGTACATTTTTTTGCTTCCCGCCAACACGCCCCACTCTTGGCCGCTCACGACTTCTTCCCTCCGCCCTTATGCCTCGAGGGCCGTCGCGTCGGCCGACGCGCGGTAGCAGGAATCCCCTTTTTCACTCGTGGCGCGTAAACCAAGCGTTCGCGCAGCGGGGAGGCCATGACCCGTCCCCCCTGTACTTGCGAATTAAACATCCGGCAAAAGCCATCCAGGTGGTCGAAGATTTCCTTGCCTCCTTCCGGTCCCGCCGGGACGGGGACCCCGCGCGGAGAAATGACCACGGGAGCCAAGTCCACTTCCGCGAGGCGCTCCGAATCAAACTTTAGCTTCACCAGCACACTTTCCTGAGAAGCGGGACGTTTCGATGCAAAGGCGAAGTTCCCGATGGAATACAGGACCGGAACGTGACCGATGTATTCAATGCCTTGGAGGACGTGAGGGTGCATTCCCACGATGACGTCACTGCCCGCTGCCACGGCTGCACGAGCCAGTTGGCGCTGGCGGGGAATGATGAGGTGGCTGCCTTGGCCACCCCAATGCATCATCAGAACGACGAAGTCCGCCCGCCGACGCGCCCTCCGGATCGCCTCAACCAAGTCCCGCTCGTCTTTGGCAGAAGCGACCCCCAAATGAGTCTCCATAGCAGCGGAGTTACGCGGAACGACATCCGAGAAGGCCAGCAGCGCCACGCGGCGACCGTGCTTTTGAAGGATGAAAGGCTGCTCGGCCTCGAGTTTGGTTCCCGCCCCCACTGTGGGGAGTTCGGCTCGGCGAAAGGCATGCAAAGTATCGCGCAAGCCGGCCAGGGTGTAGTCCATCATGTGGTTGTTGGCTAGCCCCACCAACCCGACGCCCGCCTGCTTCAACGCGACCGGGATCTCGGCGCTCCGTGCCTTCAGAATGTAATCGCGTCCCGCTGCCACCTCCGCCTGACTTTTGAAGGGCGTCGCTTCTCGGTAACTCGTAATCGGCTCTTCGAGATTAACGAATACCAAGTCAGTGCCGGCAAACTCCGCGCGCATCCCATTGAGAAAGTGAAAGATGTCCTGAGGGCCTTCCCAGGAGGATTCGGGCAGGACGTCTCCCCCCACGGCGATAACCACCCGCTCCTCAGTGGCCTGCTGCTGAGGCTGAAGGTCTGGCGGCTGGCCTGCGTTCAGGCCAGAAATAACCACCGTCGCGACTTGGCCCAGCAGAACAAAGTGATACCAAAACGACATCTTGGGTGGCTGCAAAATTATGCGGTTTCCGGAGTTGGGTTAACCGTGCAGGTACTTCGCTGGGTTCACCGGCGTATCGTGAATGTGCACTTCGTAGTGCAAGTGCGGTCCGGTAGTCTTCCCGGTCATTCCCACGGAGCCAATCGCTTGCCCGCGTTTGAGTTCCTGGCCGACCACGACGAAAATCCTGCTCAGGTGACCGTACTTGGTCGTCAACCCGTAACCGTGGTCGATCAGGATTTCGTTGCCATAACCGGACTCGGGGCCGGCTTCCAGGACGATTCCGTCAGCAGCAGCCTCGACCTTGGTTCCAAAGATGGCGGAGATATCCACGCCGGGGTGAAATGCACCCTCGCCACTGAAAGGATCCATTCGTTGCCCGAAGCCGGCGGTAATTTGCCCGCGCACCGGCCAGAGTGACGGCACGGTGGCGCGATCAATTTGAGGATTCGAAAACATGCCCCGCCCTAGGGAATTCGCCTCCGGTCCCATGGAAGCTCGGCGGATCAGGTTGAAAGCATATAATGAGGCGCGGAAACTGGAGTCCACAGTGGCATTAGTCTGGGTCGCGAGGGCGAGCACGGCCTGGGGAAAGCGTGGTCGCCGCGGGTCTCCGAAACCGTAGGTGAGCGCAACCTCAGCAGCCAGCGACTGCAATGAGTCCAACTTGGCGTTGGTACTGGTTACGGTGCTTTCCAGCGTCCGGTATTGGGTCTTCAGGGCCTCGCGCTCACTTCGAAGACTGTTGTAATTCGCAACCTTCAGAACCATTCTGGCGTAACTGTTGGCCAATACTGCTAAGCTCATGATCCCAACTGCGCTGAAAGCCAAAACCATATGAATGATGTAGAATGGCAATTGAATCTTGTGCAGCCTGCCATGGGCGCCGGGAAAAATAAGAAAGGCATAAAACTTCTTTTCCATTTATAAATGCTCCCGTCGGAAGATTATTTCTTGCTATGAATTCCCTATTGGTTAGCAACCAGGGGCGCCGGGAAAAGACCGTTTAGAAACTCTTACTTAGGCACAACGTGAAGCATCCTATTTAATCCGAGAGTCTCTGTCAAGCGTTAATTTTGCTTTAATTCGTGCTAGGCCAACATGCCCTTGCCTGCGAAGGCAAGGAAAATGCATTATATAGGCTGGCTGGACTAAGATTAATCCTATCTTCTTGGCTTTCGCAATCCTCCTTGGAGTGCTTTGGCGGATTGCTGAGGACTGAAAGCTTCACTCCTGTGGCCTGACACCTCACCGTCTGGAAGTCAAGGCCAATACGCTTGACGTGCAGATGTCCTATGGCTAAAGACTTGTTTCGAACTGAGAACGAATTCGTGCAGTGGCTCCTGGCGCGGGCAGCCCCCGCAAAGGAGCATGAAAGGGCGCTCTCCGCGAAGCGGAGGGAAGGGGTGAAACTCGGCATCGGCGACGATGCCGCTCTGGTGGGAGTCAGGAGGGGGCATGACCTAATTCTGACTACCGACATGTCGATTGAGGATGTTCACTTCACTCATCGGTTGCACCCGGCGGAGGCCGTGGGTCATCGGGCGCTGGCCCGCTCCCTGAGCGACGTGGCAGCGATGGGTGGCGTCCCACGCTATGTTTTAGTGTCCTTGGCCGCTTCGAAACAGGTAACGCGCGCTTGGGTTTCCGGGTTCTACCGTGGGATGCAGGCGCTGGCGAATCGTTTTGGCGTCCGCCTGGTGGGAGGGGATACCGCCTTGGTTCCCAGTAAGACTTTCATTGATGTACTGGTGGCAGGAGAGGTCCCCAGAGGGAAAGCATTGCGGCGGTCAGGCGCCCGCGCCGGGGACCAGATCTTTGTGAGCGGCCCGTTGGGGCTTTCAGCGCTCGGCCTCCGTCTGCTCCGGAACCGACGAGGTGGCTCCCTTCTCCGTGCCAAGGGGGCAGCCAGGGAGGCCGTGCAGGCGCATCTTTGTCCAGAACCACAGTGTGCGCTCGGGAGGTTTCTTTCCAGCCGCGGCATGGCTTCGGCCCTGATGGATTTGAGCGACGGACTTTCCATAGACCTCTCCCGTCTCTGCGCCGCCAGCGGCGTGGGGGCGCGTTTGTGGGCGGCTAAAATCCCTGGCCCCAACCTGGCGAATGCTGCGGATTCCCTCCAACTGGCGCTCCATGGGGGCGAAGATTATCAATTGCTCTTCACCGTCCCGCAAAGGAAGGCTGCGCGACTTCCTTTAAGGTTTCGCCAGCAAACTCTCTACCACCTCGGAGAAATCGAAGCTTCAAAAGGCATCAGGCTGGTCATGGCCGACGGTAAGATCCAGACGCTTGAGCCGGCTGGGTGGGACTACTTCCGATGAAGTCTTGCCGACCCAGCGCGCAATACGCGGATATCCGCAGCTCAAGGCGTCGCATGATTAGCGCTGGACGACGCACCTGGGGAAGGGTTCGGTCCGGGCTTGCCGCCGTCAGGGGGACTTGAGGGTTTCGCATGGGCGGGAGGGGACACAGCTTCCGGTTTCGCTTTGGCGGGCGCAACCGCGGTTCCTCCGGGCGTCGAGGATACAGGTGTTACCGCGAGGCTTGGAACTGGTGAGGCTGAAACCGTCGAAGTTGGAGGAGCGGCGGGTTTCGACTCCGCTTGGCCAGCGGCGCGTCCCGCCGACCCTGGTGCAGGCTGGGCGCCGGCACCAGGCACGGCGGGCGGCTTCCCACCGAGCAATAGCTCAGGCCCGGCGCTGGCGAGGATTTCCTCCACCTGGCGGGGGTTCGTGAGGAGCGGCGAGTGCGGAAAGTCCTCGACGGGCCGGCCCTTCAAGACCTCGCTCATAAACTGCATCCAGATGGGCAGCGCCACACGCGCTCCTTCTTCCTTATCGCCCAACGTCTGGTGGTCATCGAAGCCCGCGTAAACACCGCAGGTGATAGAGGGGGTAAAGCCGAGGAACCATGCGTCGGTGAAATCGTTGGTAGTGCCCGTTTTGCCGGCCATGGGGTATTTCTGGGCCAGCGGCTTGCCCCGCACAGCCGTCCCGGAGTTGAAGACCTCCCGCAACATCGAAACCATGAGCCGGGCGACAGAAGCCGTAAGAACGTCTGTGACTTCCGGCTGGAAATCGTCGATCACTCGCCCGTCATAGTTGGTCACACGGGTGACCATACGCGGCGTGATGTGGACACCGTCGTTCGGGAAGGTGGTAAAAGCGGAAGTGTGCTCGAGCAGGGTAAGGTCTGAGGCGCCGAGCGCCAAGGGCAAGTTGGGAACCAGCCGTGAAGTGATGCCAAACTTGCGGCAGAGTCTTATGACGCTATCAACCCCGATTCTTGCCAGCAGCCGAACCGCGGGAACATTCCGCGACTCGGCCAGCGCGTGCAGCAGGGTGATGTTCCCTTCTTATTTTTCATCGTAGTTGTGCGGGGACCACCAGCCGGACGAAGTGTTGTAACCGACAGGTGCATCCAGAATCGTATCAAAGGGTGACATGCCGTCGAGCAATACCTGCGAATAAACATAGACCTTGAAAGAAGATCCCACTTGCCGTTCCGCCTGGACGGCCCGGTTGTATTTGCTTTCGTTCCATTCGTACCCTCCGATCATGGCCTTGATGGCGCCGGTGGGATTGTCAATCACCAACATAGCCCCTTGGACGTTGGGATGCTGGTCCAGGGTTACGTGCAGCTTGGTCCCTTTGATTTCCTTGACTTGAAACAGGTCCACATCGCCTGGGGCAAAAAGGTCGCTCGCCTGGGTCTTGTTGGTCCAGGCAAAATCCGGGGCGGTGACACGTGCCGTGGAGTCACCAAACCGGACGAGGGCATGGTCTGTCCCTACTTGCATCACCAGCCCATGCACTAAATCCCCCGGCTGCAAGGCCCCCTTCCAGTCGGCGTCCGTGTAGGTTTCCAGGGTCACAGGCGCGCCATCGGGAAGGGTGAGGGGGTTTTTCAGGATATTTTTCTCGGAGCCGCGCCAACCGCGACGTTTATCATCGTCGCGTAAACCCTCTCGCAGAGCTGCCTGAGCTAGCTTCTGCATGCTGACGTTGAGAGTTGTGTAAACACGGAGGCCCTGTTCGTGGACCGCTTCCGGCCCGTACTTCTTTTCCAGGAACTGGCGGACCTCTTCCACAAAGTAGGGCGCCACGGTGTAATTCCATTTCTGGATATTCAAGCTGAGGGGGGTACTGGCCGCCTCTCGGTATTGTGCCTGCGAGATCTTTCCGTTCTCGAGCATGGCAAGCAGCACCTGATTGCGGCGGCGGCGCGAGGCTTCAGGATGCAGGATGGGCGAGTAAGCTGTGGGCGACTTGGGGATTCCCGCCAGCAGGGCAGCCTCCGGCAGCGTTAACTGGCCCAGGTGCTTGCCAAAGAAGAATTGGGCGGCGGCCTCGTAGCCGAAGTTCCCGTGCCCAAGATCCACCTGGTTCGCGTACATGGTGAAGATTTGGGGCTTGGTGAAGTAGCGCTCGATCTGAATGGCCATTAAGGCTTCCTGGATTTTACGCCGGAAGCTTTTCTCCGGGGTTAGGAACAGCCTCTTGCTGAGCTGTTGGGTGAGGGTGCTGGCCCCCTGAGCTCTCCGCCATTCCATCAAATCGGTGACCGCCGCGCGCACGATGCGCAGCACATCAATGCCCCAGTGGCTCTCGAAGTGGCGGTCTTCTATGGAGATGACGGCGTCCCGCAGCACAGGAGGAATCTGGTTATAGGTGACGATGACGCGCCGCTCCAGCGCAAAGCTTCCGATGATGGCGCCGTCGTCCGCATAGAGGTCGGTCATCACATCCGGCCGGTAATCCTCGAGCTCACGAATCTGCGGCAAGTTGGACGAATACACAAAGACCAGCCCGGCCAGTGCACCCACCCCAACGGAAAGAAGCAAGAGAATCAGAAATACAAACTGGCCGAAGACCCTGCGACTGCTGACCTTGGGCGGCAAGGGCGGATGAGGCGGAGGCGGCGAGGTTACGGAAAGAAAAGTCTCAGGCATGATCAAGTGCCCTAAAGAGTTGATTGTAGGTTGCTCGGAGCGCGCAGTCAAACAAGTCGAGGGGTCAAGGAGTCGAGAGTCGAGGAGTTGAAAAGCTCTCGCCTCCTCGCCCTGCGTTCTTCAACTTCTTGACTCCTCGACTTCTCGACTCCTTGACACCTCAACTCCTCAGCTCGTACCGAGGGCAAGGATCTTGCGGCAGATGCGGATAAGCCGCGTGTGGGGAATGGTCTGCTCAGCATTCAGCATGACCAATTCACCCTCGCGGAAGCTGCTGTAATACCAACGCGCAAGCAAACTCAAGTGCTCCCAGGGGGGAACGGAAATTGCCACGGGCGAGTCACCCGCGAGAGAATCCAACAAATTATGAAGTTGCTGGTCAAGGGGGAGAGGTGAGGGTACATTCTCGTCCAGGGAAAGCGTGACGGGTCCTCGCAATTCGCCGCGCCAGACACGGAAAAAGAGTACGCTCTTCTCTTCCGCGCCCTTCTGCATGACCAGCGCATGAAGGTCACGCAGGTTGCGCACCAGTTCGGATTTCTGGTGGAGTATTCCGTTGACTTTCTCGAGCTTGGCGTGGAGCTTCGCCGCCTGTTCGAACTCGAGCGCTTCGGAGGCGCGGCTGCGCTCCTCCGCGAGCGCACGGAGCAGCGTCTGGCCCTGCTCGTCCAGGAATTCCACAACCCGCGCCACTTCGCCCTGGTATTCGTCCTCCGTGCAACCGGCATAGCAGGGCGCAAGACACATCTTCATCTGCGAGTATATACAACCGGGGTGGGAAGGGTTGGGGTCCAGATCTTCAAGACAGCGGCGGATCTTGAAGAAGTCCAGGAATTCCGCTGCAAAATGCTCGGCCGCAACCTGCGAAGGAAATGGGCCGTAGTAATAAGACCCATCTTTCAGCAGGCGGCGTGTGGGATAACAGCGCGGGAAGCGGTTACGTAAGTTCAGCTTGAGAAGGGGCGGAGGTTTGAGGCGCAGGCGGAGGCGGTACTGGCGGGGATAATACTGTTTGTTAAGCAGATAAATCAGCCATTGAGCCTCCAAGGTGGACCCTACAATCTGCCATTCAACCCGGCGGGCAAACCCCCGCAGGTTGAACATCCGCGAGAGTTCTCGCTTTGGGGACAAAAGCCGGCCTAAGCGTCGGCCAAGGTCCCTCGTCCGGCCGAGGTAAGGAGGGGAAGCACCTGCCGCCTCGGAAGGAAAAAGTGCAAAAACCGCAGGGCGGGAGGGGAACGACGCGAAGAAAGACTCCGGCTCGCTGTTCGGATCGAAGGGCGCGGAAAATCGAAGTTTCATGTCCCCCACCGGCTAATGACATCTAACAGGCTGCGGAAAAACCTCTCCAGGCTGTCATTCCGAGCCCGTTCGCTGTCATTCTGAGCGAAGCGAAGAATCTCCGTAGTTCGTCGCTCAGGGTAAACTCCGCGAGGAATCTCGCTCTGAGTATTTTCAACGCAGTGCGAGATTCCTCGTCGTCCGTCGGCTGACGGGCTCCTCGGAATGACAGGCCAAACGGGTTTTTCCGCAGCCTGCTAACTGGCCGTTCATGTAGCCCCCTTCTACTCGCCTGCCCGCTGGTGCGTTCCGCCCTGCGAATTTGACTTCGATTCCGCTCAAAAGGCGGCTTCTTGGCGTCATTTTGTGGCTCGTTTTGAGTTTTTTTGCATCAAAAACCAGTTCGTTTTGAGCACCTTAGATCATCTAAGTCTTTTATTTGCACTAGATGACTTAGTTCGTTCCCCCGAAAAAACAATCTTTTTCCCACTTCCCCGCTTTCTTTCCTCTTGCCAGGTCCACCTCGTCTTCCTTTGCCCCATCCGCAGCCGCTTGCCAGCGCTCTCTTACGACAACCATAATAGGCTACCATGAGTCGGATGGCTTGTCAAGTTCAAAGTGCAAGCTTTATTCTGGTCCCAGGGATGATCTGGGGGGCATCGTCGCAGTCCCGGGGCGTCTCTTCCAACCTTTCGCGCAGTGAGGTGAGGACACGAATGTGGAAGCTTATGCACCTCCCGCGGGGGCCCCATTTCTGACAGGTTGCTGAAAAAGGGTGTAGCGGCGGCTTCACGCCGCCAGTCAGGGTTGAAGGCACTGAGGTTATGGTCCGTCGGCTGACGGATAAACCCGCCGCTACATCGCCTCCGACCCTTTAGCAACCTGCTAAGCCAAGGCTCTGACCGGCCGCGCAAGGCGTAAGTTGCCACAACGAGCATGGACCTATCCACCCACTCGTTGTGGGAAGGGCTGCTATCAACTGTTATTGGTAAACGCTAGGCGACTACTCGTTGCTGAAGTCGGGTCGACAGGAGTGTAGTCCATTTTCAAAGCGCTGTCGTCCCGATTTCCGGAAAGCGCGTTTTTCATTCCCAATCTGGCATAAATAACAATTTCACTGGGCTTGCCCGAACCTATATTCGCCCGGCTCAAAGTCCTGGCGAACAAGCGCGGTGTTCATTATCAATCGCTGGTCAAGGTTTTGCTGGCGGAGCGGCTGAAAGAAGAGGATGCGACACTAAGGCCAACCTGAAGGCAGGTGTGGGCTGACCATTATCCGCATGTCTTTGCCATCCGCTGAGAAGGCGAGAATTTGAAACTGAAAGTCGCGGACCTGAAGAAGCGCAAGTCCGCGCTACGCTGGCTTACAAAGCAGTTCTGCTGAACGTGCTATTCCCTGGTTTCGTAAGAGCTGTCGCGCTCCTTGACTTCGGCGGGAAGAAGCCCGACACTTCTCTCCGGGTCTCTGGGGGAGGGCATCATCCGCGCCTGGGGATTTCGCCCTGTCGGTAGTTAGCGCACTACCGGCAGGGCCTCTTGCTGTGGCAGGCCCGCCCAAAGCTGGCGCAGAGAACGGGCCTACCAAAGCCTTGTTGTTGCAAAGTGGCGGTGGTCTTGTTGGTATCATCGTCAAGCCGGGAGAAGACATTAAACAGCGATCAATAGAGACCAAAGAAATATTTCAATAGGAGGGAGTTTACCATGTCAAGTACCGCTATCATAGTCGTTGCCGTAATCCTTGTTATCTGGCTGCTGGGGCAATCCATTCGTACCGTGAGGCCGACCAGTCGAGGTTTAATCGAACGGTTTGGCAAATACAACCGTTTTGCTAACCCGGGTATTATCTTTCTGATCCCGTTTATCGAG
>Ga0315282_10014464_pt1 | contig 11740 bp, 7 predicted proteins | sample YL17G07_20_MG_FD_203693 | JGI IMG/M metagenome (GOLD analysis project Ga0315282, IMG submission 203693) | Sediment microbial communities from Yellowstone Lake, YNP, Wyoming, USA - YL17G07_20 | ecosystem: Environmental > Aquatic > Freshwater > Lake > Sediment | place: USA: Wyoming | collected...
ATTACCGCCTGTATGCGTAAACTGCTTATTATTCTCAATACTATGATTAGGAATCAGACACTATGGACTCCCAAAATATCTCTAAAAAATACTTGAAATCTAACACAGCCGCTCTGTGGCAAAAACTTCACCAAATGGATTGTAAGTATAAAAATTCTTCACACTACCGGCGGAGTCGATTACCTCTCTGACACTGCCAAGCCGGTCGTGTAAATAGAAATATTTGTTACTCGTCGCCGGGGCACCATTGTGCTGTGCGAGGATTTCGCCGTTGGCATAAATGTAAGTCTTTTGGATATTATTCTGTGTGTCCAGTTCCATCAAGATTACTGGCAAATCCCCTGAAATATCAACGATGTATTTTCGCGTTACGCCATTGGCGGTCTTGGACACACGATTGCCCATCGGGTCATACTTTAACGCGATCGAATCGGCTCCTTTTGTAGCCGATTGGAGCTCGCCATCCCAGTTCCAGACAAGTTGGGTTGTTATTCCGCTGTAAGGCAGGTTCGTCATCTGGCCGTTGAGGTCCCAATCGAGATTGAAACTCTCGCCGCCGGAAGCCGTGTCCATTTGATTGCCAACGTAGGTAAAGCCGGTTTGTGAACCCTGGATTATCTTGGAATCTATGTCTCCATTCTCGTGATAATTATATGTGGCAGTCCAATTGCTACCCCCGATGTTAGTTATCGTGGCACTCGTCAATTGCGACCTCATATCATACCCTAAAGTATAGCTATGAGCAACCGCCCCAATGGTTTCATCTGCATTAAGGAGTCTTCCCAAACCGTCGATGTTTGCCCAGTTCGCACCTGATGGTTTATAGGTGCCGCCGAAAGTGAAGGAAGACCCGCCGCTGGTTACAAACTTCGTCAAGCTGCTTATATGCATAGTATCCACAATATCGCCAGACGAATCAGTCAACTGCTGAACTCGCATTTTCAGTTTTCAAATAGCTATCGATTTATTTCTGTTTGCTCAAAATATTTTCATCAAGCCAACGTTTCAGGCCGGGAAGGCGAATTCCATATTTATCACCAAGCTTTGGTACTTTCAATATAACGTCATCTCCATTACCCGCAGTAGTAAAACCTTCGGATTCAAAGGTGTTATTTCTTGATTGGATTTTGATTCGAACCGTTGGCATATCAACACTTCGCACTCCATAATAAATCTCGGCTTCGGCGAACAATCTTTTAATCGCCTCAATATCGTCCGAGTTAGTTATACTTGCTCTCCTAAGTTCTTGAGAATTAACATCGACTTGCAGAATATCCCGGTTGCTGAAAGACCGTACAACACATAACTCTTTTTGCTGTTTCTGCAACAGAGGAATTGTAACAAAGGTGCCTATCCCCACCCCAACTGCAATGCCGAAAACAAGGAGCGATATACCTTTGAAGCAAACCTTCAAGATGCGCCTCTTTGAAATAACATACCAGATGCATCCCAAAAGTATTCCAGGGAAGCAACCCAGTGCGGCAGCTAATTCGATTTGTAAAGATAATCGACTGTAAGGAAAAGCCAGGTGTACCGCTATCGCTGCAGTTACCCATCCAACCAGCCCAGTTGCCCAAATTCGCCAATGTTCCTTAAGAGCGAAGCGCATGCACTTGGTGTCTCCGAGGATTCCATAACGGCAAAAAAAGAAGCCGAAAAAGTGTACACCAATCAGTATCAATATAACGTGTACAATAGTTGCATCCATCTTGATTGTATCCTTCACATTATGGTCCAGTAATGGGTATCACATTATATTTCCTGGAGCCAACACATAGGTTTCTGTGCATACTTGTTATCGAGACCTACAATTTGTGACTACACATGGATATACGACCGCAACACCCCAACCACCGAAACATACAGCACAGCCCCTAATGGCGTACGGTTCCCTCGTAGCAACAGCAATCGTACAAAATGAGACACACATAGTCGTCAATGCTGAGTTTTGCGCACCTATTTTAGCGGTATTAGCTGTTATGCAAAGCGCCAGCTTTCCCCAGTCGCAGGCGCCGGCTAAGTCTCCAAAAAATCCTCTAATGTCAATGTCGACGGGTTTGCTCAAATTCTCCGGTTTGAAGTAGGACTCCCTAAATTCATTGGCAGCTATTGCCACGTCCATTATGGCCCAAGGGTCACCGCCCGCTGCTTTCAAACCCTCATCTAATCCAGTATAGTAGGCGCTTATACCATAGGTGATTTTCTTGGCTTGCTCTATTGCCCCCCAGAATTCTCCGGACGGATCAGTTTTGTTTATTGGGTTATTCAGACAATAAAGGTATTTATGCAACGTCATAGGTTCTTGGTAGTCACCCTCAACTGGGTCACGACTGGTAAATCTACCCAGCACGGGGTCATATTGCCTGCGGAAGCAATGGTACTGCAAAATTTCAGCATCCCATACGTAGCCAGCAAAACGATACAAATTGCTTATCGTCTCCTGCGTTTCACTGCCAACCGGCAGCCCCCAGGGGTCATAGGTGTAACAATTTACTACAGTGCCGGTATTATCTATCACCTGACGAACGCTTCCTAAACGGTCGTGCAAATAGAAGCATCTTGCGGCCGAAGGCCCGCCATTATGCTGGGCAAGAACCTGACCATTCGCATGAATATACGTTTTAACTATAGCGTTGCCATTACCCGCGTCAAGAACGAGTAATACAACTGGAACCTTGCCAGATATATCCACGATATACTTGTGGTTGTAAGATGTTACTCCGTCCCATATCTTCTTCTTTGCAACCCTGGCGCCATCGGGAGAGCCGATTACGGTGTTCGTAATCCTGACATTATTCCTTTCAGCTATCCTGGCTAATTCCTCAGCCGTACCGTTATAGCTGAAATCACGCACAAACCACATTTCAACGTTTTTGAATCCCAACTGCGCTGCTTTGGCAAATCTGCGCTCAAAAGGCAGCTTCGAAAACGCCATCTCTATACACAGACCCAACTCCATTTTGATGTTCCCTTCAAAACCAGCTACCTCAAATATGCCTGAAGGACCTTGTTTATCCCCTCGGCGATTGCTGCACAGTCGCCCTGTGAATAATTGTAGTTTATTTCAACCATAATTGCGCGGGACAATAAATCAATCGCGCGAGGACACGTATCCTGCGAGTATTTGGGAAGTTCGTCTTCCGGCACGGCGCTCCAGGGCAATCCGTCTGCCGCTACAGCTTTTTTATCAAGAATGTGTTCCCAGTACCTGTAAATATGCCAATCCCTTATTGTGGAATCATATATTCCGCCCGCCGGCACTCCTTCTGCCTGCATTGCCTTGAGCGATTTTCTGGCAGTTTCGACATCCGGCATAAACATAACCAGGCAGATTGCCGTGTCACCGTCAGGGTCAGTGATGCGACGAAAATGAAGATGCTTGAACTCTTTAATGGCCTCCTTGATAAGCTTTTTGGCGCGACGGTAACCGGCGAGCATTTTATCTGCCTTTCGTATCTGGGCTAATGCGACCGCGCCTTCCAGTTCGCTCATCCGGTAGTTCTCGCCACAAAAGAGCTCTCCCTCTTTCCTTTCCCTGGCAAACCTGTCAGGCCGCCAGCAAGCTGCGCAGTCGTGCCAGCTTTGTGCCCGCGTGTATAACCATTCGTTATCGGTGGTTAGAAAACCACCTTCACCACTGACAATTACCTTGTAATAGTCAAAGCTGAAACATCCGATTGTCCCTATGCTCCCCAAACGCTTGCCGTGAAATGAACCACCCCCTGCCTGGGCAACGTCTTCAACCACCGGTATTCCCTTCTTGTCGGCAATATCCATAATAGCGTCCATTTGAGCCGGCGCCCCCGCATGTGCACGGGGACAATGGCTTTAGTCCGCCTGGTTATTGCCTTTTCGACCCTTTCGGGGTCCATACAGAGCGAGTCGTCGATGTCAATAATAACAGGAATAGCGTTCGAGGATGCAACAGTAGCGGCAGTAGCAAAAAACGTGTAACCCGGAACAATCACCTCGTCACCTGCCCCGATACCCAATGCCCTATATGCCGCAACCAGTGCCGATGTGCAGGAGCTGACGGCAAGACAATACTTCGTCCCTATCAAATCTTTCATTGCTGCTTCCGCCGCTGCAACTTTGCTGGGCTTTGGGTTATAATACCTGAACAGATGCGGCCCTTTGACAGATGGGTCGCCATTAACAATCCTCGCCAGCTTCTCTCCATTGTTACCGCTGAACTCCCACATAGAGATGATTTCCAACAGCTCCTCCTGCCCAATCTTGGTAGGGAACGGGCCGAGCTGCGGAACGGCCTTTGGCCCACCCTCAACAGCCAGCTTGTTGGAGCTCATCTTTGACCCTTCCAGAGAGAATCACTTTACTATGAACGGCGGAATAAAAGCACGATTGCGAGCTATATACACCATAAAGTAAGGGGCGTCAACGCATTCTATACACGTAACCGTCCCAAGAATTTTCCCACAATCTTTGGGACGGTGGGACAGTTACAAAATAACGTATCTATTGACGAACATCTCTTTATCATAGATACTGACAAATATGTTTACTGCACAGTGCAAAAATGTTAGGGACAACCTTTGGAGATTGTTGTTTGGGATTTTTTGTCTGTTGGTTGCGCAAGGATTTTGGGCAACCTCGGCAGGCTACGAACGATTTATTTACTTTGATATAAATGATGTCGGTGAACCTAATGATAAGGTTCCCAGAATCGAGCCCTGGAAGGTTGTTTATCTTGAGCCGGAGTATGGAGGACAGTGGGTAGCTGCTCGCGACATAGACAGTGATGGCGGGGTTGAAATTGTGAGCGCGGAAAACGTTAACCAGGATGATATCCACTATACCAGCACCGCTGTTGCTCAAAAACTCAACGGGACGGTGTTGTGGCGGTGGGGCAATCCTGCTATTGGGCGTAAGATGTGGCACCACGATGTTGCTTGCCAGATTTATGACTGGGATGGTGACCGCAAGCACGAAGTTATCCTATGCACAAAGGGTTATTTGGTTGAGCTGGACGGCAGTAGCGGGCAGGAACGCCGTCGGATAGCGATAGATGAGAAAGCAACAGATTGCCTTGTTTTTTGTAATCTAAGCGGTAGTAAGCACCCAAGCGATGTGTTGGTCAAGACAAGATACGGCCAGATTTGGGCGTACGATTATGAAGGGAAACTTTTGTGGACAGTGAAAGAGCCTGCTGGTTATCGTACCGCGCATCAGCCCAGACCAATTGACATTAATGGCGACGGGCGTGATGAAATTATGGCTGGGTATGCACTGCTAAATGCCGATGGCTCTATACGTTGGGTTTTCCAATCGGAAAAAGTTGAACAGAAAAGGGGGCACCTGGATTGCTGCCGGGTTGTTCGTGAAGGCACAAAGCCAGAAGACTTTCGGTTGGCACTGACTTGCTGCGGTGCTAATAGCCTTGCTATGGTGGATGGGGCAGGCAAAATTTTGTGGGAGGTCAGCGGCTACCATTTTGAGTCTGTGGATGTTGGAAAGGTCGTACCTAATCACCCAGGAGTGCAATTGGTTGTCGATATTGGCCACCAACCCTTTGGCAACAGTCCGCTGTGGGTGCTCGATGAGCAGGGAAAGCTTTTGGGGCAGATTGTTACAGATGACAGCAGGCACCATTGCCTGTTAGACTGGACCGGCGATGGAATCGATGAAATCCTTGTTGGACATAGCGGGGCTATTTACAACTATCAAGGGAAATGTATAGCGGTCCTTGCAGCCCCAAAGGCAGGTGAGGACGAAGCAGAGGGTGAGAAGGCCACCGAGAGAAGCATTCTGGTAGGCGATATGGACGGCGATAAGATTTGTGATGTGCTATTAGTGACCAGTAAAGTCGTGTACATCTTCAGAAATGAAAAAGGGCAACGCTCCAAAGAACCTTTCCAGCTTGGAACCGAATACAATTTGACGCTTTATTAAAAATTGGCAATAATTCCCAGGGAAATGAAGAAAAGGCGTGCAGTGGCCCAACCATTATACTATCTTCATACATGTTGTGGTTTAGCAGTTTACCAAATATCCTCGTTGAGCTTTGTATGGGGACTGAGGCCGAAAAGAGAAGTTGCAACAGTTGCGATGCTTGAGCATACAGAAAGAAGGCAGGGGTAGCAGTATGAAGATGCGATTAATAGTTACCTTCACCATAGTCTTGGCCAATGTGCCGGCTTTGGCGAAATCGCCCCAGCGAATTTATCGCGACCATCCTTTCATACAGGACTACAGTGTGAAAATCCCACTTTCGGCGGCATTAGGCGATGTGGAGCTTTGGAGAGTTCGCGCGGACCGGAACGGCCGGATTATCGTGCTGTCCAACCGAGGTCTGCTACAAGCAAACGGTGGGAGTCTGGCATCTGACAATCTTTATCAACCTCTGCTGGATACGCAAATTAACGACATAGCGACCTATCGTGAGCAATTTGTCTATTTGACTGAAGATGCTGTCCTGAGCAATGCTTGGGCAGGTCGCTTCTTCGTACAGCACCAGACGCCCAAAGCAAACACACTTCAAATGGGAAGTGACTTCGATTTTCTGGTCCTAACTGATGAGCGAGCTGTCCACTTTTCAAATGGCAAGCAGTGCTCGCACTGGAGTATTAGCCAGGGCCGAAAAAAGGGCGTAGCTTACGATTGCCGTCACAATCGATACTTACTTCTCAGCGGGGATAGTGTCGTCGGTCTCAAGCCCCCTGCGTCTTCCTGTCGGAAGACAGGAGCAGGGGTCACGGTCTTTGAGGGCAGCAGTTTGAACTGCCTGGCACTTGCGGATAGCAACAGAACTTTGCTGGTGGGTACGGCAGATGGGTACATCCCGTTAGATGCGAATTGCTTCAGGCCTCGCTCGGATATGAAAAAGTGGTTGCCCTGCTCAGATATCAGGTGCATTGTGGAAATCGACGATAGAATCTGGTTTGGGACGGCTATGGGGGCCTTTTGTCTTCGTTCCGACGGACAGATGGATTATTACGCATCAAAGAGATGGCTCGTAGATGACGAGGTTGTCGATATTTCCAAAGGCCCTGATAATTCGGTACTTATCCTGTCTCGTCGGGGATTGAGTATAATCTGCTTCAAAGAAATGACACTTGAAGTAAAAGCATCGCATTTTACCGGGCTTACGCGAAAACGCCACATAAGGTACGGGCTAAATAGCGCACTTGTGATGACAGAGGCGGGGGACTTGTCGACTGGTGCGCTTGTCGACGAAGATAATGACGGCCTCTGGACAGCGATGTATTTGGCCAGCGAGTTATTTCGATATACCGTTACAAAGTCGGATGAGGCGCTGCAAAACTGCTATGAGTCCTTCGAAGCTATGGAGCGTTTGGTTCAAATCAATCCCATTGAAGGATTCCCATCTCGCTCCTTCGAACGCTCCGGACATCAAACGGCAGACAAACAACATTGGCACCCGACCGAAGAGGGAAGATGGGTCTGGAAAGGCACAACAAGCAGCGATGAAATTGTTGGACACTTCTTTGCATACACACTGTTCGCAGAATTAGTTCCGGACGAAAAGTGGCGCAGCCGAGCAGTTGCCTTAATAGACAGTATTATGGACCATATTGTGCGAAACAACTGGTATCTGATTGATTACGATGATAAGCCGACTCTGTGGGGCAGATGGCATCCAGACTATGTCAATCAGTTTCCAAGACAGGTAGGCGACCGGCGGCTGAACTCTGTTGAAATCATTTCTTTCTTACAGGCGGCATATCACTTCACACGCAAAGAGGTCTATAAACAGAAGGCGTTTGAGCTGCTTGACAAATACGGTTATCTCGACAATATCACTACACCGGTCGCCACGTTCAGTCGTGTTTCCGGGATAGACCTTACGACGGAATGGAACCACTCAGACGATGAGCTGGCTTTTCTGAGTTACTGGAACCTGTACCGATATGCTTTCTCCGGGAAACTTCGCCGGCTATACTGCGAAGCGATTAAAGACCACTGGCAGATTGAACGACCTGAGAAAAACCCTCTTTGGAACTTTATCTATGCCGGGACCGGAGCGAAGGACTTCGACATAGAAGAAGCCGTCTGGACTCTGCGCGAATTTCCGTTAGATACAATTAGCTGGACCATCAGGAACAGTCATCGTAAGGACTTGACATTGCTTGAGCCGAATTTTCGACAGCAGAGCACGACAAACGTGTTGCCGCCTGATGAGCGGCCGATGAGCAAGCACAATGCAAATTCATTCCGTCTTGATGGAGGTGACAGCGGACAGTACGAGTTCAGCGGGGACATATATCTTTTACCATACTGGATGGGACGATACCTTAAAATAATACAGTAAGCATAAAGAGAGAAGGCAATAGGTGTTTCAGCAGCGCAACAAAATTTATGCGAGAATAATGGCAATTTCAAAACAGGTGTGTTATCTTACAAGCAAGGGCTTTTCACACAGAGGCTTTGAACCGGCATTCATTCTGTGGATGTTCTTGGGACAGCCGACGAAGAAATAAGGCGGACTAAAGGGGAGGTTAAGAAATGGCTGAGCTTGCAATCAACGGTGGAAACAAAGTCCGAACCAGAGAGTTTTTTCCCTGGCCTTATTATGACCAGCGGGACCTGAAGTATGTTGAAGAAGTGATTAGGAGCCGGGCTTGGTTCGCGGGCATGCGGGGAGCAGACCCGGGTACAAAAACGGCAGAATTTGAAAAAAAATTCGCCCAATACCACGGTGCCAACTATGGTGTAGCGTGCGCGAACGGAAGTGTCGCTATAGAGATTGCGCTGCGTGCAGCGGGTGTTGGGGTTGGAGATGAGGTAATCGTACCGGCACTGACCTTCATCGCGACAGTAAGTGCGGTACTCGCGGTTAATGCGATTCCGGTCCTGGTTGATACAATTTACGATACCCAGTGCGTTAACCCGGATGAAATAGAGAGGGCTATCACCGATAGAACGAAGGCAATCATTCCTGTGCACTACGGCGGATTTGTTTGCGATATGGACAGGATTATTGAAATCGCCCAAAGACATAAGCTCATCGTCATCGCAGATGCCGCTCACGCGCATGGTGCAATTTATAAAGGTAAGAAACTTGGCTCTATTTGCGATGCCGCGACTTTTAGTTTTCAGGGAAGCAAAACAATGACCGCCGGTGAAGGAGGAATTATTGTCACAAACAACAGTGAATTGGCTGAGAAGTGTATCCAGTACCGTAGTTGCGGACGGCACGAGGGAGAATCATGGTATATCCATTACGTTTTCCCCATGAATTACCGCATTACGGAGCTTCAATCAGCCGTGCTTTTAGCACAACTCGAAAGACTTGATGAGCAGCTGAAAAGAAAAAACCAGAACGCTCGTTATCTGGCCAAAAGATTCAGAGATATTGACGGCATCAGTCCTGTCCCTGGTGATGGAAATACCGATGTGAATGGCTATTATTTATACCTTCTGCAGTATGATAAGGAAAAGTTTGCCGGCATTTCGAGGAATAACTTTGTTGAGGCATTAAATGCAGAAGGCATCCCTTGTCACATCGGTTACCCCTGGCCTTTGTCAAAGAATCCGATATTTCAGCAAGTCGAAGAGGGCCCCAAAGGATGCCCCTTCACCTGTCCGTATTATGGGAGGCAGATATCTATAAAAGATCAGAAATTCCCCGTAACAGAAAAGATTTGCTCAGAAACAGTAGTCATTCCCCATCAGGTTTTGCTGTCGCCTGCGCCGGATATGGATGATATCGCGGCTGCAATTGTAAAAATTAAGGAAAATATCAGCGAACTACTGTGACCACTGCTTCTAACGAATTAATCTGTGTCCAAGTTTAGGTCGCATCTGAAATTGAGCTCAAAAATGGCCACAAACTGCCGGATTCGAAGTTACATAGGAGGCAGACCAATGAGAAGAGTACTCGCAATGTTGATTGTAGGACTAACCGTTGCAACAGCGCCTTCTAATTGTGCTGAACAAAAGGAAAAAGGGGAGTCCGTCTCGCGTGAGCCGCTCCTAACGGCAGGATGGGAAATACAATCATATGATAAGGTCAAAGAAAACGGTGACATTATATCGACCGGCAAATTCAAACCAGATGGGTGGTATGCTGCATCTGTGCCATCGACAGTTTTAGCGGTATTGTGTAAGAATGGTGTTTTTCCTGACCCTTATTTTGGTGAAAACCTGCGAAAAATACCCGGGTATCAGGATGGAATATGGTATTCAATGCCCGACAATAGTCCCTTCAGGATTCCATACTGGTATCGTACCGAATTCCGTTTACCTCAAGAATATACAGGCAAAAAAGTCTGGCTGCATTTCGATGGCATCAATTACAAAGCGAACATCTGGTTAAATGGAAAAAGGATTGCCGACAGCAACTCAGTTGTCGGAATGTTCAGACGTTTTGCTTTCGACGTTACTGATGGTGTAATTAGCGGCAACAATTATCTTGCCGTCCAGATAACTGCGCCAGGGCAATCTCGCGGAAAGAACGACAAAGAAACCGATATGGAATGCACAAGCTCCTGGGATGACCACTGCCCTTATCCTCCCGATGGCAACATGGGAATATGGCGGAGCGTTTATATTAGAGCAACAGGTCCTGTAACAATAAAACATCCGAACGTTGTCGCCAATCTGGACTTGCCGTCTGCCGGTGTAGCACACCTCATAATATCCACGGAGACAAACAATGCAGGTAATAAGCAAGTTACAGGAATCCTACGGTCTATCATATCAGATATAGACAATACTGCACAGAGTGGAACCTCAAAAGGTCGGGGTGGAAGAATAGTAGTTTGCCAGACTGTAACGCTGAAGGCCGGAGAAACAAAAGCGGTCGAATTTTTGCCGGCCAGGTTCAGTGAGCTTAACATCAGTAATCCTCGATTGTGGTGGCCAAATCCTTTGGGGCCGCAGAACCTCTACAAGCTGCAGCTTGAATTTGAAATAAATGGCGAGATTTCAGATAGCACGATTATCAATTTTGGGGTCCGTGAAATAACAACGCACCTCAACAAAAAAGGATGGCGGGTCATCCAGTACAACGGGAAAAACATCTTAGGAAGAGGCGGAACATGGATGACAAGCGACCTTCTGCTGCGGTTTTCTACCAAGCGTTATGAGTCGATGCTGCGATACGCAAAGGAAATGAGCTGGAACCTGATGCGAGTAGAGGGATATTCAATAAAAGAGCTGCCGGAATTCTATGATATGTGCGACAAGTACGGGATTATGATTGCACCGGAGATATTTGCGAGAAACACGCGGGACCACAAACTTCAATTAGAATGTTTTAAGGAGCATCTGCTTGAAATAAGAAATCACCCATCTGTTATCCACTTTATTGGACACGATGAAACAACTCCATCACGCGATATCGATGTGGGGTATCGCAAACTAATTGCCAGGTACGCCGGGCATATAACCTATCAAGCGGGGTCAGGCGGAACCGCGGAGTCACGCTCAGGTATGGGCGGAACACGAACCGGCGGGCCCTGGAATTTTTCGGCACCATCCTACTATTATGGGCAAGATTCAAATACCGAGTGGACCGTCCTGCCAAGGAGTTACGCATCCGGGGCCACCTATTCAGGCGGCATCGGCGGAGAAGTTGCTCTTGTTGAAAATTTCCACAAGTTTCTGTCCGAAAACGATATGTGGCCACCGAGTAGAAGCGCGTGGCGATTCCATACCATTTGCACCGGGACCTGGCTTGATGGAGATGAAGAAGGCAAACTTGTTCCTTCATTTACAAAGCTATTGAATCGGCGTTACGGCGAGGCGAAGAATATCG
>Ga0315282_10014465_pt1 | contig 11740 bp, 3 predicted proteins | sample YL17G07_20_MG_FD_203693 | JGI IMG/M metagenome (GOLD analysis project Ga0315282, IMG submission 203693) | Sediment microbial communities from Yellowstone Lake, YNP, Wyoming, USA - YL17G07_20 | ecosystem: Environmental > Aquatic > Freshwater > Lake > Sediment | place: USA: Wyoming | collected...
TCCTGCGGGGGCTCAGTATGTGAACACAGGCTGGACAGGCGGCTCAGGCGATATTCCTGCCACAGGAAGCGCTTCTTCTTACGGACCGTTTACGATAACCCAGAACTGCGCGATTACGTGGACTTGGGAGACGCAGTATAAGTTGATGACAACTGTTTCGCCTCCAGACAGTGGGTCAGTAACGTGGTTACCTGATGCAACCTGGTATGACCCAGGCACAGTTGTCCAGTTGACTGCGGTCGCGCACATATGGTGGCTGTTCACCAACTGGTCGGGCGATTTGAGCGGAACCACAAACCCGCAGAACCTGACTATGAATGGTCCAAAAAGTGTAACCGCGAACTTCGCTGCTCAGGTGCCTGTTGCTGACTTCACCAGTAGCCGGACAAGCGGCTATGTTCCACTTACTGTTCGGTTCACGGATGCGTCGACAGGCAATATCACTTCTTGGTCGTGGGACTTTGGCGCAGGTGCGAGTCCAGCGACTGCTAATACACGGGGTCCGCACTCTGTGATATATACCACAGCCGGTCTAAAGACAGTGAGTCTGACACTTACGGGTCCAGGCGGTTCAGATACCAAGACCGAGGTTGACTACATAAATGTTATGTGTCCTGCGCCCGTGGCGAAATTTACTGCGAATCAGAGGACTGGGACTGTGCCGCTTACTGTCAACTTCACAGATACTTCAACCGGGACAATCACTTCCCGGGCTTGGGATTTCAACAATGATGGCATAACAGATTCTACTGAGCAGAATCCGAGTTACGTATACACCGATGCAGGCATCTACACTGTGAAGTTGACCGCTATCGGTCCAGGCGGTTCAGATACTGAGACTAAGGTTGACTACATAAATGTTGTGCCGCCTGCGCCTGTGGCGAACTTCACTGCGGATCCGATGACTGGGGCAGCGCCGCTTACTGTGAACTTCACAGATGCCTCTACCGGGTCAATTACTTCTTGGGCTTGGGACTTCAATAACGATGGCACAACAGATTCCGCGGTTCAGAATCCGAGTTACACATATAGTAACCCCGGGCCCTATACAGTCAAGTTGACTGTGACTGGACCAGGTGGTTCTGATGACGAGACAAAGGCGGGCTACATATCAGTGACGGGCGCGATTGTGGCTGACTTCACCGGTACGCCGACAAGCGGCAATGTTCCACTGACTGTTCAGTTCACTGATGCGTCTACAGGCTGTATTACTTCCTGGTCTTGGGACTTTGGTTCAGGCGCAACTTCTGGGACCGCAACCACTCCGGGTCCACATTCTGTGACATACAGCACAGCCGGTCTGAAGACAGTGAGTCTGACAGTTGCAGGTCCGGCCGGTTCAGATACTGAGAGCAAGGTCAACTTTATAAATGTTTTGCCGCCCGCGCCTGTGGTGAATTTTTCCGCTTGGCCGACAAGCGGGAACGCACCGCTGACAGTTCAGTTCACCGACAACTCAACAGGTGTTCTAACATCCTGGGCGTGGGATTTTGACAGTGATGGAACAACCGATTCAATGAGTCAGAATCCGCTTTATACATACAACAACATCGGCACTTACACAGTCAAGTTGACTGTATCAGGCCCGGGAGGCGCAGTTGAGAAGATAAAGACGAGTTACGTGATTGCGACTGCGCCGCCTTCCGGGTACTTCTGGACTCGCAGGATGGGCGGTGCGGATTATGATTATGCCTATGCCATTTGCGCAGATGGAAACGGTAATATTTACGTGACGGGGTGCTTTGAGAACACCGTCAACTTTGCGCAAGACTGGAACGGAAGCGACACAAAGGTAAGCGGAGGTGATCAGGAAATTTTCATCACGAAGATTGATACGAGCGGAAACTATTGTTGGACTCACGGGATAGGCGGCTTGGGTCTGGACCGTGCCTATGCTGTTTGCACAGATGGAAGCGGCAATGTATATGTGGCAGGGTCTTTTGAAGAGAGTGTGAACTTTGCCGAGGACTGGGATGACACCGACACAAAGGTAAGCGCAGGCGACTGGGACATATTTATCACGAAGATAGACGCGAGCGGAAATTACCTCTGGACTCGCAGGATAGGTGGTAGTGGCTATTGGGACGAAGCCAGGGCGATTTGCGTGGACGGAACCGGAGATCTATACGTGGCAGGATACTTCAGCGGCACTGTGAACTTTGCCGAGGATTGGGGCGAAAGTGACACAAAGACGAACAGTGGGATATTTGTCACGAAGATGGACGCAGGCGGAAACTATCTCTGGACTCACAGAATGGGCGCTTTGGATGCCTATGCCATTTGCGCGGACGTTAGCGGCAATGTCTATGTGGCAGGTCTTTTTCGTGGCACTGTCAACTTTGCCGAGGACTGGGGCGGGACTGAGACGAAGACTTATTCGGGCTGCGGTGACGCCTTCATCACGAAGATAACTTCAAATGGCAGTTACGCCTGGACGCACAGAATCGGCAGCACGTGGACTGACGCTGCCAATGCCATTTGCACAGATGGAAGCGGCAATCTTTACATCGCTGGTGAGTTCGGTGACACTGTCAACTTTGCCGAGGACTGGGGCGGGACTGAGACGAAGACCGCAGACAATTTCGACATCTTCATTACGAAGATAGATGCGAACGGCAGATATGTCAGGACGCACAGGCTTGGCGGCTCAGGTTATGATGCTGCCTATGCTGTTTGCACAGATGAAAGTGGCAACGTCTATGTAGCAGGCGAGTGCTCCGACAATGTCAACTTCGCTGAAGACTGGGGCGGTAGCCAGACAAAGTGGGAAGGCGGCGTATTTGTCACGAAGATAGATGCGAGTGGCGGATATGGTTGGACCCATGTGATGGACGCCGCCTATGCCTATGGCGTTTGCGTGGATGGAGGCAGCAACCTTTATTTGACCGGTGTGTTCTGGTGGGATTATGTCAACTTTGCGCAGGACTGGGGTGGTAGTCAGCGAAAGATGAACGCAGGCGAGTATGACATATTTATCACAAAGATAGAGCGGTAAGAAATAGCACCACGCTGGAATGCGTGGTGAAGAAGCCGCGGGTTTCAACCCGCGGGTGTTCTTACCGCGGCGAGGATTGCCCGCGGGCTGAAGTCCGCGGCTTGCCATCCCCGCCGATGAACGGTGGGGCTTGCTTTAGAATATTTGATTTTTCGCGCGAGGGTGTAAGAAAAGGGGATACGGGGATAGAAAACAGAATTATGGAGACAAGAGCCATAGGATAAAAGATTTATCTCCCTATCGCCCTAATCTCCATCTCCCCCTTTTTACACAGGTTCGCGCGAGGGAGAGGTAATTATCTCCCCGCGCTTACGCGTGGGGCTTCATCCTTCATACTTCATCCTTCATACTTCTGCCTTTCTCACAGGGGGATATTATAGAAATCCTGTAAATTGGGAGGGGCTAAAATCGCGTAATGGCTGACACTGGCGGGAGTTACTAAAAATGGCAATTTACAGGGTTTTTGACAGGTAGCAGGTATCAGGTGTCAGATATCAAGCTAAAGTATGACGAAATATGCTTTTTTAGCAATATTTTCAGGTTTGGACTTGACAAAAGCGCAAGATGGGGTTATTATTCTTGCAAAAAGAGCGACAAAATATGCCAGAATCTCCAGTTTCCAGGAAGTAGGAAAGGAGAAACTCTATGGAAAGCAGAGCGTTTTGGGCTAATTGCGGTCTTATCGCTGTTGCTTGCTTGTCAGCGGCTGCTCTAATTGTTGGATGCGGGAAGAGGGAGGCAGAGCAACTGGCGGGTGGTGGAGGGTTTGCGCAGGAGGGGCAAAAAGAAGCGTCTCCTGAAGTGCGCAGGCATCTCGTGATGAGAGCGCTTCTTGCAGGCGCTTTCTCGCCTGTTGACTCAAGATACGAGAACGCACTTTGCCAGCAAATCGCGGACGAGATTGTTGTGCAAAAGGCAGATGAGAAGAAAAAGGAGGAAAGCGGAACGCAGAGGCAAACTCCAGCGCCGCCGACAAAGGAGCGCAATCTGATTCTTGTGCGCAGCACACAGAAGGAGCGCGCAGTCGCTGAGGCGCTATTTGAGAGTGGTTATTTTCCCGAGGCTGCGTATCACTACAAGAATCTTCTTACATATCTTCTGCCGGAAGGCGACCCTTCGCGCGGTGAAATTGAATCACGGGTCTCTCTGTGCGCGAGATACTTGCCTGATACTCTGTTCTCCCCGGACTCTTTGATAAGACCTCAGCCCACTGTGCCGACTGCGCCAGCTGAGCGGCCGCAACAGCCGGAACAACCTGCTCAGACTCTGGAGGGGATCAGAAAAGAAGAGGAAAAGGAGGTGCCAAAGAAACTGGCTCTTCTCTTCCGCGTGGGGAGCGAGTATGCGGTTACGCTAAACTGGCAGGCTCTTGAAATTCCCGAGGATGTATTTCCTCTTTACCTTCAGGCGCAAGAGTTTGAGAAAAACGACCAAACTGATAAGGCGATTGAGAAATACACAGAGATTCTCAAACGCCTTGAAAAAAACCAGTTAGCAGCGCTGGATTTGCATGCAAAACTCGCGCTGCTTTACAACAAACGATGCGACAGAAAAGCGCTGGAGCATTACGTGAAGGTTCTGAATAATCTGCATCTTTTGCCTCTTGAGATTGAGTGCAGGAATGTGCCTGCGCGTCGTATTTGTAGAATGACATCGCCTGAAATAATACCGCCTGATGTCCGCATAACAGAAGAGCGCCCAATCATCATTCTCGGGGAGGAGGGGCGTCGCGATGTAATTTCCACGCGCACAATTGAACGCATACTCTCGGCGGAGGAGCAGAAGCCGGTGGTTGGGGTCAACGGTCCGTTCTACCTGTCCGCTCTTGAGCGGCGGAGGAAACTCTTCATTGACTCGCTAAAAGCGTTTCTTCCTGAACCTGACCTGCACAATCTTGATTTGATGTCCCGGATTGCAGACTACTACATACTGAACGGCTACTTTGGGAAAGCGCAGCAAATTCTAAACCAGATTGGTTCTATCTGCCCCGACCCTGCGACCGATTTCAAGGCTCTCGCCTGCTCTGTTCAGGAAATTCTATGCACTGCCAAGACCGAAAAAGCCGATTTGGCGAAGTTTGAGCAAGCAGTTTCGGATGTCAGTGCATACCAGACAAAATACCCCGAATCGAAGTTTCGTCGTGAAGCAGAGTACCTGAAGGCGCGTCTCTATCTCAAACTTGGCAAGAGGAAAGAAGCGCGCGATATTTTCGCTGCGCTTGCAGCCGAAAAAGATTTTGAATTTGCACAAGATGCGCAACTTGCGCTCTCCATCATTGAAAGAAAACTTTTGAGGGTGAAAGTCCCGCAAGCGCTCACAACCGGAACGCAACTTCCTGTAGAACTCACTCTGTGCGGCATTGAGGAGGTGGATTTCAGGTTTTCGCGCCTGACTGAGGAGATTCCAGTCGTCAGCGGAACGCCCAAAAGCCCTGAGGAGCAAATCCGCGAATTTCTCAACTCCTGTGAGGAGAAAGAACTCCAGTTTGTGGGCAAGGTGAGCGCGACTTTCCCGGCAAAAGAACTTGGTGAAAGACAAACTGTGAATTACAACCTTCCAGTTCCCGAGCCGGGTGTGTTCATAGTTGAGGCTTCAAGTGGCGCAGTCTCCTGCAAGTTTGCGGCGATAAGAAACAACGTAAAGGTTACAGCGGCCGCGCTGTCAAAATCCACAATAATTCATCTCCAGACCTCTGAGGGAAAACCTGTCTCTGGCGCCAGCCTCTACACTGGTTCAACTCTGATGGGCACGACAGATAAAGACGGGATAATCCTGTACCCCGGCGTTGCAGCGCTCTTCAGCCCCATCTGCGACCAGTGCGGTGCGCACTGGACAGAGTGCTCTGCATATCAGGAGAGGTGCAGGCAAAAATATGGAACAGCCGACCCCTCCTCTCTCGGGGCAGTTGTCTGCGCTGGTCCGGGCTACCTCTTCAAAGTGAATGCGGATGTGGGAAATGTGAAGATGGAGAAAGTGGATGTCCCGCCAGTCGCACCGCTCCTCTACGTTTACGCTGACAGACCAGTGTATCAGGCGGGAGACACTGTGAGATTCCGCGGTATTCTCCGTGTGGAAAAAGAGAAAATAGAACGCTGCGCACAATCAAGGTTTCAATCACTTTCAGGTCAGGTCATCGGCGTGGAAGTGAAAGACAAAGATTCAACCCTTTTCACACGCGAATATACGACAGGCGAGTTTGGCACATTTCACGGCGAATACAGTATTCCGCGGTCTGCCGCACGCAAGAAATACAGCCTCACAGTCACATACGGGCAGTCAAGACAGGCAGCAGAGTTTGAGGTTCGCGATTATGTCAAGCCGGACTACATCATAAAGATGATTCCTGAAAAGGATGGCTTCCGTATATTCGCCGGCTACGCCTGGGGCGCGCCAATACCGGGGACTAAGATTCAGTTTCAGGTCGGCAGCGAACAGGGAGAGAAAAACCTTGACGAGAGAGGCGAAACATTTATTCCGGCAAAAGACGGGCAGGTTGTGATAGTGGTTCTCAAGAAAGGCGATGAGGAACTGGTGCAAAAGGATGATACTTTCTACGTACCAAAAGCACCGCCAGAACAACCAGAAGAGACTGTCGCGAAAGGAACTGAAACCAAACCGGCGGAACAGCCAAAGAAAACTGACCAGCCTCGGCAGCCGGAACAGGCAAAACAGCCTGAAGAAAAGCCGCTCTTCGCCGTCACCAAAGACAAAGAGATTTACCGCGCAGGCGATGCAATCAGACTCACCCTCACCTGCAGAAAATATCCCAGATGGAGCGCATTAGTTGTACTTGGCGACTTCTCCGGATACGACTGCAAGTTGGTGAAGGCAGATAGGGAAACAGTGGAAGTTGAGTTCCCTGTCTGCGGCTCTTACGACCCCGGCATATTGATAAAGGCGCATATGAAGAGGCTATTGACCATAGATGAGGTTTGTAATATACTTCAGGTGTCTAAGCCGACAGTCTATCGGTGGGTACATGAAGAGTTTATTCCGCACGTTAAGTTGCGAGGCGTGCTCCGGTTTGACGAAGAAGTGGTGTATAGGTGGGTTGATGCGAAGAGACGAACTGGAAGGAATCGTCGTATTCCGGAAACGCACATAATCTCGCGGGATTAGGCGAAACAAACTCTAGTTCAGGGGAAGAAGGAAAAAGATGAAATGGTTTTCTGTAATTCTTTCTGTGGCGCTCGTAAAGGCGAGATGCAAGTTACGGGATTCCCCAGTAAGGCACTTCTCGGAGAACTGTCCCTGGATCCACCTGTCCATCACGAAACCTCCGTCTGGCCCAAGACATGAAGCTGTCGATGGCTTCTCCGACCGGCAGAGCGCAACTTCTCGCGAGTCCTGTCAGCGTTACCCTAATCATAGGAATGAGATAAGACGTATCTTCTTAACCCCTGCGCAACCACGTTGCCACTATTGCTTCCGGAGCGGAGACCGAGGCAAGATAACACGAGCAATCCCTTTGTGCTGCCCAAGAAATAGAAAGTTGCTTGACATCGTTTCAGTCGCGGCATATAGTTACGTTCGAATTTGTAGTAGGGTGGATTAGGCGTTCCCTGGAGAGTAAGGAGGATAGTTATGCGGTGGTTCGCGATAAGTCCTGTGCTGACTGTCGTCTTGTCGCTTATTGTAGTTACCGGGTGCGGCAAAGGAGGAGGTGGTGGCGGTGGTGGTGCCCCACCTTCCCCTGTTGCGAGCTTCACAGGTAGTCCGCTGAGCGGTGGCACAGCCACCACATTCACTTTCACAGACACTTCGTCAGGCACTATTAGTTCTTGGTCGTGGGGCTTTGGTTCAGGCGCAGCTCCTGCGACTGCCGATGCCCAAGGTCCCCACTCTGTGACTTATACAACAGATGGGCTGAAGACGGTTAGTCTGACAGTTACAGGTCCCGGCGGAACAGATACAGAGACAAAGACGGATTATATAGCTGTAAGTTTGCCAGGAGGTCCGCCTGTGGCAAACTTTACTGCTACGCCGAGGAGCGGCACCGCCCCGCTCAATGTTCAGTTCACTGATATATCAGCAGGCGATATCACTTCCTGGTCCTGGGACTTTGGCTCAGGCGCTTCTCCCGCGACTGCTGACACCCAAGGTCCTCACTCTGTCACCTATAGCACAGAGGGAGCGAAGACTGTGAGTTTGACAGCAACAGGTTCAGGCGGCTCAGATGAGGAGATAAGGGCGGATTATATTCATGTGTGTATCTGTGTGGGCATAATCTACGTTGACGGCTCCAGGCCTGGCGACAGTGGCGACGGTCTAAGTTGGACGACAGCCAAGAAGTATATCCAGTCAGGCATCAATGCCTCAACCGACGGTTGGGCTGTCTTTGTGGCAAATGGAACTTACACAGGAATTGGTAACAAGGACCTGAACTTCAATGGCAAGGCGATACATTTGAGGTCAGCAGGCGGCGCAGAGAATTGTATTATTGATTGCGAGAACTCAGGTAGGGGTTTCTACTTTGGTTCAGGTGAAGACGCAAACTCTATAGTTGAAGGACTCACAATTAAAAAGGGTGCTGCAGATGGTGGCGGTGCGGTTGAGTGCTACTACTCCAGCCCCAAAATAACGGACTGCACGTTCAGCGAAAACTTCGCGATGGATGGCGGCGCGGTTTACTGTCACTACTCTTCCAGCCCGACAATAACCAACTGCACCTTCAGCGAAAACTCGGCGGATTTTGGCGGCGCAGTTGACTGCGCCTACTCATCCAGCCCCGCAATAACCAACTGCACATTTAGCGAAAACTATGGGGGAGCGGTTTACTGCTCCTTCTCCTCCAGTCCCACAATAACCGACTGCACATTCAGCGCAAACTTTGGCGGCGCGGTTGACTGCTACTCTTACTCCAGCACGACTATAACCAACTGCACATTCAGTGGAAACTCGGGCGGCGCGGTTAGCTGTTCTGATTCCAGCCCCACAATCACAATAACTAACTGCGCATTCAGCGGAAACTCGGCGGAGTCTGGTTATGGCGCCGCGGTTGACTGTTCTGATTCCAGCCTTACAATAACTAACTGCACATTCAGCGGAAACTCGACGGTGAATGGCGGCGCGGTTTACTGCTACTCCTCCAGCCTTACAATAACCGACTGCGCATTCAGCGGAAACTCGGCGGGGTCTGATGGCGGCGCGGTTGACTGCGGCTCCTCCACAACAATAACCAACTGCACATTCAGCGAAAACGGGGCGTATGATGGCGGCGCGGTTTCCTGCGGCTCCTCCACAACAATAACCAACTGCACATTCAGCGGAAACTCGGCGGTGGAGACTGGTGGCGCCGTTCGCTGCTCGTCCTCCAGCCCTATAATAACCAACTGCACATTCAGCGAAAACTCAGCGGGGTGGATTGGCAGGGGCGGCGCGGTTTACTGCGGCGAGTCCAGCCCCACAATAACAAACTGCACATTCAGCGAAAACTCGGCGGGGTGGTATGGCGGCGCGGTTTTCTGCGAGTTCTCTTCCAGCCCCACAATAACTAACTGCACATTCAGCCGAAACTCGGCGGTGAATTATGGCGGCGCGGTTTACTGCGACTTCTCCAGCCCGACAATAAACAACTCCATTTTGTGGAATAATAGCGCGACAAGTGGGGGCAACGAGATTTACATTTTTTATCTGCCATCCTATCCATCCTCGGTAACGCTGAACAACTGTGATGTGATGTCAGGGGGTTACGGCGGCGAAACTGGCAACATAACTGAGAACAGTTGCATGCATCCAGACCCGCTGTTTGTTGACGCGGCGGGTGGAAATTATCATTTGCAGGCAGGTTCGCCGTGTATAGATGCGGGAGACAATTCGCTTGTGCCGCCGGGAGTGACAACCGATTTGGATGGCAATCCGCGGATTTACCCTGAGGGCGGGACAGTTGATATGGGCGCGTACGAGTATCAGCCGTAGAAAGTTTCCTTTGGCACGATGTGACAACGGAGTTGGAGGAACCCCGTCTGGTACATGTGTGACGACAAAAACTCCCTCGGACGGTGTTGATGCAATCGCCGACCATGAAGGAAGTGATATTCTAAGGATCGCTACCTCATGCTAATTCTGGATGAGAATCTTGTGAAGACAATTCCGAACGAGGACGATTATTACTACTTCCGGGATGACTTAGGCAGCGTCAGAGATATTTACGATTCTGATGACACCTCTGAAAAACACGATTATGCATTTGGCCCTTTCTACGGTAGACCTACACGAAGTGAACATTATGTTGCGGGATTAAAACGGGAGTATTTTAGGGCAAAATCCTGATAAACTGTGAAAATTTCTGATAAAAGTTGATAAGACATAACGTGGTCCTACTGAAAGGAGTTGCGCCGTATCTTGTGGGTGATAAAGGGGTTACAAAAATACCCCAATTCGGGTTCAAATCCCGCCGCCCCGATGAACAGCAGTGGAGAATTATTCAATTCACCTTTAACGACCTCCTGAAGTACAAGAAAAGCGTCCGAGAGAGAAGAATATGTGCCTAAATGACACCGCGGTGAAGAAAAGATGATGGCAATTCACATCTCAGCCTCACGCTAACTACCTCAACGACACCTGGGAATACTGATTGGCTGATTCGGAATTGAGATGATTATAGCAGTTCACGTTTGGGTGTAACCTACCGCCCTAATTCCAAAGGCGTGGGGTTCATCCCCGCGGAAGTTTCTTCCCCGCCGATAAACGGCGGGGCTTTGAAACGCAGCCGACACCACCAGCTGGTTCGCGTCATGCGGCTACGTACAACCGTGAAATGGTATAAATAAAAAAAGGGGGAAATTTTGTTCCCCCTTTTTGCGCCTCCAAAGCGCTCTTACTAATATGAGGGAATATTCGCGCTGGCGCCAACCGAATAGGCTGACATAATGGCGTCGCCGTTCTGGAATCTGATTCTGTACCACCATACACCGGGCGCAGGAGGTATGTCGGTCTTTGTGTAAATCGGAACAAAACCCTGAACCACTACTGTGCCAGTCTCAAATGAGTCGGTTGGAGCGCGCTCAATCCGCACACCAGTATAGCCAGAAGTTGAGTTCGCCGGCGGAACTACTGTAACTGTAATATTGCCCATCTCAAATACGAGTTGGGTATTCGGGAAGTAAGTGTAACTCTGGTTGACCGGCACTGTGGGTGGATTCTCTGTGTTATCGTAGAATGCGATGCACCTGCCTCCAAGGGTGTTGTAGTTGAATCCGTGGGAGGCATAGTTTGCGTTCCAGGTTGTGTAAGTAGTCTCTCTGCTCCCGTCCTGATGCCTGAAACTGACAAGGAGGTTACTCGTGCCATCATACAGGAAAGGCGTTGTGAATTCTATCTCATACCAGGTGCCTGCATCACCGGACGGAATAACTAAGTCGCCGGTGTAAACTAATGTGTGGCTGGTAGTGTCGGTCCAGGTAGCATTGCCATCGTAATCTAATTGAAGCATCCCCACCGTTGTATGGGTCATATAGATTTCAGACACATTCACGTTATCTTCATCGCCTGCCGCACGCTGGAATCTTATCCTCACTATCTTTCCCTGCGTTCCTGCTTGCCCGACCTCGCTCGCGTATAGTAGTATCTGACATCTCGCATAGTTGTAAGCGATATCTATGGGGTATCGCTCTGCATAGGCTCCGCTGCCTATTGTCTGGACCTTTGTTGTGGTGCCGACAGAAAGCGCGAAATCACTCAGCGTTGCATCGTGTATCAGCGTATATCTGCTCACACTATTGGTCGGGTCGCTGTATGTGGAAC
>Ga0315282_10014466_pt1 | contig 11739 bp, 6 predicted proteins | sample YL17G07_20_MG_FD_203693 | JGI IMG/M metagenome (GOLD analysis project Ga0315282, IMG submission 203693) | Sediment microbial communities from Yellowstone Lake, YNP, Wyoming, USA - YL17G07_20 | ecosystem: Environmental > Aquatic > Freshwater > Lake > Sediment | place: USA: Wyoming | collected...
TTTGCCAAGTAATTCCTTGTAATCACTTGGAATTAAATCACTCACTCTGATTTGCTCCTCCTTCACTCATCGACAGAAGTGAATTCTCTTTCTCTTCAGTCTCCTCTCCGCCAAGCCCCATGCGGTACTTGATGTCGTTATTGATGATGAAATCCAACCCTTCAATAATAGAATAGGAACCCGTCCCCCATTATTGAAATTTTCTTTTGGCACTTCTTCATATTTTTTAGACCCACGGTAATCCAAGTTTCGAAGAACAAGCCTTTTACGATATTCACTATAATCCTTTTCCTCCTTATCTTTCAGTCCGCGAAAGGTTTCACCGGGGAAGTCAAAATTTTATGAATTTACTGACGTCCCACCATTCTTCCAACTGCAAATGTTCTCATTTGATATTTAATGATCCCAAGCACGCTCTGCACGAACGTCCCTAACCTCGTCCACTCATGCCTGACCCCAAGTGTCCGCCTCAGCAAAGAATCTTTTGTTCCCCCTATTTCCGCTCATAATGTTTTCTATTTAAACTCCCGTGCGTACCACCTAAGAACATTTTCTAAGTTTTTTAAAGCAACCTTCGACTCCTCTGCTGTGAATTCCTCCCCTTCCTGATAATGACTTGCGATATCACCCCACTTTTTTAAGAAATCTATTGATGCTGTAAGCTTACGCGTCTTAAAAACACCCTTATTTTTTAGATAATCTAACTTATCCGAAAAAAGGCTTTTTTTAAATTCTCTTAGTTCCTTTTCACTGAGTACTGAAATTGCTATTCTTTCACACAAACCCTCAAGTATTTTACGGGTAGTATTGAGACAGGCCTCCGGTTTCGATTCACAGAAGCTACATGCTTCTACATAAAGGTTATATAGCTTAGGATCGTAAAGCCTTAGAGCCTCTTCAAGAGGCGGAGCATCCTTTGATTCCTCTGCTTCGGTCTCTGGAGCTTCTCCACCCTTCTCTTTGATGAAATTAGCTACTTCATTCAAGGTCAGTACTCGGTGGTATCCAAGAAGCCACCTCTCCTTAATATATTTTACATTGCCATGAATATCCTTAATTACAAAATCACCCGTATCGGCATTTGTAAGATTATTACGAACCCTCTCAGCATCTGAACCCCAGATCGCCATCCCTTCCATGACTTTCTTTCGATCCCTATCAGTACCCAATTTGCCCACTATCCATGTCCCGCAATTACTCAGGCCTTTATAATCAATGTCACCTGGATTTTGAGTTGCTAGGAGACAACAAACACCTTGTGAACGACCCTGGCGAATAAGATAGTTTATTCCCCATTTAGAGGCACTCTCATAGGGAAAACTTGGATAAAACGCCTGTTTTCCTCCGCCAGACCCAATTTCATCGATATAAAAGATCAGTCTTGGAGTGCTTGTGCCACCGAGCTTCCTCATCCACTCATAAATTTTGTAAGCAACCTGTGCCACAACAAAGCTACGGTCTTCAAAATGTTCCAATTCGGTTACATTAATAATGCTCAGTTGTGTCTTGCCATCCGTTCCCTCTAAATTAAATAACTTCATATTAAGTGGTTCTCCTTCGAACCACATTTCCTCTGGACCTGATATTTGCGTACTGATTTTATTTAGAAGGCGACGTTTTCTATTTTCTGCATTAATATACTCTTCTACAGGCAGACCACCTATTTCGCGAAAAGGAGGATCTTCAGCTAATCTCAAAAGCTGTAGCATCCCATTTTTTCCATCAAGATTTACTTCATGAAGCCAAGCATAATGAACCAGTTCATACAGATAGTTACGTTCGTTTTCGATTCGACTTCTTTTTACTCCAGGATAAAGCCGGTCAATAAAGGCATTTGTCAAAGATGCAACCAGATTATTGAATTCCTCTCGCTCCTCTTTAGAAAGCTTTATGGCGTCTTCGGGTGAGCTAAGGGGCGATGCAAACGCTAAAGGAATACCTTTTCTAGACCTGGGTGTAAATATTTTAAAATGAATTTTATTATTGAACTTTTCCAAATACTCTTCATTCAGACCGAAACTAAGCAGCCGTTCATGATGTTTTGTTGCCTCAAGTTTGGCTTTCTTCCTTTTCTCATTCTTATCCTTGCCCTCAACCCACGGTTCAAAGTTTCCTGGATCAAATGATTTGAAAGTTAATATAAGGGATGTCAAATCCCCTTTTAAATCTATAATAATTGCTGGTATCTCTTTAAGCGCAGCCTCTTCAATAATAGCTTTTCCAAGGACTGTTTTACCAGAACCAGTAACTCCACAGATGAAAACATGTGTAAGTAAATCCGTTATTGGAAGGAAGAAGTTATTAGAAAGCTCATATTTTCTTCCTCCTACCATGTTATATTCCTTGCCTATATATAATCCTTCCGTTGACTTCCCCCCTCTCTCCTGCTCTAGCGAAATAATAAAGGTCCTCTCCTCCAAATTTAGGGGTTCAATTATAATAGAATCTTCGACATTTGGATTATGATTTCTGTACCACTCACCTAATCCTCCTAGTAATAACCTCTGTGGATACAGGTCAAAATAATATTTTCTTCCCTCTTGATCCCTGAAATCGAGGGGGTCTTTTTCTAACTTCGAATCGACAATATGAACGAATTCTCTTGGTAGTTCTAAGTAGCCCTGTCTAAATTTCTTTACAGGTATCAAAAATCTACCGTAGCTACTTGATTTTTTACTTGTCTGCTGCATTAGAATCCTCCTTGATCATATTACTCCTGCTGTTTTCAGTTTCTGAACAAAAGTTTCCTTTTCTTTGTATAACAATGGCACATTATATTTATTAACTTCTTCTTTGATACCCTCTATTTCCCCCCTCAAATTTTCAAGATCAGACTGCGCCTCGTTGATTTTAAGATCAATAGACGCGCTTTCTGTTTGAATTAAACTCTCCTCATTTTTTAAATCGGAAAGTTCTTTATTAAGTTGGACTAATCGATGATCTATACGAAGAATTGAGTCTTCGATGGTCTTTGCTTCACTTATCACTCTTCGTTTACTTTGGGAGTGTCTAAGCATAAGAAGAACTACAATGATTAAGATAAGAAGTCCTATAATTTTGTAAGGTAATTCACCTATAATGGTTAGAAGTACTGCAATTAATATGAAAACTGTCACACATAAGTAATACAGTATTCCTAGCTTTGGAGCGTTTAATTGCTGCCGAACAAACTTATTCTTGTCATGAAGTTCATTTTGTCTTTTCTGGCCCATGTCTACTTTATGGTCAACGCTTTGTATTTTATTTAATATATCAGATACACTTCTCTGAAGAGCCTCTTTCTTCTCCTCCAATCTTAGCAGATCTACTTCTCTGGCTTTTTTTTCCTGTTCCAAGTTGGAACGCAAAGAAACCAAGTTTTGATAATCCAATATCTCTTTATCAATCTCCAAAATTCTCTTTTTCCAATTCTCTGTCCAGCTCTTAAGACCCCATTTGCCATCAAATTCAATAAATCTATTATCATTCACATCGAAAAAAGTTATTTCAAGGATTTTATCTTTATGGGTAACAAAGACCGCAGCAAGTTCTCTGGCTATTTCCTCGATAGTAAGAAAGCCACCTACCCTTTCAAGCACCCTGTAAACCCAATCATCCTCTCTTATCGCAAGGCCTAGTGAAACCGGGTCGATATCTGGACGTTTTTCTACCCAAATCTTGAGCCCCCATATTCCTCTGGAGTTAGTGGCGTGAACAAAAAGGTGATCGTTATGTGAAAGAATTGCTTGAATTGTAGGCAATTCTACTTGCTCTGATAATGTTTCCAATAGGTTGCGCTGAATTTCCTTTACGTGTAGATAATGATATCGCACACGCAGCAAATTATATATTCCGTGCCTTAAATTAGAATTGCGGATGTGGTCTTTCTCATCTTTCCTGGTAGGTGAAGCATCGCGTATTTTTTGAAAAGTAGTATAAAGAATCGGTTTTTCTCCAGGAGTATCTGGGCTGTTAATGTGAACCATGTCTCCAGGTTTTAATTGATTTTCTTCAAACCATTGTTTTATTTCTTCTCCATAGATTTGATCGGCCCCATTATCAATATACGCACGTATTTCATATTCTCCATATGCTTTAAAAGTGATTTCCTTAGAAAAATTACAATAATCAATTAGATCTCTTAATCCCTTGGTGATTTTTATAAAACCCAATTTTATAGCTTCTCGACTTAGAGTATTTTGTATTGTTTTTGGAGGAACAGGTCTTCTTATATCCCATTGTATTTCTTCTGTTATTTTGCACTTAATAAAACTGCCATTACATTGAAGACAATAATTTAGACTAAACAAAAACGCTTCATATTTTTCACTTTCTGGTGCAATCTTAATAACCTCACGCGTAAGGAATTCACTTGATAAAGGCTTACCATTTTCTTTTATACAGTCATGGCAGAGCTCAAGCTCATCAGGTCTTATTTCAGGCAGTAAACTTCTTATAAACCATGTGTCATCAACATTCACAAATTCTTCGTGATGAGCTAGAGAGCCCCTAATAACTGGAATTATCTTTTCCCTTTGTTCATTAACTATATTTGTAGGTAAAATGATACCCTCCTTGGGCCCGTCTTCAGTATAACGTTTCTTAGGAAAAGTTGGGCAGTTTGAAGCAAACTGCTTCTCTTCTTCGAAACCATGAAGAGAGACAACCAACTTATCGTATCGTCCCATTTGCGTACTTTCGTGTCCTTTTTCAATCCACAGTATTTCACCGATGACAAATTTGTTATTGGGAAAACAAAAGAGGATTCTTTCTCCAACAGAATATTTTTCCGTTGGTAAATAAAGTCGAGTTTGGTGTATTCCGGCAAACTTCTCAAGTCGATTTGAGATAATCAATTCGGCTACTTCTGTAATCTGAACTGGTTTAATTCTCTTTGAGATGAAAATTTCAATTTGCCTGATTTCTGCTGGCTCTAAGACAAAATTTTCGAAATCGAATGCCTTTCTTTGAAAGGATCGAACAGTGTCATGATTGGTTGGCGCCATGTTTAAAAAGGTATTTGAATTGGTTAACAAATCTCTATAATTCGTTGTCAGAGACTGTATACTCGTTGAAATCTTAAAATAGAACCAAATCCCTTTATGCCTTAAATTTGAAAACCGGTTCCAATATCTCATTCCTCGCCTGCGGCAGGCGAATTCTGCATTCCGCATTTGGAATGGCCAACTTTTTTATGGATGACACCAACAATGCTTGCTTATTGTAAAGCGTATGGTTTAGCTTTGACCCCGGACTTCTCCGTATTCCAGGTTTTGCAAACCGTTCAGCTGTGCTACGTCAATCGACTCAAAATTTTCCTACATCCACATTTCTTGTTAAACTCGACCAAAACGACTTTAGATCCAAGGACCTGTAGGTTTCCTTCCCTATCGGTGATAGGCTGTCCTTTGCCGTCGCACACAAACTCGTACTCTGACAGGCCATCAGTTAATAAACTTGCCCATTCATCATTTGTTAATATGACTGTCTTAAACATCATATCCCTTGTTTCCAACAAAGTGTCATAGAGATTGTCTTGGTCATCAGCTAATGCATGAGGAATTTTGTTGCTGTCGATAATATTTATAAGATGCTCAAGCATGGTTAGCAGCGCAGGAGCTTCAACTATAAATGCTCCACAATTATTACAGGATAAGGACACTCCTTTGAGAAATTGATCGTATTCTCCTGTTGCTTTGGCAAGCTTAACAATTTTATTGTATCCATGTTTTGTCAGTTTTATGCTAAACAAACTCGTATAACTTTCCAATTTATCCCGTCCGTCCAGAACTAATCTGCGTGTGCAGAAGGTTTCGCCGGGGAAATTAAAATCTTATGAATTTATGGACGTCCCCTTCATCTTCCATTTAAGCCCCCCAATTTGGATTGAAACTAATAAAATTGTAACCCGTACCCAATTATTCCTTTCCGTATTCAGTGATAATTTCATCAAATATTTTCTCCATTTCTTCCTGACTTACCATGTCTGATTCCTTTCCGATATGCGGTAATAGGCACTTATGTTCTGAAGAAGAAACTGCGCTGACAAAAAATTCTCTACTTTTTTTCGAAATCACCTCATTAAGGTCTTTAGAATTTAATACAGGAGGTTTGGGTAACGATGTCCCAACCAGTAATCTATTTCTACAAATTGGTAAATAAACACAAATTATTTTGTCATTCTGAAAGTCTAAAGAGATGAATCTGTTGTCACCTTCAATTTCAATCAGAACTCCCACATCTCCAAGTATCACCGGATTGTCAACCTTACAAATATACCACTTTAAAGATTGATAGCGCTGAACTCGAAGATCAGGAGCATTCCCCTTCAATAAAGCTTTAATGTGAGCATCCTTTAAGAATTTGGGCAAGTTGTTCTTGATATGTGAAAAAAATAAATCGCACATCATCTGGATTTCTCTCTTATGCTGACTCATGATAAATGGAACGAAGCGGGGTAAAAGTACACGAAGGAATTCTCTTTGAAATGGGGTTACATTGTGGGTTCCAAGTGTTGATTCGATCTGGGATTGAAGCGATGTGATATTTCGCAACATCAGGCGTTTTTGGTTTTCGAAATTGGAAAGATATTCTGACAAATTGTCAACAAGGAATTCCGAAGATGTGCGCAAAGAATCCCTCAGATGCTTTGTTCGTACCAGCATATGTGTAATGAATTCAGGTACTCTTGAATCATGAAGTTCAGTTTCAGATTCGATAGAAATTAGGTAATTCAAGAGTGAAGCATATTCCCCTTCTCTTTCGGTAATATCAGTATCGGCGTTAAGATCCGATCCTTGCCCATAGAAGTATCTTTCTGCGCATATATTGTTAATATTGGACTCAAATACCTTTCCATCTTTTCGATGAACCAAGATGTAGAATGAATCTCCTTCGATACGGTTTGCAAAACCTTTGAGCAAAAATCTTGGAAGAATATGTTGTTTTTTCCCTGACATAATGCTCTTTTATAACAACATGATTTTTTATCTTAAAGGATTTACGTATCGGGGAGACAAATACGCCCTTATCAGCGGCGAGTATTCCGCTGATAGTTCCTTCCGTGAAATACTTTTCAAATATTGAGATAACAAATATTTTATTTTGAACAAATCACAATTCTCCTTTGAAGGCTTTGTCGAGGGTGGATCGGAGTAACAGACAAGACAAATTGCAGGCTCTTGATAAATGGCCCAATACATTGAAGTTTGAATTGTTAAATGAAAAAACCTGCGTCATCATCTTTAACTCATTTGTTCACGCAGCGTTGCCCAAACCGTATGTATCAGCAGATCACGTGTCTTGTTCTGAAGGATAGAAGAAGTGTGTTCTTGTAAGGCAGCTTGAGCTTTTTCAAAAAGGCTTTCCCATTGATTGACGATGGAAGAAAGATAAACATCGTCTTTGGGAACCAGAGTTTGATCCCAAGCCATCTCAGCAAACACACGTAAGTAACGGGCCTGTGCCTCACTGGAGCAATCTATAACCTTATTGCCGATCTTCAATCGCCACCCAAACAGCGAATTTTCGATCTCGATGGGTTCGGCCCGCTTCGGGAGGTCCAGGGTGTAGCAGGGCACAGTAGAAATGCGGTCTTTATAAAAAGTGGCCAGGTTATCTTCTCCAAGCCGGCTCAAGACGTTCTGGGTCAAGAGATCCAGGTCGAGACCTTCTTTGGTTTTCTTCCCCTTTTTAAGACTCTTAGCCCGATCCAATCGAGTTTTCACAAGGTCAATGATCGCTTTATAGACCTCTAATTGTTCTTCCTCGGTGAGGCCTAGGATATCACCCATGACGATTTTATCTAACCGTCTTCTGTCAATCTTAACTTTTTTGAGCGATACTAAATCCGATGAGATAGCATCAAGTTCTTCAAATACAGATAAGACCTCACGAGTCCTTAATGCTAATAGTGAAGTATCAATTTCCTTTTTATTAGCTCCAGTAACCTTTGGTACAGAAATAGATTTAAGCTGATAAACGTTTGTATAAACTGCACCCTCACCAAGATTCGTTATTCCATCTATTTCAATCAGCATAGGAATAATTGATGAGTTTAAAAATCCAAGGGTGCCTATAGCGTATTGACCATCTTCAAGAGTTATGTAAAAGAATCTCTTGTCTCCCCACGTTTTTTGAGTATCATAAACACCAAATCTATCATTGTAAGCATCAGGCCATAAGAAGTCTGGTTTTTCCCATACTCCCAAGTCATACCATCGTTCCCGACTGGCACAGGTAGGCCGTCTGTGATAACCCTTCTTCTCACCCCACTCGATATACTTAAGCACATTGGTCCCTTTGAGCACCTTCTTATCCTTGTGGATCATGAGTACGCGGTATTTGAGGTCTTCAGGTTTAACTGTGATAGAGCGGCATTCTCGCGGGCTCTTGACCACATAGTTGGGCATCCATTGACCCTTCTCATCTTTATGCATCCAGAACTCTTTTTCAATCTTCCACTTCTTGATCTGCTCTTCTGTGAGATAGAAGAATTCGTTGGCTCCGGTTTTGATACCAAACCTTACCTTTGCTACCTGTTTTAGAGGCACCAGCTTCCCTTTCCCTTTCTCTAAGATGGTGAAGAAGATCTTCGGTGCCCTTAGGTATTTACCCCATTTTGCCCCAACATATTTCTTTTCTTCGGAATCAAAGCCCTCTTCCCAGAGTTCTTTTTGGCTTTTTGGATAAATACGCAACTCGTCATTTTCATAATAATTGGAATGCGCCAGTATGGTTTTGATTAGCTTGTCGATTGCTTCCAGCCGCCCAACTTCTTTTTCCCACATGCTTTCTGCGAGGGGTATGAAGTGACGCAATGGTTTCTTGAGATACGCAAACCGCACTATATGGTCCTCTCGCTCCCTTTTAAGCCTATCGCCACTGGCCTTTTCGAGGATTACAATCAACGTATTGATGTCTGCATCCTCAAACCAGCGCTCGACCTTAGATTCAATAATTGAGATGATCTTGTAGTGGGTGAGGAAGTGCTCCTGTAACCCTTTGCCGTAATCCACATCGAGCCAACTATTTGAGACGATGAAACCAAAACGGCCCCCATTCTGAATAAACTTGCTCCCGTGGATGAAAAAATAAACATAGATACCAGCCCGCTTGGAAATGTTGGCAAAAGGTTTTCCATCCAAGTGCAATGCTTTCCGAATGAGTTGATCTTTGTAACCCTCTGCCTTTTCCTGAATATCTTCGATTTCTTCCTGTCTGGTATAGGGAGGATTTCCCACAATTGTGTCAAAGAACCTTGGGTGCTCTAAGGTTTTTTCAACCTTCCCCAGACCTTTTATCTGAACCTTCCGCCATGCCTCAGGAAGTGCGAACTCCACCCGATCCGGCAGCAAGTCAAAAAAGTCCTTCTTGATTACCCTTGGGTAATTCTCATCTGACCGGAGGTCGTTGATGGCTAAGTTGATGGTAGTGAGATGGGCTGGGAATTTAGCAATGTCATTTCCCCAGGTAGTCTTAAGAATCTCCTCATGGGTTAAGCGCTGGTTCATGAGTTTTTTGTGTTGATACGAACGGACCAAGAACGTCCCTGCTCCACACGCGGGGTCAAAGATTTTGTCTGTTTCGTGCCTTAAGCAGAAACGAAGGATTAGATCAACCACATCTGGATTGGTAAAATATTGCCCTAGGATGTGACGCTCTTCATCGGGAATCAGTTTTTCGAAGATCCGCCCGATGACATCATAACCAATCTTTGAGAAATCATATTTATAAAGAACTTCAATAAGCTCCTTGATCTCCTCAACTACATCACGGTTTTCGGGGAAAGCAACTTGATCAATGAAGTCGGTTGAGTAAATGGTCTCGTAGTCAATCTTGAGGACCAACTTGAAGAAACCTTGGAGAGTGTTCTGAAGCATTTCACCGCTTTTGAGACTTTTTGGTATTTCTAATGGATCCAAGCGCCTGATCGGTTGAATCACACTATAAAAAAGAATCTTGTTGGCCAGGAGGTAGGCTGTCTGGCGTGCCGCCTTAGCATAGTCCTGTTCTTGGAAGGAAAAACTCCATCCCTGTTCAATGAACCAAGTCTGAAGCTGTTTAGAAAATTTTTGGTCATTTTTGACTTTATCCTCAATAATCCGTTTATAGTAGATGGCAAGAACCTTAATAGCATTTTGAAGGCGATACACTAGGATTTCATCGATGGCGTGCTTAGGTTCAGCCTTTTGGCCTGTGGAGACCTCAACTAAATCAACGAGAAATCGTTCAAGACCACGGCGTATGGCACTTTTGATTCCGGGTTCTTCAATTGTATCTGGATCGATCATCGAAGAGAGTGTGTAACGCTGAACGATTTGTTTTTCCAAAGGTTCGGCACGGTTTGCCCGCTCAGTGTTGAACCAGATCAATTCTCGAAAATTTGATGTAGCAAAGTAGGAAGCGTGACGCCTTGTAGCTTTGGTTCTGGCTGGTTCGACAAGTTCCGTTTCATTGAAAGGGTCAAGAAAAGCCGGTGGTTTCAGTTCAATCACGCAAATAATCTCTTCGCTTCCTGGCCGTTTTTTAATCACAATATCGGGTTGTTTGCGATCTGCTCCACTGGTTTCTTGCTCCACGGAACCAAGAGTGAGATCCTTTTGCTGGATTGTCTCATTCATCCACTGAACCAGTTTCTGGTTGTTCGTACGCTCCGTCTTATGGGCTATCTTTTCGTAGGGATTGGAGATACGTCGAGTCATGTCTGTTTTTCCACCAATATCTGATTAACAATCCTTCGAGCAATCTCAAAGGCGGCAGCGATACGACAGAGTTTAACCTGACCTAGACCCTTGATTTTCATAAGCTCTTTTACGTCTTGTTCAGCCATTCCACGGAAAGACTGGAATTTTGAAATGAGTTCCTGGGCAATCTGTTCGGCTGATTTCTGCGGCGCCCCGGATGATATTAGGACGGCGAGAAGCTCGGCATCCGTTAGCGTGTCAGGCCCAGCCCGAAGGAGCTTGCCACCTGGATGTCTCCATGAACCTTCTGTAGTGAAATGTTTTGGAATCGCCATAATGATATCTCCATCTCTAAACAAATAAGGGGAGCCTTGTTGAATTCTTTTACTTATTTTTGCCTTTCAGAAATCTCATCCACCCTCACCCTTCAATTGTTCCGGAGCCACTTACCAACTTCTCGCATAGTGCATAGAGCATAGCGTCATTCTCAATCGTAAATCGTGAGGCGCCTGCCTACGCCAAGGCTTCGAGCAGGCAGGCAAGTCGTCAGGGGTAATTGCCAAAAACATAGAGCGATAATCTCTTGGGCCCACCTTCAAATCTTCAAGAGATGCAATCGCTGGCATGGTTGCCTCAACATCTCGCATAGCGCAAAGCGCCTGCCTACGCCAAGGCTTTGGCGGGTAAACATGGCGCATAGCGTGAACCCTCTTACCTATTACCATTTCCACTTTTGAGCATTCCAAGTTATCTGGCCTCCTGATAAAAGGGATTCCCGGGAACAAACTGGTTCAAGAAAGAGTTCCAGTTGATCGATTGCCTTGGTAAAAGTCGTATAAGATTCGAGGTGACCCCTCCTTAAAATGCTATCCATTGGGTCTGTTTCTCTTTTGAAGATTTAAACTTTTTTTTAAAGATAGATTTTCTATCCTCACCCGTACCCTGGTATATTGTTGTCAAGTAAATTATTCACCGCCGTAGTAGTAATGAGGGGGGTCTGGGGGGAGACTCATAACTTCACCAGACTGTGGATAACTCAATAACCCCTTGTCATTCCTACTCGTTGTTATTAACG
>Ga0315282_10014467_pt1 | contig 11738 bp, 9 predicted proteins | sample YL17G07_20_MG_FD_203693 | JGI IMG/M metagenome (GOLD analysis project Ga0315282, IMG submission 203693) | Sediment microbial communities from Yellowstone Lake, YNP, Wyoming, USA - YL17G07_20 | ecosystem: Environmental > Aquatic > Freshwater > Lake > Sediment | place: USA: Wyoming | collected...
CCACGGGCAGAGCCCGTGGTCTTCTGCGTAGGCGGATAAATCCAACACAGGCCTAAGGCCTGTGCCACCAAGTCTGTTCCTTATCTTTCTACCCTTCCTTCTGTAGTGCATCTCTCAAGACTTGAACGGGGTGCAACACTTCTAACCCTGTGAGATGGCGAATCTGCATCCGGCATCCCTCGCAGTCGGAGAGGACGATCTCAGGTTTCAAGCGGGCGACAGCTTCTGCCAGATCCTTCCCAATCTCCTCAGAGATGTCATACTTCTCTTTCTTGAATCCGAACATCCCGCCAAGGCCACAGCAGTCCGCGTCAATGAAGTCAATCTCAAGCCCTGGGATGAGCCGGAGGATCTCGAAAGCTGGGAATCCAATTCCGAGAGACCGGAGATGGCAGGGGGGAAAGTATGCGAGCTTTTTCGGGATCGACTTGAAATGGGTATTCAACGTTCCAGACCCATTCAAATTTCTGAGGAATTCGAAAAGATCGAAGGTGTGTTGGGCGAGTTCCTCAGCTCCCGGAATGTGAAGGAGATGGCTGTACTCATGTTTGATCATGTTGCCGCAACTCGTTGAGGAAAAAACGATGTCCAGCCCCAAATTCACAGTCTTTAAAAGGGAAGGGACATTCCAGAGCCCCATTCTTCTGGCTTCTTTGAAGTCTCCGTTCCCGAGCATGGGAATTCCACAACACTTCTGAGGAGGAAGCACAACCTCAAAACCATTGGCCTCAAGAACCTGGACCGTGGCTTTTCCCACGTCCACCTCGTTCGTGTTGGCATAGCAGCCGTAGAAATAGGCGACCTTTTTTTCGCTTTTGAAACGGTGACCTCTGAACCACTGTCGAAAGGTGGGAGATTGGTATCCGGGAAGCCGCCTTCTCTTGTCGATTCTGAAGAAGACGTCTAGAATCCATTTCACCACGGTGTTTTGAAGTAGCGGATTGAGAATGGGCGAGAGAAAGGATGCGAGCCTTCCAAAGAGATAGATGTGTGTGAGAAGCCAGTCTCGAAGGGGTCTTCCCTTTTCATCCAGGTATTTGGCCTTGGCGATGAGGTTGAGCTCGGAGATATTGACTCCGGAGGAACAAACCATATCGCAGAGATGACATCCAATGCAGAGGTCGATCCAACGATCAACAGAGGGCTCGTCTGAATTCCGGAATCGCTCTGCTCCAGGGCCTGCTTGCTTGGGTCCGGGAAAGAGGGGCGTGACCCGCGCGACGGGGCAAATGGCCATGCAGGTTGCGCATCGCGTGCAAACATCCAGATTTCTTTTTGGCCAAGTGGTTTCTTGTTTCATAAAAGTTAAAATTTCACCGCAGAGAATGATTCCTCTGTGATCTCAGTGCCTCTGTGGTGAGATGATTCATGGGCTCTCTAATACGTGCTTGGCGGCCATGTAACCCGTACTGATCTCGATTCCTTCCCGAGACTTTTCCTTGATCAGATGGTGATGGCTCAACATGGAGCCGGCAATCCAGACGTTTTCCAAGATCCTCTCCCCCCTTTTGTCAACAGGTCGAAGGGATGAATCCGTGACGACTCCTGCGTAATAGATGGGATGATCATCGAAAAATGATCTTCCAAACCAATCGAGTCGCGATGAGGGTTGTGACACGGGCAGACTGAAAAGGGGCTCGTGAATCCTCATCTCATCGGCCACGAGTCCGCCGCCGAGGAAACGACCCGTTGCAAGGATGAAGCGGTCGGCCGTGTGAACATTGGCTACGGGAGGATGGGATACATGAACTCCTTCGCATCGTTTTCCCTTGAGAACAACCTTCGAAACAGGATAACCCATGAGAAATGATACGCCTCTTCTCAGTAGCCAGTCTCTGAACGTGCCGAAAATCCTCTTCCCCGGGATAGAGGGAGGAAGGGTGGGGACCTCGAAGACCTCAGTGCCGATGAGGTTTTCAAGGTCTCCTTTGATTGCCAACGGATCATTCAATCCCAGAAGTGCCGGGAATCCGACGCGCACCTCTCCCCTCAGTTGTCTCTTTACTTCTTCCCCAATTCTTTTTCTAATGGAGTCCTTTTCAAGAAGTCTTGCGATCGCAGACGCCGTCAATTCTCCCTGAGACGACCCCGAGAGGGAGAGGGTGATGCCGCGACAATCCAAGGGATGTGCCAAATAATTGGCGTAGAAATCTTTGAACCCCTTGAAGCCGACGAAAAGGATTTCTCCCTTCCTCAATGGGGTTCCTGAAAGCATCGTATTCGGAACAAGGTAAGTAGGTCGGTATGTTCCTGTCGCCGTGAGCATATCAGAATTCTCGTCACCTGCAGACGCGAAGGTGTAAGAACGAGTGAACAGCGACGAAAAAGAAATGAGAGCTCCGAGGATATGTTCTACCCCCACTTTTCCATAAGGATGTTCGGGATGATCCTGCACCCATTGGGAGAGACCCTCAACCAGCTTTGTCCCTGCGGGTAAGGTTCCAAGGACATCAATCGTATTCGAGAAAAGGGCAAGGGCTCCCATCCCTTTTCCCACAAGGAGGACCTTCTTCCCCGTATCAACAGCTGTCTTTGCAGCCATGAGCCCAGAGAGTCCCGTCCCGATGATAATAAGGTCGTAATGCATAAATTAATAGTTTGGAGTAATGAGTTCGGAGTTCGGAGTGTCAAACTTCAGAACCCCAAACCAAAAGATTAAGCCTGATATTCTTTTATCCAAGTTCCGCAGCTCAATTATCTCTCGAATGCTGGTACCCTGGAATCCTTGAACCCTTGGCCCCTTGAACCCTAGGGTTCAAGATTAAACATCCCTTTATAGATCGACTCGAGAAGCTCCTCTTCTCTTATGGACGTGCCCCAGAGTATGGGGCGTCTTCCGCGCCATCTTTCCTCGAGGAACTTTTTCAGAACGTCACTGGAGTTGCCTTCTGCGATGCCTAATTCGTGAAGGACGCCGAGTAAGCGAAAAACACAAAAACCACCCTGACAGGTACCTTTCCCGAGGCGAGTCCGGTGAAGAATATCCTGGAGGTCTTTCATCTTCCCTTCGCTGAGAAAATCGTCCACCTCTTTCCTCTGGACCATTTCACAGTCACAGAGGATTTCCCCTCGATCTTGGAAGAATTTTCGGAAGCGTTCTCTCAACCCCTTTGGTTCGTTGGCTCCCGGAAGGGGTTTGAGATGGGTACTGCAGGGGACTTCGACTCCCATCTTGCTGCAAATGAGATCCACCGTTCTTTCGGCCATCAGGCGGTAGGTAACAAACTTGCCGCCGGTGATCGTGATCAAATTATGCAAGCTATCTTTCTCTCCGTGGTCAATCAGCGTGAACCCGCGGCTGATGGCGCGGTCATCTCCTTTTCCCTCGGACTGGACTAAAGGCCTAATCCCGGCATACGCCCGTATGAATCGGGTGTTGCTGATATCAGGGATCATTCTTTTTGTCTCTTGGATCAGCAACGAGACTTCGGCAGGGGTCACTTCAAAGTTCTCCACCTGATCGGCTTGGACCGAAGTGGTGCCTAGAATCGAGACCGTATCATTGGGAACGATGATGTCGCCATCTGAAGGTTTTCGACACCGATTGATCACTCGTTGGCTCAATCTCTGGTTCGTAATCAACATCGATCCCTTGGATAAAGCCATCTCCAGACGGAGATTCACGAGACCGAGAACGGTGTTGACCCAGGCGCCGGTGGCATTGATGACGTAGGAAGGATAAATGGAATACTCCTCCCCAGAGGTCATTTCTTTTGCGAGGACCTTCTCTATTCTGTTCCCATGGGTCACAAAGGATGTGACGGCGGTATGAGGCAGGAATCTTACACCATGAGTTTCTGCATCCCGGATATTCTCCAGGACGAGGTTGAAGGGATCGATCGACCCGTCTGGAACCCTTACGGCTCCAAGAAGGTCGGGGTTAAGGCTGGGTTCCAATCCCAGGGCTTCATCTCGGCTGAGTCGGGCTGATTCGATTCCTGCTTGTTCGCAGCCGCTGAGAAATCGGTCCTGAAAATCAAGACCATCTTCGGGAAGAGAGATAAAGAGACCCCCCGTGTCCTCCAAGCAATGAGGGGCGATTCGTTTGAGGACTCTATTTTCTTGAATACACTCGCGAGCCGCTTCGGGGTCCGTGACGACATATCTTCCTCCGCTATGGAGAAGACCATGATTCCTTCCAGAGGCTCCGGAGGCAAAATCCCCTTTCTCCAGCAGGAGGCAAGGAATTCCTCTCAGAGCCAGGTCCCTTGCAATTCCAGCTCCTGTTGCTCCACCTCCGATGACCAATACTTCAGTCCGTAGTTCCATTCAGGGTTCCAGTCTCATTAGGTCCGAAGTATGGAATTTGAATCTCGGCCCGTCTTTCAGTGTCAAATGCCAATCCCTAAATGTCAAATCTTCAGAATAGAATTTGCACCGCAGAGACGCCAAGGACGCAGAGAAGTCTTTTTGTGATCCCATCGCCCCTTGCGATGGGATCACAGAGTCAAATATTCCTCTGCGATCTCAGCGCCTCGGCGGTGAATTCGGTTTTGAATGGGACGAATGTCACTCCAAAAGTCTCATGAAATCAGCCCAACCTCTTGGGAATCCCATTCAATTTGGACAGGCATGTCTGGATGTGGATTTTGAAATTTGGACTTGTAAAGATCAGGTGGCCTTCATGATGATGTTACAGATGATGTTGGCGGCCTGGTCTCCTCGATCGGCGGCATTGCTGAGGTGTCTGTAGATCTCCCTCATCTTCAGCATGACAACAGTGTCCGTCTTTTTAAAAAGGTCGGCAAGAGCAGAGTGATAAGCTTTTTCCATAACGTTTTCATAAAACTTCGCCTGGACGGCGTGTTCCCTGGCGATGCGCGGATAGTCTTTAATGATCTTAATCGCATCCTCGATTTCACGGGCGGCTTTCCTCAGAATATCGACCATCTCCCGGAGGTGATCATCGGGAGAGACTTCATAAATTTCCATTTCATCCACAGTGGTATCAGCGTAGTCCACAATGTCATCGACCGCTCTCGACAGAGCGAAAATATCCTCGCGATCCATAGGGGGCGCAAAGCTCTGATGCAATTTTTCAATCAAAGATTTTCGATGTTCGTCTGCTTCCTCTTCAATCTCCTTCACCCGTTTGGCATTTGTTGGTGAAGGTTCGATGACAAATTTCTGAAGAGCCTCAATTCCTTCGCGGGCCTTTGAAGCCTGATCGTGGAGCATTTTGTAAAAGTCTTCGTCCTTTTTCAAGAACTGTTCCAGCCCTGTTTTTTTTGTTAACCAGCCCATGTCGCTTCTTCCCCTGTGACCGGAGCGTGCCCCGCAAGCCCCGCCCTGTGGGTGGGGTCCCTGCCTACCGGCGGGCAGGAAGGGACACAATATAAACAATAAATCATTGCCGGGAAGCCCCGCGCTCTGCGCGGGAAGCTTCAATTTGCCTCCCTTGTAACGAGATTCCGGGACTTTGTCAAGCAGAAGGGACAACAGGCAGCCCCTGGGTTCTTTCGACTGATGCAAGAAAGCCAATGCTTGTTGGTCTTGACATTTTGAGTGTGTTCTTTACAATGGGGTAACTTCTATAACAAGAGTTGACCGAAGATTCTGTGCCTGTTGGGAGGGAAAAGGAATGGAAATGGATAATGCGCAACTCCAGACGCTTAAGAAAACCAGAAGTCTCCTCGATACGATTCAGGTCGCGTTTCTCCTCACCGATGCTCATGCAAAGATTCTCCATGCCAATCAACATGCGGAATCTCTGTTTGGATATAAGACAGCAGAGATGCTGGGACAACGGCTCCGAGTCCTTTTCCTGGAGGACGATCTGATCTATTTCCTTCCCAACATCATCTACCTGACCCTTTACAAATGTGGGTTTGACGGAGAGGCTCTTCTCAGACGAAAGGATGGGTCGAGGCTTTTTGTTCGTCTCTTCAGTACTTCGTTCAAAGAAGAGGGCGAAACGTTCCTTACGTTTTCCATTCAGGAGATTCAGAGGCTTAAGAAACTGGAGAGAGAGAGACTGGAGTCGGAGCGATGGGAGAGTCTCGGAAGGATGGTTGAAGAAATTGCCCATCAGGTTCGCAATCCTGTTGTCTCCATTGGGGGATACACGAAGCGTCTCCAGAAGGTCTTTCCATCCTCTCCCAAAGGCCAATCTTACCTTGACCAGATCGTTCACGAGACGAATAAACTTGAGACCATGATTCGACGTCTGGAAGAATATGTCCATATTCCGAAACCCATCTATGGAAGAGAGAACATGCACGAGGTTGTCGAAACGGCGCTTCAATTCTATTTCAAAGAAGCAACAGAGCATGGGATTTCCATGACAGTTGAACCGAAGGATGTTCGCGAAAATGGGTACCTGTTTATTGATAGAGAGCTGGTGACACGGGCTTTTTCGCAGGTCATCAAGAACAGTCTCGAGGCAGTGATTCTGGGGTCCGTGGGAAAGCAGAGACGGGTGATTAACGTTGCCGTCTTTGGCGACTCAGAGCACCTCGGGATCGCTGTGTTCGATAAGGGGCAAGGGATTTCCAAAAAGAATGTTGGTTTTGTATGTGAGCCGTTTTTCTCAACCCGGCCTGATCATGTGGGGTTAGGATTAACCCTCGTACGAAGGGTGATGGGAGAACATGGTGGAATCGTTCAGGTTGAAAGCAAATTGAAGCAGTCGACCACAGTCACCCTCCTATTTCCGAGAGATCGTCGTCGTAAAATCCGCCGAGAGCTCCTTTCCCCGGAAGCCGCGTCGACGCGGGATTGATCGAGATTCACGGGGCGAATTTTCGATTGACCGGCATGTGCCCCATAAGCCGCGCCCTTGAGGACGGGGTCAAGGGGCACAATATAAAAGGAAAGTACCTTACCGGGAAGCCACGCCCTTGAGGGCGTGGAGCTTCATTTTGGATCCTTTTTCGTAAGAAAAGTTTCTGGATCAGCAGGGGCCACTCAGAGTTGACATCCCGGGCACACGGGTTACAATAGTCGGAGGGTTTTAGTCATGGGGGAAGTGCAAGGAAATTCATTGAAAGGGTATCCAATGGAGAATGGATTGATTGAAGTGCAAGTGAAGGGTATCGTATTAGACCCCAAGGCCAATAACCCTGTGGTTGTATTAGTCGACCTTGCCGGTGAGAAAGCCCTTCCCATTTGGATCGGGGTCTTTGAGGCCGAAGCCATCACTAGAGGTCTTGAGGACGTCGTCACCCTTCGGCCCATGACCCATGATCTCTTGAAACAGATTCTCGATACCTTTCGAGTTTCTTTGATCCGGGTCGTCATCCACGAGATTAAAGGAAACACATACTACGCTAACCTCTATCTCAACATCGACGGAGAGGAGGTCGTCGTGGACAGTCGCCCGAGCGATGCCATTGCCCTCGCCGTGAGAGTCAAAGCCCCCATCTATGTGGCAGAGTCTGTTATCTCGTCAACAAAACAGATGGGAGTTTTGGCATCGACCCTCTTGGAAGACGACGATGAGCTGAAATCCCTGATCTCAGACATGAAGCCAGAGGATTTTGGAAAGTTCAAGATGTAAATTGAAGCCCATCCCACACGAAGACTTCGCCTGAAGAAGTTCCAAGATCGTTTTCCTCTCCGAGTCGCCCTGCTCTGTTGTATTTCTCCTCTGCGTCCTCCCTACCTACCGGCAGGCAGGGGTGTCTCCGCGGTGAAAACTCTATATTGGACAAGCATGATTGAATCCACATCGTTGAAAAATTCTCGCTCCGTCAAAGCGAGATAAGAGAAAATGAAATGTTTCACGGGCAGGTCGGCTGGATGCCCCGCCTTCCTGCCGGTAAGCAGGGGCGGGGAGGAAAGCCGACCGTGTAATCGTATCGACATTACCCGGAAGCCCCGCCCTGTGGGCGGGGAGCTTCACTTGACAAATACTTTCGGACGGGATACGTATAATCCGTTTATACAGTCTGACTAAGGGTTATTTCCAGATAGTTACGTAGCAGTCAGTCTTCTCACGTAGAAAAGCCGAGCCGGGAAGCTCCTTCTAATCTTGGGGCACACTGGTGGCGAAAATCTTGTAGCCCTATATATCCTCTGACTCCCACCATCCAAACCCCACCCAACTGGATGAGGATATATAGGGCGTTTCTTTGTGACCTGTCCCCTGGTTATTGACTTTTGGAGCTATTTCGAAGAAAATGCCTATTCAAGGGGTGTTCAGTGAAACGGCTAAATGATAGGGGTCTACAAAGCTTACGGCCGGTGAAGATCACACGGCATTACATGAAGCATGCCGAGGGATCAGTGCTCATTGAGATGGGAGACACGAAGGTGATCTGTTCGGCCAGTATCGAAGAGAAGGTACCTCCCTTTTTGCGAAATAAGGGGAAAGGGTGGGTGACAGCAGAATACTCCATGCTGCCGCGGTCCACACATACTCGAACCTCTCGCGATTCGATGACCGGGCGTGGGAATGGTCGCGCCTTTGAGATCCAAAGGCTGATTGGTCGGTCACTCCGATCCATCACGGATCTCAATGCTCTTGGAGAGAGGACAATTTGGATCGACTGCGACGTCGTTCAGGCTGATGGGGGTACGCGGACCGCTTCCATCACAGGAGCCTACGTGGCACTTGTCGATGCCTTTCGAAAGCTAGTGAAAGACGGAGTCATCGTACAGGTTCCGGTAATGGATAGTGTGGCTGCCGTGAGTGTGGGGAAAGTGGGCGGACACGTTCTTTTGGATTTGAACTATGAAGAAGACTCGAAGGCCCAGGTGGATATGAATGTAGTGATGACGGGCAGTGGGAAGTTTGTCGAGGTTCAAGGAACGGCGGAAGAATCCGCCTTCACAAGACAGGAGCTCGATGAGCTGACAAGAGTTGCCCAGAAAGGGATCAGAGAACTGGTAAGAATTCAGAGAAGAGCACTGGAGGGAAAAGGATAGAGAAGAAAAAACAGAGAGACATTTTTGTTGCAACTCGAAACAAAGGAAAGCTTCGAGAATTTCGAGGGGCGCTGAGGGGCCTTGGGTTTCAGGTGCGTTCATTAATCGATTACCCTGATGCTCCAGGGATCAAGGAGGATGGGAAGAGCTTCTCTGAGAATGCCCTTAAGAAAGCTCGCTTCTACTCGGGACTCTTCAAAACGTTGACCATCGCCGATGATTCCGGTTTGGAAGTCGATGCGCTAAGGGGGCGGCCTGGAATCTACTCGGCACGGTATGCTGGCGAGGGGGCCACGGATCGTAAGAACAGACAAAGACTCCTTGCGCAGATGAAAGGGGTTCCAGCATCAAAGAGAGGGGCTCAGTTTGTTTGTTCCCTGGCTGTTGTTTCCGCTGAGGGGAAGGAAACCGTTGTTGAAGGGATGTGCAGGGGCCAGATTGGGTTAAAGGAAGTGGGAAAGAGGGGATTTGGATACGATCCTCTTTTCTTTATATCTCGATTTGGAAAGACCATGGCTCAGCTTGCGCTTGCGGAGAAGGATAGAATCAGTCACAGAGGAAAGGCTCTAAGGCAATTGCGGAAAGTCATTAAGGACTTCACGAGTTAGCGGTTTCTGCACGGATTGTCTTTGGCCGGCAAGTGCCCCGTAAGCCACGCCCTTTAGGGCGTGGAGATTCATTTGAGAATGTGTTAATTTGTGAAAATTCCCAAATGTCGGGGCGTAGCGCAGCCTGGTTTAGCGCGCCTGCCTTGGAGTGGTAGGGGTAACGTTGCGAGGAGTAACGAGCAACTCTTTGTTACGCTTCCGAGAGGGTGAGGAAGCCGGAGGCGTGGCGACGAATAAGGAGCCACTCTTGGCACGCCGGCGAGTCAGTGAGCCGGCCGGACCGGCAGTTCAAACAATAGAAGAGAGCCCTTGTCGCGTTTCCAGGACGAGAATTCAAATAGGTAATTAGGCTTTTGTTAGATTGTGGCACTTCTCGACATCAAGGTCGGGGCGTAGCGCAGCCTGGTTAGCGCGCCTGCCTTGGGAGCAGGAGGATGCCGTCGCGAGGAATAACGAGCGACTCTTGGCATGCCGGCGAGTCGGTGAGCCGGCCGGACCGGCAGTTCAAACAATAGAAGAGAGCCTTTGTCGCATTTTCAAGACAGGGATTAATACAGGCGGTTAGGGTTTTATTGAATCGTGGCACTTCTGGACATGAAGGTCGGGGCGTAGCGCAGCCTGGTTTAGCGCGCCTGCCTTGGGAGCAGGAGGTCGGCAGTTCAAATCTGCTCGCCCCGACCATGCTTAGCAATGAGTATGATCAATAACGAGGACTGAACAGACGGGCTTTCATTTCGAGCTTTCTATTTGAACGAATTTCACATTGCGCCTGTAGCTCAGATGGATAGAGCTACGGACTTCTAATCCGTAGGCCGCAGGTTCGAATCCTGCCAGGCGCGCCAGATTGGAATTGGCCGGCATGTGCCCCGTAAGCCTATTGCATTTGAGCGGGCTTAAGGGGCACAATAAAAAAGAAAACCAGCTTTTTACCGGGAGGCCCCGCCCTCTAGGGCGTGGAGCTTCACTTAGCGAGTCATAAAGGCCATAAATGAAATTGATCAATGATCGATGGTGAGTGTAGCTCAGTTGGATAGAGCACTGGGTTGTGGCCCCAGTGGTCGGGGGTTCGAGTCCCCTCACTCACCCCAAGCGCCCGTAGCTCAGTTGGATAGAGCGTCGGACTTCGAATCCGCAGGCCGTCCGTTCGAGTCGGACCGGGCGCGCCACGAACTATGTGAAGTTCGTGGCTGCCGTGTACCTTACATGGTCCACGGCGCCATGGATTTTCTGTTATAGAAGGTGTATGGTTTTTTGCGACGAATCCGTCGAGGTTTATGGCAGCCCTGAATGCGACGTAGTTCAGAGCAAGCCCCGGATTCAACGTAGTCCGGGGCGCCATGGACTCTGTCGCTGATTGCGAATAAATTCAGTAGCCGGTTAAAAGTGAGCCGTTAGCTCAACAGGTAGAGCAACTGACTCTTAATCAGTAGGTCGCAGGTTCGATTCCTGCACGGCTCACCATAATTTCAACAACTTAGACCCTCTCTGTATACAGTCCATTGCCACAATTTGCCACTATTGACACTATTTTTGTTGCAGTGCATTAAAAGCCTGCCTTATATCATCTATTCCCCAGTGGGTTTAATTAAGAGATGTGGCGAAGTTTGAATGGCCTACCGCCTTCATCGCTTTGTCGAGTTCTATCCCAACCTGTTTTTTTATAAATGCTTTTATTTCTTTCTTATTAAAAAATTTGTGCGTTTGGTATTATGATGAACGAGAAACTTGGATACCGAGAACTCAATGCGTTTGGGTTGGGGTTTGGGTTGGGACTAAAATTTAGTTCCCCCCTCTTTCTTTTTTTCTTGCTTCTCGCCCTGCCTTTTCCAGCTCCCCTGTTCTGCTTTCTTCCCTTTCAGCTTCTTTTCTCTGTTCTCGTCTCACTTCTTTCCTTTCCTCTGCTGCCCGCTCTTCTGTTTTATCTTGTTTCTCAGCTTCCCTTTTCTCTTCTCTTCCCATCTGTCTTCTTTCTTCTTTTCTTGCCTCTCGCCCCGCCTTTTCCAGCTCCCCTGTTCTCCTTTCTTCCGTTTCAGCTTTATTTCTCTCTTTTCCTCTCGCTTCTCTTCTCACGTTTTCTCCCAGTTCCACCAATTTCTCGTTGTAGAACTTGGAAGCTACGTTTATTATGTCTTCAGCTCTTTCGCTCATAAATTTCTGATTTTCAATTCTTCTCCCAAGGGAAGCAGCCCGGTCGGTGAGTCCTTCCTTCTCTACCTTTTCTTTTTCTTGCTCCGTCGCGTGTATGGTCTTCGACGCGAGGTT
>Ga0315282_10014468_pt1 | contig 11738 bp, 10 predicted proteins | sample YL17G07_20_MG_FD_203693 | JGI IMG/M metagenome (GOLD analysis project Ga0315282, IMG submission 203693) | Sediment microbial communities from Yellowstone Lake, YNP, Wyoming, USA - YL17G07_20 | ecosystem: Environmental > Aquatic > Freshwater > Lake > Sediment | place: USA: Wyoming | collected...
CAGCTTCTATCAAAGGCAGATTTCCCATCTTATTAACCACCCTATCAGGGGAGTCCAGAGGGAAGTCGAAAGACTGGAAAAAATCGGGCTCATTGAGAAATCTATTGAAGGAAATCGTCGTTATTATAGGATAAATAAAGATTGCCCGATCTTTGAACCATTAAGACTGCTGTTTCTCAAATCTGAAGGAGCCGCTGAAGCATTAAAAGCGTGTTTGGCAAGAGGCAAGAATATCAAGATAGCTTTCATCTATGGGTCCTATGCTAAGAGTCGGGAGACTCGCTCTAGCGACATAGATTTGATGGTCATTGGTGATATAAGCGCAAAAGAGCTATCTGGTGTTCTTTCAAAACCCAAAAGAGAACTAGGCCGAGAAATTAACTATGTTGTATTCCCTGAAAGGGAATATAGGGCAAAAATAAGAAGTGAAGATCATTTTTTGACGTCGGTACTGAAGGAAAAGAAGATATTTATTGTGGGCAGCAAAAATGAGCTTAAATCGGTTACTAAACCAGGGTAGAATAAAGCCCCATCGAACGTCTCGTGCCGAAATCCAAAATTTGTTAAGACTCATCAAAAGAGATATGAGAGATTCCAAACTCAAAGGCCTCTCTCCCGACAGGAAATTTGCCATTGCCTACAATGCCATTCTGCAATCTGCCACTATTTTTCTCTACGGCGAAGGTACAAACCACACGGGTTCGGGCACCACTTTACCGTTTTTGAAGCAATGAAGCAAATACTAGGTAAAGAATACCACACACTTGCAGACTATTTCGATTCCTGCCGGGCTAAGAGAAATATCACTGATTATAGCCGTGCCGATGAAATCTCCGAAACCGAAGCCCAAGAATTGATAAAAGAAGCAAATAACTTCCTGCAATTAGTAACGGGATGGCTTGAAGCCAACCATCCGAGTTTATCCGATTCCGACTCGCGCGCGCGGCGCTAGTACCCCTTCCCCGAACCCCACCAAAACCTTATAATATAATCAACTACCAAAACTCAAATGAAGCTCAAAAAAGGTCTATGGCTTTTGATTGCGTTCTTGATTTTTGTCTCTTCAATGCCAATTCTCTCTCAAACGCGAGAGATAAGCCTGAAGGTCCTGGCCGACGAGAATTTCCAGAGACTGCCAAACTGGCAGCAGAAGATCGAGGCCGCGGTCAGTTCGGCCTCGCGGGAATTCGAGATGCTTTCCGGAATTGCCTTCTTCGTTCGCAAATTCGAGGACTGGGTTCCCGATCATTCCTTGGACACCCTGGATCTTCTGACCAACGACCTTGATTCCCGGGTCGACAGAGAGGATTGCGATATCATCCTGGCGATCACGGCCCGAGCCGACCTTAAGGATCGATTCCGCGGCAATTCACTTTTCCAAGAAGCTATTGTCGTTTTGAAGGACTCGCCGGAGCCCTCCTTGCTCGCCAGATGCTTGAAACACGAATTAGCCCACCTCTTCGGTGCGGTCCATGTCGATGATCCGGATTCCGTGATGGACATATTTTCCCGTGGTGGCAGCTTCGACACCCCGAACGCTCAAATCATCCGGCTCAACAGAGGAAGGACTTTTAATACCCGGGATTTCCCGACCCCCCAGGAGCTAAGGCCGCAGGCGATCGAGATCTACCAGGCGATCAAGAGCTCCATCAACTCGTCCAAAGCGCGAGCCGCAAGCGGGCATACGGAAAGAATAAAATATGAAGGCCGCCAAAAAACCGTCTATCTCGAGGCTCCGCCGGAAAAAGAATATGGCCGCATGACCGCAGACGTAAACATTCTGCTCGCCCAGGTCCAACTCGAGAACAAAGATTATACGGCGGCGCTGGCTGAGTGTCAGAGGGCCCTCCAGCTCGTCCCAAGCAACTTGGAAGTGAAGAACCTTCTCGGAATCATCCGTCGGAGGAAAGGAGATCTGGACAAAGCTATCCAGGTTTATTCCGGAATTCTCAAGACGGAGCCGCGCCGTGCCCGGGTCTTTTATAATCTGGGGATCGCCTATTCCAAAAAGGGGGACATCCCTGCCGCCTCCGCTGCCTACGAGAAAGCCCTTTCCCTCAAACCCAACTTCGCCGAGGCTCACCTCAACCTGGGCGATATCTATTTGAGGCAGGATAGGATTGAACAGGCCCAACAGGAGTTCCTCCGTGCGCTGACAATCGCGCCTCGTTACTCTCAAGCCGGGGCCAATCTCGCCGAGGCTTATCTGCGGAAGGGAGACCTCGAAAGAGCCCATCAACTGATTGAGGAAACCCTCGCCCTTGACCGGGAGCTGGCGAGCGCTCATACAATCAAAGGGAATATCCTTCACAAAGAGGGGAAGCTCGACCTGGCCATTCAAGAGTATCGGGAGGCCATCTCCTGCGAACCCGACTATGACAAGGCCCACTTCAACCTCGGAAACTGCTTTCTCGATAAGAACGATCCGGGCGAGGCCCAAAAGAACTTTGCCCGAGCCGTTGCCCTGAATCCCGGGTTTGCGGAGGCCCGTGCCAGCCTCGGCTACTGCCGCCTCCTCGACGGGAAGGTCGACGAGGCTGTAGAAGAAATCCAAAGGGCTCTCGAGCTCGGATTTCAATCCGCCAAAGCTTATCTCAACCTGAGTTCCGCCTATCTGCTGAAAGGTTTGCCCGATGCCGCGCTGCGAGCCGCCCGAAAATCGACCGAGCTTGACTCCTCCTTATCGATGGCCTTTAACAACGCGGGCATCGCTTTGACCAACAAGAAACAGTTCCCGGAAGCCATCGCGGAGTTCAAAAGATCCCTCGCCCTCGACCCCCAAAACAAGGAGGCGTACCTCAACCTGGGCAACCTCCAGCTCGGGCTCGGAAATGACGAGGAGGCATTGGCAATTTATCTTGAGGGTGTTAGAATTGACCCCCGCAGGGCCGTTCTTCACAATAACATGGCCGTGATTTATTTTAAGAAAGGCGATTATGAACAGGCCCTTGTTCATGCCCGGAAGGCTGTGGAATTGGGCTTCCGGGTGCACCCCGAGTTTCTCGAGGAACTGAGGAAGAAAACAAAAAGGGAGGCACCTGGATGACAGATCAAGCCGCGATCGATGGTTTTCTGGCCGAGAAAAAACTGGCCGTGGTAGGTGTCTCCCACGACAGGAACAAATTCGGCAACATCGTCTACCGGAGGCTCAAGGCTCATGGCATTGAGGTTTTCGCGGTCAATCCCAAGATCAACGTCATCGAAGGGGATTTTTGCTTTCCGAATCTGGCCGCCCTTCCCGAGCCTGTCGGCGGCGTGGTGATTGTGGTCCCCCCCGAGGAGACAAAACAGGTGGTCATCGACGCCGCCGCGTCCGGAATCAAGCGGATCTGGATGCAGCCGGGCGCGGAGTCCGATGAAGCTGTCCGCTTCTGCGAAGAGCACGGCATCGAGGTCATCCAGGGATTGTGTATCATGACACTTTCGGGTTCCTGAACGACCTCTCCGGAATCCGGGCGGATAACGAAAGTAAACCAATCTCCGGCCTAAAGGCCGGAGCTTTTGGCCAAGAAGATGAATGGCCTACGCTTCGCTCCGGGATGCCATTCATCCCCAGGCTTAAAAGCCTGGGGTTTTCTGGCATGACTCATAAAAGGCGAGGACATCTACAATTATGGAAAATGGCTGAAGGAGGCTCGAAACAGACCAGACGACGATACGACGAGAAAGACGGATGACGGCCCTGGGACTATCCCATCTTCGATAGCATTTTCTGAAACATCGACTTCTTCATCATCTTCTGCATCTCCAGGAACTGCTTGATGAGCTGGTTCACTTCCTGGATAGGTCGGCCACTTCCCCGCGCGATCCGCGAGCGCCGGCTTCCGTTGATAGCCCGGGGGTTCTCTCGCTCCTGCGCGGTCATCGAATTTATGATCGCCTCGAAATGGATGATCTTTCTGTCGTCCAAGCTAACTTTGGAGAGGTCCTTGAAGATCCCGGCTTTGGGGAGAAGGTTCAGGATCTGGGAGAAAGAGCCCATTTTTTTCATCTGGACGATCTGTTTCTTGAAGTCATCGAGACCGAATTCCTGCTTGCGTAGCTTCCGGGCCATCTCTTCGGCCTCCCCGAGGTCCGCTTCCTGCTCGGCTTTCTCGATCAGGCTCAGGAGGTCGCCCATCCCTAGGATGCGCGAAGCCATCCGGTCCGGGTGAAAAACCTCGAGCTTGTCGAATTTCTCGCCCACGCCGATAAACTTGATCGGTTTTTTTGTGACCGAGACGATCGACAGGGCCGCTCCACCTCGGGCATCTCCGTCGAGCTTGGTCAGGATGACCGAGGTCAGGCCGATCTTCTCCTCGAAAACCTGGGCGCTCCGAACAGCATCCTGTCCGGTCATGGCGTCGCCGACGTAGATCACCTCGACCGGGTTGAGGATGCCCCGGACCAGCCGCAGCTCCTCCATGAGTTCCTCATCCACATGGAGTCTCCCGGCGGTGTCGACAATAAGAGGATCATAGCCTCTGTTCTTGGTGAAACTCACCAGCTCCTTCAGGGTTTCCCGGGGAGAGGCCATCTGCTCTTTGGTCATCTCGTAAAAAGGCAAACTCAGAGACCTGGAGATGATGCTGAGCTGATCCTGCGCCGCCAGCCGCTTCAGGTCGAAGGAGACGAGCAGCGGATTCTTGTGCAGGGTGAGTGTCCACTTGGCCAGTTTGCCGCAGGTCGTCGTCTTGCCGCTGCCCTGGAGGCCGATGAGCATGAAGATGGAGGGCGGAATGCCGGCAAACTGGAGGGGCGCCTCTTTCTCGCCCAGGATCGCGGTCAGCTCGTCCCGGACGATCTTGATCACCTGCTGGGCCGGGGTGAGGCTGGCCAGGACCGCCTCGTTCAGCGCCTTTCCCTTGATCCGCTCTTCGAAGTCCTTGACCACCTTGTAGTTCACATCGGCTTCGAGAAAGGCCAGGCGGATCATGCGAAGGGCCTCGGCCATGTTTTTTTCGGTGATCTTGGCCTCTCCACGAAGGAACTTCATCACTTTTTGGAGGCGGCCCGACAGTTGGTCAAACAATTCGAGTGTTCCTTTCTATCTCCAGTCCCGTCCAAATCTTAAGTCAACACTATGGTCAAGTCAAACCATCGAAGAGTGAGCGCTGAGCAGTGAGCTGTGAGAAGTAAAGAAATTAAATAACGCAACAGTCCCATTTAGCGGACTCTGGTGGGGCGTTTCAATGCAACCGCTGAGGCAAAGACTTGATTTTTTTGCTGAAATGGGGAAATCTAGGAGGTTCTGTGAGCTTTCGGACGGTGTCGATGAAAAAACGCTTGCCCGCAGCCCTCGTGCTCATGCTTCTTTTAACGCCCGTTGTCTGGGCACGGAGGGTGAGTGGCCGTGAAGCCGAGCTCGCAGCCAGAAAGTGGATCGAGATCGAGAATTCCTTGCCCCAGTTCCGCTTGACCAAGGCGGTCTTCCGTCTGAGCCAGCTCAGACCCCTCGCCTACAAAAAGAGTCCGATCGGGTTCGTGGCCCAACTTTCCCCCCAGGGCTTCATGATCATCCCCGATATCACTGAGCTCGCACCCGTCAGGTTTATTGCCTTTGACAGCGATTTCAAGAGGCTGAGAGAGCATGCTCTTCTCCAGGCAGTTTTCGAACAGGCCCTTTTGGCCAAGATCCGCCTGGGCTATTTGGTCGATAAATCAGGTCTTTTCTCTTTGGGGATGACGGATCCGATCGATTATATCCGGCAATCCGCCAACGAAAACCTTTGGGATGGCCTCCTCTCGGGAATTCAAACGGCTCTGTCTGCCCCTGCTGCGGAAGCTGTGACACCCTTGATGACTTCAAGATGGAATCAGGGCGATCCCTATAACCTCTATACTCCGACCGTAGGAACATTTCATACGCCGACGGGCTGTTCGGCAACGGCCCAGGCCCAGATTATGTATTACTGGAAATACCCGGAATACGGGCAGGGAAGCCACTCTTATTCCTGGAAAGATACGACCTTGAGCGCCAACTTTAATCACAGATACTACTGGGGCAGAATTGTCGACAAGTATGTCGGGCCTGAGTCTCCGGCCGAAACCGACGCCGTGGCCAGGCTTATGTCGGACGCCGGCATTTCGATGGACATGGATTATGAATCGGACGGTTCCGCGGCCGTGCCCAACGCGAACAACGGACTTGTCACCTTTTTTAAATACAGCCCCGATGCCCGGTTCGTCTCCAGGTCGGATTATCCAAACTGGACCGCCTGGTTCAATGTCTTCAAAGAACAATTAGACAAGCACTGGCCGGCCTGCCTGGCGATCTTTTCAGCGACGACCGGTCACAGTGTCGTCATCGACGGCTACCGGACTTCGGGAGGAAACCAGGTCCATGTCAACATGGGCTGGGGAGGATCCTCGGATAATTATTACACGCTCGATCACATCCTCGACTTCACGGATATTTCCCAATACGCCGTGATCAATATTCATCCCGGGCAAGAGGGGATGCCCGTGATCGTCACCCACCCTTTGAGCCTGACCGTCCCTTACGGGCAGACGGTGACATTGTCGGTGACGGTGGCAGGGACTCCTCCCTTCTCCTACCAATGGTACCAGGGAGAGAGCGGGGAAGCCTCGCATCCCCTGCCTGGAGCCACCGCCAGTTCCTGCTCGATCAGGGTCCTGGCCGACGGTCTCCGCTACTGGGTGCGTGTTTCCAACGCCCGCGGGCGTGTCGAAAGCCACTCGGCGATCCTCTATCTTCCTGTCTATCCTCCGGTCAATTTCAGACTGGTGCGGAACGAGAATGATTTCATTTTCTTTAAAGAATACATCAACCGGTTGAGCTGGCAGGCCAACCCCGAAAACCGGACGGTCATCAGCCGATATCGGCTTTACAAAAAGAAAAAAGGAGATGGCGATTTCAATTACCGGGTGATCAAGGAGTTCGGACCTGATATCTTCAGCTACGAGGAACGGGGACTGCTCCTCCTCGAGCTTTACAGTTACAAAATGACCACGGTCAACATCCACGAGAAAGAAAGCGATCCTGTTTGGGTTAGCAACTAGGAGGCTCAGATAAGCAGCGATGTCGCCTAAATATAAAAAAGCCATCATTTCCGCGGCAATCCTGATGCTCTGGCCGGCTGCCCAGTATGCAATGGACCTCGAAGTCGGTATGGTCTACGGACGGCGTATGGTCGCGGACCCCAAAATAAGGGGCGTCTACGGTAACGGGACGGTCTATGATCCTTTCCTGGCCGTCAGGCTCTGGAAAGGGCTGGCCGTGGGCGTGGACTACGAAGGCGGATATTCCAGAACGGGCAAGATCGGGACATACCAGGAGCCGACGAGTCTCAAGGTGACCGGCTCCGAGTTTTTTGTCCGCTACGAGCTCAACCTGAAATTCGTCTCTCCCTTCGTCAAGGTGGGCTACGGATCATATTCTTATCAGCAGACGATAGAGAGTCCCCATATCGCAGGGCACGTCGTCGACGGAACGAAAAGCTGCCCCAGCTTCGCGGGCGGGCTCAGGTTTTTCCCCGTGAAGTTCCTGTTCCTGAGCGCCGAGCTCAAATATGTGCCGCTCAAAGTCAAGCCGTACGAGGAGGAGGTCGACCTCGGCGGGATGAGATACCTGGTGGGAGCGGGATTCAGATTCTCTTTTTGACGGCGGAAAATTGCAGGACTCAAGCCAGAGGGCTCAGGCTGGATGGTTCGAAGGCACGCCGCATTTTCCCCAGCGAGGAAAATTTGCTCGCTTCGAGTCTTCGCTCTCCTTCTCCCTGCGGTCGAGGAACCCTGCCCGCTCAGCCTCTCAGACGGCCTTCTTCACCACCCAGCCTGAGCCCTCTTAGAAGGACTTCACGTTGCGTAGCCCGCGGGGCATTCTTCACGAGTTGCTTAAGTCGGGAAACTTGATTTGTCGGTGCTGCCTCATTGGCAGGACACATGGTCGTCCTCTTTTTTTTAAATTGTCTCCAGAGAAGGACAGTCCCCCGCACTTTAGGGTTTATTTTCAGGCTAAAAAAGTGGCATAATACTTGCAGAGAAAAAAAGGGGAATATTCAATTGATAGGGAGTCTGGCCATGAAAAAGGCGTTCTCAGCCATCCTGGCATTTTTTTTATTGGTCAATTTCTCCAAGGCAGCATCAAAACCTCAGGAAAAGCCGAAGCAAGATGTCACGGTCACAGCCGTGGAAGTCCCGGTCCGGGTTCTTCACAAGGGCGAGGTCCTAAGAGACTTGACGAAAGAAGACTTTGAGGTCTATGAGAACGGAGTTAAGCAGGAGATAACGGCTTTCCAGGTCATCTCGAGACAGATATCGCTCGAAAAAGGGGTTTCGGTAGAAGAGCTGAAAATACCACCGAAACCGCGGCTTTTCATCCTGATTTTCAATGTTTTCGACTACACCAACTCCGTCGGAGAAGCCGTAGACTATTTCTTCCAAAACATCTTCCGCCCCAAAGACAGGCTTGTCATCCTGACTGAAAACAGAGCTCTCAACGTCGAAAAAGATGAAAACGTCGACCATCTCACGGCCCGTCTCAAGGAGACCTTAAGGGCATTCAAATCTCTCTCCACCATGGCCATCACTAAGGCCTATACGGACTTGAGCACCGAGGGCGAACAGCTGCTTCTGTACTTGAAAGGCTTATTAGGGGCTGGCGGCAACGAAGATCAGGATATCACACGATTCTATGACGATTATCAGAGGACCTGGAACGAATACAAACGGCAGTTCTTCACGCTGGATATGGAGCTCTACCGGAACATGGTCCAGAGGGTTCAAAGACTGGAGGGGGAAAAATGGGCCATCTGTTTTGAACAAAGAGAAATGTTCCCGACGCTGAAGAATCAAGGCCCGCTCGAGTACGAAATCCGAAAATTGACCGAGAGTTGGGTCGAGCCCCAGGCTCAGGTCAAGGCACGCACTATCCAAAGCAAGCAGTGGGAACTCCAAAGATCGATGAATATTACCGAGAATTTTCCCGGAGACAGGATCAGAGATCTCTTTATGGGGAGCGGAATCACCTTTCACCTCATTCTCATGAAATCGATGCGGACACTGCTCTCCCCGGATTTTGAATTGACCGAAGTCGCCCAGGACTATGAAGATTGTTTCAAGAGGATAAGCGAATCGACAGGGGGGTATGCCACCTTTTCCAACAAGGTTATGGATGCCCTCAAAGAGGCCTCTGTTAAAGAGGACTATCATTACCTCGTTGTTTATAGCCCGAGTGATCCCTCGGCGAATAAAGAGCGAAATATCGAGGTCAAAATCAAGAGAGAAGGCGCAGATATCTTCTCCTTAAAGCAGTTCCTGGCGAAAGCGCAGCCCGTCATCACGATCGCCGATTTCCAAGCTGGGGACAAGAATGTTAAGTTCAGCTTGAAGAGCTATGTCCGGGTCTCGTCCGAGGGCAAATTGCACGGAGCGGCGGACGTTAAGATCGTCATCTTTGACGACAAATCCGAACAGGTCTTCTCCGACGGGAAGACGCTCGACCTGCTCAAAGAGGAGACCCACGTTTCTTTGAACTTCAACATGCTCAAGTCCGGCTCTTATTTCGTTATCGTCGATGCTTACGACCGCGTTTCCGGGGGAAAAGATGTCTATTCGAGCGCGATCAAACTCTAAACGCGCTATGATGCCGGAAAAATCCAAATATTTGGATCCCGCCTCATCTTTATCTTGACAACTTTATCTTTTGGGGTTAATGTATTAACAAATTCCAATTGCCACAGATAATCACTTTCTTCATAATTATAGTAATTCAGTGGAATGAATAAAACTAAGATCCCACCGGACTCCCCCGAGGAGAAAGGAATGAACTCGAAGATCGATTATGACGAGATAAACAGGCTGGTCGCCTTTCTGGAACAGAAAAATCTGTCCCATTTTGAGCTCGAGGTGGAGGGGTTCAAAATCAAGATCAGCCGCAACTCGTCCGGCCCCCCGGCCCCCAAGACCGCTGCTCCCCCTATCCAACTCAACCACGCCCAATCTGGGGCCGCCCCGGCGCAAGAAAGAAGGGCTGACTCCGAGCCTTCCGCCGCGGAGCCGGTCCACGGCGGCGATAATATTCACGACGTAACCTCCCCCATGGTAGGCACTTTCTACCGGACTCCCGACCCCGCCTCTGCACCGTTTGTGGAGATTGGGGACGAGGTCAAGAAGGGGCAGACCCTGTGTATCATCGAGGCCATGAAGCTGATGAATGAGATCGAATCGGACGTGGACGGCGTCATCGAGGAAATCTCTGCCGAGAACGCCAAGCCGGTCGAGTACGGGCAAAAACTGTTCTCGATCAAGGTCCGCACCTAACCTTTCATGATCTCAAAAATCCTGATCGCCAACCGTGGGGAGATCGCACTCCGGATCATCCGTTCCGCCCGGGAGCTGGATATCAAGACGGTCGCCGTCTATTCCGAAGCGGACAAATATTCACTGCATGCCCTCCTGGCCGACGAGCGGATCTGCATCGGCCCGGCCAAAGCCTCGGAGAGCTACCTCAACATCGCCAATATCCTCAGCGCCGCCGAGATCACCAAGGCTGATGCCATCCATCCCGGCTACGGGTTTCTGGCGGAAAATCCGCGCTTTGCCGAGATCTGCGAATCCTCGGGAATCATATTTATCGGGCCTCCGGCTTCGATCATCCGGCTCATGGGCGATAAAAACAAAGCGCGCCAGGCGATGAAGAAGGCCGGCCTGCCGATCATCCCCGGAAGTGAAAAATCCGTCGAGGACATTGGGGAGGCCAAGAAAATAGCCCAGAAGATCGGCTATCCGGTCATTTTCAAGGCTGTCTCGGGGGGAGGGGGAAAGGGAATGCGCATCGCCCGCAGCGCGGCTCAGCTTGAAGAGCAATTCCCGATCGCCCAGAACGAGGCTAGGGCGGCCTTCGGCGATCCGGCGATCTACCTGGAGAAGTACCTGCCCGCCGCTCACCACATTGAAATCCAGGTCGTCGGAGACAAAAAGGGGCGCGTCCTGGCCTTCGGGGAAAGGGAGTGCTCGGTCCAACGGAAATACCAGAAGCTCATTGAAGAAACACCTTCTCCCTTCGTTGACGAGAGACTCCGCAAGAAGATGATCCATGACGTCCGGGACGCGGCCGAGGACATCGGCTACGAGAGCCTGGGAACTTTTGAGTTTCTGGTCGATGAAAACAAAAGATATTACTTCATGGAGGCCAATACACGGGTCCAGGTTGAGCATCCCATCACCGAGATGGTCTATGGCATCAACCTGATCAAAATGCAGATCAACCTGGCCGCCGGGTTGAAACTCACCTTCCCCTATGAAGAGTTGGAGATCAGGGGGCATGCCATCGAATGCCGGATCAATGCCGAAGACCCCGTGACCTATGTCCCCTCCCCGGGGAAGATCGACTTCCTGGTTCTTCCCGGCGGTGAGGGCATCCGGGTGGATTCCGCGGCCTACGGCGGCTGGCAGATTCCTCCGGATTATGACTCCCTCGTGGCCAAGATCATTGCCTATGCGCCCACCCGTCCCCTGGCCATTAAAAAACTGCTGACCGCCCTGGAGATGACCACAATCGTGGGCATCAAGACTAACCTTCCTCTCCACCTGAGCATTCTCTCCAATTCGGATTTCCTGAAGGGAAACTACGACACGCACTTCATGGAAAAATTGCTTCAGAAAAACGGCAACAACAGTAATAAATAGTGAGCTGTGAGCACTGAGCAGGTAACATGATGGCGGGGCGCACCTCCCTTACGGGCAACAATGTGATAAGTTACCCGTTAGGAAAAACTGAAAAGGAGGTGCGCGGA
>Ga0315282_10014469_pt1 | contig 11737 bp, 7 predicted proteins | sample YL17G07_20_MG_FD_203693 | JGI IMG/M metagenome (GOLD analysis project Ga0315282, IMG submission 203693) | Sediment microbial communities from Yellowstone Lake, YNP, Wyoming, USA - YL17G07_20 | ecosystem: Environmental > Aquatic > Freshwater > Lake > Sediment | place: USA: Wyoming | collected...
GCCCGTCAATCTCTGCAACTGCATCGTCAAAATCGCATCCGCCTGCGGACCGGTCAGGTATTGCTTGGATTTGCTTTTCTCCTTGACAAAGGCCTTCGGCAAGAGCTTGCGGAGCGCAGCCGATTCCACCAGCTTCAGCGGCTTTTGCATCAGGTTCCATTTCGCCGCTCCAGCATCGGGCGACTTCTTTATAAGTTCGATAATCTCATCGATGTCACTGACCGCCAGGATAAGGCCTTCGAGTATATGCGCCCTGTTTCTGCACTTTCGCAGCAGGAACGTGCTTCGCCTTCGTATCACTATCTTGCGATGCTCTATGTAACAATCGAGCATCTGCCTGATATTCAGCGTCTCGGGCCGATTATTAACCAGCGCAATATTGGCAATGGCAAAAGTCGTCTCCAGAGGACTGTAACGGTAGAGCTTATTGAGCGCAATATCCACATCCGCATCTTTTTTTAGCTCCACTACAATTCGAAGTCCCTCCCTGTCCGACTCGTCCCGAACGTCTGCAATCTCCGCTATGCTTTCGTTATGCACGCACTCCGCAATCTTGGCGACAAGCGCGGATTTGATGACCATATAGGGTATCTCGGTGATGACGATTCTGGTCTTGCCCTTCTTGGCCTCCTCGATGTCACATCTGCCCCGCAGCACCAGATGTCCCTTGCCGGTTGTGTAGGCATCGACAATTCCCTTTCTGCCGCAGATGACTCCGCCGGTCGGAAAGTCCGGCCCGGGCAGGACCTTCATAATGTCCTTGAACCCGCAGTTGGCGTCGTCAATGACAAGCAGCAGCGCATCGCATATCTCGCCGATATTGTGCGGCGAAATATTCGTAGCCATCCCCACCGCAATACCCGTTGAGCCGTTGACGAGCAGGTTCGGGAACTTCGAGGGCAGCACCGTCGGCTCCGTCCGTGTCTCATCGTAGTTCGGCACAAAATCGACCGTCTCGTACTCAATATCTTCCAGCATAGCCGTCGCCGGCGCCGCCATTCTCGCCTCGGTATATCGCATCGCCGCCGGCGGGTCGGCATCGATGCTGCCGAAATTCCCCTGCGGGTCAATCAGCATATATCTCATACACCACTCCTGCCCCAGTCGCACTAACGTCCCGTATGTCGCCGCATCGCCGTGCGGATGATAATTGCCGCCGGTATCGCCGACGATTTTTGCGCACTTGCGATGTTTGCTTCGCGGCCCAAGCCCCAAATCATTCATTGCAACTAATATCCGCCTCTGCGACGGCTTCAGGCCGTCGCGGACGTCCGGCAGCGCACGCGAAACAATCACGCTCATCGCGTAATTCAGATATGAGTTCTTCAGCTCATCGAGGATTCGCATATCCTCGATTCGCTCAACCGGCCTCTCGATTTCTTTCATAAGCTCATCTACCATAATAAAAAGGAATTCTGCGTGCGAATAGATTACCCCCAAACCGGCAAAAAGTCAATAAATGGAGAATATTAAATGATGTCTAAAACAAATAAAAAAAGCCGCACATCCCGATTAAATCGGTCCTCCCAGCCCATTGATTGTCATTCGTTTTCCGCAATACGCGATACGCACGTCGAAGATCCGCCTTCGGCGGGACGCAATACGAAATACGATTTATGCCCTGCGTTTTCTCATCAGCGCCAAGCCACCCAAAGCTAGGAGGATAAGGGAGCACGTCTCGGGAACTCCGGTCAGTTCGAGATTATCGAAAATGAATCTGTTGTTGCCGGCCGCTTCCATATCCTCCATACGAAATTCTACAATCTGCTGTCCTTCAATCTCCGATATGGACGACAAATCGCAACTGAAGCTATGCCACGCATCATCGGCGATTATCGGCTGGTCGCTCAATATATCCTCCCAGTCCACCGCCCCACCGACTCTGTAATGCAGGTCGAAACTCGGCGTTTCCTGTGACCTGTAATCCCACCTGATTGACATATCCATCCAGCCGGTTGTGTCAATCGTCAAAATCCACTCGGCATCCGGACCGCTGACCTTGACATCGTCCCACGCTCCCGCCTGGCCCGCATCGTGATGGGTGCCCGCTGCATCAACGTAGGCTATTCCGTTCTTACCATTTATATCTTTCTCCCCACCCGAAAGAACCAGAGTAGGTATGCCATTCATATTTTCTGTCGCAGGGTTCTCCGTATAATAGGCCGAGCTCGCCCCGAAATCCCAGATTGCCATTAAAGCCGCGCCGGCCGAATTACAGAAGCCCGCCAAACACACTGCAACGAGCAGGATTGCTGTCCTTTTCATTTTCACCTCCCGCCTCCCCTCGGCGGTGAGCTCGGGGCCGAACCGCTCTACCGTTCTTTCGCAAGCACGATATGGACGATTATTAAGGCTGCGTTTCCTTGCTCTCACATCAAAAATTGCCCATTTTATAGGAGCTTGCCAAAATATGGGAAAACACCATCCTACACTCCTATCCACAGATTTAAGGATACCAGGCAGGTCCAAAAAATGCAAAAAATTATGCACTTCCAGGAAGCTACACAACCCACCAAGGCGCAGCGCAAATCCGCCACCCCCGAATGTTTCTGTCGGGGGCGGGCTTTGGCGGACTGTTTTACCTTTTACCGCGGCAGCTTCGAGACAAATCGATAGCTTCCTGAACCCACGGCAAATACCGCTTTGCCATTGTCCATTCGGATGAATTGCACGCCTTCCGCCTTTGCCGCCGGCAAACCACCTTCCGTAACACTATCAGCATCCTTCGCCGGCACACATACCGTCGCCCTCGTGTTCGCGGGAATCACTACGCCAAGTGTAAACGTCCCATCCTCAATCTTCCAATCGCTGACAATCTCGCCGTAGATGGATTTGTAGCTCGCTTTGGCATAATTGAATCCGCCGCCCGGCTTCGGCTCAATACGTATCTGCTTGTAGCCCGGACCGTCCGTATCAATACCTGCGACCGTCCCGAAGAGCCACCGGCCCACCGAGCCGAAGGCATAATGGTTAAATGAGTTCATACCCGGGTCCTGGAAGCCCTTGTCCTGCGTCCAGCCGTCCCACCGCTCCCAGATAGTAGTGGCGCCGTTCTTTATACTGTAACCCCAACTCGGGAACGTGTCCGCAGTAAGAAGTCGATACGCAATATCCAGATTTCCGGTCTCGGTAAGCGCCGGCAGCAGATAGCTCAGCCCCACAAACCCGGTCGATAGATGCCAGTCCCTTTTCTTGAGGTCTTCAACGAGATGCCTGGCTGCGGGTTCGCGTTTGTCTGCGGGCAGCAAATCAAAATGCAGCCCCATACAATAACAGGTCTGTGTGTCGCCTTTTATTCGCGCATCCTGCGCAACATAAGCTTTATTGAACGCCTGCTTTATTTGCTCGAAAAGCTGCTCGTATTTTTTCGCATCCTCCGTTCTGCCGATAGCGGCAGCCATTTTCGCCACGAAGCGAGTGCTGTATGCGAAATATGCCGTCGCAATCACATCCTTGGGCGTGTCCGAGCCGATTGCGACCCAGTCGCCATATCCGTACGCCGGCCGCAGCAGGTTCTCGCTGTTTTTCTGTAAATAGGCAATCCACTTCTTCATCGACTCATAGTGCTTTTCGATGACACGCTTATCGCCATAAACCTGGTAAACCGTCCACGGGCATATAACGCCCGCATCGCCCCAGGCCGGCACGCCGCTTCCCATAGCGACCTTGTGCGGAGCGACATCCGGAAATGCCCCCTCTTTGGTCTGGGCGTCTTCGAGGTCAACCAGCCACTTGGTAAAGAACGCCGCCACGTCCATATTGTATGTCGCCGTGCGGATGAAAATCTGCGCATCGCCCGTCCAGCCCAACCGCTCATCCCGCTGCGGGCAGTCGGTCGGCACCTCAATAAAGTTGCCGCGCTGGCCCCACACAATATTTTTGTAGAGCTGATTGACCATCGCATTGGAGCATTCAAAGCTCCCGGTCCTCGGCGTATTCGAATGCACCACAACTCCCGTAATCGCATCGAGCGTCGGCCGGCCTGGACAGCCCGTCAGCTCCACATAACGGAACCCGTGATATGTGAACCGCGGCTCCCAGATTTCCTCGCCCTTGCCCGCCGCCACGTATGTATCGGTGCAGCGCGCCTCCCGGAGATTCGTGGTGTAAATAGTGCCATCGGGATTGAGCATCTCCGCAAATCGCAGCACAACCTTCGTTCCGGAATCCGCCTTGACCTTCAGCCGGACCCAGCCGGCAAAATTCTGCCCCATATCAAAAACATACACGCCCTTTTTCGGCTCGGTAATTTTCCTGGGCTTGATTTCCATAATCTTCTGCACCGGCACGCCGGGGTGCGACTGAAGCTGGCCCGGCGCCTTATCGGCGACGGTGACGGCGCTCCACCCGGAATCATCAAAGCCGTAGGTGGCCCAGCCGACCATTTCTTTGCGGGCATCATAAGTCTCACCCATCAGGAAATCGGCTTCGAGGTGCGGCCCATAAGTCGCCTTCCACGAACCGTCCGTAACAACCGTTTGCATCCCGCCGTCGGTGTATTCGACCTCAAGCTGGATAAACAAACGCGGCTCGCTGCCGTAATGCTCCCTTTTCTTGCCGAATCCTATGTAGCCCGCATACCACCCGTCGGCGAGAATTGCCCCGATTGCATTGCCGCACTGTTTAATCATGCTGGTGACATCGTACGTCTGGTAATAGACCCGCGTCATATAGTCGGTCCAGCCGGGCGTAAAGTAGTCCTCGCCCACGCGCTTGCCGTTTATATGCAGCTCATAAAGCCCCAGCGCAGAGGCATAAACGGTCGCCCGCCTGATGGCTCTTTCAGCCGAAAACGTTTTACGCAGATAAGGCGGCGGAGGCAGAACCAGCCCTGCTCTCGTCTCTCGTCTCTCGTCGCTCGTCGCTCGTCGCTCGTCATTCGCCCACGCATTATCAACTCTTACCTTAACAACTACCTTGTGGACCTCCGATGGGCGTTTCAACTGGCAGCCGGGGATGTGGCCATCCTGCGGAAAGAGGATGCAAAACATCCCCGCCTCAAGTTTGACCTCGCTGATTCTCTCAGACGCCTGGTAGAAAACGATGTCCCTGTCCTCGGAATATGGCTGTGTGATTGAAAGCCCCTGTATTGGTGCATAAGCGAGCAGCTCCTCGCCGCTCAACACCACCTGAATATCGATGTATTTACGGTGGGCTTCAAGTTGCCCTGTCTCCATCGGTTTGGTTGTGTAGTGCTGAACGATGTAATAGAGGTTGTCACCTTCGACGCTATATCGGCCATCTTCTTTTTCCCGGAGCTTTTCATCCATCAGAATCTCGAATGCCTTTGCGAATCTGCCGTTTAGGGGCAGATACAGACCAGCGTTTTCCAGCTTATCCGCAATCACTGCTCGTCGCTCGTCTCTCGTCACTCGTCGCTCGTCTCTCGGCGCCGGCGCATCGTAACCTATCCATTTGGCCAGTTTGTCCTGCGGAGTAACCAACCCCATAGTCCACGCGGCCGGCTCGCTCCACGCCGAGCCTTTATCGTCCTTGTCCCACACCCGAACCTTCCAGTAGCATTGCATCCGCGACTTCAGTGGCTTACCCTCGTACGCAACCTGGTTGCTCACATCCGAGCGGACCTTGCCGCTGTCCCAGAGGTCGGCTTTATTTTGCTTCAAATTTTCTTCGCTGCCGGCCACGAGCACACGATACACGTTTTGCATCTGGCCTCGCCTTGCGGATTCGGTAATCCAGCTCAGTCGGGGCTTGACGATGTCTATACCCTGAGGATTAGTGCGGTATTCGCATCGCAGTTCCTTCGCCGTGATGTCACTATCCCTCAGCGCAGCGCAGCCGCTCAAAACCGCCATCGCACCGGCCAGTAGAATTGTCACAAAGTACCTCATTTTATTGACCTCCCTATTTGCAGACTCACACCAATCCCTTATGGCGGAAAACAACAAACCAGTCAGTGTTAGTCAGTGCCAAAAAGTCCGTGTCAATCAGTGCATTTCGTTTGCACCGCCGTAAATAAACCGCATCTGCCCGACATTGGGAATGACGGCGAATCGAGACGCGGCAAACGGCCTGAAACCGCCGGGCCAATAGACAAATAATGCCCTGCCCACCAGATAGTCCCGCGGCACAATCCCTTCGCGATAGGATTGACCCCAATTTGCCCTGCCGGGTATGCCCCAGAATCTGCTGTCCTGGCTGTTGGGGCTATTGTCGCCCAGCACGAAGAACTCATCTTCTGCAAGTGTAAAAGGGTTGCCCCGCGTCGCCCTGCCCGCCCCGTCCCCGCGAGTGTACCCGGCTTCCGTATAGTGAATGTCCCGGAATATAGCCAGGTGCGACAGCATCAGTTTGCCCGCACCGAAAATCCTTATCTGCGGCCTGATACCCTGTGTTATCCGCCCGGCATCTTCCGCACCGCGCCCCAGGTCGTAAGTTAATCTGCTGCTGCCGAACTCCAGCACCAACTGATGGTCAACATTGGCAAATTTGACCAATGCCGCTTTCCTTTTGCCCTGTGCCGGCTCGATGGATTTTCCTGCCAGCAGCTCCTCCTTGTCGCCCAGGACCCTCGCTATATTCATACTTATTTTGCCGGAAGCGTCTGTGAAATCGACCCACCCCTTATAATGTATGCCGTATTTGCTCAGCTCTATACCTGCGAGCCCCTGCGAGTGCAGCCCATCAACACAGAATCGCGCCATCAGGTCGCTGCAGTACGGCATAAATTTATACTCTCTGATATCATCGTAAGCGTAAGTGGCATTTACGTCGTTGCCGAGCGAGGTATCGTAGGTCATCGCATTGATTTGGTCCGCAGGACTGTCCAGCAAAAACAATGTGGGGCTGGTTTTGTCAGCTTTCCATCCGGAATTCGCCGTATTAAACGGCTGCCGCCACTTGTGGCCGTTAAATAACGGCTCATCGGGATTGACGGGCTGATAGTCGTTATCATACACCGGCATCCACAGCTCATCCTGCACCTTTGGCGGCTTTCGGCTGATCTGTCCGTTGATATAGACGTCACCATCTATTATCTCCAGCTTCTCGCCCGGCCGGCCCACTAATCTTTTTATGAAGTTTATCTTGGGGTCGAGCGGATTCCTGAAGACGATCACGTCCCACTGCTTTGGTTCCCGGAACTGATAAATGCACTTGAGCACGAGTATGCGGTCGCCGTTCGAAACCCGCTGCTCCGTGCCCGGCAAATAATAATGACCGCAGCTCGGGCAGCGCGTGGACTCCTTCATCTGGATGCCGTACCCGGGAACCGTATCCTCCCCAAGTCTGTAGTTAAGGGGAATAAAGCCGAACTCATATTTGTATCCGCACTGTTTGCACCTCAGCCGAAAGTGAGCGCCCATCAGGGTGTCAGCCATACTGCCGGTCGGTATGCGGAATGCCTCCATCACAAATGCACGGAAGACAAATGCCAGTATAAAGGCCGTTATCAACCATTCAAAAATGTTCGCAACCTCGGCGGCCCTGTCTTTTCTCGTTCTGGAATCGGCCTTTTCGGTCTTGTCAACTGGCATAAACGTCTCGCCCCTCGTAAGACAAATTTTGCCCCGCTATGTCAAAAACTTCAAGCGGGGCATCTCGTGCAATTTCCGACGGCAAAATAGTCCGAAGCGCGCTCTATGACCTTGCCCTGAAGCGGACCAGGCATTTCTGAAAATTATAATTATGCAGAGAAACCTCCAGCCGGTCAATAAACTATTCTTCAGCCCACGCCGCTTCTGACAGCCGGTGACAAAAGCCGCCGCCGGGATCCACAGCTCAAGTGATTTCCAGAAGGACAGCAAAAACGCTGATGTATAATTTTTACGCCTCTCAGGCAAAGCGACCTATGCCAATAGTGGTATGGAAACCGTTTTTTCTCCGCCTCTGTAAAATTAAACGAAGGCCCTCTCGTTTAACCTATTGTCACAAAAGAAGTTACGCTCGATTTCTGTTTCTTTGCCCCCCGCTCGTTACCGGCTTGCGGCCTTTTGCTGGACCGTTTTCAGAAGTAGTTTCTCAAAAAAAATTGGCCCGCGCTCGCAAGTGCTCTCTTTCGCACGCTCATTCAGCAGGTTAGATTATTACATAATCTCAAAAATTTTGGCCAAAAATTTCTTGCTTGTTAGAAGTCTTTACTGTATAGTAAGTTGCAGTGTTTTTGAGTTTTTTTGGTGAGAAGCTTTTTAATGACCGTAACAGGCTGTTGATTGCTCTGCAGGGAGGCAGCTCTTTTTATTAACTTTTTTGCATAAGCAAAATCCGGTTCCTCCGCCGGTCCGGCGGACTCTTTTGGGAATGAGGTATCTTATGGCAACAGTTACAAAGAAAGAACTTATCGACCGAATCTCAGAACGTACACAGGCAAAAAGAGTAGTAGTTAAACGCATCATTCAATCATTCCTCGACGAAATAGTAAGGGAACTGTGTGAAAAAAATAATCGTTTGGAGTTTCGCGACTTCGGCGTGTTTGAGACCAGAACAAGGGCTGCAAGAACTGCGCAGAACCCCAAGACCCTCGAACGCGTTGAAGTCCCAATAAAGAAAACGGTCAAATTCAAAATGGGACGGCTGATGAGAGAAAGCCTCTTTGCCGCCGCCGCAAAATCGGCCGAAACTAAATAGCTCTTTTCAACTAAAAACAGCAGCACACAACCCGGCAGCTTTTGATCGCAACCTCCGCTTTTGGAATGTTGTGGCCGCTGTGAGAATAGTTGGTCGTTATTGGTCGTATTAGTAGTTGTCCAAAGGAGCGTTGTATGTCAGACGGTAGGGTCAAGTGGTTCAACCCCAAAAAGGGCTATGGATTCATTGCGACTGCCGATGGCCGCGATGTCTTCGTCCACTACTCAAGTATTACAGGCGAGGGATATAAAACTCTCGCCGAAGGCGACCCGGTCAGCTTTGATATTGTCGAGGGTGAGAAGGGTCCGAGGGCTGAGAACGTAGTGCAGCAGTCCGCGCCAAAAGACACAGTGGAATTGTAAACTGCATTCTAATCTCCAGCTTCGGGAGCAGTCGTTGGTAAATCCGGCTTTTCGCATTTGCTGATTGCCTAATTTTTTTCTCAACAAAGGAGTAGCAAGGTAGCGGCATCAGGTTGTGTGTGTCGCCTGACACGCTAATCTTCCACGAGGGGCCTTTGCTGTTGCACAACGCAGGTTCCACAGGTAGAATGACCATATATGATTACCGGTCAGTATCAATCGGCTCTGGATTGCAACGTGCTTGTGCTCAACAAGCACTATATGGCCATCCACATAGTAGGGGTCAGACGTGCCTTCTCACTTCTGTTTCGCCAGCTTGCCGAGGTGGTCTCTTTCGAGGAAGGCAGATACTCCAACTACGATTTCCAGGGCTGGTGCGAGGTGAGTCAGTTCCGCCGGCAATTCGAGCCGGATGGCCACGACTGGATTTCCACCGTCAACTTCTATATCGCCGTGCCGCGGATTATCCGGCTGCTGTTTTACGACCGCCTGCCGCAAAACGACGTGAAATTCAACCGCCGAAACATCTTCGCCCGCGACAAAAATCGCTGCCAGTATTGCGGCCGCCGCTTCCCGACCAGCGAACTCTCGCTCGACCACGTCATCCCCCGCAGTATGGGCGGAAAATCGAACTGGGAAAATATCGTCTGCGCCTGCACCGACTGCAACGTCAAGAAAGGCGGCCGAATGCCGAAACAGGCCGGATTGGCGCTTGTCCAAAAACCCGTCAAGCCCAGACACAATCCGATGGTCCACATCCACCTCGGCCACCAGCGCTACCGTTCCTGGAAGCAATTCCTCGACCACGCCTACTGGTCCGTCGAACTAAAGTAGATATATCTTCCTGTTTAGCCCTTGTCCGCTCCGCCATTTCTTGTGGCGGATTTGGCGGAGTCGCCGGCACGGCGACGCAACCTTTTTCCCCTCTGCCGCCGGCAAACCTGCCATAAACCAGAGCCCCCGTGAACAAAGCCGCCATCGGCAAGACAAAGGTGAGCGTTATCGGCAGGAAATAAATCATAAGGTGCATTACCTGCCGAGGTCCAACGCCGTATTCCTGGACCGGACGCAGGATGCTGCCCAGACTCATAATCACCGCCAGCGCCAGCGCCGTCGGCACAAAGATTTTCAACAGCTCCCGAAATATGTATCTGTGCAGGGTGAAAACCATAACAACCAAAATTCAAAAAACAAAAATAAGCAGTTCATTGCTCGTTGTTCACGGTTCATAGTTCATTGTTGATAGACTCAGCGGCAGTTTGCAGCAGGGTGAACTGTGAACCAACAATCAGGTTTTTTTACGTTTTGCGCTTTTAATTTTGCGCTTATGGGGGCCATTTTTCAATAAAATTCAGTTGAATTTTAATGGGTCGTAGTCTGGGGCGAAACCGGACATTATTATTCTTTGTGCTGTTATGATGGATTCGGAGCTAAAATGACAATTGGAAATTTATCGGCATGAGATTATAATCGCTGACGGGACGCGTGTGAAAACGCTAAACTTTTATGAGACGCATAAGGAGCAACAATTGTGAATATACATTTTGCTAAGTTTCACGGGTTGGGAAACGATTATCTTGTAATTGACCCAAATGTTGAGGATGTAAAATTGACGCCGCAGGCGGTCCGCCTGATTTGCCACCGAAATTTCGGCATCGGCTCGGACGGCATACTGTATGGGCCGCTTGGCAGTAAAGATTTACCTGAACTGCGGATTTTCAACCCGGACGGCAGCGAAGCCGAAAAAAGCGGCAATGGGCTGCGGATATTTGCGAAGTATCTATTCGAGAAAAAATACGTTCAGGAGAAGATTTTCAAAATCAAAACGCCGGGCGGGACTGTGGACGTGAGCGTGCTGGATGACACCGCAAACACAATAAGAGTCAATATGGGCAAGGTTACGTTTGTCAGCACGGAAATACCGGTCGCAGGAAAGAAAAGAGAAGTCGTACAGGAAGAGCTTGAGGTGCACGGGGCCAAATACAAAGTAACCTGCGTATCCATCGGCAACCCGCATTGCGTAATTCCGCTGACGGAAGTAAGCGAGGAAAAGGCAAGAGAAATCGGACCTCTTGTTGAAAACCATCCGATGTTTCCAAATCGGATTAATATGCAGTTGCTGAAGGTGCTCGACAGAGAGAATATCGAGATAAGGATTTGGGAGCGGGGCGCGGGATACACGCTGGCTTCGGGCAGCAGCTCCTGCGCAGCAGCGGCGGCCGCGTATAAGCTGGGACTGGTGGAAACAAGCGTAAATGTAAAGATGCCGGGCGGGACTTTATTGGTGGAGATAGGGAAGAATTGGGAAGTCTTTATGACAGGTTCGGCCGAGGGTGTTTTCGCAGGCCGTTTCCACGCAGACTTAGAGAAGAAGCTGGCGGCAATAGTCAGGAGACAGGAGTCAGGAGACTAAAATTCAAACTGCTCTTTGAAGGCGGTTTTGAAGTCGAAGACGTCTTTGAAGTCATCGACAGAATCGGTCGGCTGGGCGCTCATCCACTTGCGCTCTATCATAAGATAAACGATTTCGCCGAAATCGCGTGTTGTCCTGACGCCCCAGTTATTTAACACGAGCATTGCCAGCCGGCCCCATCGTTCGAGCGCCAATTTCTTCAGCCCTTCGCAGAGCGTCCGGCCGCTGACATGCTTAGGCTGGCCCCCGCTCCTGTCTCCGACAGGAAGACGCGGGGGCTGGTCGGCAACTTTTCTTGCCGTATAGCCAAGCCCTTCATAGACGAACCGCAGCGCACCGGCACCGTATCGTCCGTCCTCTCTGGCAATTTGTTCAA
>Ga0315282_10014470_pt1 | contig 11736 bp, 11 predicted proteins | sample YL17G07_20_MG_FD_203693 | JGI IMG/M metagenome (GOLD analysis project Ga0315282, IMG submission 203693) | Sediment microbial communities from Yellowstone Lake, YNP, Wyoming, USA - YL17G07_20 | ecosystem: Environmental > Aquatic > Freshwater > Lake > Sediment | place: USA: Wyoming | collected...
CCGCCTTTTCTATCCTTGCCTACCTCCTCACCACCTTTTTGGTTCTCTATGGGCTCCCTTGGGGAAACAGGGGGTTCATGTCAACACTTTATCTCATCGCCCAGTCCAAAGCCGACATCGATATCAAGGAACGGGTCTTTAACGATGCCTTCGATGGCATCGTGGTCTATGTGGACAAAGTTCCAATTCGAGGGAAAAGGATGGAGGGGATTTTGATCTATGATGAGAGAGACCCGACAAAGCTCGGTACGATCTTCGCTAAGGAGGGTTTTCTCATCAACAATCCTAATTCTCAGCAAGTCATTTTGAGGCTTTTCAACGGAGATATCCACCGATTTGAACCCCGAGCCAATGTGTATCAAAAAGTTCGATTCGACGCTTACGACCTAAAACTTGAATTGGCGAAAGCCTTCACGGCGATAGCGAAGAAACTAAAAGACAAGGAAATGTCGATCAACGAGATCAAAGAAAAGATGAAAGCAATGGAAAAAAGTGGGGAGGACACAACATCTCTAAGAGTTGAACTCCACAAGCGATATGCCTTTCCTTTTGCCTGCATCGTCTTCGGGTTGATTGGAGTTCCTTTGGGTATTCAACCTCGTCGTTCGGGAAGATCTTACGGCTTCGTTTTCAGCATCCTCATCATCTTAACTTACTATATTTCACTCACCGCGTCCGAGATCTTCGCCGTCCGCCATACCATACCAGCATTTTTAGCGGGTTGGGCGCCCAACTTCCTCTTCGGGGGGTTAGGCATCTACCTCCTGATCAAGACAGCCAACGAATCCCCTTTCAAACTGTCGGTCTGGCTGATCGAAGCCATCGATTTCATTCAACGTAAGTGGAAGGGATTCTTCGAAAATGTTTGAGAGCCACCGGATTTTCCACCGGTATGTGATTCGGGAATTCCTGAAGGTCTTCAGCTTGTGTCTGAGCAGCCTGATCTTCATCTATATTGTCGTTCTCTTTTTCCAAAAAATGAATATCTTCATCAAATATCAAGCCCCCTTCTACCTCATCTTTGAATATATCCCCTATAAGATACCCGAAGTGACCTTTGAATGGACCCTGCCTTACGCGGTCTTGCTTGCTACCCTTCTCACCCTCGGCACTCTCTCCCGACATAGTGAGATCACGGCCATGAAAGCAGGAGGAGTCAGTCTTTACCGAATCACCTTCCCGCTTTTTTTTATTGCCTTCCTCATCAGTTTATGCTCCTTTCTCGGCAACGAATACCTCGTTCCCTATAGCAATCAAAGAACCCAATATCTCTTGGATGTGAAGGTGCGGAAGGAAAGCCCTTCGGGTTTCTTCAAGGACTATAAGATCTGGTATCGCAGCGATCACCGTATCTTTAACATTCGACTCCTCGACCCGCAGAAAAAGATCTTAAAGGGTCTCACGATTTATGAATTTGACAACGATTTTCGATGTACTCAACGAATCGAAGCCCGGGAGGCAAGATGGATCAATGGGAAATGGCGATTTTATGATGGAGCGATCAGAAATTTTGATGAAAGCGGTTCCGCTCGTGTAATTCCTTTTAAGGAGTTGGAATTCCCTTTGCAGGAAAAATGGGAGTCTTTCGAAAGAATTGAGCGAGAATCACACGAGATGAGTTATACGGAACTCCGAACTTATATCCAAAGGATCCAATCCGCAGGCTATGATGCAACCCGGTATTTAGTCGACCTGTACTCCAAATATTCCTACCCCCTCCTGAACTTGATCATGGTTCTCATCGGCATCCCCTTCGCCCTGAGGACTGGCCGATCAGGGGGAGTGGCGTTGAGCATCGGGATCAGTGTGATGATTGGCTTTGCTTATGGCGTGACCTTTTATATCTTTCTCTCCTTTGGAAAGTCAGGCATCCTCTCTCCCTTCCTCTCTTCTTGGATTCCCACTTTTCTCTTCGGCTTGGCGGGGATCTTCGCCTTGATGAGCGTAAGACAGTGAATTAAGCACCAAATTCCAAAATTATTGGGTCATTGGGTCAATAAGTTATTTGTCATTGAATGACTTAATTCCGTAGTGACTTAATCACGAAAAGATATTTGTGATTTGGAATTTGAAATCAAAGAACCGGGTTGGTTTCCTGGCAGACCCTGGGGTCATGGATTGGAAAAAATATCGAGATAGACATTGATCTCTTTGAACGTGTCGGTCAGATAGAGAATCCCAATACCGATCAGAAAAAGGCCACTCACGAGGGTGATCACCCTCATATACCGTTTTATTCTTTCAAAGGCAGATAAAAATGAATTGAAGGCCAACGAAGAGAGAAAGAATGGAATCCCGAGACCTACGGAATAGATGGTGAGAAGTAAAATACCCGTCGTAAACCTCTGGGACATGCCGGCATAGATGAGAATGGTGGAGAGGATGGGTCCGATACAAGGTGTCCATCCTGCCGCAAAAATGATTCCAACCAAGAAAGAGCCTACATACCCCAAGGGTTTCTTTCTCAATTCAAATCTTTTCTCCATCTGCAGAAACGGAATGTTAATGACTCCGGTGAATTGGATCCCCAGAAGGATGATCAAGATCCCTCCTCCTTTCATGATCCAGAACTGATACTGGATCAATAACTGTCCCAAATAAGAGGCTGAGGCACCCATCAGTATGAAAATCATTGAAAACCCGAAGATGAAGAGTAAAGAGTGGGACACAGTAACCCACCTCAGTTTCGCCGTCGTCTTCACATCGGTAAGCTCCTTGAAGGAAACCCCTGTGATGTAAGTGAGATAAGAAGGGACCAACGGCAGGACGCAAGGGGAGACGAAGGAGAGAAGTCCCGCGGAAAAGGCGATCAACACTGAAATCTCTTGAGGTTGCTTCATAATGGGCTTGAATAGATATACACCAGTTTATAGAAAAAATAAATAGTTTTCTCATCTACCCAAATTCCGATTTAGAGATTGTCATTGCGAGGGAACCGAAGCAATCTCGCCTTTTTCAATGAGATTGCCACGCCTGCGTGCCGAAACGCCTGCCTCGCTCCGGCGAAGGATTGCACTTCGGCGTGCAGGCACGCACCTTGTCCCGCTTTTAGCGGGACTCGCAATGACCGGATGGGAAAAGGGTTTCGGTTTCTAAATCGGGATTTGGGTGGGTGAGGGGGCTTGACATTTTAGAAGGGTCTTATAAAATAGAGTAAAACTCAGGGCGCTTAGTTCAGGGGGAGAACGCCTGCTTCACACGCAGGAGGTCACTGGTTCAAATCCAGTAGCGCCCACCATTTTTATCACCTTTCGTTCAGTGCCTCGAGTATCCTTAAATAATCCTTTATTGATTTCTTGGCCAAGGTTTTTCTTAGAAAATGTCAGTGGGATCAGAGTTACTTATTGACATAGTAACAACAAACTGGCGCAAAGGTGATAAGTCTCGTTCAAAAGTATCAGGCGTATCCAGGGTAAGAGATAGCGGGATGTTAGGGGAGGGATACTAGTGATCATCCACACATTGTTCAAAAGAGAAGAAGGGATTTGAGGCTGAGAGTCGTAAAGGTTCATGAGACGTTGAGGAATAAGAGCAATAAACAAGTCTGACCCAAAGCCCTTTACCGTGACGGCACCCATCCTTATTAGCAGGATTTTCAGATAAGACATTTGTGATTAGAAAGAGGGGAGGAGACCTCCAAAGCCATTTGGCTGATAACCCTGGAGGTTCCCCCTTTGTGTTTCCAAACTGCTTCCATAGGTCCTTTGATAAGCTAATTTTTCCCTTGATTTTCCTTGGTGAATATTATAGGATGTTTTCCAATAACCTTTTGAAACGGGCCTTAAATGTTAATAAGTTACGTTATTTTTCTGTGTGATTCACATGCAGGAGGTCACTGGTTCAAATCCAGTAGCGCCCACCAATCTTAGAAAGTAGAGTGAAGCGAGATGTCCGGACATTCAAAATGGAGCACGATTAAACGAAAGAAAGGTGCCGCCGACGCCAAGCGGGGAAAGGCCTTCACGAAGATCATCAAGGAGATTATGGTGGCGGCTCGTTTTGGTGGGGGGGATATCAATGCCAACCCGCGGCTTCGAACGGCGGTCCTTGCTGCCAAAGCCGAGAACATGCCCAAAGATAATATTGAGAGGGCGATCAAGAAAGGGACCGGGGAGCTTGAAGGGGTTCACTATGAAGACCTGGTCTATGAGGGTTATGGTCCGGGCGGTGTGGCCATGATGACGGAAGTTTTAACCGATAATAAAAACCGCACGGTCGCCGATGTGAGACATGTCTTTTCCAAGCACAATGGAAGCCTTGGAGAAACAGGTTGCGTTTCATGGATGTTTGAAAAGAAAGGTTTGATCCTGATCGACAAAATTGGGGTTGATGAAGATCGCTTGATTGAAGTGGCGTTAGATGCAGGAGCTCTCGATGTGAAAGACACAGGCAAAGAATTTGAGGTGACGACCGACCCCACGAATTTTGAAGGGATAAAAAAGGCGATCGAAGAAGCCGGTTTCAAATACAACTACGCCGAGGCGACCATGGTTCCCCAAAGCACGGTCCGCTTGTCGGGAAAAGAGGCGGAGCAGATGCTGAAGTTAATGGAGGGGCTTGAAGATTCCGATGATGTCCAGAAGGTCTATGCCAATTTCGATATTGCCGATGAGGAGATGGAAAGGCTCAGTGCATAAAAGATTTGTTTTTTGTCTCTCTGAAAGCCACCTTATTGCAAGACAAAATGTTGATGGGTGGCTTTTTCCACATCTGGAGAAGCGCTTCCTGTGAAGGCAATTGGGATCGATCCAGGTTTGGCCATGACAGGCTTTGGGGTTGTGGAGACCCTCTCCCGGGGGGGAAAAGCCTGTGATTGGGGGACCATTCGGACAGAAGCGGACTGTCCCATTCCCTTCCGTTTGAAAACCATCTATGATGAACTGAGAAGCATTCTTGAGAAATGGAAGCCAAACCTTCTCGTCTTGGAGGAGGTCTTTGTCTTGAAACAATTTCCAAAAGCGGCCATCCAGCTGGGAGAGGTGAGGGGGGTGATCTACCTCGCCGCCCAGGAGATGGATATTCAGGTCGTGGAAGTGAGACCGACAGAGGTCAAGAGTGCGTTGACCGGAAGCGGCCGAGCCGACAAGGCACAGATCAAGAGGGCGATTCGACAAATTCTCAGGATCGAGAACCCCGTGACCTCGAGTCATGCCGGCGATGCCCTCGCCTTAGCATTGACTGGCCTTTCTCGAAATGAGAACTTCAGATGGTAAGTAGTCAATGCCAAATGTCAAAACTCAAAGTTCAAATTGTTTTATCTAAAGAAATACAGTCATTGAGTCATTAGTCATTAAGTCATTTAATGACCTGATGACTGAATAACTTAATGACTAAATTGTATTTTGGCAGCTGTCATTTAGTATTTATAGGAAAGAGATGATTCGATACATTGAAGGGAGATTGCTCAAGAAAGAGGAGGATCGGGTGGTGGTTTTGGCCAATGGAGTGGGTTACGAAATACTCCTCCCCGCCATTGTACGGAAGACCTTCACCGGAAAAAGAGCCGGCGAGGAGGGAGAGGTGGTCAAACTTTATATCTATTACCATCAGACCGAACGACAACCAAAACCCCTGCTCATCGGGTTCAACTTTGAACCGGAGAAGGAGTTCTTTGAGAAATTCATTACCGTAGAAGATATCGGGCCCCCCACTGCAGTAAAAGCCCTCGTCCTGCCAATCCCGAAGATTGCCAAGGCGATAGAGGAGAGGGATTCGAAGACCCTCGAAAGCCTGAAGGGAATCGGGAGAAGGACTGCCGATAAGATCATTGCTACGCTACAAGGAAAGGTCGGCAAATTCGCCCTGATGAGGGAGGATCAAATTCCGGTCGATGTGGAGGTCCTCGATTTTAAGAAACAGGTGGAAGAGGTGTTGGTGAAAGATCTTGGCCATAAGGTGAGTGAAGCGCAGCGGTTGGTCAAGGAAGCGATGATGAGGAATCCGAATATCGCGACACCTGAGGAGTTGTTTGAAGAGGTATATCGAGGCCAGAAGGATATCACGCCCCCTTAAGCGGTGAAAATGGTTTTTTGGTTAAGGTTAGGAAGCCCGTTTGGTTTTAGGCCGAGAGGTTAAGGCTAAAGATTTAAAGACCGCCGACATCACCCAATGACGAAACTGGCGTCTTTACCCTAACCCTTGAACCAGAGTTTTTCCCTCAAGGTTGTGGGAGAAGGAGATGAAGGAGTCCGGAGAAGAGAAAGAGTCGGATTTAAAGCAAAGGGCCGAAGAAGGTCAACCGGAAGTCGAGGATTATCTCGATCTAAGACCTCGAAAGCTCTCCGAATACATTGGCCAAAAAAAGGTGATAGAGACTCTGGAGATTGCGATCCAGGCAGCCAAGAAACGGGGAGAACCTCTGGACCACATCCTTTTCCATTCACCTCCAGGATTGGGGAAGACGACCCTCGCCCATATCATCGCTATAGAGATGGGAGTTCGTATCGTGACCTCGTCCGGGCCAGCGATCGAGAAAGGTGGAGACCTGATTAGCATCCTCACCCATTTGGAACGAGGGGATGTCCTTTTCATCGATGAGGTCCACCGTCTGCCCAAGGTGGTCGAAGAATTTCTTTATCCGGCGATGGAGGATTTCTGCATCGATTTCATTTTTGATAAGGGGGCCCATGCAAGAAGCCACCGGTACCGATTGGAACGGTTCACCCTCGTGGGCGCCACCACACGGGCTGGCCTTCTTTCAGCACCGCTTCGGGAGCGGTTCGGGATATTGAGGAATCTCGATTTCTACACTTTCGAAGAACTCTGCCAAGTGGTCCGGCGTTCTGCGGCGCTCTTAGGGGTGCCTATCGATGAGGGAGGGACAGAAGAGATTGCCAAGAGATCCAGAGGCACGCCGAGAATTTCCAATCGCCTTCTTAAGAGGGTGAGAGATTTTGCTGAGGTTCGCGGACAAGGGAGAATCGATAAAGGGATCGCCGATGAGGCATTGCTTTTGGAAGGGGTGGATGAGATCGGTCTGACAAGCCTCGATCGCAGATTCTTAGAGACGATCATCCGGTATTACAGAGGAGGGCCGGTAGGTCTGGAGGCGATTGCTGCGACCCTACAGGAAGAGGCGGATACGCTGGTCGATATGATTGAACCCTTTCTTCTGAAGATCGGTTTTGTCGCCAGGATGCAGAACGGGAGAAAGGCCACGGAATTGGCCTATCAACATTTTGGAATCCCCTATTCCGAATCCGGAAGGCAACTCTCCCTCCCCACCCGCAAAAAACATTAATTTGATTCAGTTATATTACCCTATCTTTCCTTCTCCCATTTCGGGGCGAAGAATGTTTCTTATTTGATTTCTTTCTCCCAATTTAGTAAACTCCTCTTACAATTAATTGGTTTTATTGTCTCTTATGGTTTCGTTATAATGAAACAATCAGATAAAACTAAAGAACTCAAAGGAATAAAAGGTTGGCCAAAATCAGAACGTCCCAGAGAATTGTTATTGGAGAAGGGGCCCGAATTTGTTTCGGATGCGGGATTGGTAGCCATTCTTCTTCACGTTGGTATAAAAGGGAAAGACGCCGTCTCGTTGAGTAGAGAGCTAATAAATCACTTCGGTGGTCTTGGGGGATTGCTTAATACTAACAGAAGAGATTTGGAAAAAATTAAGGGATTAGGACCGGCAAAGATTGCTCAACTACTCGCAGCCACAGAGATTGCTAAACGACAGCTTAAAGAACAGATTGAAAGAAAAGCTTCTATTCATGGACCAGAAGACTTGATCGAATATCTCTCCATATCTATGGCCAATCGGAAAGAGGAAGTTTTTAAGGTTGTTTATTTAAATAGTGCTAACAAGATCCTTTCTGTTGAGGATTTATTTAAAGGTACAGTAGATCAATCAGCTGTTTATCCGAGAGAAGTCATAAAAAGAGCACTTGAGTTGAATGCCTCGGGAGTTATCTTCGTCCATAATCATCCTTCTGGTGATTTGAAACCGAGCAAAGACGATCTCTCCTTAAACCGAAAATTGATCGATGCCTGCCGTGCCGTTAGTCTCAATCCCTTAGATCATATAATCATAAGCCCATCTGGATATACCTCGTTGAAAGATAGATCACATTTTTTATAATTAAGTAAGTTTATCATCAATATAATTGATGTTAAACTATAATATAAAATATTTATTGACAATTATAAAACTTTGTATTATAAATCCTCTGATCTAAAAACCTTTATCTGAAGGGGATGTTCATGGCAAACATAAGTTTGGAAATTCTGAAGTCCCATCTCTGGGAGTCTGCTAATATTCTTAGGGGAAGCATCGATCCCGCTGACTACAAGAATTATATTTTTGGCATGCTATTCTTAAAACGTCTCTCCGATGTCTTTGAAGAAGAGGCTGAAAGAATTGAAAAGGAGACGGGCAATAAGAAAGTAGCCTGGAACGATCCTGATGAGCACAAATTCTTTGTCCCGGAAACAGCGAGATGGGATCATATAAAAACCCATACACAGAATCTTGGTGAGATCCTTAATAAAGCAAATGATGCGTTAGAGGAATGGAATACAACCACATTAGAAAATGTGCTTACGGCCACAGATTTTAATGATAAGGATAGATTACCGGATGTCATCCTTTCTAAGTTGATAGCTCATTTCTCAAAGATCCGTTTGCGTAATGAAGACCTAAGCGATCCAGACATTCTTGGCCGAGCCTATGAATATTTAATTGGTCAATTTGCCGATGACGCTGGCAAGAAGGGAGGAGAATTCTATACCCCAAAAGAAGTGGTCACCCTTTTGGTTGAGATATTGGATCCTCAGGAGAAGATGCGTGTCTGTGATCCCGCCTGTGGATCAGGGGGAATGCTCGTTCAATCCGTCTATCATCTCAGGGATAAAGAACAGAATCCAAGAAACATCTCCCTCTTCGGTCAGGAGAGAAATATAGGAACATGGGCTATCTGTAAGATGAATATGTTGCTCCATGGATTATCCAGTGCGAGATTGGAAAAAGGGGATACTTTGAGATCGCCCAAACTTCTTACAGAAAATGGGAAACTGATGGAATTCGATATCGTGATTGCCAATCCTCCATTCTCCCTCAAGAACTGGGGTTATGAAGAAGCCCAAAATGATCCATATCGGCGATTCAGATTTGGTATCCCCCCTAAAGGGTATGGTGATTATGCCTTTGTTCAACACATGATTGCCACATTAAATCCCCGAGGTCGAGCGGGCGTTGTGCTTCCTCACGGTGCTTTATTTCGAGGAGGTGCAGAGGGAAAGGTTAGGAAAGGAATTTTGGAAGAAGATTTGCTCGAAGCAGTGATTGGACTTCCCCCAAATCTTTTTTTCGGAACGGGTATCCCTGCCTGTCTCTTCATTATGAATAAGAATAAGCCTAAAGAACGGAAAGGAAAGGTCTTTTTTCTTTACGGTGCGAATGATTACTTGGAGGGAAAGAATCAGAATAAGCTTCGAAAAGAAGATATCGAGAAAATTGTCAATGCCTATAGAGAATATAGGTCAATCGATAAATATTGTCGACCGGCGTCTCTCGATGAGATTCGAGCAAATGACTACAATCTGAACATTACACGGTATATCGATGTAACGGAGGAAGAAGAGGAGATCGATGTGCAGGAGGTTCTGAATCAATTGAATTCGTTAAAAGGTGAACGATCTGCTGCTGAGAGCAAAATGAATAAATTTTTGAAGGAGTTAGGATATCGAATTTAAAGTCTTAGAGGGAAAATACATGTGTCACCCTGAACTCGTTTCAGGGTCTCAAGGGATGCTGAAATGAATTCAGCATGACAGTTCTTCAATTTTGAGCAGAGGGCACTGATCAAATTAATATATTTCGCAATCAAAAGGATGTTGAAACCATAATGAGTGCATTAGGGGAGCAATTAGAGGGTCTGCTTAACGAGCCTATTGAGCTTCTTATCTGCGGAGGTTCGGCTTTAAACGTTCTGGGTCTGATTCAAAGAACGACGGAAGATGTCGATGTTCTCGCTTATGTAATGAGGAATAAGGTAGGGAAAATTTCTGTTGTTAAGGCGGAGCCTTTGATTAATGAGTTGTCCGTAGCTGCCAAAATAGTAGCTCGAGATTTCAACCTGCCAGATAAATGGCTCAATCCTGGTCCTGCATCAGCGGTTGATTTTGGCCTTCCTGACGGATTGATGGAAAGAGTTATAACCAGAAAATATGGTAGTAAATTAGTCATTCATTATTTAGGCCGTTACGACCAGATTCATTTTAAGCTTTATGCCGCGGTAGACCAAGGGGCAGGGAAACATCTTGATGATTTATTAGCTTTAAAGCCAACTTCAGAAGAAATAGAAGGTGCTGCCCGTTGGAGCATGACCCATGATGTATCAGATGGATACAAACAAAATTTAAAATTGTTGTTGAATTACCTGGGATTCGGAGATGTCGCAGAAAGACTTTAGAGACTTATTTTTAGATAATATTTTTAATTTTCTCTGGCGTCAGTGGTCTGGCCTTGGAGTACTTGGGGAATCCCGTTCCGGAGACCCATGGATCATTGATCCGGAGCCTATGCTTCTTTTTACCCTTGAAATAGGCCGTTATGAGCCAAGGCTTTTTGATGAGGTGTTGGATTGGCTTGTTGTAAATGGCAAGTGGATAGACCTACAAAGGTTGCGTGGAATTTTGAAAGACAAAAATGAAGCTTTAATAAAATTGACGGGAGCTGTTGCAATCTTTCTTACAGAAAAGAGTGACGAGAGAAAATGGCAGAACCTTGCGCGCTTCTGTAAGCCTGAAATGGGGAGAAATTCCGATGGTGCTGAATCACTCTTCTTAAGCAAGGATGGAAAACACCATCCCCCTTCCCCTGAACCGGACTTGTCTTTTCTCTCTTGTGGGTTCAACCGACCCGAAATAAAAATCCGCCGGTTAACAAGAGAAGTTCCAATCACCTCACAGAGCACGATTCGATTTCTATTAAGAGTGCTTTTTGGAGTGGGCTCCCGAGCCGAATGCCTTACTTATCTTCTTACGAATGAAGGTGGTCATCCAGCAGAGGTAGCAAAAGCAATTGGCCTTTCTGTCCGGGGAACACAGGATACCTTAATTGACCTTTCGAGATCAGGTTTGGTCCTGACTCGAACGAGGGGCAAAAGGAAGATAGAATATTGGCTTTCTCATGAACAATGGTGGGAATTTTTAACCAAAGCCAGCATTTCAGAAATTAAGAAACCGATCTGGATTGATTGGATTTCCCTCTTTTCAGCCCTTTCGAAAGTCTGGGCTGCTCTTAATGAATTGAGCAAAGAAGGAATAAGTGATTATATGAGGAGTTCAAAACTTCGTGATGCTCTGGAAATGGTAGGCAATGAATTCTTAAAGAGTGGGCTCGATATTCCGCCAATTCCGGGAAAGAATATAAAACCAAGCGAATATGAAAAGGCTTTCGAGGCTTTTACCATAAAGGTTTTCGGAGAAAAGTAATGGCGGAGCAGGTTAGCAGTTTAAAAACTGGAATTCAATATAAAGACACCCCTATTGGCAAAATCCCGGTGGATTGGGAAGTGGTGCGATTAGAGGATGTTTGTGATGAGATCTATCGATATCCAACATATTACAATATAAAATACGTTGAGCAAGATGGAGTTCCGGAAGTGAGAGGTGAGCTAATAAAAAATAATGGAGAACTTTCCAGTGATCCTTCAGAATACCGATATATATCAAAAGAAACCTCTGCTAATTTTCCCAGGACAATTTTGCATGAAGGAGATTTCGTCC
>Ga0315282_10014472_pt1 | contig 11733 bp, 10 predicted proteins | sample YL17G07_20_MG_FD_203693 | JGI IMG/M metagenome (GOLD analysis project Ga0315282, IMG submission 203693) | Sediment microbial communities from Yellowstone Lake, YNP, Wyoming, USA - YL17G07_20 | ecosystem: Environmental > Aquatic > Freshwater > Lake > Sediment | place: USA: Wyoming | collected...
TGTCTACTGAGCCAAAGCAGTCTACATATAGCAAAATGAGGAAATGGATGCTTACCCGTAATTTGATAGATTTCCTTACCAAATTCTCTCTGTAACTCAATGCTTTCATCAGTAGCTCTCATATCTGCATTTGGAGCCGAATGTATCTCCTCTCCTGATACATCTAGCATGACGAGTCCTTGTCTGAAGCTAGTTATGCCGATACCTGCAATATCGCTTGAAGAAATCTTTCCCTCATGTAAAGCTCTCTTTATCAGATCACAAGAAATGTCCCACCACATCTTCGAGTCGAACTCTAAGGCGCCCGGATACTCCTTTGGTCTAATATACGGCCAAGTCTTATGTGTCATAGCGACTTGGCGTCCATCAATATCGCAAATGAAGCATCTTCCGCCTCCAGTTCCAACGTCAAGAGCCATCAAGTATTTCATAAAGATCTCCTCCAGTTCCTGGGTCAAACAATGTTTAGAGAATAGGGCAATAAAGAATTTTATCTCGTTCAACTCGAATTCGCTATTACATGTTTGCTTCTATGTTGACATGATAAAGCTCTCTCCACTTTGTCAGAGTATGTGCCGGGAGGTCGCCTCTTTTCTACATCTCGATTGATACCGAGTACTCAAAGGTGAGGGCGCATGAAACACTACCAAACCATATCCGAATCATAGCCGAAAACGATATAGTTACAGCTCCAAATCAGCTCTAATCCGCGGGTTCAAACCTTGATATGAACCTATTCCGAGGCTCCAAAACACTCAATTCCGGAATAAGCTGGTGTTAAGACTTTTTTTGGAGAGTTTTGAATGCTTCGATGAATTCTTCTGCAAACTTGTTGGCATGCTTCTCTGTACCTCTATGCTCCCCAGCCTGTGTTCTGAGATGATGATAGAACTCGTGAAGAATCACGAAGGGGTTGTCTAGATATTCTTGGTTCGCAACATGAATAGTCTTGGTCTTTGACACATAGCATCCAACTTTCTTACTATACCCCTTGGGCATGCCAACTTTCAGATTTGGCTCGTTAACACTATAGTGATAACTAAGTGCCCTTATGGCTTCAACGTTTTCCTTCATTAGGATCATTTGAACAATCTTGGCTTTGAACAGATATATGCTATCTAGTAACAACACAGACATAACCTACATGAATCGAGAGTTTGCACTTCACTGGCATTTCGTGATAGGGTTTAATTCTATCGAGTCCTGTCCTTCTATTGATGCTTGTTCTTGGGAGTTGGAGGTCAACTCAGAATTTAATTCTCTCCCAGGCGCTTCAAAAGAGTGACGCATATGTCAGTTCATCGTCGAGATTTCAATCGAGACACAGACTTCAAAGCTATCAGTGATTTCTTGGTTCGGCATTACCAACCGGGCAATCGGGATGGGAACTGGATGCAGCCGATTTGGGAATACGCTTGGACTCATCCCTGGTTCGATGAGTCGTCGCTGGATCACATCAGCATCTGGGAGCATGCGGGGGGAGATTGTCGGCGTAGTCACATATGAGTTGCATTTGGGCGAAGCTTTTTTCCACACCCACCGGACTACAGGCATCTGAAGCCGAAGATGCTTGCCTGTGCGGAGGATATCCTTGCAGGAACTGACAATGAAGGGAAGCGGTACCTAAGGGTCTTCGTGAACCCCTTCGATTCAGCATTCGAGGAGTTCGTGGCGTCGCACGGCTATCAGCAGGACACTCAGGGGCACCGACCCATGTCCACGTTCCAGATCCCGTCGCCATTTCCGCCGATACGCCTTCCCGAGGGTTTTCGACTCAAGAGCCTAGCGGACGAGAATGATCTGCGCAAGATATGTCGAGTACTGCATCGCGGGTTCGACCATCCAGGGGAGCTACCCGAGGACGGGATCGAAGGCATCAGGAGGATGCAGTCTGGGCCGAGTTTCAGGGAAGATCTGACCATCGTAGTTGAGGCCCCGACAGGCGACTTCGTGTCGTATTGCGGCATGTGGTACGATCCGGTCAACCAGTATGGCTACGTGGAGCCGGTGGCGACGGACCCACACTACCGACGGCGTGGTCTGGGTCAGGCGGCAGTCCTCGAAGGTATCCGGCGGTGTGGCGAGTTGGGCGCGACCGTTACCTATGTCGCGACGGATAAGCCATTCTACCTGTCATTCGGATTCCAGAGGCAGTTCACGATCACGTGTTGGTTCAAGTCCCTCGGATCAGGCTGAACGCCTCCATGCAGCATCAGCGCAGGAGAAGGCGGGGACTTCGCAGGTGCCTGATGCTGTTAGTCGTTATTTGGGGTGGTTGCCGTACAGGTAAGTTTCTGGAGCGCGCTAACTTGAAGAGGATTGCTCAGATCGAAATTTACTGGAGAGGAAGCAGAAGGGGAGGATTATAAGAACTTAAAAACAAAAGGAATACGTTTCTTCTCGAAGCCTTTTCCAATTCAAATTGGACTGGCAGTTGAATTCAAAGATCCTTCTAGTAATAGGTCAAGAATAACTGACTATGAAAGAAAGCGATAATTAATTGCTATTATCGCTAAACAAGATGAAACAATCCCAAATTCTCGCCGAAAATTTCTTTCATTCAAGTAACTTCTTTATTGCAGCTACTTCGTTGGGGAAGTTCTTGATCAACCTGTTCTTTTTTGAATTCTCTCTTATTATCCACAGAATATCTGCATCTTGCGAAGTAATAATGTGCTGCATATATTCGAAGCCTTCTTTTGGAATGGCACAAATGACTACACTTAGGGAATAGCCTAGTGCTTGTCTTAATGTTTTGAACTCGTTGGATTTCCGCTCTCTAGTAGCAAGTATCTTAGCGAAGATCTTCTTATGCAACTCCAAAGCGCCTCTTGCAATTGACTCATCTTTCAATAAGGCGGGTTCAGCCACTCCCGCCGCCACCGCCCTCATGGCAAGCCAGTCGTTTTTGTCAATCCAGCTCTCTAATTCTTTCAAGGTATTCTGGCTTTGTTTTGCCATCAGTTTCTGAATTCCCATAGCAACACCTTCTCGTGTTCTCCAGCGTGCATCGCTTGCTAGTTTCTTTAAGAAAATGAACGCTTTCTGATAGAATGTTGCGTGGACTGAGCCGATGACTCCTATTGCAACTGCTCCACAAAACGGGAGGAATTCTTTTGGATTGTTTACTGGAGCCTCATTCGGGGAAATGTCAGTTAATCTTAACGCAAATTCCCATATTTCCTGAGGATGTATTACCGAGTATTCCCCAGCTACTTCAGCAAATGCCTCGGCCAATTCTAGATTTCCTCTAGGACCTGGAAGATTACTATGTGAAATGAAGATATTCCCTGATCTTTTCTTCATCGCCTGTTCTGAGAAATGCATTGAGGAAATCAGCTGAATTTTCTTTGCAGCCTTCTTTCTTGCTCACTCTGACTTCACCTTTAACAAGCGCGTGTGCTTTGAGATTCTTAAGGCTGAGCTTTGAGTTCTTCCCGTCTCTCGCAACCCCGATATCCTAAACGATATTTTGCATCTAATCCCATAATTTCCTGTTTAAGAAATTTAGATTCCCACTGGAGGTTCAGCACAGAGCTTGGAGTGCGTCTATTGGAGGTATTACTTCTTTCTTCACTTCTCTCTCCTACTCTGTCTTTGCCTCTTCTCGAGGACATGTGCCTATCCGCCGATCGAAGGGCATGTGGTTCCTAATTCAGAAGGCTCCTATAGCCTCTTCTTCCTACATATCTTTTAATTCATAAGATCGTCACTTCAATGGCAGAGGTTTGGACAAGAATGGAAACTATGAGAGCAGCGGTAATATACGCTGTAAAGAAGGTCAGAATAGATGAGGTTCCGATACCTGAGATGGGGTCGGACGAAGTTCAAGTTAAGATAGACGCCTGTGCGGTATGCCCGACTGGCTTGAGGGAATATGCGGGCACTAGGCCATTCAGAGAACCCCTGATAGGAGCAGATGGACATGAACCTGCTGGGACGATCGTTAGGGTCGGAAAGGATGTCAAGGATTTTTCTGAGGGCGACAAGATCCTGCTAAAGGGTGCTGATCCCTGTGGGACCTGCTACTTCTGTCGGCGAGGGATGTCCAACAAATGTTCGAATCAGTACATTCCAGGAATGAAGTTGATGAGGCCTGGAGCCTTTGCGGAGTACGTGGTGACACCGGCGAACATGATCGCCAAACTTCCTGACGGAGTAACTCCTGAGGAAGGAACCTTCGTCGGTCCGCTTTCAGACGTCATTCATGGAGTGAATGACCTCGCCTACCCCGATATAGGAGATAATGCAGTCGTTGTGGGAGCGGGACCAAATGGTCTCCTGTACAATCAGGTGCTGCGGCTACGTGGGGTCAATGTGATACAGACAGATGTCATCGACTTTAGACTGAAGGCAGCGAAAAAGTATGGAGCAATAGCCACGATAAACGCCAAGGAAGAAGACGTGAGAGAACGCGTGTTGGAGCTTACAGACGGAAAGGGAGCAGAGGTCGTCATTGTTGCGACAGGAAATAAGAACGCTCAGGAGCAGGGAATCTCGGTTGCGGCAGTGAGAGGAAGAGTTGTCTTCTTCGCTGGAACTTACCCCTCAACGAAGGTAGAGGTAGATCCGAACCGCGTCCACTATGACGAGATAATAATCACAGGAGCATCCGCCCATAGACTGCAGAACTTTTACATGTCATGTGACCTGATTGCTCATCATAAAATCGACTTGTTGGGTCTAGTGACTGACAGGTTTCCTCTAGAGAAGACGCAAGAGGCGTTGGATGCTACAATCAACGGTATCGGTCTGAAGAAGATGGTTTTACCCTGGAAATAGCACAACGCGTATTTCTGTATGGAATCAGCAGCTTTTCGTCTTCTCAAGAGCTTACTCAAACTCGGGGCGTATGCCGCATCCACCGGTTCTTGAGGTGCATGTACAATCAAACAATGGTCTCAACTAGGCCATGGTCGATGGCAGAAACTCATAATCCGATGGACACAGCATCTCAAGAGATGCAAACTGGGAGAAAAAGTGAAATAGTAACTTCATCCAGAAGGGTAGTTCCATGTTTGGGAAAGGTATATCCTGTTTGACATTGGCTTCAATCTTAGTCCTGCTAGCCATTCCCATTGGATCACATGTTCCTCTCTCTTCGTTGGAGAATTCGATCACGGTCATGTTCACTGGGGTGAACGGAGCGACGGTGCATTTCAAGGAGGACATTCAATACGTTTACGTAACGCAGGATGATTGTGTGACGGCGGTAGGTACGTGGAACGATGCGTTGGGTGACTCTAAGACTGCTGTTCGGGATGGTGTGAAGAAGGCAGTGGAGGACGCGATAGTTAGCGTGACAGGCAACAAGACTATCGAGATATCTAACTTTGTCTTAACATTTGAAAAGGGTTACAATAAGGTTACGGCAAGTATTGAGTTCGATCTGAACGGCGTCGTCATAGCCTCCTCGGAAAGCTGGGTGGCGGATATGAGTTGGCGTGCTTGGCGGGTGACGCACGGCATCAAGTTGAACTGGAGGGAAGACCCGCGACTTCACCACGATTATAAGCTTGACCCTGAGGTTCTCGGCTTGGACATGGAGCCTTACTCGGCATCTCTGAAGCAGCAATGGGACCTCACGATAGTCGGCTCAACGACCGAGCTTGGCCTGAGGAGGACGAGATTGCTCTACGGCAAATCCTCGGACAGCGATGCGGTGAAGATCGATACGAAGATGGTGATTGCCATTCCCTACGTTCAAGGTGTATCTTTGACGGATGACGTTGTGACGGTTCAGGGCAGGCAGGATCTAACCCCGATGTTTAGTATATCGGGGTTCTTGTCGCAAGGCTCGAACATGGCGATTGCATCTACCTTGCTGATGCTGGTATTCGCAGGCTTGATAGTGTTTCTGAGGAAGAAAACGCGGTGAAACAGGATCTTTTGAATACCTAGTGATGTTAACCTCGAGCTGAATAGTGCATGCCCGAAGTATAGGTCTTCAGTACTCCGCGTGTTGTATTATGATTTTGATGAACGGCGGGAATCTTGAAAGGATCTATCGATACGATATTGTCGCCGACTTCAAGTTCCTTAGACTAGACTCAGGAATCGAGATGTCCTATTACATTTGCCTTTGAATGATCTTCAGTATCATTGGCGAGTAAAGTCATGAGCTATATTCTTGGCTGTTCTTCTGTCATTAGCTTTCTGTCGAGGTAGCACGCTTCTTTCTTCATCTGCAACTTGATTAGTAACTCTTCTCCATTTTCACTCATTATTATTAAGTATCTTAGAAATTTTAATAAAGTTCTTTGCAGCCTATTAGAGATGACCCAGAATGGCACATATACATCTTCCAGATGGAACGTTTTCAATGCCATGGGTATTAATCTGGTCCGTATTCTCGGTATTTCTCATAGGTTTCCTTGTCAAAAAGTATCAAAGAAGTGGCGACTCTGACGTGGGTAAGCTTTCAACAGCCTCGATATTGACAGCCCTAACCTTTGCAGTATTTCAAATAGAGCTGCCACTCTTCGGCGGTGTTCACATGGATCTAACCCCGCTCTTAGGCATACTCCTCGGTCCAGTGCTCGGCTGCTCATCGGTTCTCATTGTAAATATCTTCAGTGCAGCGCTTGGCCATGGTGGGTGGAGCATGCTTGGAGCCAATTTTCTCATCAATTCAACAGAGGTGCTAGTTAGCTACTATCTCTTTAATGCATTCACGAAGTTGATCAGAAGCCGTTTTGTTCAAACCGGGATAAGTTCCATCCTCGCGCTGATTGTTGGCAACTTCGTCATGGTGGGCATGGTTGCTGTTTCAGGAATACAGGGCACAACATTAACGCCACTCCAAATAGCACAAGACCTGCTACCTCTGTCAATCGTGAATATAGCCCTAGCATTCGTTGAGGGAGTAGTAACCGCTTTTGCTGTGACCTATATCGCGAGAGTGAAGCCTGAATTGCTGTCCAAGACTAACCAGGCTGGAGGCATCTGATCGGAAAGCCACGGGAACATAAAGGGCGGGTGATATTATCAACAGTTTCAGCGGACATATTCCTGACTTCGAGACGATAACAACATATTCTGAAAAAGGACGAAGTCTGCTTCATAGAGCCAGTCCATGGACAAAGCTTGCATTCTTGTTGCTGCTCATTGGAACGGTGGTCTTGACTCAAAACATCACCCTGCTTCTCCTAGTATATGCTTCTGTCTTGCTGACCTACTGCATCAGCGGCTTGCCGAAGAAGAAGCTGGTCGATTGGTATTTTCTGCCAATCTTCTTCGTTCTGTTAATTTCCATGGTATTCCTGTTCAATGAGCCAGGCCAGATACTTGCAAGAATAGGTTTTTTTGGCTGGTCACTTAGGTTGACTGATGCGGGTATCCTGCTTTTTGTAAGATTGCTTGCCCGATCACTTATTGTTGTTACGTTCAGCTTTACCTTGGTCATGACTACAAGATATGATCAGCTCAGTTATATGGCTCACAAGATCCTGCCGTCCCCTATGAACAGCATGTTTTTGCTGAGTTATCGCTTCAGCTTTGTTATCTCTGATAGCGTTTCGGCCATGTTAAGCGCTGTATATTCGCGGGGAGGTAATTTTGTCAAGGGATTCTTTGGAAGATCACGTCTATATGGTGCCATTATTGGGGCATCTTTGATTCATGCAATCGAGAAAGCGGAGCGCGTGGGAAAGGCCATGGAAGCAAGAGGTTTCTCTGGCAGACTATTCGTTTACGAACAACCACCTCTTCCAGGTTTGACTGAACTTTTGTTTATAGTCATGGCTGCAATCTTGTTGCTATCCTCATATCTGGGAGGTTTGCTCTTTTGAGAGAATTGAAGTCGTGTGATGAATCTAGAAAGGGTCAGCCTCTAGTTCATGTTGATTGTATTTCTCATATCTATCCGGATGGGACAGTAGGCGTCCATGATGCCTGTCTAAAGGTGTTTGAAGGAGAGATACTGGTAATATGTGGTCCAAATGGATCGGGCAAGTCCACGCTTCTTCAACACTTAAATGGCATACTCATTCCGGCAGAAGGCAGGATTATTATCAGTGGAGAGAATGTGACGAAGAATTCAGTGGATAGGCTGAGGAAACTCGTCGGACTGGTTTTTCAGGATGCAGACAGCCAACTTTTTGCTCCAACTGTCCTGGATGATGTCATGTTTGGGCCACTCAACCAAGGGCTGAAGCCCGAAGAAGCAAAGAAACAGGCACTTTGGGCTCTAAACGCCGTAGGATTCACTGAACTATCAAAGATTCCCCATCATTTGAGCGGCGGTGAAAAAAGACTTGTCGCAATAGCCGGTGTCATTGCAATGAAGCCGAAAGTACTTGTTGTTGATGAGCCTACCTCTGATTTGGATCCGGTGAACGCTGAAAACATCATCCAACTGCTTGCCAACCTTAGAGATGAGTTGGGATTCAGTATAGTAATCTCCACGCATGACATGGATCTTGCAGCCAGAATTGCAGATAGACTATACATTCTGAAGAATGGAAGCATTCTTGCGGAGGGATACTCCAAAGACATCTTCTATAATGATGCCTTACTCAAAGAGGCTCGGCTGAAGCCTCCTGAATCAGTGGTTTTCTACCGATCCTTGGTCAGAGAGGGTGTTCTCAAAGACGGGTTTCAGCCGATTCACAGTGATGAAGTCATGTCTCTATTGAAGAGAAAGATGAAAGACAAGGATATAGCGAAGAGACTTGCAGCGGGTGCTAATCTCCCGAACAGATTCACTCCTAGTCAAAAGTGATTGAGTATGGTGATTATTAGCCTATCAATACCCGATGAACTGCGGAATGAATTGGATATGATCTTGGGTGAGAAGTGGTATGCCAATAGATCTGAGGTGGTAAGGCAAGCTCTGCGGAAGTATATCGCTGAATACAAAGAGCTTGAAAACATAGAAGGGAATATCATTGCCACCGTAACTGCATTGTATGATAAAAGAGACACGAATGAAGAATTGACCCAGTTGCAGCATAAGTTCGGGGATGTTATGACTACATACTTGCATTCTCATCTGATTGAAAAGAACTGCTTAGAAGTTATGGTATTCAAAGGTTCGTCCAAGCGTCTAAAAGACATGGTAGATGGTCTGAAGGCAAATAGACACCTTAGACAATTGAAATTCTCCATAATGTCCATAGAATGGCTGTTTCATACGCCGTCGTAGAGATCATGAAGCGACAGCAAAACCATATGAATCTGGAGTCATTCATCAGAATACATCAGGTATTCGCAAACCCCAGAACAAGATCAAACCAGGCATAATCGGACGTTCCTTCTCATATAACCTAGGCCTGAGAGTTCTCCTAACCCGACCGACGTGAGGAAGAGATAGAGCCCTACGAGGTCGAAGAAGATCGAAGCGGCCAGCTTCGTGTCAGCGTGACATTGACAATTCTTATCTTGGATCCGCAGAGAGAGTATAGCGGGTTCTCAGGGAGAGGAGAAGAGCCCATGGATGGGGTAAGCCATGGGTGGAATATTCGTGCTTGAGGAGCCAGAAGACGAGACCTGTCCAGCATGTGCTGGAAAGGGAGAGCTATTCTGCACCACATGTTATGGGACAGGAGGCGATGCCTCAATGGGATGTCCCACATGTGCGGGTACAGGCAGAAAGAAATGTCCTATCTGCCACGGTTCGGGGAAGTTCTGAGAGAACGCTCAAAGATCCATATTGAGCGCAGAAGCTTGGCTTGCAAACCGCTTTTCAATTTCATGGTCCAGTCTGGGTGATGTCATCTTCTCTTCACCTATGCGATATCGAAGATTCGAAGGCAAGGATACACAAACGATAGCAAAGAATGTCTAAGACATAGCGGAAAATGATATATTTGCGCCTTAAGCTCAGCTGTAAGCCGAAGGTTGGAACCTTGATATGAACCTATTCCCAAGGTTCCGACACAAATCCTCAATAAGAGATGCACCAATGCCTACGACGAAACAACTGAGAGGAGAGAGAAGACAAGTCGGATAATGATGCCTACGAGAAGGCTTCCAAACTTTCACTCTCCTTCAGTCATCAAGGGAAAGCATACTGCAACCATTTCAAGGTCATGGCATTTCTCATAGGGACATCATTGGAAGCGAATATGAAATGTCGGTAACCGTTTGTGTTGAGAAGATCAATACCCGCTCCAATACAAGGAAGATAGTTGATGAATCCGTAGCTATAGAAGCCCCTGTCAACATATTCGTTAATGACCAGTATGTTATCACATTACTGGCTACCCCTCAGCTCCAAAAGGAGTTAGCCTTGGGTTGGCTTTTCGACGAAGGAGTTCTGCAATCATTGGATGAAGTGACAGAGGTACTCGTAGACCAAGAGAGAATCAATGTGATGACGAGGAACCCGATAGATGAAAAGAGGCTGCAATCGTCCGGCGTCTCGAGGCTTGTTACTACGGCTTGCAACCTTTCCGCCAGAGAATTCTTCAAAACCATCAGTGACGAGAGTAAGCTAGTGGAATCAGACTATGAGCTTGGAGCTAGCGAGATTATCAAGATGGCTAGAAGACTTGATGAATCAAAGTTGTTCCGGGAGACCGGAGGAGTTCATGTGGCTGCCCTATTCGAAGAGGATGAGCTTGCTGCCTTTGCGGAGGATGTGGGTCGTCACAATGCGGTTGACAAAGTAGTGGGGATCGGGCTTCAATCGAAAGCTAACTTCTCAAGATCGGTACTTGTCAGTTCAGGCAGACAGCCAGCTGACATGATTCTCAAGGCAGCGAGAATGGGAATCCCGATAGTGGCTTCCAGAGCTGCACCGATACGTTCAGGTATTATCGCGGCGGAAAAGGCAGGTGTAACACTTGTCTGCTTCGTTAGAGATCAGCAGATGAATGTTTATACTCATCCTAATAGAATCTTGACAGACGATGCGGGCACATCTTAAAATGTGTTCTGCCATGTTACTGAGGAATGTGGTTCAATGGTCAAGAATCTGGTTGAGAAGATTCAGCAGTTGAAGAGAGAAAAGCAGGCTATCATACTTGCTCATAACTACCAGCGCCCTGAGATCCAAGACATAGCGGATTTCGTCGGTGACAGCTTGGAACTCTCTCTTTGCGCCACTCAGACTAAAGCTAAGATCATAGTCTTCTGCGGAGTGGATTTCATGGCTGAGACCGCAGCGATCCTTAATCCAGATAAGAAGGTACTGATCCCGGACAAGAACGCCTTATGCCCTATGGCGGCAATGCTGCCTGCCGAACTAGTGCAACTCTACCGGAAGAAGTACCCCGATGCCCGAATCGTACTCTACATAAACACCTTGGCAGCAGCTAAAGCAGAGTGTGACGCGATCTGCACTTCCGCAAACTCCGCTGAGATAGTGAATAGAATGAACTCTGGGACGGTCTTGTTTGGACCAGACTGGAATCTAGCCCAGTATGTCAAAGGCTACACCACTAAATGTGTACAGCCAATCCCTGAGCTGGGCTTCTGCCCTGTGCACATGCTGTTCAACAAGGAAGCCATTCTAGCACTGAAGAAGAAGTATCCTGACGCAGAGGTAATGGCTCATCCCGAATGTCCCCCGGAGATTCTCAAGGTAGCCGACTTTGTAGGCAGCACCTCAAAGATGTACAGGCATGCCCTAGTATCCAAGGCTAAGAAGTTCATAGTCGCCACGGAGATCGGGCTCATCCACAAGATGAGAAAAGAGAGACCTGACGCCACCTTCATTCCCGCCTACGAGGAGGCGGTCTGTGCACCGATGAAGTTGCACACCCTTGAGAAGGTCTACCTCTCCTTGAA
>Ga0315282_10014473_pt1 | contig 11732 bp, 7 predicted proteins | sample YL17G07_20_MG_FD_203693 | JGI IMG/M metagenome (GOLD analysis project Ga0315282, IMG submission 203693) | Sediment microbial communities from Yellowstone Lake, YNP, Wyoming, USA - YL17G07_20 | ecosystem: Environmental > Aquatic > Freshwater > Lake > Sediment | place: USA: Wyoming | collected...
TCATCCTCGACAACCTGCGCAAGGCCGGCGTGCAGAACACCTTCAAGAACGAGCGCCTCGTCTTCGAGCGCATCGAGCCCTACGCCGGCACCTACGTCCAGGCCGTCGGCGAGTACACCGACGCCGCTGGCAAGACGATCCGCGCCGCCATCTCCATCGGGCCCGAGTACGGCACCGTCGACGCCGAGTGGGTCAAGGAGGCCGCCAAAGAGGCGCGCAAGGGCGAGGGCTTCCCGATGCTCATCGTCTGCGGCTTCGCTTTCGATCCCTACGTGGGCGAAGAGGCCAAGCAGTGGGGCAGCCTCACGATCCTCATCACACGCATGAACCCCGACCTCGCCATGGACACCGCCGACCAGAAGCTCTTAAAGAGCACCGGCGCCGGCAACCTCTTCATGGTCTTCGGCGAGCCCGACCTGGAGCTGCGCAGCCTCCCCGACGGCAAGCTGCAGGTGGAGCTCCGCGGCCTCGACGTCTACGACCCGACCACGGGCGAGATCCGCAGCAACACGACCGACGAGATCGCCTGCTGGTTCATCGACACCGACTACAACGAGGAGAGCTTCTTCGTCCGCCACGCTTACTTTACCGGCGCCGACGAGCCCTACAAGAAGCTCCAGCGCGCCCTCAAGGCCGAGATTAACGAGGACGCCTGGGCGAGCCTGTACAGCACAGTGAGTCGGCCGTTCGACCCGCCCTCGACGGGCAAGATCGCCGTGAAAGTGATCAACCACTACGGGGACGAGGTGCTTCGCGTCTATGACGTCGAGACCTCACCAGCAGCCTTGGTATAGAAGCGCAGGTCGGAGGGATTCATCTCAGGTGAGCCGATGAACAAGACTCTGAGCGTTCGTGAGCAGGCGCGGTCGCTATTCACCTTCCTGCGTGAGGTAGTCGCCCTCAGAGGCAGGACGGTCTACTCGGTTGACCACGATGATTATGAGCTCGTCAGGTGGCTCGCTGACATTCCCGAGACCGGGGAGTGCTACTGCGTGTCCAGCACCGAGCCAGATTCTCATGCGTCGCCGGCCGAGCAGTGGATTGAAATTAAGAAGCCACAGGCAAGACCCCATCCTCCTGTTCCGCCGTCGCTCAAGCCCTGGCTGGACGAGGTCGAGGCGGCTGATTCGAGGCTGCCCTATCCAGACCTACATGAGGAAGCGTTTGTTGACGAGGTGAACGGCGCAGACGATGAAGGCAACCGCCCAGGAGCGGTGTCCTTGGAAACGTGCCCGGAGGTTCTCGATCAATGGAATGACTATGTCGAGCGCAGCTGGATGCCGTGGGCGGAGCGTGACCGCATTGTGCGAACCGTGCAGGATCTCTACGACGACCTATTCTCGGCACACCAGACCCTTGAGACGCGTTCCGAGGAGTTCGAGCTCCTGATGGGGTTCGGTTTGCTGTCGTGGAGAAGCCCGGCAGGGCACGTGGTGAAGCGACATCTCGTCACAGCGAAGTGCGACCTCGTCTTTGATTCGGCAGGGGGTCGCATTGCCGTCCGGCCAAGTCCCGAGGGTCTCCAGTTCTCTCTCGAGCAGGACATGCTGGATGTGGATGAGCAGCCAATGGCCGAAGACGCCAACAGGGTTCGCGAGAGCCTCGATGACGTCGATGGCTCGTTCTGGTTCAATGACTCGCTGCATACGGCGCTCCGAGAGTGGGTGAACTCCGCAACGTCGGATGGCTATTACCTGGAGGCTGAGGGGCACCCCGTCTCTGCCGCCGAGAGGATGGCAGTGTCGTGGGCTCCTGCTCTCATCCTGAGAAAGCGGACTGACCGTCCCATTCTCGACATGTACGATCGCATCCTGGCCTTGCTGGACGAGGGTGCCGACATCCCCGCTGGTGTCGAGGCGCTAGTCTCGGCGCAGGACTCTCTCTCGGCTGACTCGGAGCTTGACGGGAATGCGGCTGACAAGGGGGGCGGAGATGAACGAATCTACTTCCCCCTTGAAGCGAACGCCGAGCAGTACCGAATCGTCGACCGTCTCGCGCGATCCAGAGGCCTTCTCGTGCAGGGGCCGCCTGGAACCGGGAAGTCTCACACGATCGCTAACCTGATCACCCACCTCTTGGCATCGGGTCAGAGAGTGCTGGTCACGAGTCAGACGCCCCGAGCCCTAAGGGTTCTGAAAGACAAGCTGCCCCCGGAGATCGCTGACTTGTGCGTCTTCTTGATCGGGGACGATAGGGCGGCTATGAACGACCTCGAGCGGTCGGTTCAGGCGATCACTGATCGCTACAACACGTGGGACAAGGACGAGAATCGCGAGTTGATTGACCGACTCGAAGGCGATTTCGACGCGGCAAAGCGGCTCGAGGCAGAACTGCGCGGTGAGGTCTTGGCACTTAGAGCGGGAGAGGTATCCGAGTATTCCGCGGTTGCCGGCGAGTATTCTGGGACTCTCCAGGCGATCGCTGAGCGACTGGGTCGCGAGCGTGAGGCATACTCCTGGCTCACGCTGGAGCGCCACAGTGTGGTTCCCGAGGACAAGCCTCTCACCAATGCTGAAGCACTCAAGCTACTCGCGTTGGTCCGCAACAGGAACCGGGTGGACAGTAGTGGCCTTGAACTCGCAGCTCCGGACCTCGTCAGCGTGCCCACGCCTGCTGCATTCAGGACTATCGTCCAGGCCATCGTTGACGCCGACAAAGAGCTGTCCGGCCTCGCGCCCGCCGAATCGAGGAGCCAAGCGGTAGAGGCGGCAAGAGAATCAGAAGATGGGCTGCGCGCCGCCCTGGGCCTCCTTGAGAAGCTGACGCGAGCCCGGCAGGCCTGTCTGTCGTGTGGCGACGCTTGGTGTGTCGAGGCGGTGAAGCAGGTCTTGAGTGGCCGAGCCAACGCTTGGGTGCAGCTGGAGCAGTCCACAAGGGAGACCCTGGCGTGGCTCGACCAGCTGCCCGCAGGTATCACAGAGACGGACATCACGGGACTAGCTGATCTTGAGCCCGCCGTTGTGCGAGGTGACGCGCAGGCATTGCTTGACCACCTGGCTTCCGGCGGCAACTTGGGTCACAGGCTCCTGCGGCCGAAAGTGGTCAAGGAGCGGTGGTACCTCGTTGAAAGTGTCAAGGTCGATGGGGTTTCAGCGAAGACCCCCGACGTTCTGCGGAAGCTCGTGCAGTGGTGTGATCTCCGTATCGCCCAAGATCGCCTCCTTTCCATGTGGGCTCCGCTGGTGTCAGCAACCCCAAGCGACACGCGGCTTCGTTTGGCGGTTTTGCGGGACTACCAAGCGATGTTGGGGAATGTCATGGAACTCAATAGCGTTCGGGATGCGGCCAAGCAGGCCTTCGAGGCTGTGCCACGCGTGGGTCTCCCAGAATGGCAAGACGATGAGTCGGTGCAGAGCACCCTTGCTCTGATTCGAGCTGCGCTTGCCCAGCAGAGTCTCAATCGAGCCATCGCGAAGGTCGATAACGTGCGCCAAGCTGTTCGGCTGGCCATGCCGAGCGGGGAAGAGCATCCGGATGCGACGCGACTTCTTCAGGCGGTGGATCAGCGTGATGTAGATGCATTCTCTGATGCCAGAGTCCGCTTGGAACGACGCGCCGCCTCCATCGAAGACATGCGGACTCTCGAACGCCTGCTCGACCGCCTCAGGATCGCAGCGCCGTCCGTCGCCAATGCACTCGTGGACCACCCCGACGATCCAGAGTGGGATGAGCGACTCGGTGCATTTGAAGCAGCTTGGGCCTGGGCGTTAGCGGCGAGATGGCTTGAGAGCTCCACGGGCGCCGGTGCGCTCCAATCCCTCCTGGGCGATCTCGAGCGTACCGCAGCCAAGCTCAGACGTGTCCTTACTCAGCTGGCGGAGGCGAAGGCCTGGGGTCATTGCTTTGAGAGCCTGACTGAGCACGAGCGCAAGCACCTGATGGCTTGGATGCAGGCCACTCGCCGCATCGGCAAGGGTACGGGCAAGAACGCACCGCGCTACCGACGCGAGGCGCGTGACAACATGCGGGAATGCCGCTCGGCGATTCCGGCTTGGGTGATGCCAATCTATCGCGTCGCCGAGTCCATCACTCCCGGCGCGGATCAGTTCGACGTGGTCGTGGTCGACGAGGCGAGCCAGTCTGGTATCGATGCGCTCTTCCTGCAATTCCTCGGCAAGAAGATGCTCATCGTCGGAGACGACAAGCAGATTGCTCCGGAGTTCATTGGCACCAAGAAGGCGGCGGTGTTCGAACTGCGGCAGCGCTACATCAAGGACTTGCCGGTTGCCAACACCTTCGACAATGAGTCCAGTCTTTTCGATCAGGCCGCCATTCATTTCCGCTCGGGGATTCGCCTGAAGGAGCACTTCCGGTGCATGCCGGAGATTATCGAGTTCTCGAACCGCTTCAGCTATCCAAACGATCCCCTCATTCCCCTTCGGCAGTACGGCGCTGACCGGCTCGAACCGATTAAGCGCGTACACGTTCCGGACGGATACCAGGAAGGCAAGTCGAGCCGAGCCTTGAACCGGCCGGAGGCAGACGCTGTTGTGCGGACGATTATTGAGTGCTGCCGGAATCCCAGGTACGACGGGCTGACGATGGGAGTGATCAGTCTGCTCGGTGAGGCTCAAGCCCGGTACATCGAGCGGGCCTTGATTCGCGATTTGGGGCCGTCTGAGATGGAGGAGAGGCGGCTCGTCTGCGGCGACGCATACTCCTTCCAGGGAGACGAGCGGAATATCATGTTCCTTTCCATGGTTTCTGCTGCCGGAGCCGGACATCGCATCGGAGCGCTTACCAGTGCAAAGGACCAGCGGCGGTTCAATGTCGCCGCCAGTCGTGCCAAAGACCAGCTGTGGCTTTTCCACTCCGTGGAGCCGTCCGATCTGAACCCCGAATGCATGCGAGCCAAGCTGCTCGACTATTGCATGCACCCAATGGAGGACGCTTTCGTCCAGGGTACCGAGCTGCCGGTCGAGGACCTGCGCCGTCAGGCCTCTGGTGCGAGAAGAGTGGGCAGCCAACCTGAACCCTTCGACAGTTGGTTTGAAGTGGACGTGTATCTGAAGCTACATGATCGAGGCTTTCGCGTTGCGCCGCAGCGCGAGGTCGCTGGGTACCGCATCGACCTCGTTGTCGAGGGCGGCCAGAGCAGGCTCGCCGTAGAATGCGACGGGGATCAGTGGCACGGGCCCGATCAATACGAAGCGGACATGAATCGCCAGCGTCAGCTCGAACGGTCTGGTTGGATCTTCTGGCGAGTGAGGGGCAGCGAGTTCTACTGTAATCCAGACGCAGCTCTGCTGGACCTGTGGAGCGTGCTGGAATCTCGCGGCATCCACCCAGTCTGGTGGCCGCTGCGCGCGGATCCTGGGCATCAAGAGGCGGATGCTAGTGAAGGGCGAGAGGTCGGCGACGCTGAGCCGTGCGGTAGCCAACTTGAGCCTCGGCCTGTGGATCCGTCTTGCGGCCAAAGAAAGGACGAACCGATCTCAGACTGGCCAGCCGTGCAGGAGCTCGGGCCAGTAGGGGATTCCTCTGGAGGTGGCCTGCTCCATCCCGTGATTGGCCGCCTGCCCTTGGGATTCGTGCCGCGAGTGGTTTCCTATGAGGCTGCAGAGATAGAGATAGACGCCGATGTGCCGGATCTCGCTGAAGCACCACGGCGTATGCTCGCGGACTGGCTCGTGGAGATTGTCGACCTTGAGGGTCCGATCCATCTGGATGAGGCTGCCAGAAGAGTGGCTCGAGCCCTGGGCGTCAAGCGCGTGGGACGCCGCATCAGCGCAGCCTTTCGTCGAGCTGCCAACCTGGCGGCGAGCGAAGAGAGGTTCGTGGTGGCTGGGGACTTCCTCTGGAGCTTGTCTGCCAGAGAAGCGGTGGTCAGGGACCGGTCGGCCCTGCCTTCGGCCGCTCGTAAGATAGAGCTCGTGTGCGACCAGGAGCTCGAATGGGCGATCTGCTTGGCCCTGTCCTCGTCAGGACGGATTGAGGAGGACGATCTTCCGCGCTGCGCAATGGGAGTGCTTGGTTTCGATCGCACCAGTCGTGAAGCTGATGCCAGAGTGCGTGCGGCGCTCGTTCGTGGGACTAGCGCTGGCGCGTTTGTTCGTGTCGGGTCAGCCATCGCTCTCGTTGGCAGCGATGGCGAGCCGGCAGTTGCCTGGGGCTCAAACGGCTCGACTGCGAGCTGCATGGTGGGCGTTCAGCCGTATGAGGTCGCCGAACCTATCCTGGAGCTGAGAGGCCTTCAGTTTCACGAGCTGTCGAGGGACTACCTGTCCAACGCTCTCCAAGGCGTCGTTGCGATCGAGAGCCCGATCCACGTTTCTGAGGCCGCGCGAAGACTGGCCAACGCCGCGGGGCTGGAGCGGGTTGGGCATCGCATTCAGTCCGCCGTATCCGCTGCGTGTCTGTCGCTCGAGCGCGAAGGGGTCATAGAGCGTAAGGGTGACTTCCTTTGGGACCCCGAGCGCGCGTTGTGTGTCCGAGACCGCAGCTCGGCGCCTGCATCGCTTCGGGACATCAAGATCATTGCGCCGGAAGAAATCATCGAGGCGGCGAGCATCGCCGGAGTGGGCGAGCTCGAGCTCGGTGAGGCAGCCACCACGGTCGCGCGGTTGCTCGGATTCCGAAGGACCGGCAAGGAGGTCCGCGCCATGATCTCAAACGTCCTGCGGGCAAGCGGAGGCGACAAATCGTCATGAATCTGCCGTTGATGCAGCCGGGACGGACAGCACTGCTCGATGGGGGGTCAAGCCTCCCGTGTTGCCTCGACGTCTACGACCCGACCACGGGCGAGATCCGCAGCAATACGACCGACGAGATCGCCTGCTGGTTCATCGACACCGACTACAACGAGGAGAGCTTCTTCGTCCGCGACGCCTACTTCACCGGCGCCGACGAGCCCTACAAGAAGCTCCAGCGCGCCCTCAAGGCCGAGATTAACGAGGACGCCTGGGCGTCGCTGTACTCGACTGTGAGCCGCCCGTTCGAGGCTCCGTCAAGCGGCAAGATCGCCGTGAAGGTGATAAACCACTACGGGGACGAGGTGCTGAAGGTGTACGAGTGCCCCGCTCTTGAGTTCGAGACGTGAGCGCGGCGTCGACAGAAGAACCCGCAGTCGAGGGCTACATAGACGACCGGGCACTGGATGTGCGAGCAGACGACCGCCTGCATCTTGGGTCGGTGGCGGACGAGCTGGCAGACTTGGTCGCAAGCCAGCGTACACCGTTGAATGTCGCGGTCTTTGGGCCGTGGGGATCCGGCAAGTCCAGTCTCGCGAGTCTACTGAAGGATGCGCTCAAGGACCGCCATGCCATCAAGTACGTCCAAATTGAGGCATGGAAATACGCGGATGACCCGCTACGCCGCAAGTTCATCATGGAATCCGTGGACGCGCTCGGCCTGGATAGAGAGAAATACCGCAAGAAGCTGTACGACACTGCCACGCATTCGGAGCTAGCTATGCCGTGGGAAGCTCTCAAGCAGCTGGCAAAGGTCCTCGCTGTCCTTCTCGGTCTGTGCCTTGCAGTATTGCTGTTGGCTGCCGCAGTTGTGGGCGGCATCGCGGTCGCGGCGAACGATCACGGCCACTTCTATCCTGAATTCGCTAGCTTCTTGAAGAGCGCTGCTGCAACCACAGTGGTAGTCAGTGGTGTGCTCACCGCTCTATTCGCCTTCTCAGGAAAGCTGTTTGTCAGCGACGTGACGCAGTCCAGGGTGAGCTCAATAGAGCACTTCGAGAGGGTCTTTAGGCAAGTCATCCAAGAGGCCACCGGCCGACCTTCAGGAATCCGCGTAGTCTTCTATATTGACGAACTTGACAGGTGTGCCGCCAAAGATGTCGTCGCTGTTCTCGAAGGCATTCGCACCTTCTTGGATGTGAAGCGCTGCGTCTTCGTAGTTGCCGCAGACAATCGCGTCTTGGAGTCAGCCGTCCAGAGGGAGATGCCCCACCCCGTTCCGGACGAGCAAGCCAATCCCTACTACAGCTCCGGAGCAGAGTATCTGGACAAGCTTTTCCAGCACCAGGTCATCATCCCCGCCCTCCTGCCGCAGCGCTTAACGGCGTTTGCGCTGTCTCTCGTTGTCGATCGCCCCGGCATATGGTCTTTGACGAGGAAGCAAGGTAGCCTCGCCAACCTCGTGAGTATCCTCATTCCATCTCATGTCCGCAGTCCGCGGCGAGTCAAAGTCCTGCTGAACGGCTTCGTTTCCCTCTATCGGGTAGCCAAAGCGCGACACGATGAGGAGCCGGACTACGCTCCGGACCCGGAACGACGGCTCTCTGAACTTGCCAAGTTGTCGACTCTCCGACTTGAGTTTCCGCTGTTCTACCGCGATCTCGTTCGATACCCCAGATTGGCGGAACACCTCACTGCCTATCTTCGCAACGGCAACGGCTGGCCCGAAGGAATGGAGGCAAAGGCAAGGGCACTCGGGGATGCCCAGCTAGTCGAGTCGTTCGCTACGTGCGGGAGAGCTGTCGAGGCGATGCTGTCGGACGGCGGCCCGTTCAGAGAGAGCAATCAAACAGATGGATCGGCTGATGTAGATTCGCAGACCGCTGTAAGCAACTCAGAGTCGGCTCGAAGGAACGAACTACTGTCCTATCTCTTGAAGACTGCCGATGTCGCGGGGCCGAGCCGGGACATCATCTTCCTTGAAGGGTTCGGCTCCTCGTATGGCATCCCGGGCGATCTTGCCGAACTCATGGAAGAGGCCGCCGTTGACAATGACTACCATGCGCTCGCCACGCTCGTCGAGAGCGTGCCGGAAGAAGATCGAATCAACTCCATCCGCTTCCTTCATGAAGCGCGTCGCCAGAAAAACGTGGGGATTGAAGCGACTAATATCTTAGGCTGCATGCTTCGCTTGGTGAGCAGATCGGGGCTCGTCGATCCTGCGCCCACAGTCAACGAGCTTCTCGCGGACCTGACCTTAGAGTCTGGCGCTGGACCTTTGCCGATTGAGTGGCTTCCCGCGGCCGTCCAACTTGGTCTGACCTCAAACAGCACAGAGGGAGTGAGTCTCGCGAACTCCTGCATCGGCGATGCTCGCCTCCTCGAGCCCGAGCGCGAGGATGAGGCCGTTGAAGTTGTGCAGGCAGCCCAAGGAAGAGGGACCCAGACAGACGATGCCATCAGCCTCATGCTGGTGAAGCGTGGGGCTGGCTTCATCGCGACGGCCATCGACATGGAAGCCCTATCTGGAACCACGGTCGCACGGTTAGTGGCCGAGACCTCGTTGCTCGCACTCCTTGGCGACAGATGGAAGGAGGCAGCGTCCGACTCTGACCGGGACGACGTCGTGGGCATGTCGGGAGCGCTCAGGATCGACGGCGTAGATGCTGATTGGGCATTGGCGCAGGCGGTTGCTGACAGCAAGCAGACAGCCCTGGCGGATGCGTGGCTATCTGACGCGTCGACTCATCCTGCGACACCTCAGCAGACGGCCACATTGCTAGGAGTGCTGTGTAGTGCGACCCGGAGCTATTGGGAGTCTTCTGCCAGTCTTCTCCAGGGCGCGCCCTCAACAGATTCGGTCGTCCTGTACACAGCAACTCAACTGCTCTTCACGGACATCGGTGCGAATCCGTCGGATCAGCCCCAGCAGGCGTGGCGACACGCACTCACCCAGGTATGGGGTAGCCCGGTGTGGCCGGGCAATTGGGATGCTGATAGTCCCCCCGAGTGGGCTGTCAGCCCCGGCTGGGCGATCGGGGATGTGCGCGAACGCAAGATGGGTGCTCTGCGATTGATTGCCGCTTCCGACTCGGACTCGACGCCATGGCGCAAGGCAATTGCCCAGGGGTACTTGGACCTGTTGCGCGAGGGCGGCGCGGGCGCCGACGTGATCGGCCGTATCGGCGGCGCGCTTTGCCGCGATTGGCTGCTTCTCGATGACGACAGTCGACGCGAACTGGCGGAGGCGCTGGAGTCTGGCCCGGGAGTAGTGGCAGAAGAAAGGACGCTCTGGCTCGCCCGCATCTCTCTCGTGGACGATGCGATTCCGTTTCCCTTCAGCGCGGACGAGGTTGCCGCTCTTGACGCCGGCTCGGAGGCGAACCATGAAGTCATTGACCTGTGGCTGAAGCATCGCTGTACGGGTGGCGAGGCCATTGACTTCATTCGGAGGCGTGCAGACACTCATACCTTCGTCAGGACCATCGTCGGAGCCTCGGCCCGGTACTCTCCTCCTCAGTTGACCGACATCGCGATTGCGCTTGTCGAACTCGATCCACCTGTGGACTCGCGGCACATCGGCCCTCTGCTGAAGCGTGCGGACCAAACGAGCCTCGCTGCGTGGCTGTCGGAAGAGCTCCGTGAGGCCACGAATCGGCCTGATAGGGAGCGACTTATGGGTGTCTGGGACGCTTGGTCCCCGGTGGTTCCTGAAGCGCGGCGGCCGCTCATCGAGGCATACCTGCACCTAGCTTCGGCCGGCAAAGGCGCTTTGGAGCTGGCTTTGAGACACATTGACCTTGTCGGTAATCCTCCGAAAGGATTCAAGAAGAGACTCCGCGAGACGCTCGCAGAGCGTGCGACGCGATGCGGGCTCGAGAAGCGCACCACCAACGCTCTTCTGAGGGTGGGGCTAATCAAGAGCGAGCGCAAGGGACTCTTCCGAAGAGAACGGTTCGTCTCGACCGATGATGAGTAGCCAGCCAGCTCGGCGGCGGAGACGCCGCTCATGACCGTCCGGAGCGCCGGCTTCACCGCCAAGACCGACTTGGGTTGGTTGTCGCGCTTTCCGCACCGCACGGAGCCGCCGGACGAGGTCGACTTCTGGTAGCCCTCGCCGCACGGCTTCAAGGGGATCCTGGCGGGCGCGCCGTTCTTCTTCCGTCTCGGCGCGCCCCACAGTGCCATCGCCGACGGCTCCGGCTGCTTCGCGCGCTACGAGCGTGTGCCCGCATGGCTTGCCTGCAGGTCCTTCGGCGACGAGAACGGCACGGACACGGTCGCCGAGATGACGTCGCGCGTCGAGCCGACCCCGCGTCGCGCGGCCAGCGCCATCCGGCGCCGCGCAGCCAGCGCTATCCTCGCCCATCCCGCCGAGTACAAGGTCGGCTGCATCATGATCTCGCACTCGGCCTTTTGCCCTTCGGCGCGACTGAGTTGTCGACCGCAGCGGAGGATGAGCGCGCCAGGTCCAGCGAATGTGAGCCTTGAAATGGCTCGGGTATGACGTATCATCATACCAGGAGGTGCATCATGGGACGCTCGAAGATAGCCATCACGATCGATGAAGAGACGCTAGGCGCGGTCGACCGGCTGGTGTCCGAACACCGCTTCCCCAACCGCAGTCAAGCCATCCAGGAAGCCCTCGACGAGAAGCTCTCGCGCCTGTCGCACAGCCGCCTGGCGCAGGAGTGCGCGAAGCTCGATCCTGACTTCGAACAGGCTTTGGCCGAGGAAGGCCTGGGTGGGGAGCTGGCCGAGTGGCCCGAATACTGAGGGGCGCTGTCCATTGGGCCGATCTGGACCCGACCCGCGGGCACGAGCAGTCGGGCCGACGGCCCGTGCTCATCCTGAGCGCCGACGTCTTCAACGAACGCTCGGGCACGGTGATCGCGGTTGCGCTGACGACTCAGCCCCAACGAGCCGGCTTCCCTCTGACCTTGGAGTTGGGCTCCGCGCAGCTTCCCAAGCCATCGTGGATCAAGATCAGCCAGATTCGCACGCTGTCGGTGCAGCGCATTGGCCGCAAGCTTGGGGGCGCCTCACCGGAGGAAGTCGCGCGGGTCATCGAGGGCTTGAATGAGATCTTGGGGGCCTGACCAG
>Ga0315282_10014474_pt1 | contig 11732 bp, 10 predicted proteins | sample YL17G07_20_MG_FD_203693 | JGI IMG/M metagenome (GOLD analysis project Ga0315282, IMG submission 203693) | Sediment microbial communities from Yellowstone Lake, YNP, Wyoming, USA - YL17G07_20 | ecosystem: Environmental > Aquatic > Freshwater > Lake > Sediment | place: USA: Wyoming | collected...
CGACGAAACCGAAATGCAGTATCTCTACTCGGACGGCGACTCTTACCACTTCATGAACACGGCAAACTACGAGCAGATTCACCTGCACAAGGACGTCGTCCTCGACCGGGCGCTCTATCTCGTGCCCGACGTGATGATCAAGGTGGTTTTCTTCGAGGGCAACCCGGTGGATATCCAACTGCCGGCTACGGTGGATTTGAAAGTGGTCGAGACCGAGCCGGGCATCAAGGGAGCTTCCGCCACCAACGTCATGAAGGCCGCCAGAATGGAGACCGGCCTGGTCATCCAGGTTCCGCCCTTCGTCAACGAAGGCGAAACCATACGGGTGGATACCGGGGAAGGAACCTACCTGGAGCGGGCGAAGTAGCGGAAAGGCAGTGGACAGTGGATAGTGAATAGTGAAAAGCACAGGAGATGGTCGCGGGTGCCCTTTACTGCCCACTATACACTGTCCACTATTCACTATCCACTATAAACTATTAACTTGTATTAAAACGGGATCTCGCGATCGCTCTCGAGATCGAGCCCCTGGGTGGTGACCCGGTAGACCGCCTCGTGGCGTGGCGGCTTGCGCCCGTGGGCCTGCTCACGCACGTACTCGTCTTCCTTCAGGTAACGGATCGTTACCTTGTCCTCACCGACCTCCATCCTGCCATCGAAGAGGTCGTGCGTTTCCCACTGCGATTTGAGGCTCTGGCCGTCGAAGGAGTAGAGGACGGCCGACAGGCGCGGCTGGCTCTTGCCGGGACGCGTGCCGGAGATCATGAAACGGAAGTCCTCGCCCGGGCTGGGCAGGAATTCATAGTGCAGGTCAACGAAGGGAAGGAAATTGGTCACGGCGGCCAGGCGCGTTTTGCCTTCGCCCTGCTCGAAAAGGGCGAAGACGTTCATGCGGCTGTAATTCGTCCAGCCCAGCGTGTAGCCCGCGCCCACCAGCACAGCGCCCTTCCAGGGCTTATCGAAGCAGGCCGGAACGGCGGAGGTGGGATAGCGCAGGTTGTAGAAGATGCGCTCCAGTTCACGGCGGACTTCCACGTCCGTCTTGGGCTCCGGGGATTTGGCGAACCACTGCTCGAGATGGTCGACCACCAGCTTCTGAATCTCGCCGGTGATGGGGCCGGAGTCGTCGATGTGCACCCCGCGCAGCTTCCACGCCAGGAAGCTCACACGGCCCGGCAGGTCGGGCGGAGGCTGCTCGGGTGGTTTCTTCTTCTTCGCCAGGGCTGCGCCCGGCGCGAACACCACCACGAGGACGAGCAGGGCCACCAGCAGGCAAGGCCAGCGGCGAGCCGCAGGATCTGTCCGAAATTTACGCAAGTCCATAGGCCTCTAGGATAACCCGACGCGGAGTTTTTTCGGAAGAGAGTCGTGGGGGAATTTGCTTCGGCTTGTGCTCCGGATCCCCGGTCCCGAACCCCGAGCCTCAATTGGCCCCGGAGACGGTCAGGGTGTAAACGAAATCGCGTCGTGCGTCGCCACTCCAGTCGAGCACTCGCACCGCACCCGCGGCGTTGTCCGCTCGGGTCTTCAGGACCTTGCCGGACTGGGAGCGAGCAAGACCTTGAGGCAGGAAGTGCTTTCAAGATACTCGAAGGCTTCGAGGCCGGCTTCGAGAGGAAATGTCCTCGAGACGAGATGCTGGACTTTCACGCGCCCGCGCGCCAGCAGCTCCAGCGCGCGGGGGAAGTCACCGCAGCGAGAGCCCAGCAAGGTGATCTCATCCACGACGAGCTTGGCGGTATCAAACTGTGCGCGGCCGTGGAAGGTCGATTTCATCACCACCGTCCCGCGCGGCGCGATGAGACGGAAAGCCTGGTCGACGCCCGTGGGCGAGCCGGTGGCTTCGACGACGACGCTGAAGCTGCGCGCAGGCATTTCGCCTTCGTCGACACTCGCGACCTTCATTCCCCAGCCGCGCGCCAGGTCCAGTTTCCAGCCGTGTTTGCCGATCACCGTCACCTGGGCCTTCGCGTGGTGAAGCACCTGAGCCACGAGCAGTCCCAGGCGCCCGTCTCCGATGACGGCGACGTGCGCTCCGGGCGGGATCTGCATCTGCTCCAGGATCTCCCCCGCGGCGGCCAGCGGCTCAACGAATACGGCGGCTTGGTCGGAAACCGTCTTCGGCACCTCGTGCAGGTTCACGATGGGCAGGGTCACGAACTCGGCGAAGACGCCGTCGCGATTGACAATGCCCATCACCGTCCGCTTCGCGCAATGGCGGCCCAGGCCCCACAGGCACAGTTCGCACTCGCCGCAGGAGATGTTGATCTCACCCACGACACGCTTGCCCAGCCACTTCTTGTCCTCGCACGCCACGACGCGGCCCACGAATTCGTGGCCTAGAATGCCTCGGAAGTTCGAGTAGCCCTTGAGGATCTCTCGGTCGGTACCGCAGATGCCGGCGAACACAACCTGAATCAGAGCCTCGCCTGGTCCGGGCTTCGGCTGGCCAACATCACGAACACTCAATTGTCCGTCGAAGTAAAGAGCCTTCATCGAAATGATGAATGCACAATGATGAATGATAAATGCAAAGCTGCCAGGACATGGTGGGTGAGTCTACGCGTTGTCCCCGGTGGTTCATCGTTCATCATTCATCGTTAGCCTTTCAAAAGCTCGAACGATCTGCTCATCTTGGTCTTCAAAGACGGTTCGCAGGTCGAGCAGCAGCCGGTCGCGCTCGATGCGGCCGATGACGGGCGGCGAGTTGCGCCGCAGGGCCGCTTCGATTTCCTGCGCGCTCAGCCTCGCGTAGGTGATCGCCACGAGGCGCGTGGGCAGAGACTGCCCCGGTGTCGAGCCGCCGCCGACCACCGACTCGCCGTCTTCGAGTTCCGCCGCAAATCCCGGAAGGGCGGCGACCCTTTCCGCCAGCCGCGCGGCGCGTGAGACGATCTCTTCGCGCGTCAGGTACATCATGTGCAGCGCCGGAATGGCATTCAAATCGTTGCGAAGATAGAACGCCACGGTCGCTTCGAGCGCGGCGATCGTGAGCTTGTCCACGCGCAGGGCGCGGAACAGCGGATTTTTGCGGATCTTGTCCAGCGGCTCGCGGCGCCCGGTGAGGATGCCAGCCTGCGGCCCGCCCAGCATCTTGTCGCCGCTGAAAGTGACGATGTCCACGCCGGCGCGCAAACTGGTGCCCGCCGGAGGTTCGTCGCGAATCCCCAGGGGAGAGAAATCCACCAGGCAGCCGCTGCCCAGGTCCTCGAGCAGCAGCAGGTTCCGCTCGCGTGCGAGATCCACGAGTTCTTTCAGTTCCGGCCGCTCCGTAAATCCCACGATGCGGAAATTGCTCGCGTGAACGCGCATCAGCAGGCGCGTGCGCTCGTTGAGGGCGGCGGCGTAGTCGCCAATGCGCGTGCGGTTGGTTGTCCCGACCTCACGCAGGACCGCGCCGCTTTTCGCGCAGATCTCGGGGATGCGGAACGAGCCGCCGATTTCGATCAGCTCGCCGCGCGAAACGATGACCTCGCCGCCCTCGGCCAGGGTGTTAAGAGCCAGGAAGACGGCCGCAGCGTTGTTGTTCACCACCAGCGTCCGTTCTGCGCCCAGGAGCTGGGCGAAGAGCCGGTCGGTGTGCTGGTCGCGCTTGCCGCGCTCGCCGCGCTCCAAGTCATATTCCAGGTTCGAGTACCGCGTCGCGGTCTCGGCGAGGTGCTCGATGGCTTGTTGAGCCAGAGGGGCGCGCCCGAGGTTAGTGTGCAGGATGACGCCGGAAGCGTTGATCAGAGGCTGCAGGGAAGGTTCCGCCGCACTCTCCGTAGCCGCCGCAATCTCTGCTTCCAGCATCTCGACGGAGACGCTGGCGATTTTGCCGTTGGCGATCCTCCCGCGCAGGCCCTGCAGGACCTTGCGCGTGGCATCCACCACCAGTCGGCGGCCGACGCGCTGCTCAAGCGCGCGCAGGGTTTCGCGACCCAGCAGTTCGTCCACGGCGGGAATCTGCCGCAGGAGCGACACGTCCGCGTGTCCGGAGCTGCTTTCGCGGGGGCCCATGTTTGACCTTTCGTTAGCGTCCGCAGGTGCGCCGCCGCAAGAGCCGGGCGGGGCGGCCATCAATCGGCCATTTCAGCATAGAAGCTGGAGAGCGTCAACTTTTCGATTGACTCTGCGCGTTTTGAGGGGGATATAATCTTTTTGCTCCCCGTGGAAGTGAGGGCTCTCCCTGTGACTATCGACGAGGAACTGAGCAAGCTCGAAGACAACATCCGCAGGCTGAAAATCGAGTACGAGGCGTACTTCAGCGGCGGTCAGCCCCGGCCTCCCCACGACACCGTGTTCCGCGTCGACACCACCATCAAAAAGTTCAACGACGGGGCCGCCAAGCTGAGCTTCGGCCACCGCTTCCGCTTTAATCAGCTCATGCAGAAGTACGCGGTTTACAGCGACCTCTGGCGGAGAAGGCTGAAGGAGAAGGAGGAGGGCCGCGGCGCCTTCGGCGTGCAGCGCCGCGCCGTGGAAGAAAAGCCCGCCGATGGCTCAACCCGCGTGGTCTGCTCGAATCCCGAACAGGAAAAGGAAAAGGTTGACCAGCTGCTCAAGGCGATGATTGAGGCCAAGCGCCAGGTCGGCGAACGCGTGGACAACATCGATCCTTACCAGTTCGGCAAGTTCGTCTCCGAAAAAACCCGGCAGCTCAAGGAGTCGCTGGGTTGCGAGAAGGTCCAGTTCTCCATCAGCGTCGAAGAGGGCCGCGTCAAGTTCAAGGCCGTGAAAGCGGACTAGCGTCTCCTGTCGCCGTTCCGCGGAGGTCAGTCTGAGCCCATTCGCTTCGCTCAGGGTAAACTCCGCGAAGAATCCCCATGAATTCTCCCTGTCCTTCACTGCTCCTGGCAGTGTGGTTCTTCCTGGCCGGCGTGGCTGCCGGCGCGCGACAAGTAGCCTCAGGATGGGCGAGCCCGCCGCCGTCTTCGGAGCGCTTCACGCCGTTCGTTCCCACGCCTCACCGCGTGGTCGAGAAAATGCTCGAGCTGGCCGGAGTGGGCCCCGACGACACGGTCTATGACCTCGGTTCGGGTGACGGACGGATCGTGATTGCCGCCGCGCAGCAATTCGGCGCGCGCGCTGTGGGCGTCGAGATCGACGGCAAACTCTGTGAGCTGTCGTCGGAAGAGATCACGAAGCTCGGCCTGCAAAGATCCGCCCGGATCATCCAGGGTGACATGTTCGAGGTTGATCTTGGCCCCGCCACCGTCGTCACGCTCTACCAACTGACCAGCATCAACAAGCGCTTGCGCCCCCTGCTGGAGAAGAAATTGCAACGCGGCGCGCGAGTGGTGGCGAGCGACTTCGAGATTCCAGGCTGGAAGCCCAAGAAGGTCGTGGATGTGACCTCCGACGCGGGCACGGTCTACACGTTGTATCTCTACGTGCGTCCCTAGTCAGGGGCGATTCGTAAACGCCCTGGAGAATTCCGCAGGCAAAACCCAGCGCGCAGAGTCTTCCCCTTTACCCCACAAATCACTACAATGCCGTGTTCCCGGATTGCGTCCTGGGTGATCGTGGACCAGGCAGGTTGTCGGTGTCGGAAGAGGCGACGCAGCCGGTCAGTCCAATTCGGAATCTTAATCTCATTTTGGAAGGAGCACTCATGAAAAAGATCTCCCGGGCGCTGATCAGCGTCAGTGACAAGACTGGTGTCGCCGAATTCGCCGCAGGGCTCGCGGCCCAGGGCGTGGAAATCCTATCCACCGGCGGCACCGCGAAGCTGCTTCGCGACAAGGGACTGAAGGTTCGTGATGTTGCCGACCTTACGGGCTTTCCCGAGATGCTCGACGGCCGCGTGAAAACGCTGCATCCGAAAGTGCACGGCGGGCTGCTGGCCATCCGCTCGAATCCTGAACATCAGAACCAAGTGAAGAAGCACGGCATCGAGTTCATCGACCTGGTCGCCGTGAATCTCTACCCCTTCGAGAAGACCGCCGCCAGGCCGGGTGTGAAGTTCGAGGAGCTGATCGAGAACATCGACATCGGCGGGCCTTCGATGATCCGCTCCGCCGCGAAGAATTTTGAAGACGTCACGGTGGTGGTGGACGCGGCGGATTACAACACGGTGATCGAGGAAATGAAGGCCAACGGCGGCTGCCTTGCGCGGGAGACGCGTGCCCGCCTCTCGCGGAAGGCGTTCGCGACTACGGCCGCCTACGACGGCGCGATTTCCACGACATTGCAGAAACTGGCCGACGGCGCTCTGCCGCAAAACCTCCACATGAATTTCCGCAAGACGATGGACCTGCGCTACGGCGAAAACCCGCACCAGAAGGCGGCGCTCTATCTCGATCCTGCCGCGGCGGGACGCGGCCTCGCCTCTGCCCGGCAACTGCAGGGGAAGGAGCTTTCCTTCAACAATCTCGTGGACCTCGAGGCAGCGTGGCGGCTGGTGTCGGAATTCGATGAGCCCACGACAGCGATCATCAAGCACACCAATCCCTGTGGTATCGCCTCCGCCACCACCCTCGCGGAAAGCTATCAGCGCGCACTCGACGTTGATCCCGTCTCTGCCTTTGGCTCGGTGATCGCCTTCAACCGCCCGCTTGACGGCGCAACCGCGGAGGCCATGTCCAAGCTGTTTGTGGAAGCTGTCGTCGCTCCGAGCTACGAAGCGGCGGCGCTGGAAAAACTAGCCTCCAAGAAAAATCTGAGGCTGATGGATATGTCCACGACCGCGGGCGATGTGTATGGCCTGCAACTGAAGAGCGTGGGGGGCGGGTTGCTCGTCGAGGCGCCCGATACGGCAGGGGCCAAGCCGGACGAATGGAAGTGTGTCACGGAGCGAAAGCCCACCGAGGAAGAGCTGCGGGCGCTGGTCTTCGCGTGGCGGGTAACCAAGCACGTGAAGTCGAACGCCATCGTCTTCGCACGCGACGGCGTGGTGGTGGGAGTGGGGGCGGGGCAGATGAGCCGCGTCGATTCGGTGAAGCTCGCCGTCAGCAAAGCGCACGAACTCAAGCATTCGCTGGAAGGGACGGTGGTGGGCTCGGACGCATTCTTCCCCTTCCCGGACGGCGTCGAGGAGGCGGCCAAGGCCGGCGCCACGGCCATGGCCCAGCCGGGCGGCTCAGTCCGTGACAGCGACGTGATCGCGGCGGCCAATCGCTTGGGTCTAGCCATGGTGTTCACTGGCGTGCGGCACTTCCGGCACTAGTCCACCCTGATTTGGCTGGAGGGGCGGGGCTTGCCCCGCCCATGCTTATCTACCATGTCTGACTGGCAATCCATCGACGGCCACATCGCGACGCCGAGCGGCTTCCGCGCCGCGGCCATGGCGGCCGGGATCAAGAAAGCCCAGGGTGCGCTCGACCTGGCGATGATCTTCTCGGAGTCCGAGGGGACGACGGCGGCGGGCGTCTTCACGACGAACCGGGCGGCTGCGGCGCCGGTGGCGCTCTCGCGCTACCATCTTGCCACGAGCCACGGCCGGGCGCGGGCCGTGGTCGTGAACGCCGGGAACGCCAACGCCGCCACGGGCCGCGCCGGACTCGAAACTGCGCAGAAGACCACCAACGCCGCCGGCAAACTGCTTGGCGTCCCCGCGGAGCAGGTGCTCGTGGCGTCGACGGGCGTCATCGGGGTGCCCCTCAGGCCGGAACTGATCACCAAAAAGCTGCCGGCGTTGAAGCAGAATCTGTCCGTCGAGAATGCTGCCGCGGTTGCCCAGGCCATCATGACCACGGACACGGTCCCGAAGTGCTGTGTCCTCCGCAGCCAAGTAGGGGGGGAGCCGGTTCATTTGGCGGGCATCGCCAAGGGCGCGGGCATGATTCATCCGCGCATGGCGACGATGCTGTGCTTTATCACCACGGACGCCGCCATCGGACCCCGGATCCTTCAGACCATGCTGAACGATGCCGTGGAGACTTCGTTCAACCGGATTTCCGTGGATGGCGATACTTCCACCAACGACACGGTGCTTTTCCTCGCCAGCGGAGCCTCCGGCGTCGCCGTCCGGCCTGGAAACGAAAGCCGCGGCTGGTTCCTTGCCGGTCTCAGCCGACTCTGCCAGACGCTGGCGAAGATGGTCGTGCGCGACGGGGAGGGTGCAAAGAAACTGGTGACGATCGAGATCACGGGCGCCGCCTCGCCCGGCGGCGCCGAGCGCGTGGCACGGGCCATCGCCAATTCCCCGCTCGTCAAGACCGCCATCGCCGGCAGCGACCCCAACTGGGGGCGTATCCTCTGTGCGATGGGCTACTCTGGCGCCAAGGTTGACCCCACCCGGGTCGATATCCGCGTCAACGACTTCGACCTTTGCCGCAAGGGACTCGACGCCGGGTTCGATGAAGCCAAAGCCAAACTCGAACTCGACCAAAAGGAGTTGACCCTGCGCATCGATCTCCACCTGGGCCCTCACGCCACAACCTTCTGGACCTGCGACCTCACCCACGACTATATCGACATCAACGCCTCTTACCGGACGTAGTGCTCTAGGAGTGCGGCGGCTCTGCCCTGAACCGGGCGATGCAGGGCCCTGCCGCTGCTTTCCTATCGCATGGCTTCTCCACGCCAAGAATCCGGGAGCAGAACGCCCGAGTGCCGCTTCCCGGGGGGAGGCAGGCACCCACTCCGAGGGATCTTGTCCTTAGGGGAAAACTTCAAACGACCGCGCATGGCGTGGGCGGTAGACGCGGAAGTGGAGGTCGAGAGTGAAGACCTTGCGGAGGCGCAAGCGCTCGGCGGCAGCGACCAATGAGGCGTCGGCAAAGTCCATGGGCAAGTCGGCGTATTGTGCCATCAGGCTCTGCATCCGGGGCAAATCCAGGGGTTTGAGCTCGACGAGTATCAATCCATCACTTAAAACGAAGTCCCACAAAGCCTTTCGCTGCAGAGGCCGCCCGACGAAATGGAAGACCTCGGTAAGGACAGGCGAGGTAGTGAGGAGCTTTGCGTTAAGGTGCTTCAGAGTGGTTTTACACTTTGCGTGGGCCCTGTCTGAGGTTTCGAAGAGGGCGATCAGCGGACCCGCGTCACAGAGTACCAGCGCGCCGTTTGGCAAGGAGAATCTTTCTTAAGAGTTTACTGTGTTCTCGCGCATGGTTGTGGCGCGGACCCCTTGCGGGAGGAATATCGAGCTTCGAATAGACCTCCCACGCGGTCGGATTCGAACTGACCTCGATTGAGCTCCAACGGTCACGCAAGGCTTCTTTGATGACGCGTGACTTCGAACTGTTGCTGCGCCGCGTCAGCTCTTTGAGAATGCGGGCCGTCTCGGGGTCGAGGCGGAATGTTACAGTGCTGCTCATGTCTTACAAGTGTAAGACACCGCGGAGCCCGCGTCAAGGCTAATGCGCGATAGCGGGAGGGCGAAACTGGAAAATCGAAAAGCGAGACCGAGCGCTCAACGGGTTGTCGAGGAGGAGTCGGCGCGTCGAGTTGGCGATCTCGCGGTCAATCCAAAATCACAAATCCAAAATCTAGAATCGGCATTTCCGATTAACTCGGTTTAGGATAGGAGTTGACGTGCGTGGCTGCGGGGGCGGACAAAATGGGCCTGTGCGTTCCGTGGGAGGGCTCTCGATGAACATTGGACTTCCAAAAGAGGTCAAGGACAACGAATACCGCGCGGGACTTGTCCCGGCGGGCGTTCACGAGCTTGTCGTGGACGGCAACACAGTCTGGGTGCAGAAAGGCGCCGGGGAAGCTTCGGGCTTCACCGAGCAGGAATTCGTGGCCGCGGGCGGGCGAATTGTTGACATGGCTGAGGACGTCTACGCGCGCAGCGAGATGATCGTGAAAGTGAAGGAACCCATCGAGCAGGAGTATTCTCTGCTCAGCAAGGGCCAGATCGTCTTCAGTTACCTGCATTTGGCGCCGCTGCCGGAGTTGACGGGCGCGCTGCTCAAAGCGCGGGTGGCGGGGCTGGCTTATGAAACCATCCGTGATCGCCAGGGTACGCTTCCGTTGCTGACTCCCATGAGCGAGATCGCGGGGCGCATGTCCATCGTTGTGGGCAGTTACTACCTGCAGAAGCCGCTCGGGGGACGCGGCGTGCTGCTGGGCGGGGTGCCGGGGGTGCGCCCGGCACTCGTGGTGATTTTGGGCGCGGGCGTGGTGGGAATCAACGCGACAAAGATGGCCGCGGGTCTGGGCGCGCAGGTGCTTATCCTGGATGTCGACTTGAACCGCCTGCGCCATCTCGATGACCTCTTTTTCGGGCGCGTGGAAACGCATCTCTCGAGCCCCATCTACATCGCGGACGCCGTGAAGAAGGCGGACCTGCTGATCGGCGCGGTGCTGGTGCGTGGGGCAAGCGCACCGCGCCTGGTCACGCGCGCCATGGTGGCGACCATGCAGCCGGGCTCGGTGATCGTGGACGTTTCCGTCGACCAGGGTGGATGCGTGGAGACGACGCGGCCGACTTCGCACAGCGATCCCGTCTATACCGTGGATGGAGTCGTTCACTACTGCGTGACGAACATGCCGGGGGCTATGCCCCGGACCTCGACGATATCTTTGACCAACGCTACGCTGCCCTACGTGCGCAAAATCGCCGCGCACGGGCTGAAGGGCGCCATCGCCGAGGACCCTTTAATCAAAGACGGCGTCAACACCTATGACGGGCACATCACCTGCCGGCCCGTCGCCGAATCCCAAGGGCTGCCTTACTGTGAACTGGACGACCTCTTGTAGCACCGAAGAGCAGCCATCAGCGGTCAGGTACCAATCATCTGCTCTCTCGGGGTCGCCGCACGCTGACAGCTCATAGCTGACAGCGACACGCGGTTTGTTTGACCGCATCCGGGCTTTCTGTTACAAATGTAATTTGTCTATGTCGCGAAAAACTGAACCGATTCGGGAGATTCTTGCCGCGCAGCGGCTGGAGCACGTCCGGTACTCCATCCGCGATATCGCCGTGCTAGCTGAAGAGCTGGCGCGCGACGGCAAGGAAATCATCCCGCTCAACATTGGTGACCCGCCGGCCTTCGATTTTGACGTGCCCGAGCATCTGATTGAGGCTGTCGCCAAGGCGATGCGCGACGGCAAGAACGGCTACGGGCCATCGCTGGGTGTCGACGAGGCGATCGGAGCCATTCGTGGTGCAGCCGAGCGCAAGGGCATTCGCAACATCCAGAGCATCTTCGTCACCTCGGGCGTGAGCGAGGGTGTGGACATCTGTCTCTCGGCGCTGGTCAACCCGGGCGAAAACGTCCTCACGCCCTGCCCGGAATACCCGCTCTATTCCGCCGTCCTGGCGAAGCTCGGCGCGCAGCCGAATGTTTACTATCTGAATGAGGATTCCGCGTGGCAGCCCGATCTCGAGCACATGGCCAGCCGGATTTTTGCCGGCACGCGCGCCATTGTGCTGATCAATCCCAACAACCCCACCGGGGCGGTCTACTCACGCGAGACGCTGGAGACCATCGCCGAGTACGCCCGCCAGAACAACCTGGTCATCCTCTCGGACGAGATTTACGACGAACTGGAGTTGGACGGCGAGACGCATGTTTCCATCGCGGCGCTCGCGCCCGATGTCCCCGTGATTACCTTTGGCGGGCTTTCCAAAGGCTACCTGGTACCCGGGTGGCGGCTGGGCTGGGCCATCGTGAGCGGACCCGCCGCGCCGCTCGCGGCCTATATCGAGGGGATGTACAAACTGCTGCGGGCACGGCTGAGCGCCAATCACGCCATCCAATACGCGGTGAAGCCCGCGCTCGAAGGGCCGCAAGACCATCTCGATGAAGTCATCGCCAAGCTGCGCTCCCGGCGCGACCTCACGGTGAAGTACTGCAACG
>Ga0315282_10014475_pt1 | contig 11732 bp, 12 predicted proteins | sample YL17G07_20_MG_FD_203693 | JGI IMG/M metagenome (GOLD analysis project Ga0315282, IMG submission 203693) | Sediment microbial communities from Yellowstone Lake, YNP, Wyoming, USA - YL17G07_20 | ecosystem: Environmental > Aquatic > Freshwater > Lake > Sediment | place: USA: Wyoming | collected...
TCCTATTGTTTCATCTCTTTCATTGACGATTGTTTGGCAACCGAACACCTCCTCCACATTTTCCCCTGGAAGATTTTGATAGGTTAAATCTTGGAGGGCCATACAGTCCTCCCGCCTGTCGAAAAGAGCGATGAGGTGGATTTCCTCCTTTGAGGTGACTTCCATCCCGGGGAGCACAGTGAGGCCCTTTTCAGATCCTGCACTTATGAAGGCGGCTATATTTTCTGCTGAATTATGGTCACAGATGGCGATCATATCTAATCCCATGGCCAGGGCTTGGGTGATAATGGTACGGGGCCTCATCTCTTCATCTCCACAAGGCGAAAGGCATGAATGGATGTGGAGATCCGCCCGAAATGTCCTCAGCATGGACTCATTCCTGAAATCCCTATCTGGTAAAGTCTGCCCACCAATTCAAAAGTAAAAAGAGGAGAGACGAGAATGGGGATCCCTTCCTCCTCAGCCTTTTGAACGGTGTCTGCATCAGGTTCTCTCCCTCCTGTCAAAATAATTCCTGCCAACTCTTTCATGGTGGCCACTGCCACAATATTAGGGTGGTTTTGGATGGTGATCCAGATGTTCCCTTTGTGGCTGTGGGCGATCACATCGCTGAGGAGATCGCTTGCATAACCTCCTGTCACTTCTCCAAGGAGTCGATCTTTTCCTGCTCTCATCTGTAATCCAAAGGATTTGACGATATCGAAGACCGTCACGAAAGAAATTCCTCCTTTTTTATCATTTGGATCCCAAAATCCCCCTGAAAAGGCACCATCCTCTCACCCATATTGCCTTTGGCTCGACAGAGAAATATAGTCTATCCTTCGTTCTGTTTATCCAAATAGATGACGAACTCAAGATGAGTACCTTGCCTAAATTTAGAGGTCAGGATCATCTCATCCGTATTCCTCCTGATATTCGGGAGACCCATTCCCGCACCGAACCCCCATTCGCGAATCTTTTCATCAGCGGTCGAATAGCCTTCGCTCATCGCTAGATTGATATCAAGAATGCCGTGCCCTTCGTCTTCGACCACGACCTTTAGGAAGTTGGGCGTAATGAAGAGCGAAAGATTTCCTCGGTTGGCATAACAGATGACATTCATTTCAGCTTCAAAGGTTGCAATCGAAATCCTGCGGATGATTTTATTCGGGAGTCCAGCCTCCTTTAAAATCTTTTTGACCTGATCTGAAATAGATCCGGCATTTGTAAAATCGCCTCCTTCAATATGGAACATCTTATGGAGGAGTATATTATTTTCCGTCCCTTCCATTCTCCACTTTTATGGCACATGTCTTCAAACCATATTCATATAAGAGACCACAGGTTTCAAACATCATATAGGAAGTGGTTAGGAGGGGTATCTTTTTCTGGATCGCCAGTTGTTGGGTTGCCTCGTTGGGCCATTTCCCTCTGACAAAGAGGATAGCGCACAAATTGGCTGCATCCGCGGCATAAACAACCTGGGAATGGGTGAATCCTGTGATTAAAAGGGCTCCTTCTTGAGCAAGGCCGAGGACATCGCTAAGAAGTTCGGCCGCAAAAGCACACTTTATCTCTTTCTCCAGATCATGATCACCTGAAACCACATCCGCATTGAGAATGTTTTGAACTTCTTTGAGTGTCATCTCATTCTATAGCCTCCGCCAATAATTCCATCACATCCATGACTCGAATTTTTTCCTCATGGCCAGAGGTTTTGACCGCATCTTCCAATGTGAGGACACAAAATGGACAGGCCGTTGTGATGATCTCAGCACCCAGCTCCACAGCATCCTGGACTCGAATCTCAGCGAGACGCTGACCCATCTCGGAGGAGGATTCCACCCACATCCTTCCACCTCCTCCTTCACAGCACAGGCTCTTTTCCCGGGAGCGGTCTAATTCTTTGAATGTAAGGCCAGGGATGGCACTGAGTAGGGTCCGGGGTTCGTCAAAGATGTTATTCTGTTTGCCCAGGAAACAGGGGTCATGGTAAGTGACCACTTTTTTGATCTCCTTCGTGAGGTTGAGTTTTCCTTCCTCCAGGCGTTTGGCCAGGAGTTGGGTCGTATGAAGGACATCGAACTTTCCTTGAGGATATTCATTCTTCAAGGCGTTGAAACCATGAGGGCACATAGCGATGATGTGTTCGATCTGATAAGCATCAAAGCGTTGCATGTTTCCATCGACCAGTTCCTCAAAGAGACCCGACTCTCCCATCCTGCGGATCTCATTCCCACAACATTGTTCTTCATTTCCCAGAATTCCGAAATCGACCTCTGCGCGGTGGAGGCTAAAAACCAACGCCTTGGCGATCTCTTGAATTCGCGGGTCAAAGGAAGCCGTGCATCCGGTAAAATAGAGATATTCAGCTCGATCCCCTTGAGAGAAATCTTTGACCTTGAGATCTTCGGGGAGATTCTTTATCCATTCCGTCCTTTTGTTCTTCTGTTTTCCCCATGGGTTTCCGTGTTTATAGACACTCTCCATGGCTTCGATAATCGTCTTGGGGATATGACCCTCTTCAACGAGAGTCCCTCTCATCCCGATGATGAGATCCATAGGTTTCAACCCACGAGGACACCGAATGGTACAGGTCTTACAAGTGGTGCAATCCCAGAGCTCTTCCCGCTCTGTAATCCGTTCGAGGTTTTTCCCTAAAATCCCTTCGATCATCAGCCTGCGGATGTTCAATTTCGATTTCAGGGAAACAGGACATCCTCCTGTACATTTTCCGCATTGGTAACAACCGTAGAGTTCAAATTTTTCAGCGAATGTTTGTTCCAATGGCTCCATTGTCTATCATCCTCCTATATCTCAGCGATTTAATATCTCTCTCGAAATCACAATCCGTTGAACCTCAGAAGTTCCTTCGTAGAGAGTTGTTCCGATAATATCCCTGAGGTAACGTTCCACAGGATAGTCTTTGGTATAACCATATCCGCCCAACATCTGAACGGCACGAATCGCCACATTCCTTGCCGTCTCTGTGGTAAAGAGCTTTGCCATCGAAGCTTCTTTTGTAAAGGGTTGATGGGTTTCCTTTAGATAGGCAGCACGTAAGACCAAAAGTTGAGCGGCTTCCAATTCTGTATAAGAATCGGCGATCATCCATTGAATAGCCTCAAAGCTGGAAAGCGGTTTACCGAAAGCCTCTCTTTCTTTAACATATTCTATTGCAAAATCAATAGCGGCAAACCCCACGCCAAGTCCCAAGGATGCGATACCAATCCTTCCACCATCCAGTTCCATCATGGCGATTTTGAAACCCTCTCCTTCCTTCCCCAAGAGGCAATTGGACGGGATGGTACAATTGTCGAAGACCAATTCATTAGTCTGGGAAGCCCGGTGGCCCATCTTATCTTCTGCCTTTCCAATAATGAACCCAGGCGTTCCCTTCTCAATAGCGAAAGCACTAATCCCTTTTCCTTTCTTAGAATTCTTGTCAGTAATAGCCCATGTGACCGTGACCCCTGAAGCCTCTCCACTGGTGATCAAGGTTTTACTTCCATTGAGCACATAGGACTCCTTCTGGCGAACGGCTGTTGTTCGAATATTGCCAGCATCCGAACCGGTATGAGGCTCGGTGATGGCGAAAGAGCCGGCAGGGTACTGGCCGCTACAAAGCTTGGGAACGTGCTTCCTTTTTATCTCCTCTTGTCCAAACTCATAAATCACCTCAGCGACCATATTGGTTACAGAGGTGGTGACAGCATGAGAGGCACATCCCTTTGCAATCTCTGTAATGGCAAGACTATAGGCAACCACCCCAACTTCTGATCCCCCGAATTCGACAGGAATGTTCATTCCCATCAAACCCAGGTCGGCCATTTTCTTAAGGTTTTGATAAGGGAATTGCTTTTCCTCGTCGAGTAGAGCTGCCACGGGTTTAATATTCTTCTCCGTAAAATCCCGCACCATATCTCGGATCATCTCTTGTTCTGAAGTAAGTTTGAAATCCATAGAAACCCTTTTGGCTGATAGCTGATAGCTAATGGTTTAAAATCCTTTGCCATCTGCCATCAGCCAAATGCTATTTGCATTAGTAGGTATAAAACCCCCTTCTTGTTTTTCTGCCGAGATAGCCTGCATCGACATATTTCTTGAGGAGAGGGCATGGGCGATATTTAGAATCCCCAAAACCCTTATAGAGTACCTCCATAATGGCTAAACAGGTATCCAGACCAATGAGGTCTGCCAATGCCAAGGGTCCCATTGGATGATTCATTCCCAGTTTCATGACAGCATCAATGGCCTCTGGTGTTCCTACCCCTTCAAAAAGAGTATAAATCGCCTCATTGATCATGGGCATTAAGATTCGATTGGAGATGAACCCTGGAAAGTCATTGGCTTCAACAGGAGTCTTCCCCATCTTTTCAGTGAGAGATTTCACTGCATTAAAAGTTTCCTGGGAGGTTTGAAGGCCCCGGATAATTTCCACAAGTTGCATGACTGGCACAGGATTCATGAAGTGCATTCCGATGACCTGCGAAGGTCTTTGGGTTGCCGAGGCGACCTTGGTGATAGAGATGGAAGAGGTATTGCTCGAAAGGATGATCTCTTTTCGACAAACCTGATCCAATTCTTTGAAGATGTTTAACTTAAGGGATTCGTTCTCGATGGCTGCCTCGACCACGAAATCGGCATCCGCCATATCTTTCACTTGAATGGTCCCCTTGACCCTTCCCATGATTTCATCCTTTTTCTGGGAAGGAATCTTTCCCTTTTCTACCATTCGATCCAAATTTTTAGAAATGGTACTGAGCCCTTTTTGAACGAAAGAGTCCGCAATATCGCTCATCACCACCCGAAATCCAGAATGGGCAGCCACCTGAGCGATACCATTTCCCATCTGCCCAGCTCCCACCACGCCGATTGTCTTAATATCCATAAGCCCCTCCAATTCTAATTATAAAATTAACATTTCAAAGTGGCCATTTTGCATTGATAATTGATCATTTTGCAATGATCACTTTAGGTCATCTCGACAATTAAACTGACCGCTTCAGCTCCTCCCAAACAGAGAGATGCCATTCCTCTCTTGGCTCCTCTGTCTTTCATGGCATAGAGTAAAGTGGTGAGAACTCTTGCCCCACTCGCCCCAATTGGATGACCTATGGCTACAGCGCCCCCATGAACATTGACCTTATCTTTGTCGATTCCGAGGGTTTTGAAGATGGCGACAGTGGTTGCGGAAAAGGCCTCATTAATTTCGAAAAGGTCAATATCCCTGAGAGAAAGGCTGGCCTTTTTCAGAACCTTTGGAATTGACTGAATCGGGGCGACCAATACATCCTCTAATTCCACACCCGCTCCGGCCTGCGCTCCGACTTTAGCCATGGGCTTGACCCCTAATGCCTGGGCCTTTTCTTTGGACATCAAAACGAGAGCGCTTGCTCCATCACTGATCTTGGAGGAATTAGCCGCCGTGACGACTCCACCCTCTTTAAAGACAGATTTCAATTTGGCCATGGACTTAAGATCTGTATCCCGGGGTCCCTCATCGGTGTCAAAGATGATGGGTTCCCCTTTCTTCGAAGGGATCGGGATAGGGAGAATTTGCTCTTTGAATTTCCCTTCCCGTATCGCCTTCATCGCTTTGAGGTTCGATTCGTAAGCAAATTGGTCCTGTTCCTCACGGCTGATATTGAATTTTTTTGATTGGATTTCGGCAGTGTATCCCATATGGTAATCATTCACCACATCCCAAAGGCCATCGTGGACCATGCCGTCTACCAGTTTGCCATCCCAGAGTCGGTATCCTGTTCTTGCATTTTCTAAATAATAGGGTACTCGACTCATATTCTCCATTCCACCGGCGACGATCACTTCCGCATCTCCGGCCATGATGACCTGGGCAGCAAGCATCACCGCCTTTAACCCTGAGCCACAGACTTTGTTCACTGTAATGGCTCCTCCTGACATTGGGAGGCCCGCTTTGATCATTGCTTGGCGAGCTGGATTCTGTCCCAGTCCAAAAGGGAGGACATTGCCCATGATCACTTCATCCACATCTTTTTTTTGAATCTTTGAACGTTTCACAGCCTCCTCGATCACTTTTCCTCCCAGTTCCGTAGCACTGAAAGGGATTAGTGCCCCGAGGAAATTACCGATGGCTGTCCGGACGGCGCCGGTGATCACCACTTCTTTCATGCGTCTCCTCTCCTTTCTGAAAATCATCATCAATTTTCAATTTTTGGTGAATTTTACCTTGGTAGTTTAAAATATCCGCCTTTAATTTGTTGAGACTGTTGATTCGCTCGTCAATCTTAATTGCATGACCGTCCAGCAATTCTAAAAGTCGAGGTAATACTTTTTTATTTGTCCGGTGAATTTGATAAATATCCTCCAGTTCGAGCATTTCCGAAAGGGTAAGTCCGAGGTGTTTGAGTCGTGTAATAAATTTTAGACGTTGAAAATCCCTATCCGTATAGATCCTTTTTCCCCCTTCGATTCTTTTAATGGAATTGAGGAGGCCAATTTCCTCATAGTATCGAATCGTTCGAGGGCTCAATTCTAATAAACTGGCCAACTCACCGATTTGAAAATATTTTCCACTACTGCTTTCCATAGAAGGCCTCGAATAATCCCACTTAACGTAAACTGAGAGATGAGAACAAAAAAAAATGGAACCATGGAATATTGGAATAATGATTTTAAATCAGAAAAGACATTTCGATGCAACCCAATATTCCATCATTCCAACCTTCCATCACTCCTCCATTCACTAAATGGATGGCCATTTGCCTATGGACAAAACATCATAGCCTGCTTTTTCTAAATCCTTAACAACATCCTTATAATCCTCTGTTTTAATTCGGATGGCAGCGATCCTTTTCCCTTCCACCATAAAGGATGGGGTGACAATGCTGATAATGTTGATATTATGTTTTTTGAACACTTCAAGTATTCCGAGCATCGTACCGGGTTTGTCTTCAAGGGCAAGGGTCAGGCGAGTCCCTGTCTGTTTAAAGCCAAATATATCAACCAGATGATCCAAAGCATCTGTTTCTGTAAAGATCCCATATAGTTTGCTCTGCTCTAAAACAGGAAGACACCCAATCTTATTATCGTGCATGAGTTGAACGGCTTCTTCAATGATTGTGTCAGGAGTAATGGTGACTAACTTATCCTTTGGCGTCATAAAGCTCGAAACTTTAAGCTTTCCTAAAAGATAATTAAGTTCTTGGACGCTTAGTAAAGTTGCATCAGAAGGGGCTGCTTCCCGAATATCTCGATCTGTGACAATTCCAACCAGCATATTATTCTTATCGACCACTGGTAAATGGCGTACACCCTTCTCATGAATGAGATTTCTGGCCTCAAAAAAGGATGCCTCCGAGCTTATAGTCACCGGATTTCTTTGGATTTTTTCCCTCATAAATCCTTTGTAATGAATTTTCATAAATTTCCTTCCTCCTCTCTTTTAAATTTGACCTAATATTAGCATATTTTACAGAGGGCCGTCAAAAGTTTATTTTAGAGAGCTCTGCAAAACTACCATACGCTCTCCTGATTACACACCTGCCTACCGCAGGCAGGGATTTCAAAAAATGATTAATCAGATTTTCTTTATTTTCAATGCATTTCGTATCTGTGTAATCGTTCCATAATCCCTGCCTACCGGCAGGCAGGTATGCAATCAGAGATTTCTGAACTTTTTCAGAAATCTCTGATTAGTTAGTCCCTTCATTCCCAAGTTCGTTGGTCTTCGATCTTCTTGGCCCCCTCTGGAATGGTCCCCTTTGGAGCAAACTGGACATCGCCCCTGACTTTCATCACATCCCGAATGGATTGTTCGATCTCTTCCTTCAACTTTTCAGGTTGGGAAACTTCTTCTTTGAATTCAATACGTAAAATCATTTCATCTTTATCTTCTTTTCTTTTGACAACCACCTGATACTTTGCGATTTGTGGATATCTTGAAGCCACTTCGTCTACCTGTCCGGGGTGTACAAAGAGGCCTCTGACCTTGGTCACTTGATCGACTCTTCCAAGAATCTTCACCAATCTGGGTGAGGCCCTACCGCAGGGGCAGGGGGTTTCGGTCAGGATGGAAAGGTCTCCCGTTCCAAATCTAATTAAGGGATAAACCTTATTGAAAGTGGTGGCAACAATCTCCCCGGTTTTCCCGGGTCCTAATTGTTTTCCTGTTTCGGGATCTACGATCTCAATGATTTTATCATCCGGGATATGCATCCCGTTCTTCTTGATACATTCATAACCCAGGCAACCAATATCAGCCGTGCCATAAGTTTGCCGGATAATCATCCCAAATTTTTCTTCCAATTTGGATCGAAGGGATTCTGGGAGCATCTCTGCTGCTACAAAACCGACCTTGAGGTTCAGGTCTTTTTTTAAATCGAATCCCATCTCCTCAGCCTTTTCAGCAATGTTGAGAAGAAAACTGGGCGTCCCACAGAATCCATTGGCTTTTAAATTTTTTAGAATGTTGACCTGTTGTTCCGTATTGCCAACGCCCGTAGGGATGGAGATACATCCAATCCGATGAAGCGAGTTATCTACCATATGCAGGGCGAAGGGGACCATATGATAACTAAAAGTATTGATCGCAATGTCTCCTGGACGAAATCCTCCTGCATACATTCCTTGGGCCCAACCCAGTTCTTTATACTCCATTTCACCAGGTTCATAAATAGGTCCTGGTGAGATGAAAATTCTTCTCAATTCATTAACAGGAACCCCTTCAAATCCACCAAAGGGAGGATTTTTTCTTTGAAGTTCTACTAACTCGGCTTTTTTGGTGATGGGAATTTTTTCTAAATTTTTAATGGTCTGAATATCCTTTGGCTTTAATCCGACGGAATCCATTTTGTTCTTAAAAGCTATAGAGTTTTTATAAGCGTATTGTATGATTCCTCTTAGTTTTTGATTAAGATATTCGAGGCGCTTTTTTTGGGGTAAGGTCTCGAGATTCTTCTTAAAAAAACCTGCAGTCCGATCCATTACCACTTGTTTAGGCATACGAAATCTCCTCGATAGTCTTGTCCTATCATCCCCCTCTCCCCCTTTTATATTGTCTGCCAATAGACTAGAAGAGGGGAGAGGGGATTCAAGGATTTATCTCATTTAGGAAATTTAGCAGCGAAGGGAATCACTTTTTGTACGCCATCGGCTGTGAAGGTAGCCGCCCCTTTTTTAACTTCAATGGGGACTGTCATATTCGGAATCTCTGTCCACCATTTTTCAAGGAGGGCCCAGGCGTTCGTTTTCTTTTCTTGAACTTTGGCGTAATTGGGAATTAAAAGACTCAAAAGCACCTGCTGTACATCGACTATTGACATTACAGAAAGTTGATTGGTTTTGCCTGCTGGAATCCACTGCATCTCAAAGGCATTGACCATATTTACCTCAAAATCATCAAAGGCAACTGTAAATCCGAAACCATCTAACTTAACCGGATAATCATTGGGATTGGTAATATTAAAAAGGAAAGCCATAGGAAGCATTGCGCTATTTGCACCTGCCTTACCCTTGGTTGGAGTTGCCTTGGCATCGTAGTACCAAAACCCGTTATATTGGGTGACCTGCACTGATTCAAGGGCAACTGCTGGGGCCTTAAAATTAGCTTCGGTAGGCTTTGTCGGCATTCCAGCACACGACATTAAAATCAATCCTATGCCAAAAATACAGGTGATCATCAATATTCTTTTTTTATTCATCATCAAACCTCCTCCCTATATAAAGTTTAAGGGGTTTATGTTAACCATCTCTTTCTTCTCTTGTAATGTTTGACATGACGAAAACTCTTTCTCTCACCGATGTCAGAGAGGCCTAAATAGAAGTCTCGGATGTCCGGGTTCTCTTTTAATTTTTCTGAGGTATCATGCATCACGAGCCTTCCGTTTTCTAAGACATAAGCATAAGGGGAAACGGTGAGGGCCAACTTTACATTCTGTTCCACCAATAGAATAGGGATCTTCTCTTCATGATTTAGCTTGGTGATGATGTCGAAGATCTCTTTAATGAGGAGGGGGGCAAGGCCCATGGAGGGTTCATCCAGAAGCATCAATTTGGGTTGCGCCATCAGAGCCCGACCGATCACCGTCATCTGCTGTTCCCCTCCGCTGACATAACCGGCAGTTTCGTTCCGTTTTTCTCTCAGCCGAGGGAAGTAATGGTAGACCATTTCCAGGCCTTCCTTGGCCGATCCCATCTTTCTCAAATGAGCCCCGACCTTAAGATTCTCCTCTACGGTCAGATGCTCAAACACTTTGCGGCCTTCGATCACCTGAATAATACCCATCTTGGCAATCTCCATAGCCGTCTTTCGGTGAATACGCTCTCCTTTGAACTCAATGGCCCCGTCTGTGACCTCTCCGACCTCCACCTTAAGAAGACCGGAAATGGCCTTGAGCGTAGTACTTTTACCTGCTCCATTTGCTCCCAGGAGGGCTATGATACCACCTTCAGGGACTTCCAAGGAGACTCCCTTCAGGACAAGGATCACCTCATGGTATTTGACCTCAACATTATTCAACTTCAGGATAGGTTGTGTTTTCTCCACAGGATTACCCCTTTTTTACCATCCAAACCATTCCTTGGCCCATTTTTCAGGCCAGCGTGCTTTGACATCGATCGTTTTAACATAATTAAATTTTCCTTCCCTGAGTTCATATACCGGAACGATACCGGTTGTTCGGTGATCAATAGAGGTGAAGGTTACCGGGCTGGTACCCAGACCACCATCGAGGATGGCATAATCTTTTAGGGTCTCAAAACCCTTTTGCAAAATACCCGGTCCAGTTAAATCTCCAGCCTTATCGGCTCTTTTCATGGCCTCAGACAGGAGAAGCGCATTGCACCAGGCAGTGACTGTAAACTTAATGCGGTCTTTGGCGGGGATCCCGGGATTAAATTTTGCTGCATAATCGTGAACAAGCTTCATCTTTCCACGGTCATCGGCGAAAAAGTAAGCCGGGCCAGCACACATTGCCCCTTCAGCCGCCTTTCCTGCCAACTTGGGTAAGTTTTCATCAAACCCCCAATAGTTTACCAACCAGTCAGCACCCAGGCCAAGGGCATAGGCATCTCTGACCGTTGCTGACACGCACATGGTGGTGTTTCCATGCCAGCATACATCTGGCTTAAATTTTTGGAGGGCCATGATCTGACTTTTGGTGTCCATTGTTGTAAGAGCGACATCCTGATCATCGCCTATCTCAAAGCCGAGCATCGCGGCATGGTCCTTGATCGCCTTTATCGGAGCACTCGCATAGGGAGAAGGAAAGGCGTATACACAGGCAAACCGCGGTTTTCTCTTACCAAAATCCTTATTTTTGGGCCACCTGGTTTCAAACCAAGTCGTAAGCACAGCCCTTGCCTGAACAGAATAATCGGGTGCAAAGAATAGATTATAGGGGGTTTTTGCAGGATTGGTGAGATGAGCCGAGAAAGAGGCAGAGACGTAAGGGAACTTATCTTTGAGAACCGTTGGAGAAAGGGCCTCTGTATCACCCGTTCCCCAGCCTTCGATAGCTATCACACCCATACGTTTTAGAAAGTTATACTTTGTGATGGCTTCTGGAATACGATAACCGTAATCAAACCAGGTATACTTTATTTTTTTACCGTTAATACCGCCTGTATCGTTCACATAATTAAAGGCTTCCACCAAACCGAGGGCATAGTCCTTGCCTACATCGGAGGTAGCACCGGTGCAATCCGTAAGACCTCCTATCTTAATTTCCTGCGCAAAGATTGATGAAGTGGAAAAAATAAGTAATGTCAAA